>Ga0335077_10002238_pt1 | contig 23076 bp, 14 predicted proteins | sample Lox_Sample_31_FD_207151 | JGI IMG/M metagenome (GOLD analysis project Ga0335077, IMG submission 207151) | Soil microbial communities from Loxahatchee National Wildlife Refuge, Florida, United States - Lox_Sample_3.1 | ecosystem: Environmental > Terrestrial > Soil > Wetlands | place: USA...
TTGGGGAGGCTCGTCGGGAGAGATCTCCCACTCGATCGGTTGCGAGAGGCCCTTCGGCGGGCGTTGAAGGGCGAGCGGCAAATCGTCTTTGTCACGGGGGAGCCGGGTATCGGGAAGACGGCGCTTGTCGACGAGTTCCAGCGACTCGCCGCCCTCGATGCCCCGCAGGTCCGCGTCGGGCGCGGCCAGTGCATCGAGGGTTATGGGAGCAAGGAAGCCTATTACCCGATGCTGGAAGCGCTGGGTCAGCTATGCCGCGGCCCGGGTGGGGATCCCATCGTCGATACCCTGGCCGCGCAAGCGCCTACCTGGCTGGTCCAATTCCCCGCCATGCTCACCCGCGCACATCGCGAGACCTTGCAGCGCGAGATTCTCGGCGCCACGCGCGAGCGCATGCTCCGTGAGATCGGCGAGGCGCTGGAGGCAATCACTGCGAAGATGCCACTCCTGCTGGTGCTCGAGGATCTTCAGTGGGTGGATCCCTCCACGGTCGATCTCATCTCCGTCCTGGCCCGCCACCGGCTCCCAGCCGCCCTGATGCTGATCGCGATGTACCGTCCGGTCGAGGTGTTCCTCTCAGACCATCCATTGAGGGCGCTGAAGCCTGACCTGCTCATCCGCAGGCTCTGTCACGAGATTGCCCTGGAGCCGCTCGGCGAAGGGGACATCGCCGAATATCTGGCGACCGAGTCATCGCGAGCTCTCCCCGAGGGCTTGGCCGGATTGGTCTACCGGCACTCGGAGGGCAATCCGTTGTTCATGGTGGCGGCACTCGACCACATGATCGACCGGAGACTGATCTCGCACGACGACGGAAGCTGGCGACTCAGCGTGCCGCTGGAGGAGATCGATCTCGCCGTCCCAGAGAATTTGCGCCAGATGATCGAGGCTCAGATCGAACGTCTGAGCGTGGAGGAGCAGCGAGTGTTGGAGGTCGCCAGCATCAGCGAGGGGTCCAACTTCTCGCTCAGCGCGCGAGCGCAGGCGGCAGAGCTGGACCCCGAGAAGCTCGAAGAGCTGTGCGAGCGAATCGCGCGGCGGACTCACATCGTGCGGTCGGCTGCACCTCAACGGTTCCCGGATGGCAGCGTGTCTGCGTGCTACGAGTTCACGCACGCCATGTACCGGCAAGTCTTCTATCGACGGATGCCGCCCGGCCGCCGGGCAGTGCTACACCGCCGGTTCGCCGAATGGGGCGAGCGCGCGTACGTCGGGCGCTTTCGCGAGGTGGCACCGTCCCTCGCGCATCACTTCGAAAACGCCGCCGCCTGGGCCTCCGCCATCAAGTACCTGCGACTCGCTGCCCAAACGGCGGGCGATCGTTACGCCCCGCAGGAAGCCGGCGTCATCCTGCGGCATGCGCTCGAGCTGACTGAGAATCTGCCGGACTCGGAGCGCGCCGCCCACGAGACCGAGATTCTCGAGACCCTGGCTGCGATGTATGTCGTGTCGTTCGACATGCGCGCCATCGACACCTATGAACTGCTTGCGTCCAGGGCCGCCCACTATGGATTGATCGATGTCGAGGTGCGCGCGCTCATCGACATGGCATATCCGGTGTCGTGGATGAGCGCCGAGCGCTGTCTCGAGGTCGTGGACCGTGCGCTCCGGCTCAGTGGCAGGCAGCCCGATCCGCTGATGCGGGCCAGGACACGCGCGAGTTGTCTGGTGCGGCGCCTCTGGGCCGGCGGGTGGAACGCGGCCGACGCCGAGGCCTGCAAGAGCGCACTCGAGGAGATTCGCCGCGGCGGTGACCGTCTGGTCGTCGCGTTCCACGTGATCGACTGCAACTTCATTCGGTGGAGCTCCTCGGAGTACCGCGCGGCGCAGCAAGAGGCTGCCGAGAGCCTGGCCGTCCTGCTCGAAGGCCGGGAGGAGAATCCGTATCTGAGCTTCGCGCACTGGCTCAGCCAGTTCACCATACCGTGGAGCCTCCTCTTTCTCGGCGAGTGGGGCGAGGCGCTCCGAACGATCCGCTCCGAGATCGCGCTCGCGGAGAAGAACGGTGACCATTACCGTGCGCAAACACTCCACCTGTATCGCGCCTGGGTGCATTTCCACGCCCTCGACTTCGAGGGGGTCGTCACCACTTGCGAGTCTCTGCTTCCGTTCGTCGAAGACATCGCTCGAACGCCTTGGCGCCGCATCTGCCGAACCCTCCTCGGATCGGCGAAGACCAAGCTGGGAGAGTACGGGCCTGCCATGAAGCACCTCGGTAGCGTGCGCGATGAAATGGACCGCCACAAGGTGATCCATGACTGGCATTCGCGGATGCAACTCGAATGGGGCGCCACGGAGCTGTCGCTCGATCAGGGAGACTTGATTCTTGCGAAATCACATGCCGAGCGCTTTCTTCAGCTAACTCTCTCGACCGCAGAGCGGACGTGGCAGGCCCTCGCATGGGAGGCCGGCGCCCGCGTAGCCTCGGCGGAGCACGACACCGAGCGCGCTGGCGCCTGCATCGCGCAGGCACTATCAACGATGGAGGGATTCGAGGTCCCGCTCGCCGCCTGGCGTGTTCACGCGACGGCGGCCGACCATTACGAACGTGCAGGGGACAGCGCATCGGCCAGACGTCATCGCGAGCTGAGCGCTGCGATAATCTTCAAGCTGGCGAATTCCCTCCCTGCTGGCGATCCGCTTCGAAAGACCTTCCTGTCCGCGCCGTCGGTTCGCCGGATCGTTACACCGGCTTGACGGTCGAGGACGCTCAGCGTGTATGCGGCTAGGCACTCTCTTGGCTGGTAAGGGGAATGCCGAGAGCGGAGGCGACGGGCGCCCGCTCCGGGCGCACGGTCTGCTCCGAGCGCGGCACGGCCAGAAGCGCTAGAGAGAAACTCCCCCGTCGCCCGCCGCCGGTCCTTGGCGCCTCCGGAATCGCACGGTGGCGACGCCGGCCTCCGTCTTCCGGTCCTCCACGTGGGTGTGGCCCGCCAACAGCGCCAGCATCGGGCGGTTGTCGGCCAGGACATCCGCCTGGAACCGATGGATGCCGTGCGCTTCCGCGGCGGCGAGGATCGCCTCGAGGAGCACACTGCCGAGTCCCCGCCCTTGCCACGCGTCGCCGATGACGAACGCGACTTCGGCGCAGTCGTTTTCGGAGGTCGGCTCGTACCGCGCGACTCCAATGAGCGCGGTCTCGCCCCGCCCATCGTGCTCCGCGACCAGGGCCAGCCGTCGCCGGTAATCGACGTTGGCGAAGTGGTGGAACCACTCCGCCGGCAGCCGCCGCCTCGCCGTGAAGAACCGCTGGTACGCGCTGCGCGGGCTCAGGCGCGAATACGCCTCGACGAGCCGCGGCTCGTCGTCCGGACGGATCGGGCGGATGCGCACGCGCGTCCCGTCGTCGAGCACCGCGGTGCCCTCGAGCTCGCGCGGGTAGAGATTCACGAGTCGTGTCCGAGCAGCGACGGGCGGTCGACGATCGCCGCGGCGCGCGGCGTGCCCTGGCTGACGTTGCTGACCCACGGCGGCGACGTGGAGAGGCGATCGAGCGTGGGCAGGAGGTGGCCAAGGATGCGAACCGGCAGCGCGCTCGTGAAGTGAAAGCGCGCCGCCTCCGACCCCGGCACGTAGGCGGTGACGGTGCCGAAATAACGGTCGTCCAGCAGGAAGGCGAACGTCGCCGCTCGACTCACCACGCGCGATTCCACCACCGAGCCGTTCTTGGCGTGGACGACGTAGCGATGATCGCCGGTGCCGGTCTTGCCGCTCACGGTGTGCCTGCGGCCGCTCGGCTCCGCGAGTGCAAGCTTGAGACCGCGCGCGGTGCCTTCCTCCACGACCTGCGCGAGCATGCCGCGCGCCACCGCGGCGATCTCCGGCCTGAGCACCTGCGCTTCGCCCCGGTGCTGGCCCCGATAGAGGACGAACTCCCTATCCTGGCGAAGCGCCTCGAACGTGTATTCTGCCAGCTCCATCACGGCGGCCCCATCTTCATTGCGTGACCGTCTCACTCATACGGACGCCCGTCAGCGGCAAAGACTTTGGTCGTATGAATCGGCTCACAGGGCCGACTCCGCGGGTCCGCCGGCGAGCATCCCTCGCCTTTGACGAGCGCGAATACAAGCTGACCGAACGTCGCGAGATCGGCCGCACCGTCATCGGCTCGCCGTGAACGAACCGGATTGCACATTCAGAGGGAGAAACCGAGTGGCCACTTGACACGGCCAGCCGGCTCCGGCTGCACGCTACGTATCCTCGTGCGCCGGGTGACGCCGCGCTCCGTGGACGACCAAGGGCTCCCGGCGCCCATGGAACGCCGCCCGGACCACATCGCGATTGAGCCGGGCGATGAACTCCAGCGGGATTCCCTTCGGGCACACGGCCTCGCACTCGGCGTGGTTGGTGCAGCTGCCGAACGTCTCGCGCGCCATGGCGGCCACCATGTTGAGCGTGCGCTCATCGCGCTCCGGCTGGCCCTGCGGGAGCACGTTGAGGTGCGTCACCTTGGCTGCGGTGAACAGCATGGCCGCGGCGTTCGGGCAGGCCGCCACGCAGGCGCCGCAGCCGATGCACGCGGCGGCGTCGAACGCCGTGTCCGCTGCCTCCTTCGGCACCAGGATGGAACCGGCCTCGGGGGCGCTGCCCGTGGGCGCCGTGATGTAGCCACCGGCCTGGATGATGCGGTCGAACGCCGACCGATCGACGACCAGGTCTCTGACCACCGGGAACGCGAGGGCGCGCCAGGGCTCGAGGGTCAAGGCATCGCCATCCTTGAAGAACCGCATGTGCAGCTGGCACACGGTCGTGTGACGGCGCGGGCCGTGAGCCCGTCCGTTGATCAGGAAGCCGCACGAGCCGCAGATGCCCTCGCGGCAATCGTGCTCGAACGCCACCGGCTCCTCGCCGCGCTCGATCAGCCCCTCGTTGAGGACGTCGAGCATCTCGAGAAACGACATGTCGGGCGTCACGCCGTCGACCTCGTAGGTGACGAATCGCCCCGCGCTGGTCGTATCCTTCTGCCGCCAGATCCTCAGCGTGAGGTTCATCATCACTTGTAGCTCCTCTGGGCGAGATGGACGTGCTCGAACGTAAGCGGCTCCTTGCGCAAGGCCGGCGCCTGGCCCGGCCCCTTCCACTCCCACGCGGCAACGTAGCAGAAGTTGGCATCGTCGCGTTTGGCCTCACCCTCGGCGGTCTGGCTCTCGATGCGAAAGTGGCCGCCGCACGACTCCGTTCGGTGCAGGGCGTCGGTGCACATCAGCTCGGCCAGCTCGAGAAAATCGGCGACTCGGCCAGCCTTCTCGAGTGACTGGTTCAGCTCCTCCTCGGCCCCCAGCACGCGGACGTTCTTTCCGAACTCGGCGCGCAGCTCCGGGATCTTGGCGAGCGCCCGGCGTAGGCTCTCGTCCGTGCGGGCCATGCCGCAGTTGTCCCACATCAGCCGCCCCAACTCCCTGTGGAAGGAATCGACGGTCCGCTGGCCGTTGACCTGGAGGAGCGCGCGCGTGCGCTGGCGCACCTCCTCCTCGGCCGCGCGGAACCCGGGATGCGAGGGATCGACGTGCGGCAGTTCGGCCTTCGCCAGGTAGTCGGGAACCGTGGCGGGCAGGATGAAGTAACCATCCGAGAGCCCTTGCATGAGGGCGCTGGCACCCAGGCGATTGGCGCCCTGGTCGGAGAAGTTGGCCTCGCCGCCGACGAAGAGCCCCGGGATCGTGGACATCAGGTGGTAGTCGACCCAGAGTCCGCCCATCGTGTAATGCGGCGCGGGGTAGATGCGCATCGGAACCGCGTACGCGTCGTCGCCGGTGATGCGTTCGTAGATCTCGAAGAGATTGCCGTACCTGTCGCGGACGTCGTCGATGCCCAGCCGCTCGATCGCGCTGCGGAAGTCGAGATAAACGCCGTGCCCACCGGGCCCCACGCCGCGTCCCTCGTCGCAGACCTCCTTGGCGGCGCGCGAGGCCACGTCGCGCGGCACCAGGTTGCCGAAACTCGGGTACCGCCGCTCGAGATAGTAATCGCGCTCGCTGTCCGGGATGTCGCTCGGCCCTCGGGTCTCGCCTTTCTTCGTCGGGACCCAGATACGCCCATCGTTGCGGAGTGACTCCGACATGAGCGTCAGCTTCGACTGGTACTCGCCCGACTGCGGGATACAGGTGGGATGAATCTGCGTGAAACACGGGTTACCGAAGAGCGCGCCGCGGCGATGGGCGCGCCAGATGGCGGTACAGTTCGACGCCTTCGCATTGGTGGAAAGGTAGAAGACGTTGCTGTAGCCGCCGGTGGCCAGGACGACCACGTCGCCCACGTGGGAATGGATCGCGCCCGTCCGGAGGTCGCGCGTGACGATGCCGCGCGCCGTGCCGTCGATGACGACCAGGTCGAGCATCTCCGAGCGGGAGTGCATGGTCACGGTGCCGGCGCCGATCTGCTGCTCGAGCGCCTGGTAGGCGCCGAGCAACAGCTGCTGGCCCGTCTGCCCGCGTGCGTAGAACGTTCGCTCGACCTGGACGCCGCCGAAGGAGCGCGTCTCGAGTAGGCCGCCGTAGTCGCGGGCGAACGGCACGCCCTGGGCGACGCACTGGTCGATGATGTTCACGCTGACCTGCGCCAGGCGGTACGCGTTGGCCTCACGGGCCCGGAAATCGCCGCCCTTGACGGTGTCGTAGAAGAGGCGGAAGACGCTGTCGCCATCGTTCCGGTAGTTCTTGGCGGCGTTGATGCCTCCCTGGGCGGCGATGGAGTGGGCGCGGCGCGGCGTGTCGTGAAACGAGAAGCAGTGCACGTGGTAGCCCTGCTCGCCGAGCGTGGCGGCGGCGGCGGCGCCGGCGAGGCCCGAGCCGACGATCAGGACGGTGTGCTTGCGCCGGTTGGCCGGGTTCACCAGCTTCATCTCGAACCGGCAGCGGTCCCACTTCTGTTCGATCGGTCCCGAGGGGATTCTCGCGTCGAGCACGATGGGCGCGTTCGGCGTCCCGTCTGGCATCGGAGCCTCCTTCAGCGTACCCACCCGGCCAGCACGGCAACAGGGACGGAGATGAAGCCGGCGAACACGACCAGTGCCACCCCCCGCGACAGTGCCTGCAGGGCCGGTGTGGTGCGGGCGTTGTTCCAGCCGAGGGTCTGGAGCAAGCTCCAGATCCCGTGATCCAGGTGCAGGCAGAGGCACGCCATCGCGACGATGTAGAACACGGACACGTACCAGACCGAGAAGCCGGCCACGACGTTGTGATAGACGGACAGGTCGCGGAACGCGCCGGGCTGGAAGCCGACCACGCCGGCCGTGAGGTGCAGGAGGTGATAGACGACGAAGAGAACCAGGATGACCCCGCTCCAGCGCATGGTGCGAGCCGCGTAGGTGGTCGCGATGTAGTCCTTGGTGTCGTACCCCTGCGGGCGCGCGGCCCAGCTCATGCGGGTGAGCTGGACGGCGGCAGTGATGTGCAGCGCGACGCAGGTGAGGAGGACGATGCGAACGACCCACAGCAGCCCACCGTAGGGAAACAGCGGCTCGCCCATCGTGCGGAGGAAACCCGCGTAGGCGTCGATGGTCTCTGCGCCGAGAAAGATCTTCACGTTGCCGAGCATGTGGCTGACGACGAAGGCGACGAGCACGATGCCCGTGACTGCCATCACCACCTTCTTGCCGACCATCGTGTCCCACAACGCAACGACCGGATTGCTTGGCCACACGTTGCGAGGTTTCGTGACGGACTGGGACTTTGGCCGATCCGTTAGCGTGCCGCCGAGTGACTGGGGCGCCATGTGGTCCTCTCCTCGACCTTACGAGTGCCGGTGAACCGGATCGGCTACATCATCACGTTCGGGGTGCGAGCGGGTGCACCATGTCCTCGGGCCGCACCCATGCGTCGAACTGCGCCGAGGTCACGAAGCCTGATCCGAGCGCCGCTTCGCGCAGCGTCAGGTCTTCGCGGTACGCCTTCAGGGAGATCTGTGCGGCCTTCTCGTAGCCGATGTGCGGATTCAGCGCGGTGACCAGCATGAGCGAGTTCTCGAGGTGCTCGCGGATACGTTTCTCGTTCGGCTCGATGCCCACCGCGCAGCGATCGTTGAACGAGCGTGTGCCCTCGGCCAGCAGCCGGATCGACTCGAGCACGTTGTGCAGGATGATCGGCTTGTAGACATTGAGCTGGAAGTTGCCCTGCGAGCCGGCGAATGCGACGGCGTGATCGTTGCCGAAGACCTGGACGGCCACCATGGTCAGGGCCTCGCACTGGGTCGGGTTGATCTTGCCGGGCATGATCGAGGATCCCGGCTCGTTCTCGGGGATCCGAAGCTCGGCGAAGCCGGCACGGGGGCCACACGCGTGCCAGCGGACGTCGTTGGCGATCTTCATGAGGGCGCCCGCCAGGGTACGCAGCGCGGCGCTGACGTCGACCATCGCGTCGTGGGCCGACAGCGCCGCGAACTTGTTGGGGGCCGAGACGAACGGCTTGCCGGTCTCCGCCGCGATCCGGCGTGCCGCGACCTCGCCGAAGCGTGGGTGGGCGTTGAGCCCGGTCCCGACGGCGGTGCCACCGATCGCCAGGGCGCACGCGCCCGGCAGTGCGCGGCCGAGGCCGTCCAGCGCCTGGTCGAGCTGAGCGACCCAGCCGGAGATCACCTGGCCGAGGGTGAGCGGCGTCGCATCCTGCAGGTGAGTCCGGCCCACCATCACGACTCGCGAAAACGCCGTGGCCTTGGTGTTCAGCGTGTCACGCAACGCGCGCGCGGCGGGCATGAGGACGTTGTCGAGCTGCTCGACGGTGGCGATGTGCATCACCGTCGGGAACGTGTCGTTGGACGACTGGCTGTGGTTGACGTCGTCGTTGGGGTGAATCGGTTTCTTCGACCCCACGACGCCGCCGGCGAGCTGGATCGCGCGGTTCGCGATCACCTCGTTGGCGTTCATGTTGGTCTGCGTCCCCGAACCGGTCTGGAACACGACGAGCGGGAACTCCTGGTCGAGCCTCCCATCGATCACGTCCTGCGCGGCGCGCACGATGAGGTCGACCTTGTCGGCCGGCAGCTGACCCAGCTCTCCATTGGCCAGCGCGGCGCACTTCTTCAGAATGCCGAGCGCCCGGATCACGGGCCGGTCCCAGCGATAGCGCTCGACCCCGATCGGGAAGTTCTCGCGCGAGCGCTCGGTCTGCGCGCCCCACAGGTGATCCGCCGGGACCCGGACCTCGCCCAGCGCGTCTTCTTCGATGCGGACCTTGTCAAGCGTCATAAGATGCCATCTCCTTGTTGACTCGCCACGGCCTGCCTACGTCGTTCACCGCTTCGACGGCGCGAGCGAGGGATACGCCGGCGTCCACTGCGTGGCGGTCACGCGCTCATGAAGTTCGGCGTCGCTCGTCTTCGGCGCGACGCCGGCGCGCTGGGCCTCGCGACCGACGGCGGTCGCGATGTGAGCGGCAACGTCCCTCAGCTGCGGCAAGGCCGGAAGGAGCGACGCCGACGGGTCGGTCAGCGCCGGCGACTTCTCGCCGAGTGCTCTGGCGGCGGCCAGGATCATCGTGTCCGTCACGCGCCGCGCGCCGGAGGCGACGACGCCAAGCCCCATGGCCGGGAAGATGTAGATGTTGTTGCACTGTGCGATCGGAACCTGGCGTCCACCGTGCGGGACGGGCGGGAACGGCGAGCCCGTCGCCACGAGCGCGCGGCCGTCCGTCCAGCGAATCAGATCATCGGCCTTCGCCTCCGACTTCGACGTCGGATTGGACAGCGGAAAGACGATCGGCCGCTCCGCCTTCCGCGCCATCTCGCGAACGATCGGTTCGGTGAAGGCGCCGTGGGCAGTGGACAGGCCGATGAGAATGGTGGCGTCGATCTTTCCGATGACCTCGGCGAGGCCGATGCCCTGGCCCCCAGCGAACCAGGCGGTCACACGCTCCCGTGGCTGCGAGTAGACCTGCTGCTCCGCGGTGAGCTCGGTGCGTCCGGTGTGCAACAGGCCGTTTTTGTCGAGCACCCAAAAGCGCCCGCGCGCGTCCTCGTCCGACAGCCCGGTATCCCGCATCGCCGCGCGCAGGAGGTCGGCGACGCCGATGCCGGCCGAGCCGGCGCCGAGCATGACGATCTGCTGCTCCTTGAGCGGCTTCCCCGCGACCTTCACCGCGCCGAGAATGGCGCCGAGGGCGACGGCGGCCGTGCCCTGAATGTCGTCGTTGAAGGTCAGGAGCTGATCACGGTAGCGCTCGAGGATGGGCCGGGCGTGCGGAGTCGCGAAGTCCTCCCATTGCAGGCACGCGTCCGGCAGCTCCTGCATGACCGCCTGGACGAACTGGTCGACGAAGTCGAAGTACGCCTGCCCGGTGACCCGCTCGTGGCGCCAGCCGAGGTACTCCGGGTCCTTCAGCCGCTCCGCGTTGTTCGTGCCGACATCCAGGACGATCGGCAGCGTCCGCTCGGGACGGATGCCGCCGATGAGCGTGTAGAGCGAGAGCTTCCCGATGGGAATGCCGAGGCCGCCCGCGCCCTGGTCGCCGATGCCCAGGATCCGTTCGCCGTCGGTGACGACGATGACGTCGACGTCCGGGTTGGGACGATTGCGCAACAGCGTCGGCATCGAGTCCCGCAGGGGGTACGAGACGAACAGACCGCGCGGGCGCCGGTAGATGTGGCTGAACTGCTGGCAGGCGAGCGCGACGACCGGCGTGTAGACCATCGGCGTCATCTCCTCGATGTGATCGAGGAGCAGCCGGTAGAAGAGCACTTCGTTGGTGTCCTGGAGCGCGCGTAGGTAGATGTGGCGCTCGAGGTCATCGTTCTTCCGCTGGTACGCTTCGTAGGCGCGCGCCGACTGCTGATCGAGTGTCTCGACCTGCGGCGGCAGCAGTCCGTGCAAGCCGAGAGCGGTCCGCTCCGCGTCCGTGAAGGCCGTGCCCTTGTTCAGGCCCTGGCGGTTGAGAACGTCCATGCCGCGCGGGAGTTCGCCCTGTGCTGTCATCATCGTCTCCTGCCTCAGCGCAGCAGGGCCGCGCCCGGGACGTTGCGCACGTTCGCTCGTGCCATCTGAAGCATCTGGCCGACACCGCCGCTCAGCACGACCTTCGTCGCCGCCAGCGCGAAGCCTGCCATCTGGCTGCCGCTGATGTGTGGCGGGATGGAGAGCGCGTTCGGGTCGGTGACGAGATCGACGAGGGCCGGCCCCGGATGGTTGAGCGCATCCTCGAGCCCGGCCCGGATGTCCGTCGGCTGCTCGATTCGAACGGCGTGGATGCCGGCCGCCTTCGCGATCGCGGCGTAGTTCACGCTCGCGTGGTCGGTCTCGAAGTCCGGGAGCCCGGAGACGAGCATCTCGAGCTTCACCATTCCGAGCGACGAGTTGTTGAAGGTGACGATCTTCACGGGCAGACGGTGGAGGGCGACCGTGAGCAGCTCGCCCAGCAGCATACCGAGCCCGCCGTCGCCCGACATCGAGATCACCTGGCGCCCCGGGTACACGAACTGGGCGCCGATCGCGTGCGGCAGCGCGTTGGCCATCGTCCCGTGCAGGAACGACCCGATCACGCGTCGGCGCCCGTTCGGCGTGAGATAGCGTGCCGCCCACACGTTGCACATCCCGGTGTCGACGGTGAACACGGCGTCATCGGAGGCTACCTCGTCGAGGATCTTCGCCGCGTACTCGGGATGAATCGGGACGTGATCCTCGATCTGCCGGGTATAGGCGTCGACGACGTCCTCGAGCGCCCGTGCGTGCTTGCGCAGCATCGCGTCGAGGAACGATCGATCCGGCTTCTGCTGGAGCCGCGGCAGGACGGCGCGCACCGTCGCGGCGACGTCGCCGTGGACGGCGAGATCGAGCGGCGTCCGCCGTCCGAGGCGGGTCAGGTCGTGCTCGACCTGCACGGTGTGGCGCTGGGGCAGAAACGCGTCGTAGGGGAAGTCGGTGCCGAGCAGGAGCAGCAGCTCGGCGTCGTGGGTCGCGTCGTAACAGGCGCCGTAGCCCAGCAGTCCGCTCATCCCGACGTCGTAGGGGTTGTCATACTGGATCCACTCCTTGCCGCGCAGCGAGTGCCCGACCGGGCTCGCCAGCTTGCCGGCGAGCGCCATCACCTCGTCGTGGGCGCCGCGGACACCGGCGCCGCAGAAGAGCGTCACGGTGCGGGCCGCGTTCAGCCGGTTGGCCAGCTCGTGCACCTGGTGATCTGGCGGCACCACCGTCCCTCGCTCGGTCACCGGCGCGTGCTGGCCAGTCGGATGCTCCGCGGACCGGTTGAGGACGTCGCCCGGCGTGACGAGCACGGCGACCCCGCCGCGTCCGACAGCGTGCTGGATCGCGACCCGCGCGAGTCGCGGCATCTGCCCAGCCTGGCTCACCAGCTCGCAGTAGTGGCTGCACTCGACGAACAGCCGCTCGGGGTGCGTCTCCTGGAAGAACGAGGTGCCGATCTGCGCGGTGGGGATCTGCGAGGCGATCGCGAGCACCGGGACGCCACTTCGGTGCGCGTCGTACAGCCCCTGGATGAGATGAGTATTCCCGGGTCCACAGCTCCCGGCGCACACGGCGACCCGGCCCGTGAGCTGCGCCTCCGCGGCGGCGGCGAAGGCGCCCGCCTCCTCGTTGCGGACATGGACCCACTCGATGCCCTCGGTGCGTCGGATGGCGTCCACGAACGGGTTCAGGCTGTCGCCGACCACACCGTAGACCCGTGTGACGCCGGCCTGGCGGAGGACGTCGATGAGCTGCTCAGCGACGGTGCTCATTGCGATCTCCTTGGGTTACAAGCTGGAGGTGAGTCGCCACGCCTTGCGATGGTCGCTTCCTGTCCTTGAGACGCCCCGTGCTTGACTCCCGTTACGCGACGTCTCCGCTTGAACAACAGCCTCCACGATTTTGGGGCGGCGACCGTCAGCATGTGCCGAGTAACAAAGCGCTCCCGAGAGACGTCGAAATGGCGTGAATGTCGTGACACGAGGACGCGGTCACGCGGTGGGCCTCCACAGTGGGATTCCAGAAAGGAGATGGATCCAATGCTCTACCAAACCATCAACCCCTTCACCGAAGAGCTGGCCAAGACGTTCGAGGAACACACGGACACCGAGCTCGAGAAGATCCTCCACACGGCTCACGGAACCTATCAGGATGACTGGAGTCTGAGATCCCTGGCGCGACGGAAAGCCGTCGTCAAGCGAGCGGCCTCGATTCTGCGTGACAAGAGGGATGACTTCGCGAAGCTGGTCACGCTGGAGATGGGCAAGCTGTTTCGAGAGGCTCAGGCCGAGGTCACGCTGAGCGCCGACATCCTGGACTATTACGCGGACAGGGCGGAGAGGTTCCTGGCGCCCCAAGCACTGGCTGTACAGCAGGGCGAGGCGGTGATCGAGAGCGCACCCATGGGTGTGATCTTCTGTGTGGAGCCGTGGAACTTCCCCTATTACCAGCTGGCGCGCGTCGCTGGCCCGAACCTCATGGCGGGGAACACGCTCATCGTCAAGCATGCGCCGAACGTGCCGCAGTGCGCCGTGGCCTTCGAACGGCTGTTCCTCGACGCTGGCGCGCCGCGCGGCGTCTATACCAATGTGTTCCTGTCGAACGAACAGGCGGCCAGGACCATCGCCGACCCCCGCATCAAGGGCGTTGCTCTGACGGGCAGCGAGCGTGCTGGGGCGGCGGTCGGCTCGGAGGCCGGGCAGGCGCTCAAGAAGAGCACCCTGGAGCTCGGCGGCAGCGATGCGTTCATCGTGCTGGACGACGCGGACATGGATACCGCGACCAAGTGGGGCGTCTGGGGTCGGATGAACAACACCGGACAGTGTTGTGTGGCCGCCAAGAGATTCGTCCTCGACGAGAAGATCGCGGGTTCTTTCCTCGAGCGGTTCCAGCAGGAATTCAAGAAGCTGGTCCCGGGAGATCCCTTTGATCCCAAGACCACGCTGGGGCCTCTGTGCACGGCGGACGCGCTCGAGCGTGTGCTCCAGCAGATCAAGGACGCGGTTGACCATGGCGCCAGGGTGGTCATGGGCGGAGAGCGACTCAAGCGTCCTGGGTACTTCCTCGCCCCGACCATTCTGACCGACGTGAAGCCAGACAATCCCGCCTACTATCAAGAATTCTTTGCTCCCGTGGCGCTCGTGTTCCAGGTCAACGGTGAGAAGGAAGCCGTTCAACTGGCCAATGACTCGCCGTATGGGTTGGGCGGCACCGTGATCACGCGGGATATCGAGCGGGGCAAGCGCATCGCGCGCCAGATCGATACCGGCATGGTCTGGATCAACGAGGCGACCTGGACGGCGCCGGAGCTGCCATTCGGAGGCGTCAAGAACTCCGGCTACGGGCGGGAACTCTCGGAGCTCGGGATGGGTGAATTCGTGAACAAGAAGCTGATCCGAGTGGCCTGAAGCCGCCTACGGGCTAGCTCACCGCCGGTGATCGCATCGCGCTCGCACCTGCGGTGAGCGGCCCACGCGGCACCGCCACCGCGCCGTGGCGCCCCCGCTGGTACGAGCCCTGCGCTATCATGCCGATGACCTTCGCACGCTTGATTGGAGGGAGTCGACAACCATGTCGGAGCGCCACATCCCACCGCGCCGTGAGATCGCCGCCGTGTTGAGGTACGGCGTCGCGGTGGCCTCGGTGGCCGTCGCCGTGATCGGCACGCTGCTGCTGGGCCCCAATGCGTCCGTGGGACCGCTCTACTTCCTGGCCGTCATCCTGAGCGCGTGGTTCGGCGGCGGTGGGCCCGGCCTGGTCACCGCCATCCTCGGCACGCTGGCACGAGCGTATTTCTTGCCGCCGTCGGACAGCCTGCGCGTCGATCCCCCGAACCAGGTTCCACTCCTTCTGTTCCTGCTGTCGGCCGTGCTCGTCTGCTGGCTCACTACCAGGATGAATCGCTCGCTCGCCCAGCTCGAGCGAGCGCGAGCCGAGCTGGAGACGCGCGTGCGGGAGCGCACCGACGACCTCGAGCGCAGCAACGCGCGGTTGCGCGACAGCGAAGCCAAGCTGGAGCAAGCGCAGCGCATCGCCCACGTCGGTTACTGGGATCGCGACCTCGACACCGATCAGGTCTACTGCTCGCTTGAAACCTATCGGATCTATGGGCTCGCGCCGCAGGAAGGCCCGCTGAGCGTGTCGACGCCGTGGGCGCTGATTCATCGTGACGATCGGCGAGGTGTCGCCGCGACGTATGCGCAGATGCAGCAAGGCGGCGCGCGCCACGACATTGAATATCGCATTGTCACGCCGGCGGGAGAGCTGCGAACCGTCCACAGTATGGCTGATGTGATCAGGGACGAGTCCGGCCGGGCGCGCCGGCTCCTCGGGATGGTCCAGGACATCACGGACCGCAAGCGGGTCGAGGACACGCTGCGGGCCGAGATCGCCGCCCGGGCACGGGTGGAGGAGACGCTCCGGGAGCAGGCGGCACTGCTCGATCTCACCCACGACACGGTCTTCGCGCGTGACATGAACGACGTGATCACCTACTGGAACCGTGGCGCCGAGGAGCTGTACGGCTGGTCCGGAAGCGAGGTCATCGGCAAGACCACGCACGAGGTGATCAAGACGATCTTCCCCTCGCCGCTGCCTGACATCAGACGGACGTTGCTCGCCACCGGCCGCTGGGAGGGACAGCTCGTCCACACCAGGCGGGACGGCACCCAGGTCGTCGTCGCGAGCCGGTGGGCGTTGCAGCGCGACGAGCGGGGTCACCCGGTGGCGATCCTGGAGACGAACAACGACATCACCGAGCAGCGGCAGGCGGAGGAGGCGCTCCGGGAGAGCGAAGAGCAGTGGAGGGCGGTGTTCGAAAACAACCCGACCATGTACTTCATGGTCGATGCGGCCGGCACCATCCTGTCGGTGAACCCGTTCGGCGCCGAGCAGCTCGGGTACACCATCGGGGAGCTGATGGGCCGGTCCGTGCTCGACGTCTTCCATGTTGCGGACCGCGGAGATGTCCGGCAGAACGTCGCGGCCTGTCTCGAACAGCCGGGCCGCGCGGTGAACTGGGAGGTCCGCAAAATCCGGAAGGACGGCTCGATGCTGTGGGTGCGCGAGACGGCCCGGGCCATGGTCCTCAAGGGGCGGGCCGTCGTGCTGGTCGTCTGCGAGGACATCACCGAGCGCAAGGGCGCAGAAGAGGAGCGCCAGGCGCGTCGGTGGGCCGTCGAGAGCATGGATCGGGTGAATCGCGCCATCCAGGGGACGAACGACCTCCAGCAAATGATGAGCGATGTGCTCGAGGCGACGCTGGCGATCTTCGATTGCGATCGGGCGTGGCTGGAGTTTCCCTGCGACCCGGACGCCACGTCGCACACCGTGAGCATGCAGCGGTCGCGTCCGGAGTTTGCTCTCGTCTATTACACGGTGGGCGAGGAGCTGCCGGTGGATCCGATCACGGCCGATGTGTATCGTGCGGTGAGGGCGTCCACCGACCCTGTCCGGTTCGGGCCGCAGGCCGAGCATCCCCTGGCGCCCGAGCAGGCGAAGCGCCTCGGCATCCAGTCTCGGATGGCCATGGCGCTCTACCCGAAGAGCGATCAGCCGTACTTGTTCGGTCTCAGCCAATGTTCGTACCCGCGCGTCTGGACCACGCAGGAGGCCCTGCTGTTCCAGGAGATCGGCCGGCGGCTCGAGGATGCGCTGACGAGCCTGTCGATCTTCCAGCGTCTTCGTGAGAGCGAGAGGCGGTATCGCCATATCTTCGAGTCAACCGGGGTGTCGATCTGGGAGGAAGACTTCTCGCGGGTCAAGGCCGCGATCGATGATCTCCGATCGAGCGGCGTGCAGGATGTCCAAGCCTACGCTGCCGCGCACCCGCAATTCGTCCGCGACGCGATCGCGATGGTGAAGATCTCGGACGTCAACGAGGCCACCGTCAAGCTGTTCGGCGCCAAGAGCAAGGACGAGCTGTTGACGTCCTTGGACCGCGTATTCCTGCCGGAGACCGAGCGGGTGTTCAGGGAGGAGCTGATCGCCGTCGCCGAAGGCCGAACTCATTTCGGATCCGAAACCGTTCTGCAAACGCTCACCGGAAACCGGCTGACCGTCCTGTTGACCGTCACCTTTCCTCCTCCGCCCCGGCGGCCCGACCGCGTGCTCGTCACCGTCATGGACATCACCGAGCGCAAGGAGGCGGAATATCTCACGGCGCAGGTCTTCGAGAGCTCGCCTGACCGGGTCAACATCATCGGGACGGATTACCGGTTTCGACGGGTCAATCCAGTCTTCGAGCGGTTCTGGGGCGTCGCACCCTCGACCGGGACGGGGATGCACGTCGCGGACGTCGTCGGCATCGCGGACTTCGAAACCCGGGTCAAGCCCTCGCTGGATCGCTGCTTCTTGGGAGAGGACGTCCGTTGGGCGGGATGGATGAGCACCCCTCGCGGTCGCCAATACAGCGCGATCACTTACACGCCGCTGCGCCCGAATACGGAGCGGGTGGAGGCCATCCTCGTGATCGCTCGCGACCTCACGGAGCACATGCTCGCCGTGGAAGCGTTACAAAGAGTCCAGGCAGAGCTGGCGCACGTCACCCGCGTGACGACGATGGGCGAGCTGGCGTCGTCGATCGCCCACGAGGTGAATCAGCCGCTCGCGGCCGTGATCACCAACGGCAACGCCGGCCTGCGCTGGCTCGCCTCCGAACCGCCCAATCTCGAGCGGACGCGCACCTGTCTGACCCGGATCGGCAGGGACGCGGCGCGGGCGAGCGAGATCATCGCGCGGATCAGGAAGCTGGTGAAGAAATCGCTGCCCGCCGAGGAATCCTTGAACGTCGCCGAGGTGATTCAGGAAGTGCTCGCCATGGCCGATGCGGAAGCACGACAGCAGGAGGTGACCATGCAAGCGCAATGCTCGATCGACCTGCCGCCCGCATGTGGCGATCGAATCCAGCTTCAGCAGGTTATTCTGAACCTCGTCATGAATGCCATCGACGCCATGAAGTCCGTCACGGACCGGCCGCGAGAGCTGTTGATCCGCTGCGAGGAGCACGAGCCCGGCACGATTCTCGTCGCCGTGCGGGACTCGGGCATCGGAGTGGATCCGCAGGGTACGGACCGGATCTTCGACGCCTTCTACACGACGAAGCCCGACGGGCTCGGGATGGGGCTGTCCATCAGCCGGTCGATCGTCGAAGCGCACGGCGGGCGGCTCTGGGCCGTCGCGAACGACGATCACGGCGCGACGTTGCAGTTCACGTTGCCGGCCGATCGCGGGGGTCAGGATGACTGAGGCCGGAGGAGCGGTGTTGCGTGGCCAGCGGAAGCGCTCTCGGGCGGTGTGCGTGGGCGGGACGGATCGCCCGCCGCGCCGAGGCGGTGACCGACCGCCACGTCAGCCGGAACCCCGCCGCGAGGGGCCGGCGCCGGTCCCGTCACTTCGAGGCGGTGAGGCGCAGGCCGCCCGGAGGCACCGGCACCGCCTGATCTCGGTCGTCGACGACGACGAATCGATACGCGAGGCGCTCGAGAGCTTGCTCGAATGGGCCGGCTTCGAGGTCGAGCTGTTCGGGTCTGCGCACGAGTTCCTGAGTTCGACCCGTCTGTCCGAGGTCGCATGCCTCGTTGCCGACGTACGGATGCCCGGAATGACCGGGTTGGAGTTGCAGCGTCAGCTGGCTGCCGCCGGCTTCCGCATCCCGATCGTGTTCATCACCGCGCACGGCGATGATGCCGCGCGGGCCCGGGCGCTGCGCGCCGGCGCCGTTGCCTTCCTGCGCAAGCCGTTCAGCGAGCAGGCGCTGCTCGACGCCGTTCAGGCCGCGCTCTAGTCGCTGCCGTCCGTGCGCTCGGGAGCTGTGCGGCTGCGCCCGGCAGCTCATGCGGCGTGCTGGCCGCCCGGGACACCCGCCGTGGACAGATGCGCTTCCAGCCGCTTCCGCAAGAACAGCCGCGCGCGGTGCACTCGCGTCTTGACGTTGACTTCGGTGAGGCCGAGCGCCTCACCGATTTCCCGGTGCGGGAGCCCCTCGAGGTCGCGCAACAGCACGACGGCCCGGTAGTCGGCCGGCAGGTCCTCGATCGCAGCACCGAGCACCATGCGAAGCTCGGTCTGGCGAGCCGGGTCCTCGAGGCTCATGGACCAGTCGGCGACGGGGGCAACGTGGCGGCCGTGCCCGTCGAACACGGGCAGCAGGTCGTCGAGTGAGAGATCAGCGCTCCGGCCGCGACGCGACCTGAGCCGCTGATAGGCCGCGTTGGCCACGATCCGGTAGAGCCAGGAGCCGAACGCGGAGTCGCCCCGAAACGTGTCGATCTTCCGGATCACGGACAGGAACGCATCCTGCACCACTTCCTCGGCGTCCTCCGTGTTCCCCGTGATCCGCATGGCGAGCCGGCCTGCGCGGTTCCCGTAGGTCGCTACCAGATCGTCTACGGCCATCGGGTCACCCCGCCGCAGGGCCGTGACGAGTGCCCCATCCCGGTCAGTCCGTGTCGGAACGGTTGGCGCGGGGCGGCTCATCTCGATCGTCGCTGTGGCAACCTGGCGCATACGATTGTCTCCTTGTCGTGGTCCGGTCAGGCACATCATCGCGAACCGCGCGAGTCGTCGGGGACATCCGCCGCGAGGCGGAGGGAGGCCTCGACGGCTTCGAGCAGGGTGTCCGGCTGGAATGGCTTTCGCAGGAACGCCACCGCTCCGGCAGTGAGCGCCCGCGCGCGCGCGGCATCGTCGCCGTGCGCGGTCAGGACGATGGTCGGGAGGCGGTACCCAGCGGCGAGCAAGCGCCGCTGGAGTTCCTCGCCATTGATGCCCGGCATCCGGAGATCGAGAATCAAACACCTGGTGGCTCTCACGACGCTGGAGGCCAGGAATTGCTCCGCCGAGGCGAAGGCCACGGTGTGGCGTCCGGTCGACTCCAGCAGCGTCTGCACGGCGTCGCGGACCGACTCGTCGTCGTCCACGATGGAGATCAGTGGCTCACGGCTCATGACGATCATTACGGTAGTGCGCCGCGAGGTCGCTGCCTAGACAGACAATGGTCGCCGCCCGGACCGACATCGGTCGCTGCCCAGACGGACCTAGGTCGACGAGAAGCGATACTTTGGTACCGGTTTGCCGAGCCTCAGGATCGGTCGGCGGACCTCAGGCTGGTGAGAATGGGCGACGCTGCGCTAGTCGGTCGGAGCGACGGGGCCCAGACGCTCAGCCATCTTCACCAGCTCCGCCAGTGAGTCGGCCTGCATCTTCTGCATGACATGCCCCCGATGGGCCTTCACGGTGATCTCGCTGGTCCCCAGCTTGGCGGCGATCTGCTTGTTGAGGAGGCCGTTAACTACCAGCAAGAGCACTTCCCTCTCGCGCCGGGTAAGCGTCTCGTACCGGCGCCTCAGCTCCGCCAGCTCCATCCGGCGTCGCCGCTCGGCCCGGTCGTAGTCGATCGCCTGCTGGATGGCGTCCAGGAGTTCCTGGTCGCGGAAGGGTTTCGTGAGAAACTCGCTCGCGCCCGCCTTCATCGCGCGAACGGTCATGGGCACGTCGCCGTGGCCCGTCACGAAGATGATGGGGATCGACGTGCCCGTCTGGGCCAGCGCTCGCTGGAGGTCGAGGCCGCTCAGTCCCGGCATGCGCACATCGAGAATGAGGCAAGAAGGCGCATCGGGGCGCGAGCTGCGCAGGAACTCCTGGGCGGTCGCGAAGCACTCCACGCGCAAACCGACCGAGGACAGGAGATCCCGCGTCGACTCGCGCACCGCCTCGTCGTCGTCGATGACATAGACGACGGGGTCGTCGTCGCTCGACGTCACCCGTGCTGCGGGAGCTTCCCCTCGATGCGTGCCCCTCTCCGGCCGATCCGCCACGGTGGCCAGTGTAACCGATTCCGAACGCCCTCATGGCGGTACCGCCAGCCGGATTGCCGCCACTCGAGCGTGCCGCTCCGTATGTCGCCGCGATGCTTTCGGTGCGGGACGTTGCTATACTCCGGACTCACGCCGGGTGGTGTGCGCCGAACGATCGCTCCGAACCCAATGAGGAGGTGAGCCTCGGGTGCGTGGAAAGCGAGCGACCGCCGAACGACCGCGGTCTCTTCGAGTTTCTTGTGCTCGGCGCCGCAGGGCCCTCCCCGATTCTTGCCAATGACCGATCTCACCATCGGCGCGGTGATGGAGGTTCTGGGAGGCGAGTACTTCGGGGCCATTCTCGGGGGGATCGAGCGCGTGGCCCGCGAACGAAAGGCCCGGGTCCTGGTGTTCCGCGGGACACCGGGCGATGTCGCTGCCGCGCCGTTTGCGCGTGAGGTCCGAGGGTGGATCGCGGTTCATTCGACCGCTGGCCTGCCGGCCCTCGCCCACCTGGGCCTCCCTCTGGTGACCGTCGCCTATCACGATCCGGAGGTGGGCTGTCCCGGGGTCCTTGCCGACAACATGCAGGGCGTCCGGGACGCCGTGCGTCATCTGATCGTCCACGGCCACCGTCGCATCGCCTTTGTCGGGTGGCTCGACTATCCGGCCATTGCCGAGCGGTGCGACGGCTATCGCGCTGCGTTGATTGAGAATGACCTGCCCTGCTCGCCCGAGCTGGTCGTCCGCGTGGAGGACAACCAGTGGGCGAGTGGCCGGGCGGGCGCTCGCAAACTCCTGGAGGGCGGCGGCTTACCCTGCACGGCGGTGGTGGCCGGGACCGACCGGAACGCGATCGGCCTCCTGGAGGTGTTGCAGGCCGCCGGGCACCGCGTCCCGGTAGATGTGGCTGTGGTGGGCTTCGATGATCTGAACCTCGCCCAGTTCGCCGAGCCCCCGCTCACGACGCTCCGCACGCGCTTCGATGAACTGGGGCGGGGAGCCGCTAACCTGCTCTTGGATGAGATCGGTGGGACCGCGGTCACGCGCGGTCCGCATCGTGTACCTGTCGCGCTGATCCGTCGGCGCTCGTGCGGCTGCGACATGGCCGATAACATGGCCCTTCCTTCTGGTGCGGAGCCCCTGACCGCCGGCTCGAACAGCGCCCTGGCTGCACAGCTCGTACGGATGGCCCTGTTTCCCGTGGCTCCGGAGGCGGGCCGGGCGCCCGAAGAGATCTGGGCGGGAGTCCAGACACTGATCGGCGGGATCGATGCCGCCCTGGCCGAAGTTCCCGAACCTGCCCCAGCGGCCTTGACCGAAGCGTGGCGGGAGGCGGTGCGCCTGATACCGGACCTGGATGTGCTGCGCGCGATGAGCGCTCTCCTGGCCCGTGCCGCAGAGGAGCGCCTGGCCACCGCGCCACCCGATCCGGATCGGGCCCGCCGGGTGGCGGCATTCCTCGGGCGGTCCGAGCTCAAGCTCTGGCACGCCCGGCTGGGCTACGAGCGAGAGCAGATGGCCCATCTCGAAGAGCTGACCCAGAACTCCCCGAGGGTGGCGATGACCCTTCTCTCCGGCCGGACCGGACAGGCCCAGGAGCTCGATTGGCTCCGGCTCACACCGGTCCGCTGGGGATGCCTGGCGCTGTACGCGGACGCGACGCGGACTCCGAAGACCATCCTTAGGGTCGCTGGCACGTATCGCCGGTCGGGGCCGCCCCTGCCGAGCCCGGGCACGGAGTTCGTCGCTGGCGCATTCCCACCCGCGGACTGGTTCCCAGAGCCGGGGGCGGACGCCACCGCCGACGTCCTCATGCTGTTGGCGGTAGCCAGCGCGTCATGCGATTGGGGCGTTCTTGCCCTCTGCGGGCCGTTCGAGAAAACCTATGGGACATACACCGCCCAGCGCCCCAACAACATGGCCATGTGGGGGGCGCTCCTCGCCTCGGCACTCGACCGGGACGCCCTCGAGGCACGGCTTGCCGAGCTGGCCGATGAAGATCGCAAGCGGGCCGAGCAAGCACTCAGGCGAAGTGAGGCGAATCTGGCTGAAGCACAGAGGCTGACCCGCATGGGCAGCTGGGTGTGGGACCGCGCTTCGAACACGACTTCCTGGTCCGCGGAGATGTTTCGATTGTTTGGGTTCGATCCGCAGCAGCCACAACCGCCCCGAGAGGCCATCGAGCAGCGACTGCATCCGGACGATCGCGAGCGGGTGCATGCCATCCATGAGACGGCAGTCCGTGAGAAGGCCGATCTCGAGCACGACTACCGGATCCTCCTGCCCGACGGAACGGTCAAACACGTCCATGCAACATGCCACCCTGTCCCGAATACTGCCGGAGACGTGGCCGAACTCCTGGGCACCGTGAGGGACGTGACGGAACAA
>Ga0335077_10002239_pt1 | contig 23073 bp, 18 predicted proteins | sample Lox_Sample_31_FD_207151 | JGI IMG/M metagenome (GOLD analysis project Ga0335077, IMG submission 207151) | Soil microbial communities from Loxahatchee National Wildlife Refuge, Florida, United States - Lox_Sample_3.1 | ecosystem: Environmental > Terrestrial > Soil > Wetlands | place: USA...
CTCGACGGCATCGACGTTCATGCAGGCGGCGAAGTAGTCGCCGATGCGCTGCTGCTCCGGCGAGCGGCTCGCCGCCACCGGCGCGAGCTGCTCGAGAATGCCCTTGAGAAAGGTGCGTACCTCGATGGCAAGCTTGCTGTAAACGTCCCAGCTGCTCTGCTCGGGCGGAATGGGGTTGGCCTTCTGCCAGCCACCGCAGGCGTAGGTGTACAGGTCCGTGCATGGATCGACCGAGCGATCCATGGCCTTGAGATCGAGACCCGGAGAATAGGGAAGCGAGACGGCATCGGCCGCGGCCGCGACTGCGCACGACGTGATGCAGGCGAGCGCTCCGCATGCGACGAGGGCGAGCACTCGCGCGCAGCCGAGCGCGGTCCCATAGGTACACCGGTCTGCACTCATGTTCCCTCAACCCTCGCGCCGAGCGGCAATGGGCGCCGCAGGGCTCATTGTAGCGGGGCGTGCGTGCGGGTTGGCGGCCCGCGCGGTTCATTGTCGCGGCCAAAGCTGCTAGCCTGCCGCGCCTGCAACACTTGCGCGCCTCAAGACGGGGTCAGCCGACATGCCATGGCGACGCCGCACCTTTCGCGGCTCCGATGTCTCACGTGCACTCAACATCAGCGATCTGCGCGAGATCGCGCGGCGCAAGGTGCCGAACTTCATCTTCGAGTACGTGGAAGGCGGAGCGGAGGACGAGGCCACGTTGCGGCGCAATCGCAGCGCGCTGGAAGCGCTCCTGCTGCAGCCGCAGACCCTCGTCGATACCAGCGGTAGGCAACAGCGGATCGAGCTCTTTGGCCGCGCCTCGGCGGCACCGCTCATCATTGCGCCCACGGGCGGCAACGGGCTGCTGCACCCGCGCGGAGACATCGCGCTCGCGCGCGCTGCGGCTGCGGCAGGGATTCCCTTCTGCCTGAGCACCGTCTCCACCGTGCGCCTCGAGGAAGTGGCAGCGGAGGCCGGAGGGCGCCTGTGGATGCAGCTCTATGTGATGCGCGACCGCGCCGCGGCCGAGGAGATCGTCGCCCGCGCAGCCGCGGCCGGATACGAGGCACTCGTGTTCACGACCGATGCGAATGTCTTCGGTCATCGAGAATGGGACCGTCGCAACTATCGCCGGCCGGGCAAGCCGACCTGGAGCAACGCGCTCGATGCTCTGCGCCACGCGCGCTGGCTCTACGAAGTGTTGCTGCGCAAGGGTGTGCCACGCTTCGAGAACCTGGTGTCGGTTCTACCGCCGGGCGGCGCCAATGCCGTGGGCGGGAGCACCATCATTCCGGATCTGTTCGAGCCCTGCATCACCTGGGAGGACATCGCGTGGCTGCGGCGCATCTGGCGCGGCAAGCTGCTCATCAAGGGCGTGCTGAGCGTGGCCGACGCCGAGCGCGCCGTGGCACTCGGCGCCGACGGCATCGTGTTGACCAATCACGGCGGGCGGCAGCTCGATTACTGCGTATCACCCATCGATGTGTTGCCCGAGATCGCGCGCGCCGTCGGCAAGCGCACGTGCATCGTCATCGACAGTGGCTTTCGCCGCGGCAGCGACGTGCTCAAGGCACTCGCACTGGGCGCACATGCCATCATGATCGGGCGCGCCACGCTCTATGGACTGATCGCGGGAGGCGAGCGCGGCGCACGCCGTGCCCTCGAGATTCTGACCACGGAGACCGATCGCACGCTCGGTCATCTCGGGTGCCGATCGATCGCAGAGCTCGGACCGCACCTCGTGCGCGCGGTGCGCGACCTGCCCGCCTGAGCCAGCGGCTAAGCACCGGTGCATCTACCAAGCTCGCCTCTCGCACGTCTCCTCGGCCTGCTGGCAAGCCTCGCGCCGATGATTTGTTGTGCGCCTGTGGCGGCGCTGGCGCAGACGCCGTCCATGCACGCGCTCGAAGTCGCCGGCGTGACGATCCATCTCGAGCTCGACGAGCGCGAGATGAACGGCGACCCCGCACGCATACAGCGCTGGATCGGGCGCTCTGCGCGGATCGTCGCCGCCTACTATGGCCGTTTCCCCGTTCGCGACCTCGCTATGGTCGTCGTTCCGGCGAGCGGTGAGCGCATCACGGGCGGCACGACCTTCGGACAACCCCGGGCGCTGATTCGCGTGCGGGTGGGCCGTGATGTGAGTGAGTCGAGCCTGCTCGACGACTGGGTGCTCGTGCACGAGATGACGCACCTCGCGCTGCCCGACGTGGGCCCTGCGCACGCCTGGCTGTCGGAAGGCCTCGCCACATACGTAGAGGGGATCGCGCGCGTCCAGGCACACAACCGGGCGGAGACCGATGTGTGGGCCGAGGACGTGCGCTCCATGCCGCATGGGTTGCCGCAGCCGGGCGATGCGGGACTCGATCACACGCATACCTGGGGACGCACCTACTGGGGTGGTGCGCTCTTCTGTCTGCTGGCGGATATCGAGATTCACCAACGCACCGGCAACCGACTCGGCCTGCAGGATGCGCTGCGGGCGGTGCTCGCAGCGAGCGGTGGGCTGCCGGCCGACTGGCCCGTCGCGCGGGTCTTCGAAGTCGGCGATCGCGCCGTCGGCACGCCGGTGCTCGAAGAGCTCTATGCCCAGATGAACGACCGCCCGGTAATGACGGATCTGCCGGCGCTGTGGATGCGGCTCGGTGTGGAGCCCGAGGGCGCGAGCGTGCGCCTGCGCGATGATGCACCGCTCGCGGCGGTGCGCCTGGCGATCATGCGGCCTCGGACAAGCTGACGAGCAGACCCTCCTCGATCCACGTGCGCAGCAGCGTCGCCGCGTGTGCAGCTGCGCGCTCCGGGGTACCGCGTGCGGCGAGCTGCTCGCACAGGAGCGCGAAGGTGCGCCCCTGCTGCAGGGTTTGCAGCGCGCCGGCCTCAGCAGCCGCCATGGGACGAAAGTAAAGGGCGAGCTCGCGCCGCCACAGCAGCCATTGCACCGCGCGCTGCGCGCGCCATTGGCGCGGTCGCGGTGCTCCCGCGCAGGCGGCCCGCCACCAGCGCACCGCATTGCTGGTCAGCGTCACGATCTGCACCGCCGGCACCGTGCGCAAGACAAGCTTCGGCCAGCGCGCGGCTTCGAGATGCTCGAGCTCCGCATGGGCCATGGGACGCACATCGTGCGCGTCGAACACGTGGGCGAGCGCCCACTCGAAGCGCGCCAGCTCCGCGGCTCCGCGCCCGCGCGTGCCCTGCAGCTGACTCGCGATCGAGTCGGAGAGCTCGCGACCGTAGTTTCGCACCGAGAAGCTGCGCGAGGGCGCGCGGTGGGCGAGCTCCCGCACCAGCGCGGCGAAGCTCGTCTCTCCGAGCGCGGCCTGCAAAGCCGGGTACGTGATCGCCAGCGCCTCTATGAGTCGCTCGGCATAGCCGAGGCTGTACACGCCGAGACGGGTCGCCGTGTCGAAGCGCGGCGTCGCGAGCACTGCGGCGGTGATTTCGTTCTTCCCGTGCAGCACGTGGGCCTGCATCGCACGCTGCAACTCCGCAAGCTTCATCGGCTCACCCGCACGCCGCGCGCGGGCTCGCGTCACGGCTCTCGGCACAACTCTCGGCAAGCACCGTGGCGGCGAGCGCGCGGGCCGTATCCAGCTCCCCCACCAGCTCTGCGAGCGGCGGAATATTCGCATCGCGCTCGATCATGGTGGCGACCGAGCCGAAGCGGCGCACCGCCGCGCGATACAGTTCCCAGACCGGCTCGGCCACCGGCGCATCGTGCGTGTCGACGATGTAATTGCCGTGATGGCTGTGACCGGCCAGATGCAGCTGGCGCACACGCTCGATGGGCATTGCAGCGAGGAAGTGCTGCGGATCGAAGCCGTGATTGAAGCTGCTCACATAGATGTTGTTGACATCGAGGAGGAGGTCGCAGTCCGCCTCCGCGGCGAGGGCGGCGAGGAACTCCCATTCGGTCAGCTCGGATGCGGCGTAGGAGACGTAGCTCGAGACGTTCTCGAGCAGAATGCGTCGGCCGAGAAAGTCCTGCACGTCGTGGATCCGCCGCGCGACGTGGCGCAGAGCCTCCGCCGTGTAGGGCAGCGGCATGAGATCGTGCAGGTTGACCCCGTCGACACCTGTCCAGCACAGATGATCCGAGATCCATTCGGGCTGCACGCGCGCCGCGAGCCGCTGCACCTGGCGCAGGTAATCCCGGTCGAGTGGCGACACGCTGCCGATCGACAGCGAGACACCGTGCATGACGAGCGGATAGCGCTCGCGCATGCGCTCCAGGTAGTACAGCGGCTTGCCGCCGGCAATGAGGTAGTTCTCGGTGAGCACCTCGAGCCAGTCCACGTGCGGGCGCTCCGCCAGCACCGATTCGTAGTGCTCGGTACGCAGACCCAGCCCGAAGCCCAGGGATCGCATGTGTGCGCCCGGAAATCCGCGCTCGGACCGCGGGACGGAGGCAGCGAACGGCCGCGCAGCGCGACGACGCCCGCTACCCCCTAGCCCGCGGACGAGCTACTTCGCCGCTTTCGCCTTGTCCTTGGCGGCCTGGCAGTCAGCTTTGCTCATCTCCACGAAGCCCTGGCCCTTGCACGAGTTCATGCCCTTGCACTGATGCTGGAAGGACTTGCAGGCGGACTGCCCCTTGCAGGCATTGGCGCCCATACACTTGATCGTCGCTTCGGCGGCGCCGGCCGTATTGGCTGCCACCGTGCTGAACAGCAGGGCTGCAGCCGTCGCAATGGCGGCACCGCCGACTCTTTTCGTCATGGACATAAACGTCTCCTGGTCGTTGAAGTGAGGGAAATGGCGCCCACCGTGGACGCAGCCGGTCACAAGCGAACCGCCCGTGATGGAGACCGGACGGAGTTCCTAACTATTACTCCGCCAATCGCCGGCCGGATTCAAGCGCCGTGTTCCGGCTATCATCGGGGCTGAATGCGCAATACGCCGCCCGGAACTCCGGTCTCCTTCCTCGACGGCGCGCGTCAGGCAAGGGATGACACCGCCGCCAGCCGCCTGTTTACGGCGCTGCGACCCGAGCTGCTGCGCTTTGCCTGCTGGCTCACTCGCGATCGCAGCCTCGCGGAGGACGTGGTGCAGGAAGCGCTGCTGCGGGCGTGGCGGTCGCGGGACGCCCTCGAGGATGCGGCGGCCGCCCGCGGCTGGCTGTTCACGATCGTGAGGCGCGAGCATGCACGCCTGTACGAGCGCAAGCGCCTGGAGATGACCAACTTGCACGATGCGATCGCGAGCGAGGATACCGAGCTGGCCCAGGCGGGCGACGCGGATCTTGCCGATCTGAGGCTGGCGATCTTGAGGCTCCCCGATGACTACCGCATTCCCCTGGTGATGCAGGTGATGGGCGGTTTCACGACCACCGAGATCGCCAGCGAGCTCGAGTTGTCGCCCGGGGCGGTGCTGACCCGCCTGTTCCGTGCACGCAACAAGCTGCGGACGATCTGCGGCCTGCCGGGCGCCCCGGATGTCCCCGACGAGTCCCTGCCATGACCTGCGAGGAGGCACGCCGTCAGATCGGTGGAGAGCCAGGCTCCATGAGCCCGGCTCTGCGCGAGCACTTGAGCGGCTGTGTGGCGTGTGCGCGATTCGCCGAGGAAACGCTGCGCCTGGAGCAGCGCTTGCACCGCGCGCTGTGTGAGGTCGAGCCTACCCATGGCGCGCGGGCCGGGCTTATGCGCGTGACGCGACGCTGGGCGCTGGCAGCAAGCCTCGTCATCGCGGCGGGTCTTGCCGCACTGCTCTTCAGCCTACGACCCTCCGCCGGGCTTGCAGCGGAGGTCGTGGAGCATGTGAAGGGCGAGCCCGCCAGCTGGTCGAGCACCCAAGCCGAGCCGGCCGCCGCCGTCGAGACCGTCCTGCACGATGCCGGCGTGTCGCTCAACGACCCGGCACAAGTGGTCTATGTGCGCAGCTGTGTATTCAGAGGTCATCGGGTGCCTCATCTCGTCTTGCGCACGAACTACGGACCCTACACGGTCATGATCCTGCGCAACGTGCGCACGGACCGCGCGCAACGCTTCGATGAGGGAGGCTTCAGCGGGATGCTACTTCCGGCAACGGGCGGAACGCTCGCCGTACTCGCACTCGACGGCTCACACCTGGATGAGGTGGCCGCGCAAGTGAGCCGCGCGGTGCATTGGACGCGATGATGCCGCTGGCGTGGCTCACGGTGGCATTTCTGCTCGCACTCATCGCGGGCACATCATTGCGGCTGTGGCTCGCTTCGCGCCAGATCGGCGCCGCGCGCGCTCACCGCGATCGGGTGCCGGGCGCATTCGCCGCGCAGGTCTCACTGCCCGAGCACCAGAAGGCGGCCGATTACACGATCGCCCGGGTGCGGCTCGGACGCGTGGAGGCGCTTGTGGATGCGCTCGTCATCCTGGTACTCACGCTGGGAGGCGGCATCGCCGGGCTTGATGCACTCTGGCGCCACACCGGATGGAGCGAGCCGTGGCACGGCCTCGCCGTGATGCTGAGCGTCTTCGCCATCACCGCGCTCATCGGCCTGCCGTTCGCTCTCTGGCGCACGTTCCGCGTCGAGGCGGCCTTCGGCTTCAATCGCTCCACGCTCGGCCTGTTCTTCGCCGACCGTCTGAAAGGATTGCTGGTCGCGCTCTTGATCGGGGTGCCCCTCGTGCTCGGAGCACTGGTGCTGATGCGGCGCGGCGGCACGCTCTGGTGGCTCTATGCGTGGGCGGCGTGGCTTGCGGTGTCCGTTGCGCTCTCGTGGGCATGGCCCGCATTCATTGCGCCGCTCTTCAACCGCTTCACGCCTCTCACGGACGCCACGCTCAAAGCCCGCATCGATGCGCTGCTCGCGCGCTGCGGCTTTGCCTCGAAGGGGGTGTTCATCGTGGACGGCTCGCGCCGCTCGGCGCACGGCAACGCCTACTTCACGGGACTCGGCCGCAACAAGCGGGTCGTGTTCTTCGATACGCTGCTCGAGCGCCTCGGGGCGGCCGAGGTGGAAGCGGTGCTCGCACACGAGCTGGGACATTTCCGCCTGCGACACATCCGCAAGCGTTTGCTGATCTCCGCCGCGCTCAGCCTCATCGGGCTGGCAGTGCTCGCATGGCTCGCGCGGCAGCCAGGCTTCTATCCGGCCCTGGGCCTGCGCGGTGCCTCAGCCTACGGAGCGCTGCTGCTGTTCCTGCTCGTCGCCCCAGTATTCACCTTCTTCCTTACGCCCCTCTCGGCCTGGTGGTCGCGCCGGCATGAGTTCGAGGCCGATCGCTTCGCGGCAGAGCACGCGAACGCCGCGCAGCTGGCCGACGCGCTGGTCAAGCTGTATCGGGACAATGCGACGACGTTGACACCGGATCACATCACTTCGGCGTTCTACGATTCGCACCCGCCCGCGATCGTCCGTATCGCCACCTTGCAGGAGCTGGCCGCTCGGCCCTGAGGCCCAGAGACTCCCGCGACGCGGACACCCGCGCGGCCTCAAGCGCGCGGCACGGCTCCCGCAGCCACGGCCTGAGCCGATCCGGCGTGCACCTTCACCGGCGCGGTCTCGATCAGCAGCAGGCAGAGCAAGCCTGCGACCACGGCGCAGCCGGTCTCGATGAGCACCGGGGTCACGAGGCTCGAACGATCGGCGAGGATTCCGGCCAGCCAGGTGAGCGCGAAACCCCCGACAACCTCACCGACGCAGACGATGAGTCCCATAGCGGTTGCAGCGTAGCGGCGCGAGATCGTCTCGCCGGGAATGACCCCCATGAACAGCGGAAAGGAGCCGCTGCCCAGCCAGCCGAGAAACATCAGCGCGCCGAGACCCAGCACGGAGCCATGGAAATATAGTGCGGCGAGCGGCGTCGAGACGCCGAGCAGACAGAAGAAGATCATCACCGGCTTGCGGCCGATGCGATCGGAGAGCGCCGGGACGAGAAACGCGGAGATGGCGGAGGCGATACCCAGGGCGGTCATCGCATAGCTCATCTTCGTCGGGGACAGATGCCGATAGTCGGTGAAGAACTTCGGCAGGAAGGTCCAACCGAAGATCAGCCACGCGACCATGAATATCGAGATCAGGCAGCACAGAAAGATGTTGCGCACTCTCAGCATGCCGAAGAGCCCCAGGCGCGGCCCGCTCGCGCCCGGCGCGTGCGCATCGAGACTCGCCTGAGCCGCGCGGTCCGGCTCGCGCACCCAGAAATACACGGCCACCGCACACAGCAGTCCGGGTAATCCCGCGATGTAGAACGCGGAACGCCAGCCAAAGCGCGCCGCGAGCGCGACCAGCAGCAGCGGCGCGAGGCTCTGTCCGAGCACCGAGGCGAAGAAATTCTGCATGATGCCGGCGTTCACGCCACGGCGATGCTCGGAGGATTCCACCGCCATGATGGCCAGGCACACGGGCAGGAACGGGCCCTCCACTGCGCCCATCAACATGCGCGAGAGCAGCAGCACCGAAAAGGACGGAGCGAGACCCGAGAGAAAGGAGCAGCAGGAGAAGATGATCAGGAACGCGAGCAGAAAAGGCTTGCGCACACCGAGCGCGTCGGACCAACGCCCGATGAGGTAGGCGCCCAGAGCCCAGGTGATGGACAGCCCGGAGCCGATGAGGCCCGTGCGCGTGTTGTCGAGGTGCAGATCCTGCTCCATGAACGGAACCAGAATGCTGCCTGCGTTGCGATCGAAGAATGCGATGCCGAATGCCAGTCCGAGCAGCACCAACAAGCGATTCTCGTAGCTGAACAGACCCTGTTTGGACATCAGATCCTCGCTGGAACGGTGTGCCGGGATCGTGCGCGATCGGGCGCGGAGGCGTCAACGCTGCCGCGGTCGATAAGGAACGGCGCGCTCGACCGCCTGCCACATGGCCTCGGCCGCAGGCTCGTGCATTTCCTCGAGCAGATGTCCCACGAGACCCGCGCAGCGCGCGGTGAGCACGATGCCGCGCGTGACCTCGGCGGGCAGCTCGGCCTCGCGCAGCACCACCGCGATCGCGGAGCTCACATTCGTGGGCAGTGAGTGGCCGAGCACCTGTGACAGCGCGGTCTCGAGCTGGCGCAGCGCCTCGATGTAGCGCCCCGGCGCGCCATGCGCGCGCGCGATCTCGAGGAGACGCGGCACCCGCGGGTCACCACTGCGATGAGTCGGATGCCCGAAGCCCGGCAGCGGGCGGCGCTCGCGCCGGTAGGTCTCGACGATTCCGCGGGCAAGCGCCTCACGCTCGGGCGCCGGCGCGGCCACAATGCGATCGAGCAGTGCCGCACACTGACTCGCCGTGCCGGCGAAGCGATCGCCGACTCCCAGCAGCCCGGCGGCGATGGCACCCTGGTAGGACTCTGGAGCACCGAGCAGGGTGAGCCGCGCTGCAATGGCCGAAGGCACGAGCCCGTGCTCCATGATCGCAACCAGCACCGCGTCAACCACTGCGACTTGCAGCGCGCCGGGCTTCTTGCCCGTCAAGTGAAAGAGAAACATCTCAGTGAAGCTGAGCTTGCCGATGAGCTCGCTCACGAGGTCTCGGCCGCGCACCTCGATGTAATCCGCGGTGGCACCGCAAAGCGCCGTGCGCGTCACCGTCTTGACCGCCGCCTTCTTCTTGACTCTGACGACCATGACCCGCTCCTTCGCCCGTGCCCGGCTGGCGCGCCACGCCAACGGTAGCGTCCGAGCGGGGATACTGTACAGGTTGAGGCCCGTTCCGGCGGCACTTCCGCGGGTACTGGCGTCGCATGTCCCGTCACGCGATGATGCCGGCGTACGGAGGTGAACATGGCCGGCATCAAGCTCGTGGACGTTTCCATCCGCGACGGCAACCAGAGCGTGTGGGGCGCGACGGCTCTCAATGCGGCGCAGATTCTGCAGGTGGCACCGATCCTGGATCGCATGGGCCTGCAGGCGATCGATTTCACCTCCAGCACGCACATGGGCGTCTCGGTACGCACCCACAAGGAGAATCCGTGGGAGCTGATCCGCGCCACGCATGCCGCGGCGCCCAACACTCCGCTGCAACTCATCACGACCGGCTTCCGCTTCATCTCGTGGGAGACCTCCAGCGCCGACTTCATGCAGCTCGTCTACCGCTGCTTGCGGCGCAACGGCGTCGAGCGCTTCGCCCTCGTGGATCCGATGCACGATCTGCCCGCGCTGTTGGCGGCGGCGAAGATCATTCGCAGCGAGGGGGGCGAGGTCCTCGCCGGCCTCACGTACACCATCAGCGCGGTGCACGACGATGCGTTCTACGCGAACTTCGCTTCCGAGCTGGCCAGATCTGCGGACGTGACGCGGCTCTATATCAAGGATCCCACTGGACTGCTCACGCCCGAGCGCGCTCGCACTCTGATTCCCGCCGTTCGCAGCCGCATCGCGGGCAAGCCGCTCGAGCTGCATTCCCACTGCACGATCGGCCTCGCACCCCTCACGTACCTGACCGCCGCTGAGCTCGGCATCGAAGTGCTGCACACGGGGCTGGGGCCGCTCAGCAACGGCACCTCGCTGCCCTCGGCGCTGCGCACCGTATCGAACCTGCGCGAGCTGGGATTCGCGGTGGATGTGGACGAGCGGCTACTGGCGCAGGCAACCGACTACTTCGCCCGGCTGGCCGAGGCCGAGGGGCTGCCGGCGGGCGCGCCGCAGGAGTACGACGCGGCTTTCCTGCGTCACCAGCTGCCGGGCGGTGCGATCACCACCACGAAGCGTCAGCTCGAGGAGCTCAAGCTCGCGGACCGCTTGCCGGCCGTGATCGAGGAGACCATTCGCGTACGCGCCGAGCTCGGTTATCCGATCATGGTGACGCCCTTTCCGCAGATCGTCTGCACGCAGGCGCTCTACAACGTCATCGGCGCGGAGCGCTACGCCACGGTGCCCGATCAGGTGATCCGCTACGTCATCGGGCGCTTCGGCAGACCGACCTCACCGGTGGATCCGGAGGTGCAGCAGCGCATCCTCGATCGACCGCGAGCGCGCGAGCTGCTCGCCGAGCCGCCGCCGCCGACGCTTGCCGAGCTGCGCCGCAGATTCAGCCCCGCGCTCTCCGATGAGGAGTTTCTGCTGCGCGCCGTGATGCCTGCGGAGCAGGTGGACGCGATGCTCGCCGCGCCCGCGTTCGCGCGCCATTACAACCCGGACACGCGGCCGCTGCTCAAGCTGCTGCGCAGCCTCATTGAGCCGGGTCGCGCCGCGGAGTTCGTGGTGGAGAAGCCGGATTTCCGCCTCGAGGTGCGTGGCGCCTCGGAGCGCGCCGACTAGGGCGACTCGAAGAGCGCGCTGACCGACTCGCCTTCGTGGATGCGCCGCATGGCCTCGGCGAGGGCCGCCGCGATCGAGAGCACGGTCAGCTTCGGGGTGCGCTTCGCGGCCGCGATCGGTACCGTATTCGTGCACACCACCTCGAGCACGTCGGCCGTCTGCTGCAGGCGCTGCAGGACGTCCCCCGCAAACACCCCGTGCGTGCACGCGACTCTGAAGGAGCGCGCCTGCCGCTCACGCAGACGCGCCATCAGCTCGAAGACGGTCGTCCCCTTGGCGATCTCATCGTCGATGATGATGGCGTCGCGGTGCGCCACCTCGCCGATCACGGAGCTGATCGAGACGCGCTCATCGTTGATTCTCTGCTTGGCGCCCGCGGCCATGGGGACCCCGAGCATGCGCGCAAATGCCGCAGCCTCCTTGGCGTAGCCGAGATCGGGCGCCACGACGACGACGTTCGTGAGATCACTCCCGCGGAAGTGCTGCGCGAGCTCGCGCCGCGCGTGCAGGTGATCGACGGGCACGCTGAAGAAGCCATGCACCTGCGGCGAGTGCAAGGTCATCGTCAGGACGCGATCGGCACCGGCCGTGACGAGCAGATCCGCGACCAGCCGGGCGCCGATGGAGATTCGTGGCGCATTCTTCTTGTCCGAGCGCGCATACGCATAGAAGGGAATCACCGCCGTGGTGCGGGCCGCCGAGGCGCCGCGCGCCGCATCGAGCATGAACAGCAGCTCGAGCAGATGCTCCTGGACGGGCGGCCCCAGCGGCTGGATCAGAAACACATCACGCTCGCGGCAATTCGCGCGCAGCTGCACCTCGAGACAGTCGTTCGCGAAGCGCTGCAGAACGGCCGGCTGCAGCGGAACGCCGAGATGCGCACAGATCTCGCGCGCCAGATCGGGATGGGCGCTGCCGCCAAACACGGCGATATCGTTCAAAGGCCGGCACTCCTCGCAGCACGCGCCGCAGCTCCGCCGCAACTCCGCGCCGCAGCTCCAAGGGCGTGCCAGTGATGATTCTACGCGCCGCCCGCTTCGGCTAACATGCCGCTCCCGTCCAGGCTGCGGAGCGATCCATGCGAACCTTCATTCCTCTGCTTCTGGGCTGTGGCGTGACACTCGCGGGAGCGGCCGAGCCCGCGATCGCCGTGCACTGCGGCCACCTGCTCGACACCGCCGCGGGACGCATGCTCGCCGCGAGCACGGTGATCGTCGAGAACGGTCGCGTAAGCGACGTGGAGTCGGGACGGCAGACGCCAACCGGGGCGACCGAGATCGATCTCACGGGGCTCACATGCCTGCCGGGGCTTATCGACGCTCATACGCATCTCACCTCGCAGACCAGTCCTACCCGGTACGTGGATCAGTTCCATTGGAACCTGGCCGATTACGCCGTGCGCTCCACGGTGTACGCACGACGGACGCTGCTCGCCGGATTCACCACCGTGCGCAACGTGGGCGATGAGCACAACGAGTCGGTCGCGCTACGCAACGCCATCAATTCGGGACTGCTCGTCGGGCCGCGCATCTTCACGGCGGGCCAGGCCATGGGCTCGACCGGAGGCCACGCCGATCCGACCAACGGCTATCGTCAGGATCTCGCGGGCGATCCGGGTGTCATGCAGGGAATCATCAATAGCGCTGACGATGCGCGCAAAGCTGTGCGCGAGCACTACAAGCTCGGCGATGACCTCATCAAGATCATGCCCTCGGGCGGTGTGCTCGATGAGAGCAGCAGCGGCGACAATCCGCAGCTCACTCTGGAGGAGATTCAGGCGGTCGTTGCGACCGCGCACGACTATGGCTTCACGGTCGCCGCGCATGCGCATGGCGCGGAAGCCATACGGCGCGCCGTCATCGGCGGCGTCGACTCGATCGAGCATGGCACCTTCATGAACGACGAGGACATGAAGCTCATGAAGGAGCATGGCACCTGGTACGTGCCGACCATCATCGCCGGGCAGTTCGTGGCCGAGAAAGCCAAGGTGCCCGGCTACTACCCGCCGCAGGTCGCGGCGAAGGCCGCGTCGATCGGCTCGCAGATCCTCGCGACGGCCGGTCGCGCTTACAAGGCGGGCGTGAAGATCGCCTTCGGCACCGATGCCGCCGTGTACCCGCACGGCCAGAATGCGCATGAGCTCGAGCTCATGGTGCAGGCAGGCATGCCGCCCCTATTTGCGCTGCAGGCTGCGACCACCCACGCGGCCGAGCTGCTCAAGCACGACAAGGATCTGGGCAGCATCAGCCGCGGCAAGTTCGCCGACATCATCGCCGTGACGGGCAATCCTCTCGACGACATCAGCCTCATGAAGCAGGTGAGCTTCGTGATGAAGCAGGGTGTCGTCTACAAGTTGGACGGCAAGGCGCTGGAGACCGACAAGGGACCCGCGCCTTAGCTACGCACGCAGCTCAGCGTGCAGCTGCGGCGGTGGTGCGCACGAACTGCAGCACCGGCGCCGAGAGTGACTCGTCTTGCGTGCCGACGGCGTAGGTCTCCGACAAGTGCGAGTGGTTGGGGAGCTCGAGATATTGCACGGGCTTGCCGGCCTGCGCACGCGCCTTCACCAGCTCGTCGGTCTGCGTACGCATCATCTCGGGATCGAGCTCCGCATCGTTGACCAGCAGTGGCGTCGCCGTCTGCAACAGCCCGTGCAGCGAGGATCGCTGCGCGTACTTCGACACGTCATCGCCGTAATACGCCTTCCACACGGACACCTCGTGGCCGAGATCGTAGAAGCCCGAGGTGAGAATGGCGCCGGCAATCACCGGCTTGGCGCCGCTCGTGGCAAGGTGCGCGACGTAGTCCGCAACGTGCGCGGCGCCCGCCGAGTGGCCCCACAGAAAGATGCTCCGCGGATCACCACCGTACTCGCTTACGTGAGCTTGCAGCCATTGAACGAGCGCGGTCAGGTCCTCCACTCCCGAGGGAAACTGAAACTCGGGCGCGAGCCGATAGTTGATCGTGACGCCGACGAGGCCGTGGGCGGCAGCCCACAGCCCGATGTTGTCGTAGAAGGGTGATCCGGGTGTGTGCTTGGCGCCGCGACTGAAGCCGCCGCCGTGCACGAAGACGAGGACCGGCTCACCCTCCGCCTTGCGCCCTGAGGTGAACACATCGAGCACGTTGCGCTCGTGCGGCCCGTAGTGCAGGTCGCGCGTGACGCTGACCCCGGTATAGGGCTCCTGAGGAAAGAGCGGCGCGTAGAGCGCGGTCGTACGTGGACCGTCGATCTTCGGCCCGATCTCGCGCAGCGCCGCGGCGATCTCCGCAGACATGCCCGGCGGGCTCGGCGGCACTGCAGTGCGCCCGCTCACGGGGTTCGCGTAGTGAAACGGGATGTCGTACACGACCGGGAACATCTGAAACGTCGCAGTCGGTGGCGCATCGGGCGGAACCTCCTTGCTCTCTCCGGGCAGCTGAGTATGGGCGGCATGCACCCATCCGCCCTCGTAGCTCGCGGCGAGCGTGTTGTAGGCATGATCGACCTTCAACCTCCAGACGCCGTCCTGCTTCACGGCCGTGTTCTCATAGATCGCGGCGCCGAGCGAGGCGCGCCCGCCGAGTGACATCTGCTGGAATAGCCGGATGCGGATGTTCGCAGTGCGCCCGTCGGCCGCGATATCGATCACCGGCTGCAGCTGCATGTGATTGCCGAGCATCCCGGCCACGGGGCCCTCGTGGCCGCGTCCGAGACCTTTCAACAGGAACTCGCGTATGTGATCGCGTCCCACGTAGACCCCGCGCTGCGCAAGCTCCATCGAGCCATCCTCGGCAAACAAATTCGCCAAGTCGGTCCACAGATCCTTGTCCAGGTAATAGCCGTAAGCGCTCTCGAGATTTTCCAGCTCGTCGTAATCCCTGACGCGCTCGACGGTGCGCGTCGCCGTCGCGATCGCGGCTTCCACATCGCGCGTGCGGGGCGGCGTCCAGTGCGAGCCGGCAGGCATCAGCGTGGCCGCCGCGGCCGCGGTGCTCGGCGCACCGACGGGCGGGTAATGCACGGGCTCACCGGTCACCGGATTGCGGTAGTGGAATGGTGGCACGAAGGCCTTCGGGTAGATCGCGTAGTTCTGCGTCGGCGGCCGATCGGGAGGCAGCGAGCTGCTCGTGCCGGGTGCGGGCTGAGCATCCTTGGCCCAGCCTTGGTCGTAGTCCGTGATGAACGTCGGATAGAAATGCAATGACTGGAACTTCCAAACCCCGCCTTGCTTCACGAAGCTGTTCTCGTAAGTGCCCTCGCCCCAAGTGCCGTGCTCCCCGTAGACCCCCGTCATCGCGAGCTCGCGACTGCGCAGGCGTGCCGTGCGACCATCAGGCGCCACGTCGGCGATCGGCTGCAGCTGGATGTGGTCATTCAGCCATCCGTAGCGCAGACCTTCATGGCCGAGCAGATCGAGAAATTGCCGGATGTGACGCTTGCCGACATACACGCCACGCAATCCCATCTCGATCGAGCCATCGTCGGCGAACAGATCGGCGACCTGGTCCCACTGCGCGCGATCCAGGTAGTAGCCGTAGATCCGCTGCAGGTTCTCGATTTGCTGCGCGTCCTGCAGCAGCATCGCGCGGTGCTCCAGGATGGCGGCGCGCTGGCGCACATCGCCGTTGCGGTGAGCCGCGGAGCGCACGGCGGCCAGCTCGGTGTCTGCGACCGTCCACACAGCCGCAGACGGGGTATTTCCCGGATTGCCGTAGTGAAACGGCGCGATGCACGCCTTCGGGAAGCCGTCGCACTCCATGTCGCGAGCGCGGTCGGCAGGATGCGCGAGCTTGCGGCGCGCAAAGGACCCCGAGGGTACGCGTGCCGCCGCGGCTGGACCGTTTGCGGCCGCGGGCTGCGGGCCGACCCAGCCCGTCTGATAGGGAGCGCCGAATCCCGAGTAGTAATCGAGCTTGTGGATTTTCCAGACGCCGTTCTGCTTGGCGTAGACCATCTCGTAGACACCCTCGGCCCACACGGCCGCGCCGCCGAAGTTGCCGAACATCGCGAACGCACGCCAGCGGCCGCGGGCCGTCTTGCCGCCGGCATCCAGATGAACGACCGGCTGGATGTTCATGTGGTTGTAGAGTCGCCCGTCACCGAGACCCAGGTCACCCATCGCGTGGCCACCGACGTTCATGTATAGGTGCTGACGGATGCTCGGGAGGCCGATGAACACGCCGGCGGGATAGTTCGCGACCGCATCCTCTGTGAAGAGCGCAGCCACGTCCTCCCACAGGCCCTTGTCGACGTAGTAGCCGTAAGCGCGCTGCAGCTTCTTGATCGCCTGGATGTCCTCGGCCGCCCGGATCTCGGCCTCCAGCCGATCGAGGCGCGCCTGCACTTGTGCGGCGGGGCTCGCCACCGCATCCGCCGCGGCGCTGGTGGCGCCCGGCAGCACCGCGCACGCGGCGAGCAGTGCCGCGCCGGCGATGAGTCCGCGTTGCATGAATCCCCCTCGCGCTACGGCAAGTGGCAAGCTCTCAGACGACGAGCGCGCGATCGACCGGATCGACCGGACCGAGCATCGCGAGCTGTGATTGGGCGTGCAGGTAGGGAACCGGGTGCGCATAGCGCGGACGATGTCCCCACATGTCGTCGACGTGCCAGGAGTCATCGGCAGCCGGCGGCGCTGGCGGGAACGCTGTGTCCGCGGATACCGGTGCCGGCCGCGGTGTAACCCACAATCCAGGAGCCAATGCACCCGCGAGCGCCGCGCCCGCCGCAAGCGCCGCGGTGCCGAGGAATACGCGCCGCTCGACGCTGAGAGTCTCCGGGAGCACCTCAGAGGGCAGCTGGGTGTTCACGTGTACTGATCCTTCACGGCCGGCAGCACCGATTGCGGGTACCAGTTGGTATGCGTGCCGCTCCTCAGGCGGAAGGGCAGCTTGATGGTCGCGAGCACGCCCTGCTCGAGCCGCTGCGCATCCGCGATGAATAGGTCCGAGGTCATGGATTCGAAGTTGCTGCCGACGCACATGACGTAACCGTCCCCCTCCCCTTTTGCATTGGCACGCGGCACGAACATCGCCTCCTGCAGGCTCACCACGGGCTCGACGGCGCACTGTTTGATCTCACCTGTGCGCACGTCCAGCCGTTGCAGGACGTTCGAGGCGAAGCGACCCAGATGGGCCATTGCGGGTGCACGCGTCGTATCCGGGGAGATGCTCGGATCGCGACTGCTCAAGAATGCGTAGCGATACTCGAGCGACAGGAAACGATCGTCCATGCGCGGCAGGATCCCCGGAGTGGTCGAGACCAGCTCCTCCAGGAAAGAGTCCTGCTTAGACTTGAGATCGAAGGTCCAGCGCCGGATCTGCGAAGGATCGCGCTCACCGCTCGAGGTCGGCAGCTCCATGGTGATCTTGCTGCCGCGATCGGTGGCATTGAGGAAGTGCAGCGTGTTGCGCGCCGGGCCCTTGTACCAGCGCACATCCTTCGCCTCTCCGTCGCGCGGCAGGATGCCGACCATGGTGGGCAGCGTGCCGTCCCACTCCCACATGGGCTCGCCCTTCTGCAGCCGCTCCAGGCTCGTGGTACGTGCAATGACGGGAATGATGATGTGCTTCTGCGTGATGGCGATGTCGTGAATGATTCCGAGATAGGGCGAGGTGAGCCACCACTCGCGCACCACCTTGCCCGACGGATTGATGATGTAGACCGCGATGTCCTTGGTGAGGTCACCCTTGGCCTCGTAGCCGTAGGCGACCATCTCGCCTGTGGTCGGATCGATCTTGGGGTGGGCCGACATGGTCTTCGCGGTCCACTTGCCTTCGAAGTCCCAGTCACCGAGCGTCTCGAGCGTCTGCGCATCCACGTAGTAGGGAAGCGAATCTTCCTTCAGCGTGAAGAGCTTGCCGCCGTGCCAGTACATGTGCGTGTTGGCCGCGGAGCGGTTGATGTTGGCGACGCTCGGATCGTCCGTGAAACGGTTGCGATACACACCGAAGAGGCGCCGCCGCGCGTGCCGTTCCGCCATGATGCGTGCGGTCTTCACGTAGCGGCCCTTGTAGTCCACCGAGCCGTTGGCGAAACGCAGCCGGCTGATATGACCGTCGCCGTTGAAACCCGTCATCCACTCGTTCATCGGCGGCCGGTACTCGAAGTCGCATTGCATGCGGTAGAAGTTGCCCTGGATGTCCCCGGGGACGGTGCCCCAGACTTCGCAGTCGAAAACATCGGCCTCGAATCGCGTGGGACTGTTGAACCCCGGCGGAAAGAGCGGATGACCGCGAAAGTCGACTGCCATGTAGGTGCTCCTGAAGACGACCGTGAGCGAGCCGGCTGCAACCGGGTGCCGATGATAACTCAAGGAAAGCATCGCCAGCATGCGCCGCGCGACGTGTCGCGCGTCATGCAGGACAGCGGGCGGTGAGACCGATGCTCACTTTTGTTAGAGTCTGTGCCCGTCGAGCACCGCTCATGTCGCTCGACGTGGGATTTTCACAACAGAGTATCGGAAGCGATCGTGGTTGACGTATCAACGAGAGCACGCGCCCTGGCGGTGAATCTGCTGGCGGTGAGCTTGCTCGCGTGGAGCTTGGCGGCTGCGGCACGCGCTCACGCGCGCACCGCCGCACCTGCGATTCCCGCCTTCAGCGCCGCACAGCTGGCGGCGTATCCGCGCGCTGACTGGATCACGAACGGCGGCAGCCTCTCCAATCAGCGCTACTCGCCCCTCGCGTCGATCAACCGCGGCAACGTGGCGCAGCTCAAGGCACGCTGGCGCGCCTCGCTCAATGGCTCGGGGCTCAGCCCGCGCAGCGGCAATCAGGCGCAGCCCATCGTTTATGGCGACGCCATCTACATCGCGACGGGCGAAGGCGATGTCTTCGCGGTGGACTTCGCGACCGGCAAGGTGCTGTGGGAATTCAAGGCCGACGTGGACCCGAAGGTCGCCCGCCCGTGCTGCGCGTGGCCCGGCCGCGGCGTCGCGATCGGCGCGGGAAAGGTATACGTCGGCGAGCTCGACGCGCGCCTCATCGCGCTCGATCAGCACAGCGGGAAGGTCGTATGGTCGATTCAAGCCGAGGATCCCAAGCTCGGCTACGTCATCGCGAATGCCCCGCTCTACTACGACGGCATGGTGATCACCGGCTTCGCCGGCAGCGACATGGGCACACGGGGCCGCATAAAGGCCTATGACGCCCGTAGCGGTAAGCTGCGCTGGACGTTCTACACGGTGCCAGGCCCCGGCGCGCTCGGACACGATACCTGGCCGGCGAATAGCGACGTCTGGAAGCACGGTGGCGCAGCGATCTGGCAAACACCGGCGGTGGATCCGCAGCTCGGTCTGCTCTATTTCTCCACCGCCAATCCCGGCCCCGTGCTCAACGGCAATATCAGGCAAGGAGACAACTTGTTCAGCGTCTCCATGCTCGCCATCGAAGCCAAGACCGGCAAGTACCGCTGGCACTTCCAGCAGGTGCATCACGATCTGTGGGACTACGATTCGCCCAATCCCGTCATCCTGTTCGATGCGCCGTACGGGGGACAGCTGCGCAAAGGCATTGCTGAAGCTGCCAAGACCGGCTGGGTCTACATCCTCGATCGCATCACCGGCAAGCCGCTCATCGGCATCGAGGAGCATCCGGTGATGCAGGAGCCATTGCAGCACACCTCGGCAACACAGCCGTTCCCGATCGGCGATGCATTGGTGCCGCAATCGATCGACATGGCACCGGAGGGTTTCGAGCTCATCAACGAGGGCCGCATCTTCACACCCTTTACCCAGCACCCAGCCGTGTGGAAGCCGCTCGCCGCGGTGAATTGGCCGCCGAGCTCCTACGATCCCGAGCGGCACACCATGTACATCTGCGCGACCGATTCCCTCTGGGGGGCAGTCGGTGGCGATCCCAAATATCCGGTCGAGCCGGGAGCGCTCTACTCCGGCAGTGTCGTACAGCGCTTTGCGGCCCCGCGCCGCGGAGTCTTCGCAGCGCTCGACGTGACCACGAACCGCCTGGTGTGGCGCCAGCAGTGGGTGGACAGCTGCTACAGCGGCTCGGTGGTGACCGCCGGAGGGCTCGTCTTCGTTGGTCGCAACGACGGACGTCTGACGGCGCTCGACAGCTCGAACGGCCGCAAGCTGTGGGAATTCCAGACCGATGGCGGCGTGAATGCACCGCCGAGCGTCTTCGAGCGCAACGGCAAGGAGTACGTGCTCGTGCTCGCGGGTGGCACACCGCTCGCGGGCAGCAAGCGCAGCGATGGCATGTGGCTGTTCTCGCTCGATGGGACGCTCGGCTCGCTGCCACGCGGCTCGGCCGATCCTGGGCCTCAGCGGCTACCGCCGGGCGCACCTGCCGCTGGCGCTGCGAAAACGCAAGCGGGCACGACGGCCGCGGCCCCGGCGCCCGCCCGCCCCGCAGATCTTGCGCAGGGCGAGCAGATCTACACGACCAGTTGCGTCGTGTGCCATGGACCGACGGGACAAGGTGGCTCGCACGGCGGTGCAAAGCTCACTCATGTGCTCACGCGCGAGGCGATCGAGAACGTGGTTGCACGTGGCCGCAACGACATGCCGCCCTTCGGCTCGGCACTCTCCCCGGATCAGCTTCAGGATGTCGCCGGCTACGTGCTGCAGCTCGCCTCACGCCACTGAGCGCGCCGACTGCGCTCACTGCTGCTTGGCGAGCACCTCGAGAATGTAGCTCGTCACATCGTTGAGCTCGTCAGCCGAGTAGATCGATGCGAACGCCGGCATGTTGTTGTGACCGGCGCTCGACACCGCAAGAATCGTCTGGCGGCTAAGTCCGTTGACGAGGGCCGGCCCGCCGCCCTGGCCGCCGCGAGCGCTCTCCCCGTGACAGGGCACGCACGCGGAACGATAGATCTGCGCTCCGTTCGAGACGTTGGCGGCCCGCGTGGGCATGGGCGGCGCCGGCGCTGCCGCGGGCCCGCGCCCGAATGCAGCCGCCATGATCCCTCCGGCCGCAGGTGTGCGGCCGGCCGCGGCCGCGAGCGAAGGAATCTTGCCGTCGAGTGAGAACATCCAGATGCCATCACCGCGCTTGCCATTGGCAAACACGCCGCCGCCCGCGTGCACCACGACGTACTGCTTACCATCGTGCTCGAAGGTGGTTGCGGTGGTGTTCACTCCGGCATCGGTCGTGAACTCCCAGAGCTTGGCGCCGTTGGCACTGTCGAGAGCCATGATTCGGCCGTCGCTGCGGCCGACGAACAGCAAGCCGCCGGCCGTGACGATCGAGCCGCTGTAGCATATCTCGCGCCATTGCTGGCGCCACGCGAGCCGGTTGGTGGTCACGTCGAGCGCTGCGAATATGCCGGCATCGTTCGCCTGCGCCTGGCCGAAGGTGCCGCCCATGTAGACCTTGTTCGGCCCCGGCGTCTCGAGGTGCTCGCGCGCGATGAAAGTGCTGATGCGATCCGTCGCGCACACATACAGCAGATGGCTGTGCGGGTCGTAGGAGCTCGGGGGCCAATTGGCGCCGCCCATCGTCGCCGGCTTCACCATGATCTCCTGCGTCCAGTAGGGCGTGAAGATACGGCCGTGGTTTGGGATCTCACCCGTCTCATCGACGAGCGGCGCACCTTCTGGAACGATGTCGATCTGCTGCGGCACGATTGCATCGCCGAGCGGATAGGGCTGTGTGGGTGCCGTCGCCTGGCGCGGCTCCTGTGGCACCGCGCGCTCCTCGATACCGAGCAGCGGCGCGCCGGTCTCGCGATCGAGAATGTAGGCCCAGCCGGTCTTCGACACCTCGACCAGACCCTTGCGCATGCGCCCGCCGACGGAGGCATCGAACAGCACGACCGGATTTGGCGAGTCGTAGTCCCAGATATCGTGATGCACCTGCTGGAAGTGCCAGCGGTACTTGCCGGTGTGCGCGTCGATGGCGACGATCGAAACGGTGAACAAGTTGTTTCCCGGTCGCACCGAGCCGTAGAGATTCGGCCCAGGATTGCCGGTCGAGAAATAGAGCAGACCGAGCTGCGGATCCACCGCCGGCGTCTGCCACACCGCCGCCCCGCCGCGCTCCCACGCGTCGCCGTCCTGCGGCCAGCTCTCGTGGCCCGGCTCGCCCGGACCCGGCACGGTGTAGAACGTCCAGCGCAGCGCACCACTCCGGGCGTCGTAGGCTTTCACACGGCCGCGAATCCCCAGCTCACCGCCGCTGAAGCCGATGATGACCAGACCATCGTAGTAAAGGGGCGCCGCGGTAATGCTGAAGCCGTTCTGCCACGGCTCTCCCTGCACCGACCAGAGCACCTTGCCGGTGCGCTGATCGAGGGCCACGATCCTGGCATCGAGCTGCCCGAGATAGACCCTGCCATCGCCGAGCGCCACGCCGCGATTGGAGCGACCGATCGGATTGCCGCTCTTGGGATCGGGATTGCCGTGGTAGCTCCAGAGAATCTTGCCGCTGTCCACGTCGAGGGCGAAGACGTCATCGGCGCCGTTTGAGACGAAGAGCGTTGCCTGATACTCGAGGATCTGCGTTTGACCCGAGTTGCCGGGATTGGCGCCCGAGCCCATGCCCGTGCGCCACAGTGCCTTGAGTCCGGCGACGTTGCTGCGATTGAGCAGCGTCAGCGGCGAATAGCGTTGATTGAAGAGGCTGCCGCCGTTGGTGATCCACGCATCCGTGGGTAACGCCGTGAGCTGCCGAGTCGTGAAGGCGGGCGCGCGGCCGATCGGCAGCGCGCCGCCCTGAGCCTTGCGAGCGCCATCGGACGCGGCGTGCGCCACGGCGCCCAGCAGCGCGAGGGCCCCGCACCCGATGTACCGGACGAGCGCAGCCGCCTGCGTCATTCGAAGCCGGTGTGCCCGGAGTCGTCGACCGGGTTGCGATCGTTCTCGGCGCACACGAACTCGAGCAGATCCTGGTCGCGCGAGCGCTTGAAGGTGAACGTCGTGTGCCAGGGCTGCGCGAGCGCCACCGGGTCCTCGGCGGTGAGCTCGTCCACGAGCGTAT
>Ga0335077_10002240_pt1 | contig 23072 bp, 25 predicted proteins | sample Lox_Sample_31_FD_207151 | JGI IMG/M metagenome (GOLD analysis project Ga0335077, IMG submission 207151) | Soil microbial communities from Loxahatchee National Wildlife Refuge, Florida, United States - Lox_Sample_3.1 | ecosystem: Environmental > Terrestrial > Soil > Wetlands | place: USA...
AGGCGTTCGCCGGCGCCGGCCACGACATCGCGCTCCTGTTCGCCGCCCAGGGCGGCGTCGCCATCAGGAACGCGGCGGCGTACCGCAACTGCCGTCAGCTCGTGCTGAACCTGCAGACGGCGCTCGAGTCCCGTGCCGTCATCGAGCAGGCCAAGGGCATCCTCGTGGCGGAGCATGGCTGCGACCCCGAGGTCGCGTTCAAGGAGCTGAGCCGGGTCTCGCAGAACACGAACCGCAAGGTCCGCGAGATCTCGGCGGACCTGGTCGGCGGGCATATCGACCGGCGGATATTCAAGCCCGGCGCAGGTACGTGACCGCCGCCAGGCGGCCAGCGTCAGCCGTGGTCGTACTGCGGCTCGCCCGAGTCCTGCCCGGCCCGGTCGATGGCGGCGAGCAGCATGCGCACCGCACCCGGCATTTCCACGAGCGCGTCCCGCAGGCTGGCTAGCTCCTGCGCACCCTGGGGGTTATTGTTCGCGGCCGCCTCGGCGCCGTCGTAATCCTCCAGCCGGTCACGGGCGGTCTGCACCTCGGTGCTGACCAGCAGTTCCTCCAGCACGGGATCTGCCATCGGGCCTCCTTCTGCGTCACGGGCCAGGCGCAGCGGCGACGGGAGCCGCCGGCCCGCTACATCGCTGCCCTGCGGCGGCGCGCCGAAACACCGCGGCCGGGCTAGGGGGCGGGCGCGAGCTCGGGGGGCGGCTTGGCCAGGGCCTCCTCCAGGCTGGCGAAGATGCCGAAGATGCTGCCGACGCCGGTAACGGACAGGATTCTCAGCACCGCGGTCGTGCGGGCGACCAGCCGGATCTCCCCGCCGTCAGCCTGAGCCCGCCGCAACGCCCTGACGAGCACGCTCAGGCCGCTCGAGTCACAGAATTCGGTGCCGGACAGATCCACGACGATGGTCGGGCTCATGCGGGCGGCGTTCAGCAGCACCGACCGGAACTCGCCCGAGTTAGCGATGTCTATCTCCGCCGGGGCAGAGACAACCGGAATCCCGCCGACTTCCCGGACCGCGTAGGACAGACCTGACATGCAGCTCACCGCCTTAGTGGGGCCGCTGGGCTGGCGGGCCACCGACTCAGGGGTGCGGGCCAGCTACAACGGCTGGCTCTATAACCGCGAGCCGATCGTAGCGCCTCGCGGCCGGGTGCACTACCCGTGCCTGCGGGCCAGGAAGCCCGCGATACCCCCGTCGCCCTCGCTGGCGACGAACGCGCCCGGCACCATCACCAGGACCTCCTCGGCGTGCGAAATGCACGCCCAGATCGCCGTGCCTGCCGGATCGGCCAGGCGTACCTCGGCCAGAGCCTGGCATGGTCGCCCGTCCGGTTCGATTACCTGGCAGCCGGTACCCGGCCCGCCGCCCGCGGCGACGGCCGCTGCTGACTCGCGCAGCAGCGAGAATCTGGACGTGCCGGGCTCCGCCCCGGATGCCGCCGTGGCCGGGCGCTGTCGCTGGCCGAGCAGGATCGTGTTGCCGTCGGGGTCAGCCACTCTGGCTTCCCCGCCCTCGGCGTGCGGCGCACGGCCCAGCCGGACGACCTCGACGCCTGCGGTCTCCAGGTCGGCAAGCACCGCCTCGAGGTCGTCGTAGAAGAAATAGAACAGCAGCGGCAGCTGCGGCAGGTCGAGCGAGGGGCGCGTCGAGGTCAGCAGGATTGAGTGGCTGCCATGCTCCATAGCGAGCCAGGCGGAGGTCTCTGCCCTGCCTTCGGAGTGCTCCCGAAAGCCCAGCAGCTCGTACAGCGACCGTGCGGCGGCTATGTCCCGTACATAGGTGACGGCGACCATCGACTCGACCGCGGGAGACATTTGCACAAGATACGCCGGCTCTGGCGGTCCGTGCCGCTCATTCACAATCCGATGTGCAGCCGGAACACGGTCCCGGCCGGCCCGGTGCGCATCTCGACGAGATCGCAGACCTGGTGCACTACCCACAGGCCATGACCGCGGACGGCGGCCGGCGCAGGACTGCGGCGGCCGGCCAGCGAGTCGCGGATGTGGCCGCTGTCGCGCACCTCGCAGATCACTTCCCCGGTATCCCGCCACACTCGCACCGAACCCGGCCCGCGGGTGTGCCGGAGCGTATTGGCCGCCAGTTCCCCGACCGCGATCACCAGATCGGTGAGCCGGGGTTCCGCCAGCCCTGCCGCCTCGGCTGCCTGGCGGGCGAAGTGCCGAGCAGCGCCCGGGTCCTCCCGGTAGCCGAGGACCGCCGCCCGCGACGGCGGCTCGGGGAGCGGCTGGTCAGCGCCGGCCGGCGTCCCGGCCCCGGCGTACGCGCGGCTGCGCTCCGGCCGGCCGTTCCTCATCACGACGGGATGCGTTCGTTCGGCCGCGGCAATCATCGCCGGGGTGAGGCTGTGCGCGTCATAGGGACACAGGATCCGCACGCCGTCGCCGAATGCCTCGTTGAGCAGCGCCTCGTGCCGTATCGCCTCCGCCTGTTCCGGCGCCGCCCGGGCCGGCCAGACCGGTTCTCCGACATAGCGCACCAGCTGTCCTGGATGGCTGTCGGCAAACGCCTGGATCGCGGGGATGATACGCCCCGGATTGCGCCCGAGCACCGCCATGTCGGCGAACGCAACCCGCTCCGCCAGGTCGCCTAGGCGGCCGGAGACCAGGCGCTCATGCGGTGCGGGCACCGCGACCATGACCGGATCGGCGGCCCCGAGTCCCGCCAGCACGAAGTCACCTACCTGCCGGGCGAACTCACTGGCCGTGCCGTACAGCAGCGCCGCGTGCGCGCAAGCCCCGTCGTCGCCGGCGGGCCAGGCGTCCGTGGCGCCGGGCTGGCCGGCGCCGGAGAACTCACCCCTCGGCGGCATGCGGCCAGCTTATTGCGCGCTGCGCCGCGGCCCGGCGGCCAGCACGCCGGGCGAGCCCGCGCGGGCGGGCCGGCCAGGCGCTCGATCGGGTGCCTTCGATCCAATCTGACCCATGACAGGTCCCCCTCTGATCGTCTGGCGTCCCTGGCGCCTGGCCGGCCGTGCCGACCCGCTGTCCACAACCGCGAGCCTCAAACATCTCCGCGGAAACCGCCGGCCGGCCCCGAGGCAGTGACATCGCACCGGGCCAGCGAATATCCTGCGGCCGGGCGGGGAAGGGGCATGGCAATGCTGGAAATTCCGGAAACGGGGGGTTGCGGGGGCGCTCTCGACCAGAAACGGCGGAGGCCTCGATGACGTCAGAGCCGGTTTTCACCTCCAGGCTCACCGGCCGGCGGCTGCTGGGTTCCGACAGCCTGTCCATCGGCCGGATCAGCGACGTGGTGATCCTGCAGCCCGTCGGTGCCGATCCGCCCCGTGCGCTCGGGCTAGTCGCGGCCGTGCAGCGCCGCCAGATCTTCGTCAGCCTCGGCCGGATCGGCGAGATGTCCGTGGACGGCATCTACCTCGACGGCAGCAGCGTCGACCTGGGCCATTTCAGTCAGCGTGCGGGCGAGATCCTCGCGTCGAAGCTCTACGACAAGCCCGCAGGCACCGGCGTCGTGCTCGACATCGGCATCGCGCGGTCACCTGCGGGCCGCAGCTGGGAGGTGACGGTGCTGGCCGTCGGGCACCGGCGCGGCCTGCTGCGGCACGGCGCGACGATCGTGCCCTGGGACAAGTACCGGGACCTGTTCGACGCGGGCGGCGCGGGGGAGCAGATCGCCGGCCTGCGGGAGATGCACCCGCACGACCTCGCCGGCGCGGTCGGGATCATGGCGCCTGCCCGGCGCCGGCAGCTCGCCGACGCGATGCAGGACGAGGAACTCGCCGACCTGCTGCAGGAGATGCCGGAGCAGGACCAGATCGGGTTCCTGGCCGGCCTCGGACCGGAACGCATCGCGGACGTGATCGAGGAAATGGAACCGGACGACGCGGCTGACCTGCTGGCCGAGATGCCGGCCGATCAGCGTGAGCAGCTGCTCGCGGACATCCAGCCCGAGCGCGCGGTGGACCTGCGGCGGCTGCTGAGCTACGACGCGACCACGGCTGGCGGCCTGATGACGTCCCAGCCGCTGATCGTCCCGCCCGACGCGAGCGTCGCGGAGGTCCTCGCGCGCATCCGGCAGCCGACCATGGGCATCAGCGAGGCGGCCCAGGTGTACGTGTGCGAGCCGCCAGGGGTGACACCCACCGGGCGATATCTGGGCACCGTCGGATTCCAGCGGCTGCTGCGTGAGGCGCCGTCGGCGCTCGTCGGCCAGTGCATCGAGGAGAGCACGTTCGTGCGGCCGGGCCTGTCGGAGCGTGCGGTGGCGACCCGGATGGCTGCCTACAACCTGATCGGGGTCGCGGTATGCGACGACGCTGGCCGGCTCGTCGGCGCCGTCACCGTAGACGACGTACTGGACCGGCTGCTGCCGGACGGCTGGCGGAAGGGACTGTCATGAGAGTGCTGTCAGCGGCGCGCCGCGGCCCGGAGCAGTCCGAGCTTGCGGTGCCGCGCGGAGCCGCGCCGAGGATGGGCGCACGGTACGACGCGGACGCGTTCGGGCGGCTGGCCGAGACGATCGCCCGGTTCCTGGGCACCGGCCGCTTCATCGTCGGTCAGACCATCTTGGTGATCGGCTGGATCATCCTCAACTCCGTGGCGTGGATCAACCACTTCGACCCGTACCCCTACATCCTGCTGAACCTGGCGTTCTCCACCCAGGCCGCCTACGCCGCGCCGCTGATCCTGCTGGCACAGAACCGGCAGGACGACAGGGACCGGGCCACCGTCGAGCGCGACCGCGAGGTTGCGGCCAGGATCCAGGCGGACACCGAGTTCCTGGCCAGGGAGCTCGCAGGCGTCCGGCTCGCGCTCGCCGACGTGGTCACCACCGACGACCTGTCGGACCGGATGGAGCGCCTCGAGAAGCTGATCGCCGATCAGCGGGCCTGACCGGCGCTCGCGGCGAGGCGCCGGCTCAGGGTGAGGCGGCTGACGAGGAGCCGGGCGACGGGGCAGTCGAGGTCGGGCTCGGCGCCGGCGTGGTCGATGACGGCGACGGCGTGGTCGGCGACGGGGACGGGGACGGGCTCACAGTGCCGCTCGGCGAGCTCGATGACGGCGACGGGCTCGCCTTCGGACCCTGCCGGTGATGCGCCGCGTGCGTGGTGTGGCTGGGTGCCGGCGCGACCAGCTGCGGTGGCTGCACGTGTTTCGGGCCCGGCGCAAGCAGCAGCCCGAAGGCCGCGGCCACGACGCCGGCCACGGCGGCGACCCCGCTGGCCGCAGCGGTGCGGACAATCGCGGTGCGGTGCCGCGCCCGCCGCCACTCGGTTGTCCGGCGCGCGCGCAGGTCGGGCGGCAGGGCCGCGCGCTGCGCCGCCCAGCTGTTCACCGGCGCTGCCGCCATCCCGAGCGTGGGGAATACCAGCAGCACCGCCAGCAGCGGGCCGGCCAGCACGGTCGGCCGGGTGAGGGCCGCCGCGATCCCTGCCATGCCGAGCAGCGCCAGCACGGACTCGCCCCAGTTCGCCCGCAGCGCCTCCCACCAGTGCGCCTTCTCACTGGTCTTCGGCGTGACCAGGAATGCCGCCTTCTTGGCGAACAGCCCGAGCACGGACGCGCGCGCGACGACCAGGGACGTGGACTGCCAGATGAGGAACGCGCCGAGCGCATCCCGCCAGGACGCCCCCGTCCCCCGGCGCAGCAGCGCGACGGCCCGGACGAGCCCGAGCAGCACGAGGACCGGCACGGTCGCCACCAGGAAGGCGGTCAGCTTACGGAACAGGCTGCCCCCGCCAGTGGCCAGGTTGACGGCCCCGGCCAGCAGGAATGCAAGGAAGATCAGGCCCAGCAAGTCCCCGTACCACTGCAGGCCGCCGGACAGGTAGGACCAGCGCTGGCCCGTGCTCAGCCTGTTCTCCTTGGACGCGCGGCCAGGCAGCAGCGAACGCAGGTGCATGCGCAGGATCTGGATGCCGCCGAAGCACCACCGGTAGCGCTGGCCCTTGAGCGCCTCGAAGGTCAGCGGCATGATGCCCTTGCCCCAGGACTGGTCGACGTGCAGCCCGGACCACCCGGCTCGCAGCAGCCGCAGCGACAGCTCGGCATCCTCGGTGATGCACCACTCGTCCCAGCCGCCGAGTTGCTCGAGGGCCACCCGCCGGATCAGTCCCATCGTCCCGGCGAAGATCGCGCCGTCGCGCTCGTTTCGCGATGGCTGGGAGACGGCGAAGAAGTAGGAGTAGGAGTAGAACAGCCGCCGGTAGTATCTCGACCGCTCCCAGCCCCGGTAGTCCTGCGGCGCCTGGGTGAACCCTACCCAGCTGTCGGCGAACAGCGGCGCGCATCTGCGCAGGAAACCGGGCTTGAGCTGATAGTCCGAGTCGACCACGCCGATGACTTCAGCGCGCGGGTCGGTCAGCTCCCGCAGCGCGTAGTTCAGCGCGCCGGACTTGTAGCCCGGCCAGTTCTCCAGGTGCGCGAACTTCGCGCCGTGCCGGGCGCACCAGTCCCGGACCGGCAGCCACAGCTTCTCGTCGTCGGTGTTGTCGTCGATGACGACGATCTCGTACCGCGGGTAGTCGAGCCGGTCCAGTGACCGCAGCGTCTCCAGCACCATGTCCGGCGGCTCGTTGTGCGCGGGCACGTGCAGGCTGACGAACGGCAGCTCGCTGTCGGGCACGGGCGTGTGCCCGCGCCTGGTGACACGCCTGCGCCACCGCTCAGAGCCGAGCGCGTCACAGATCTCCCACAGGTAAGCACAGGCCAGGATCGCGGCGAACACCTCGAAGAGCCAGAGCAGCAGCCCGCCGATGGTGCCGGCCACGCCCAGGTTGCTCGCGAACGTCCAGTCGAGCACGAAGGCCAGGTAGACGACAAACAGGAAGATCGTGGTCGACCAGCACAGATGCCCGCGGGCGTTCCAGCGCCGGGTGACCGGCAGCCAGGCCAGGCTCGCGGCCGCGAGCGCCGCCGCCGCCGCGATCGAGTTGCGCTCGGTGACACCGAGCAGCCGCAGCGCCCCGACGACGAGCCCGCCCAGGACGAGCGTGCCGGTGATCGCGGTCGCGAACCTGCGGATGGGCGGCCACGCGCCGGTCATCCTGGCCTGACCGCTGCTCTTGACCAGCAGGGCGAGGGTACCGACGGGCGCGGCGATGAGGCCGGCGAGTACAAGCGCGGCGAGCACGATAACACCCCTTCTTGATGCCGGCGCTCGCTAGCGCCGTCGCGGTTGGTGCCACTGCCCGCGGATGCGCCGATCATGCGGACGCGGCATGCATAGCCGCCGGCGGCCGGGGAGACAGATCCGGTCCGCCAGTCACGCATGCGAGAGGTGATTTCACCGTACCTGTCCTGATAAACCCGGCCGAGCACGCAGAATCGCCTGGTCACGAGCGGGAGAGGCAGCCGGGGTGGCGGGCCCTGCTTGCGGTCTGCCTCGGCTTCTTCATCATCCAGCTGGACGTGACGATCGTTAGCGTGGCGCTGCCCGCTATCGCCGGGGATGTCGGCGGAAGCGTGGGCGGGCTGCAGTGGATCGTGGACGCCTGCACGCTCGCGTTCGCCGCGGTCATGCTGACGGCCGGCTCGACCGCGGACCGGCTTGGTGCGCGCCGGATATCCCTGATCGGGCTGGCGGTCTTCGCCGAAGGCTCGGCAGCCTCGGCGCCGGCGCTCCCGGTGCTGATCGCCGCCCGCGCGGTGCAGGGTCTTGGTGCCGCCGCGCTGCTGCTGCCATCCTCGCTGGCGCTGATCGTGCACCAGTGTCCCGGCACCGGCGCTCGGGCCCGCGCGCTGGGCCTGTGGGGTGCGATGGGATCTGCCGCCGTCGCGCTCGGCCCGGTCGCCGGCGGCGTGCTGGTCGAGAACGTGGGCTGGCGTGCGATATTTGCCGTAAACATCCCTGTCTGCGCGCTTACTGCCAGACTGATAGCCAGGCACGTGCCGGAATCGCCGGCACAGCGCGGCCGGCCCGCGGATGTGCCGGGGCGGGGCGCTGCTGTTCTTGCCCCTGTTCCTGCCGGAGGCCGGGCACACATCCCCGGATGCGACCGGGCTGCTGCTGCTGCCCACGAGCCTGGAGGTCGCGATCGGCTCGGTGGCCGGCGGCAGGCTCACCGCCAGCGGCAGCCCCCGGCGGCCGATGCTGACCGGGCTGGCCCTCGCCTGCCGCGGTGCGGCCGTGCTCGGGCTGGCCGGCCGCACGACGCCGCCGTGGGTGCTGATCGCCGGATCGGTCGCCCTCGGCCGCTGCTCGCTGGCCAAGCCCGCGATGACAGCGGTGGTTGTCAGCGCGGCCAGACCAGACAGGGCGGGCCTGGCCAGCAGCCTCCTGAACGCCGCACGGCCGGCGGCGCACTCGGGGTCGCGCTGCCGGGCGCGCTCCTCACCTCGGGCGGTGGCCATGCGATCGCACTGCGGACGCCGGTGAACGTGGCGGCCGCGGGGTACGTGCTGGCTATCGGGCTGGCCTGGCTCGCGACCAGGCCCCGGCGCCCGGGTGAGTCAAGAAAGGACCAGGAGGCGCGGCATGTGGCCTAATCGCAGCTCCGGTCGTGGAGAATGGGGACAGGCGCGCCGGCTGCCGACGGGGAAGTCGGGCGGGCCATGGATATTCCGCTGATAGCTATGACCTTCGGATCCGCCGGGCCCGGCGGGCAGCTGCGCACCGGCGTGCCGCCTGCCCGGCCCGGGCTGGCCCGGGCCGGGCAGGCCCGTCCCGTGCTGGCCCGTCCCGGGCAGGCCCGTCCCGTGCTGGCCCGTCCCGGGCCGGGGCGCTGACGCCATGGGCATCGCCATCACGCTGACCGCGGCCCTGCTGCTGGGCTGCGGCTTCGTCCTGCAGCAGCACGCTGCCGAGCAGGCGCCGAAGGCGCACTTCCTGCGGCTGGCGCTGATCGGCGACCTGCTCCGCAAGCGGCGCTGGCTGGCCGGCATCGGCGTCATGGTGGCGGGCCAGCTCGCGTCCGCGTGGGCAGTCAGCCACATCTCCCTCTCGCTGGCGGAGCCATTGCTGAGCACGAACCTGCTGTTCGCGCTCGCACTCGCCGTTCCCCTCTCCGGCCAGCGGCTGCGGGCCACCGAGCTGGTCGGGGTCGTCATGCTCAGCGGCGGCGTGGCGGCGCTGTCGGTGGCCAGGTCGGCGCACTCCCCGGCGATGTCGTTCGCCTCGCCCGCGGGCTGGCTCGGCGCGGCGGCGATGGCGGGGGTGGCGCTCATCCTGGTCCAGGCCGGGCGGCTCAGGCACGGCCTCGCGCGGGCCACGCTGACGGGGACGGCCGCCGGGCTGGTGTTCGGCATCGCCGACGCGCTGACCCGCCAGACCGTGCACGTCCTCGACGCGCACACGTTCACCGGGCTGCTGACGACGTGGCCCGGTTACAGCCTGGTCGGCGCGAACCTGCTGGGCCTGTGGCTGATGGAGAGCGCATTCAATTCCGCGCCGCTGCACGCGTCGCTGCCCGCCATCAGCGCCGCCGAGCCGGCCGCCGGCATCGTCCTTGGCATCATCGTCTTCGGTGACGAGGTCACCGTGTCACCGGCGATGATCGCCCTGCAGGCCGGCGGCATCGTGCTGCTGGTAGCCGGGGTCATCCTGGTCGCCCGCGCGCCCGCGCTAGCTGACCTGCGCCCGGCCCACCTGGCGCCGCACTTTCCGGCCCGGATCCGGGTCCCGCATCCGCCGGCGGCGGGCCAGGCCCCGATAGCGCCGCTCGAGGGTCAGACGGCGCGCCACCGCGCCTCGCACCAGGAGTAGACGCCGAAGGTAACCAGGCCGAGCGCGATCACGACCAGGAGCCACGGGCCGAGCGGCGTCCGCGCAAGCGCCCGCAGCGCGGAGTCCACGCCCTTGGCCTGCCGCGGGTTGGCGTCCTGGGCCGCGATGATCAGGAAGATCCCGACGGTGGCGAAGACGACGCCCCTGGCGACGCCGCCTGCCTGGCCGAGGCGGCTGACGACCTTGCGGGTCCGGACCGAGGCCGACCCCATCCGCAGGTGCTTGAGGAACTTCCGCTTGTACGCCCGGTAGGCGACATAGAGGCCGCCGCAGATGATGGCGATTCCCGCTACCGCGACGATTGCCTGCCCGCCCTGCACCCTCAGCGCCGCTGCGGTAAGGTCCCGCGACTGGGTGTCGCTGGACGACGGCGCGCCCACGCCGAGGGCGTACTTGAGGATCCCGAGGGTGACGGCGGCGTAGAAGAACGCGCGGACGAGGTTGGCCAGCCGCTTGGAGGCCTTACGACCGTCCGCCCCGGCCGCGCCCCAGATCGCCTCGGACAGCCGCCACAGCGTCATGCCCGCGAAGCCGATCACCAGCAGCCACAGGATGACGGAGCCGAACGGCGTCTTCGCCACCAGCCGGACCGCGCCGGTGCGATCTGCCTGCTGGCCCGAGTTGCCGGTCGCTATCTGCACGGCAATGATGCCGATCAGCACGTACATGACGCCGCGCGCCGCCAGGCCCGCGCGGGCGAGCCAGCCCATGTACGGGCTGGACGCGGCCCGCCTGGTCGTCATTCTCGTGCGTGCGCTCCCGCGCCGCGCTGCCCGCGTAACCATGGCCACCTCCTGGTTGGAAATCTGCTGCGGCCATGTGCCCTGCTGGCCTTGCGGCAAACTCGCGTCGCCGCGCGTCAGGTATCCGCCGGCCGGTAGACAAGCAGCCCTTTCCGGTGCTTGGCGACCTCTATCGCCGTGGCTGCCTCGGTTGTCTCGCCGTCGAGCGAGAGCCGGACCGGGCTGCCGTCTGCCGCCGCGATGCGCACAGTGGCCGCGGACCAGGTGCGGTAGACGCGGGAGCGGCCCAGCGTGCCCAGCAGCACGGCCGTCACCAGCCGGAGCCGGGCAAACGGCTGGCTTCCGTCGATCATCCGCACGTCGAGGGCGCCGTCGGCGAGATCTGGCCGGTACGTCGGCGCTGCCCCGGCCGGCTCGTACCGGCAGTTGCCCGCGAACAGCAGCCACACCCGGCGGCGGCGCCCGTTGACCAGCAGTTCGACCGGTTTGCTCGTGCGCAGCACGGTGACCAGCGCGACAAGCACCGCGGGCCACTTCCCAAGCGCGTTCTCGATCTGCTCGCGCGCGTTCACCAGGTCCACGTACACCCCCGTGCTCGCGGTGTTGAGGAAGACCTCGTCCCCCGCCGTCGCGACGTCGACCAGCACGCAGTCACCAGTATCGAGCGCCGTCAGCGCGTCGTCCTCGGAGTGCACGCCGAGATCGGCCGCGAAGTGGTTGAACGTCCCGGCCGGGAGCACCAGCAGCGGCAGGCCGGCCCCGGCAGCGAACCCGGCAGCCAGCCGCACGGACCCGTCCCCGCCCGCGATGCCGAGAATGCGCGCCCGGAGCGCGGCATCCTTCATCAGGCCCTCCAGGTCATCGTCCGCGCTCGTCACGATGATCTCCGCGTCCGGCAGGCGCGCCGCGATCCGGTCCGCCAGCCCCTGCGAGGCGCTGCCAGCGCTGCAGTTCAGGACGAGCACCAGGCCGTCTCCGGTCGGGGCAGCCGGAGCCTCGTGGCGTGGCCGCGCTGCGGCGGCCGGGGTGGCCGGACGGCGCGGCCACCAGCGGAGCGTGAGCAGCCCCGCGGCGGTGCCGAGCACGAAGCCTGCCGCCACGTCGGACGGGTGGTGTACGCCGGTGACCACGCGGGACGCGCCGACGGCGGCCGCCAGCGCGCCGATCGGCACCGCGAGCCCGGGCACCTCGAGCGCGGCGCCGGTCGCGAACGCGGCCGCCGACGCCGCGTGCCCGGAAGGGAACGACGTGGTGCGCGGCGGGCTCGGCTGCCTGCGGATGACCGGGACCAGCCCCGCCGGGCGGCTCCGGCCGACTGCCCGCTTGCCCAGCACGTTCGCGGCCGCGCTGGCCATAGTCAGCGCGGCGACGCCGCGCAGCGCGGCTCGGCGCGACCACTTGCTGCGGGTCGCGCCGAGCCCGGCCGCCACCGCGAACCAGAGCACGCCGTGGTCCGCCGCCCGCCCGAGCCGGGGCATTAGGTGATCGAGGACCGCGGAGTCGGCAGCGCCGAGCCGGTCCAGCGTCCGGCCGTCCCATCCGGACACGCGCCTGCGTACGGACAATGCGACCCTCCCGGTCTTTGGAGAACCCTTACTGGTTCATGGCGGACCCGAAGTACCACGCCGGCGGCCGGTCAATCATCCGGCTGCGCATGAGGCCCGCGCGCCAGGGCAGCTTGGCCGGATGACAAGCCAGCAGACCAGGACGTCGGGACGCGATAGCGCGACGGCCGGACCGGGCCCGACTCGCCACTGGGTGGTCCTGGCGGCGGGGATCGCGCTGCTCTTCGTCGCCGCCGCCTTCGCGGCGGTGATGCGGGCTGACCGCGCGCATCCGCCCGTGACGGGCATTGATCTGGGCTGGCTGTCGTTAGCCAGCGGCACGCGGAGTGCGCCGCTGACGGACCTGTTCAAGATCCTCAGCCTCATCGGAGGCCCGGACGGCGCCACCATCGTCGTCTCGGTCCTGTGCGCCGGGCTGCTCCTCGCAGGCCGCTGGCGGACCGCCGGCTACCTGGCGCTCGCCGAGGCACTGGGGTCGGGGTGCTCCGACCTGACCAAGCACCTCGTGCTCCGGCACCGCCCGCCGCACCCGCTGGTGACCGCCGATCTCGGGTCGTTCCCCTCCGGCCACGTCATCACCACGGTCGGGGTCGGCATCGCGCTCACGTTCGTGTTCACCCGGCCGGGGCGCCGCGGCCCGGCTCTCGCCACGGTGGCGGTGGCGGGCCTCGTGATGATGTTCTGCCGCACCTATCTCGCCGCGCACTGGCTCAGCGACACCTTCGAGAGCCTGCCGATAGCCACTGGTGTCGCCCTGATCCTGTGGTGGGCATTCGGGCCGCTGCTGGAGCGTGACCGGGAACGGCCTGCCCGGCTGCCTGGCTGGGTCCCGCGGCCACCCGCCTGGCGGCTGGCGCGGGCGCGAGCCGGGGACTAGCCGGGTCCGGCTGCGGTGTCGGTGGCGGGCTGGCCGGACGGCGGCACGTCGGCGCGGTCGGACTCCGCGCCATGCCGGGCCTTGCGCGCGTCGATCCAGGAGTCGACGATCGTCCACTGCAGCTCCAGCCAGCTCTGCAGCCGGGCCGGGCTGGCCGGGCGGCCGGCGGCAGGGAAGTGCCACCAGCGCATGACCATCGGCCGGCCGGCCGCGGGCAGCGCCCGCCAGATGTGACCGGGGCTGACGAGATCGTCCAGCCCGGTGTGGGCAGCGATCAGCACCTCGAGATCCGGCCGCCGCGCCAGGCAGGCCAGGACTCCTCCGGGCTGCGGTGGCAGCACATGCCGGTTGGCCGCCGCCCGCGCGGCGGCCCCGGGCTGCCCGCGCGCCCGCAGCCGGCTGAGCGCCCTGAAGTGGCGGCCGGGAGTCCAGTTGCCGCCCTCGGGGAAGATCAGCAGCGCATCGCCGCCGCCGAGGCTGGCCGCAAGGCCGGCCACCCTGGCGACCAGGTCGCGGCCTGGCCCGCTGGCGGGCAGGAAGCAGGATGGCATCCGCCCCAGCAGCACGTCCAGGCCCGGATCCCAGCGCAGCGCCTCCTTCAGCACGATCACGGGCCGCCGCCGGTAACGGGTCAGCAGCAGCTCGGCGATCGCGAACGAGTCGCCGGGTCCGCCGTGCCTGGCCAGCACGAGCAGCGGGCGCCCGGCGGGGAGCGCGCCCGTGCCGGGGATCTCCTCCAGCTGAACCCGGAACCCGAGCAGCGGCCCGGCCGCCGACACCAGCAGCGCCAGCGCCTGCCGGAGCAGCTGCTCGTGCGCATCCGCCCACCGGCTCGTGCGGCGCCGCCGGCCGGGCTGCCGCAGCCAGATCGCGGCGCAGCTTGCCACCAGCCACGCATCCACCAGCAGGTAGACGCCGGCCATCGCCGCCAGCCGCGATATACGCCTGCGCCGGCCGAAGGGGGCCGCCACGAGCGCGAGCGCGCCGGACGCGATGGCCAGCCCGATCGCCAGCGGCACCCACAGCGGGTCTATGACGATGCGGCGAATCAGCAGCGGCGGAGGTCTCATCGGCTGGCCGCCGTCGCCGACAGGTAAGCGGCCGCGGCGGAATACCCGCGCTCGATGCGGCTGGCTACCCGGTTCGCGCCGCGGTAGCGCATCGATATCAGCGGCATGCTCTCTTCCCCGCTCGGCAGCACGTGCGCACGCACCGAGGCTGGCAGCCCGGCCATCTCCTCCACGAACCGGTGCCGCCGGGCGACCTCGAACGACACTAGGCAGACATCCCACAGCGAGCGAGGCGCCAGCAGCGGCTGCTCGATCCTGCCCACGTGCAGGACGTAGATCTCGCTGGCGCCGAGCGCCAGGGCGCGTCCGACCGGGATGGAGTGCACCAGGCCACCGTCCAGGTAGTGCTCGCCCTCGATCTCGACCGGCGGCAGCAGGCCCGGTACCGCGCAGGAGGCAAGCACGGCCCGCGGCAGGTCTCCGGTGGCAAACCAGCGCGCCCCGGCGTGCTCGATGCTCGCCGCCACGCACTGGAACGGCACCCGCAGGTCGGCAAAGGTGGCCGGCAGGTACTCGCGCAGCTGCCTGCGGAACGGCGCGGGCGAGTAGAGATGGGTGCGATGCTTGGCCAGGGTGGTGGCCCGGGCCAGCACCGTGTCGCTGAACACGCCGGAAGACGCCATGGACTTCCACAAGTCGGCAAGCGCGGCGACCGCGGCCTCGGTCGGCTCCGCGGCGAAGACCGCCCCGTTCACGGCTCCCACGCTGGTGCCCAGGATCACGTCCGGCCGGATGCCGGCCTCGGTCAGAGCGCGCAGCATGCCGACCTGGGTAGCGCCAAGCACCCCGCCACCGCCGAGCACGAACGCCACCTGGCCAGCTGGTCCCGCCAGCTCGTCCTCCATGTCCTCACCAGATCACCGTGCGCCGCCGACAGCGCGCATCGTAGGCAGCGCATCTTCCCTGTCCGGGCGGCGTGTAAACGCCGCCTTCGCGGGCAGCAGAATGCGCACGCGCAGGCGCGGGACGGTCCCGCGTGACGGCCAAGCCTGGAGGCCCGGATGCACATGACAGAATCCAGCCGCTGGTGGGAGCTGGCCGCGTGCAGGCGTACCGACCCCGAGCTGTTCTTTCCCGTCTCCGAGATAGGACCGGCCCGCCGTCAGGTGGCGCACGCCAAGGCGGTGTGCGCTACGTGCCGGGTCAGGCAGCTGTGCCTGGACTACGCCCTGGCGACGAGGCAGGCACACGGGGTATGGGGCGGGCTGACGGAGACCGAGCGGAAGGCTCTGGCGGCCACGCTGCGCCGCGAGATGAGCCGGGCGAGCTGAGGCTAGGAGCTGTCCATCCGGCGGAACGTGACCTCGTGCAGTAGCAGCCGGATCGCCGCGGCCGCCGGGATCGCGACCAGGGCGCCGATCAGCCCCAGCAGCGCGGCGCCGATCAGCACGGCGACGACCGTCACCATCGCGGGCACCTCGACCGTCCTGCCCATGATCCGGGGCACCAGCAGGTAGTCCTCGGCCAGCCGGTAGCCCACGTAGAAGCACAGCGTGGCGATCGCGGCGGGAAGCGAGACGGTGAGCGCCACCAGGGTGACGATGATGCCGCCGATGGTCGAGCCCACCACCGGGATGAGGTCGAGCAGGGCGACGAGCAGCCCGAGCAGCACCGGGTAGGGGATACCGAACACCAGCATCCAGAGATAGGTCCCGACTCCGGCGATGACCGAGGTGAGGAAATTGCCGAGCAGGTAGCCGCCAACCTTGGTGAAGATCTCGTCACCGATGAGGATCACGCGCGGCCGCCGCGACCGGGGAGCCAGCCGGTACAGGAACAGCTTGACCCTCGGCAGGCCCGCCAGGAAGTACGTACTGAGCACGGCGACCGCGACGACAGAACTCACCGCGCTCAGCACGACCTCGCCTGCGCCAAGGACGCCGCCGGCGATCGTGGAGCCCCGGTCGGACAGCAGCTTCTGCACCTTCTGCTCGAGGTGATAGTGCAGGTTGAAGCGCCCGACGCTCGAGTGCGGGTTGTTCAGCGCATGCAGGTACTGCGGCAGGTGATCCGCGAGCGCGGACGCCTGCGCCGCCAGCGGCGGTATCGCCGCGAACAGGAATCCGGCGAAGACCGCCATCGCGGCGGCAAGGACCGCGAGCACCGCAGCCCACCTGGGGAACCGCCACCGGGTCAGCCAGTTCACCGCCGGGTCCAGGCCGGCCGCGATGAACAGCGCCAGGCCGATGAGGATGAGCACCGAACGCGCCCTGATCACTAGCTCGGCGACGCCGTACGTGACCGCGACCCCGGCTGCGGCCGCCATGCCGACGAAGAATGGAGACCGGCGGTCCAGCGGCTTGCCCGGCCTGCCGAAGCCGCCGGTCTCCGCCGCCTCGGCCGCCGCGACCTCGACCGCCTCGCGCATGACCCGCTCGTGGTCAGCCCGCTCTGCGCGCGGCTCCTCCGCCCCGGCCGGCCGCCGCTGGCGACCAGCGCCCGTCCGCTCCGAGGTCGCCATGCGCAGTAGCTACCGGGTATCGCCGGACCGAAACACCGGCAGGCTGCTCAGCCAGGCGGATCTCCGGCCCGCAGCGCCAGCATCGTCAGGTCGTCGCGCAGCACGCCAGCGGAGAATTCGAGCACGATCTTGCGCATCTCCGACACGATGTCGGCGGCAGGCCGCCCGGCCAGCCCGGCGAGGCTATCGGTGAGGATCTCCTCCAGGTAGGTGAGCTCAGGGCTGCGCGCTCCGGTCAGGCCGTCGGTGAAGAAGAACAGCACGTCGCCGGGTTCCAGCTCGAGTTCCTGGGTCGCGGGCTCCGGGTCGGGGAAGATGCCGAGCGCAACACCGCCGCCTGCCAGCGCCTGCGCCAGCCCGTCGGGCTTCAGCAGCACCGGGCCGGGGTGGCCGGCGCTGCTGAGCACCACCTTCAGGACCCTGCCCTGCCAGCTCAGGTGCGCGGCGTCGGCCGTGACGAAGCGGCTGCCGAACTCCTCGGTCAGCATGATGTCGTTCGCGCCGCGCAGCACCTGAGCCGGGTCTGCATTCCAGTGCGACAGCACCCGGATCGCGTGCCGCGCGGCAGCGGTCGCGGCGGCGGCGTCGTCGCCCTTCCCGCAGACGTCACCGATCGCCACTCCCCATCCGGCGGGGGTGGGGTACACGTCGTAGAAATCGCCGCCGACTTCCCGGCCGCGGGTCGGGGCCAGGTGCGCGGCGGCGATCTCTACCCCGGGCACCGCCTTCAGGACCGGCGGGAGCAGGCTCGACCGCAGCGCCGCGGCCGCCTCGGTCTGCCGGCTCAGCATCCGCCGCGCCGATATCGCCTTCGCCACCAGGTCTGCGATCTGCTCGACCATGCCGACGTCGGGCAGCCCGAAGTAGCCGGCCGTCGCGCCTCGGACCAGGGTCAGCGCGCCGTGCCTGCGGCTGCCGTCGGCGAGCGGCACCGCAAGCAGGGACGGTCCGAGCATGCCGAGCAGCCCGGTGCCCTGCGGGTCACGGCCGAGCATGCCGTCGTCCTCCGCGTGCGTGATCAGCAGCGAGGTGCCGGACTCGCAGACCTCATACGGCGCCGTCCCGGCCGCCGGCTGCACCGCGGACACGACCTGGGTCAGGCGCGCGGCGGCCGGATCCTGCGGCGCGGCGACGAAATGGCGCTGCAGCGGACCCCGCCGGACCACGTCGACGATCACCCACGCGTCCAGTTCCGCCGCAAGCAGCCGCGCGCATCGCTGGAGAATGACCGACTCACTGGCCGCGGCGTTTTCCAGCAGCAGGCGCGCGGCCTCGGCGAGCAGGTCGGTGCGCCGGATCGCGGCGGCGACCTCGGCATCCCCGTCCTCGCCGGGCCGGCCCGCGCCTCTGCCCCGGCGCGGCGCGGGCCGCTTCGGGCCGGCGCCAGCCGGCCCGTCGGCATCGGCGCCGGCGCGGATCGCGACGAGCAGCCTGTCATCGTCGCCGCGCACGGTCAGCTGGCGGATGTCGAGCACGCACGCCGCCTCGCCGGCGTCGGTCAGCAGGGCACACTCAACGCGGCCGGCCGCGCCCGTGCGCTGGACGGCGGCGAGCCGTGACCGGACCGGGGCCTGGTGGGCGGGCTCGATCATGGCCGCCAGCGTGCGGCCGGTCGCGTAGCCGGGACCGACTCCGAGCAGGTCGCACGCCGCGGTGTTAGCCCGCCGTATCGTCCCGGCCGGGTCGACCACGAGAAGGGGCAGCGGCAGCTGGCCGAATATCGCCTGGAGCAGCCTGCGGTCGGACTGGGCGCCCCCGCCGTGGCCATCCTTGCCGCCGGCCGGACCGCCGTTGCCCGCCGACCTCAGCGCCTCGATCGCGGCGTCAAGCTCGGTCAGTGCCGCGTCGAGCAGCGCGCGCTCGCCCGAACGGGGGTTAGCGGCCGCCTTGCGCAATTCCGCGCTGCGCGACCGCAAGCCGCCGATGGTGTCTCGCGCTGCTGCCTGTCCGGGGGTGTCTGCCATCGTGCAGCCCGACCTCCATCTCCGTCCCCTCAGCGTATCGGCCAGGAGGACCCGCGCGAACGTCGCTGGTGGCCTCGCGTTTGCGCCCGCCGGGGCGGGTAGTGAGCTGATGCTGCTGCCGTGAGTGAGGCGAGGGCAATGACGATCTCCCTGAATGCGGCTCCTGTCGCATTTGTCGTAACCGGTGATCCGGACAGCAGAGAGCTGCGGCACTGCTGGCAGGCAGTGCTCGCGCGCCGCGGTGCGCCGGTGCTCGTGGGCCGCGGGCGCACTGGCGGCCCGGCCGACGTCTACCTGCCCTGGGCGCTTGCGGCCGATTACTGCGGCCTTGTCCTGATCCGCGCGGCGGACAGCGGGGACGAGCCGGTCGCAGCCGCTACTGCGCGCTTTGTCCGCGGCTTCTTCGAGCTGGGTCTGCCGGTCGCCGCTAGCTCCCACGCCACGCTCGCGCTGGCCGCCCCCGAGCTGGTGCGCGGCCGCACGATAGCGGCCCCGGTGTCGGCCGGGCCCCGCCTGGCGGCGGCGGGCGCAGTGCTCAGCGATCGCCGCGTGGTCAGGTGCGAGGCCGGGTCAGGCGACCTCATATCCAGCACCTCGGCGGCTGACCTGCCGGCCTTCTGCGCGGCCTTTACCCTGGCCTTCTCCGATCGCCTCGCGGCCCGGACCGGTGCTGGACTGGGAAGCTGAGCTGGTCGAAGTTCCCGCCGTGGGCATCGATCACCCTGGCCGCTACCTCGGTGGCTCGCATGTTGCTGCGCTGGGAGACGTCCCTGATCCTGGCCAGCGCCTCCTCGGCGCTGCAGCTGAGCGCGTGCATCAGGATGCCCTTCGCCTGGTCTACCAGCGCCCGGCCGGCCGCCGCGTCCTCGAGCTGAGCCTGGGTGCGCCGCGAGTCCCGGTAGTCGGACACGGCTCCGACTAGGGCGGCACTGTACGCCGCGACCAGCCCCGCGAGCTGGAGCTGCTCGGGATCGATGGCACGGGGCCTGGCGCCGAGCAGGGCGAGCACCACGGTCACCTCGTCACCCGCACACAGCGTGACCGTGCAGCGGACGCCGAGCCGTACCGCGGCCGCCGCGTAGCGCGGCCAGCGGGTGTCGGCGAGGGTGTCAGCACACTGCACGGGACCCTGTCCGGCCAGGGCATCCAGCATGGGCCCGCTCCCGGCGTCGAGCTGGACCTGCACCAGCCGGGTGGCATCCGGGTGGCTGGATGCCTGGCCCGCGGGCTCGCCGTCGCGCCAGATCGTCACGCTCGCGGCGCAGCAGCCGGCCACCTGACTGGCCGCCAGGCTGGCGAGCTGGTGCAGCGCGCGCTCCTCGGTGGCCGTGGGCAGGCTCAGCAGGCTCGCGGTCCGCGCGGCCAGGTCGGGGAAAGCCATTTCGCCTCTCGTCAGCGGCTGGCCGTCAGCGCCGCTTCCACCGAGTCGTAGAGACTGAGCCGGTCTGCCAGGCCCGTGATCCACAGGGTCTTCGTGTAGCGGTAGCGGGCCCCGGCGAGAGCGAGCGACCCGCCGACCGCCTCGAGCCGCTTCCAGTGCCCCACGATGACGGCGAGGGCGCTGGTGTCCATGAAGTCCACGGCCGACAGGTCGAGTACGACGCGGCTGCCGTTGTCGCGCGCCTGGGCAAGGCAGTCATCGAGCGCAGGACTGGTCACGATGTCCAGGTCACCGCCGACGGTGACGACGACGCTGTCACCACGCTGCTCCGACGAGAGCGCAAGTCCGTCCACTGGCTGCCCCAGGAAGCTCGATCCCGGCAAGGAAGTTGTTACCTCCCCATCCTAGGTGCGCACCGATCGCGGTGCTGGCTTGCATGGGCGCCGGGTTCGCGGGAAGAGACTCGGCCAGTGACCCGGGAGACGGTAAGCAGCAGGTGTGCATGGAGGTGAGCTGTGCGCGCGGAGGCAGCGCCTGAGGGCCTCCGTCACGTCGTGCTCTTCCATCGCGGAATTGCCGATTACCGCAGCGCGATCGCCAGCTTCGTGCGGACGGGCCTGGCGAGCAGGGAACCGGTGCTGCTGGCGGTGCCGCGCCCGGCCATCACCCTGCCCGAGTGGCCGGCCGGCGCGTCGAGGCTGCTGACGGTGACGGACATGGCCGATCTCGGGCGCAATCCGGCCAGACTGATCTCCGCGCTCCGCGCCTTCATCGAGCGGTGTGGCGGCCGTCGCGCCCGGATCGTCAGCGAGTGGATATGGCCGGGCAGGCCGGCCGCAGAGGCCTGCGAGGCGGCGCGGGCCGATGCCCTGGTGGATCTCGCGCTCAGCGGCCTGGCGGCCACGCTGATGTGCCCGTTCAACGCGGCCGGGCTGCCAGGGCCGGTCCTCGCCGACGCCGCGCGGGCGCACCGGTGGCGGCTCGATGACGCAACGGTCGTCCGGTGCCGCGACTTCGGCGGCCCGGATACGGCTCCGGCCGCGGGCCGGCTGCCGCTGCCGAGCCCTCCTGCGGGCGCGGGCTGCGTCAGCTACGCCACCGATCTGCGCCCGCTCCGGGCCATGGTGTCGAAGGCCTGCCACGACGCCGGGATGCCGGTGCTGCGGGCCACGGACATGACGCTCGCGGTGAGCGAGCTGGCCGCGAATACGCTCCGGCACACCGCGGCGGGCGGCACCGCGCACCTATGGCGGGCCGGCGGGGAACTGGTCTGCCAGATTGCCGACAGCGGACATATAGCCGACCCGCTCGCGGGATCCGTCCGCCCCGCGCCGGGCCACGCCGGGGGACAGGGCCTCTGGCTGGTGAATCAGGTCTGCGACCTGGTCGAGATCCGCACCGGCCCGGCAGGCACCGTGATCAGGCTGCACATGCGGATTCAGGCCGGCTAGCGATGCCGGACAGCCGGACGTTTGCCAGCCTCGCTGCGGGTAGCACGCCGGGGCGAGCGGGCGATCAGGCGAGGAGGACGATCATGCCGATCGTGGTAGGCGTCGACAACTCAGCGGGCTCCTGGGCTGCGATCCAGCTCGCGGCGCACGAGGCCAGGTGCAGGCAGACCGAGCTCGTCGCGGTGACCTCCTGCCGGGCCGGCCGCGCCGTCGCCGCGCCGGCGGGCCGGGCGGCCGGCAGCCTGCGGACCGGCGCGGAAGAACACCTCGCGGCCGAGACGGCCCTGCGCGCCGCCGTCACCGACGCGCTCGGGGACGGCGCCGCGGGCGTGCTGACCAGGGTGGTCGCCGGGCCTGCCGGCAAGGCGATCGTGGACACCGCCAGGGCCGAGCACGCCGCGCTGATAGTGCTGGCTGCCCGGCCAGGTCTGGCGGTGCTGCCCGGATCGGTGAGCCAGTACGTGCTCAGGAACGCGGCCCGGCCGGTCGTGATCGTGCCGGCGAACGCCGGTGAGCCGGGCGCCGGCAACTAGCCGAAACCCTGTCGTCATGTTTGGGCGCCAGATACTGGGTAGCTGGAGGCACGGACCTAGCAATGAGAGGACTCCGATGGCTGTCATTCTTGTCGCGCTCCTGATCATCCTGATCCTGGGCGGGCTGGGGTTCGCCGTGCACGTCCTGTGGTGGGTGGCCATTGCGGCGCTCATCATCTGGCTGCTCGGCTTCGTGCTCCGGGTCGGCGAGACAATCGCTCGCCCGCGCCGCCGGCGCTGGTACTACTGGTGACCGGCGGGCGCCCGGACGGGCTGGCCCGCGGGGCTCGGCCGGTCCGCCGATCCTGCGCTCCCTGACCCCGCTAGCTTCGCCAGCCGGCGGCATCCCCCCCACCGCCGGCTGGCGATTTCCATGCGTGTTTGACCGGGCCGCAGCCGGACAGCTAGGCAGCCGCAGTTCAGCCGCACAGCGAAGGACAGGAGCCATGACAACCCCCAGCATGCCGGCCGGGCGCACCCGCGCCGCCGGCCTGACCGTCGGCGCGGGTGACGCCCCCCGCGACCCCGCCGACGCGATCAGCGAGCTGTGAGCGGCCGGCGCGGCCAGGATGAGCTGAGCGAGTCACGGGAGCTGCGCGCTACCCGCCGGACGGTGCTGACGGCAGGCGCCGCGAACATCGCGGTAGCCGTGCTCAAGCTCGTCGCTGGCATGATCGCCGGATCCAGCGCGATGCTCGCCGAGTCGGCGCACTCGCTGGCCGACACGCTGAACCAGGGGCTGCTGCTGACGTCGCTGCGCCTGGGGTCCCGGCCGTCGGACCGCCGTCACCCCTTCGGCTACGGGCAGGACCGGTACTTCTGGTCGCTGCTGTCGGCATTCGGCATCTTCATCGCGGGCGCGGGATTCTCCGTCTTCGAGGGCATACTCGCGCTGCGGCGATCCGGCACCGAGGGCAGCCCGGTACTCGCCTACGCAGTGCTCGCCGCGTCGTTCGTCGCCGAGGGCATCTCCCTGTCCCGCGCGTTCACGCAGACCCGGGCCCAGGCAAGGAACCGCAAGACCGGGCTGCTGCAGCACGTCAGCGACAGCCCGGACACGACGGTGAAGGCCGCGCTCTTCGAGGACTCGGCCGCGATCGTCGGACTCCTGCTCGCGCTCGGCGGCCTCGTGCTGCGGCAGCTGACCGGCTCGAGCGTGTGGGACGGTTCGGCGTCGATCGCCATCGGCGCGCTGCTGGTGCTCGTCGCGCTGCGGCTCGGCCGGGACAGCCGCGAGCTGCTGATCGGCCGGGCAGCCGACGACGAGCAGCTCCGGGTCATCCGGGCGGAGATCGAGGGCACGCCGGGCGTCGACGCGCTG
>Ga0335077_10002241_pt1 | contig 23069 bp, 17 predicted proteins | sample Lox_Sample_31_FD_207151 | JGI IMG/M metagenome (GOLD analysis project Ga0335077, IMG submission 207151) | Soil microbial communities from Loxahatchee National Wildlife Refuge, Florida, United States - Lox_Sample_3.1 | ecosystem: Environmental > Terrestrial > Soil > Wetlands | place: USA...
ATGGTCGCGGCCTCTCCTTCGATATCGGCGTCGCGCAGATCGATGTCGAATCCCCCCATGATGGCCGTGGCCGATCCGCCGCGGAAATTCTTGGCCTGGATGCGGTACTCGCCGCCACCCATGCAACTGAAGAGATGAAGATGCGGGGAGAGCGATCCCACGGTCGATGCCGGGCGTTCCATAGCATGCACCAGAATGACAAGTCCCATAGCGATGATGAACACCGGCCAAGTGCGCTCAAGGTGAAGCTCAGTGATCCCAAGGTGGTCGAGTTCCAGAGCGGCCCCGCTCGCCAACAGAAACAGACCCCAGAGGCGGCTTCCCCAGCGCGTCGCCTGGATCAGTTGAAAAAGCCCCAGCACAAACAAGACGAAGCCCCAGAAACTGAACCAGTGGCGCGGGATGACCCCGAACTGCTCCAGCAGCAGGAACACCCCGACCAGGATTACAACCACTCCCCCGAACAACGCAGAATTCATCTGACATGTACGGTTATCGCTCATAGCTGACCTTCTCTCTGGCGGCCCTTCGCGCCGCGTGGCGCCACGCTCACTGGCTCATCGGCCACCACCAAGCTGATCGCGACTGCCGCCAGCAGCGCGGGCGATACATGCAGCAGCGCATGCCACGAAAACAGGCCGCTCCACAGGACGGCGCCCAGCTTATCAAACAAGCACAGGGTGCCGGTGATGGCCAGGGCCACCGCAAGTATCGCCGCTTCCCAACGCTCTGGCTGATTTTGATTGCCCACAGGCTGCCTCCTTTTACCGGATGGTTTGTCGTGCTGGAGCAAAAGTAGGCGCGGAGGGCCGGCATGTCGCGCCCTTTTCGGCGAACGGCGGTCAGCTACCGGCGAACGCCGGAATGTGGGCGCGCGCGTCCTCGCGCGTGCGGGAGTGGCGCCACTCGTGCGGCCGCCTCGCCCACGCCGGAGGGACGCAGCAGGATGCTGAACCTCTTCCTCCCGCTGATGCGGCAGATTTCGAAATCATCCTGATTGATTGTGAGGATCAGACTCAGACGTTGCGCGACCCGAACCCTATGGCAGAATCGAATCATGGCGGAACGCGATTCCAGCACCACGGCGCTGCGTGTGGCCCAACTTCGCGCCGCTCACCAGTTGATCGACGGAGAACCGAAAATCCTGCACGATCCCGTCGTCTTACGCCTCCTGGGGAATGGGGCCGAGCAACAGATCCTCGCCAACACTGCCGCCCTCAACATGCCTTGGCTGCTGGGCCTGCGGTCGCACGTTTTGCTCCGCAGCCGCTTCGCCGAGGAGGAATTGGCGCAGGCCGTGGCTCGCGGCGTCAACCAGTATGTAATTCTCGGCGCGGGTTACGACACCTTTGCCTACCGGCAGCCGCCTTGGGCGGAGAACCTGCGCATCTTCGAAGTGGATCATCCGGCCAGCCAGCGGGCCAAGCGGGATCGGCTGACGGTGGCAGGCATCGCTATGCCCCGGAACGTGGAGTTTGTCGCCATCGATTTCGAACACGTCTCGCTGCGCGACGGTCTTGCGGCAAACAGACTGGATTTCCGCCAGCCCGCGTTCTTTTCCTGCTTGGGCGTGCTGGTGTATCTGACCCAAGAGGCCGCGGATGGGATATTTCGCCTGGTAGCTTCATTTCCCGGGCCAAGTGAGATCGTATTCACGTTCTCGATGCCCGATTCTTCCTTGGGAGTCCGGGAGGCGGCACGGCGTACTGCGGTGGCGGCCCTGGCCGAGTCCATGGGGGAGCCATGGCGCACCCACTTCGACCCTGAAACGCTGGTGCAAAAGCTGCGGGCCTTCGGCTTCTCCGAAATCTCTTTTCTAAGTGCCGCTGAAGCAGAACGGAAGTACTTCCAGGGCCGCACGGACGGCCTCCGTCCGCCCCGCCGTGAGCAGGTGGCCTGGGCGATGCGTCGTTGATCGTTGCCGCAATGCGACGCTGGGTGTGGTGGCGGGCGACTCGCCCGCCGCCACACAAGCACTCATCCGCCTTTTCGGCCCCGCGCCACTGCCTCGCGGGCTTCCTTGTCGGCCGTGCGGCGGCGTTCCGTTTCCCGTTTGTCCCATAACTGTTTGCCCTTGGCCAGAGCCAGTTCCACCTTGACCCGGCCGTTCTTGAAATACATACGGGTGGGGATCAGGGTAAGGCCCCGCTGCTGGGTTTTGCCGATCAGCTTGCGGACTTCTTCTTTGTGCATCAGCAGTTTGCGAGTGCGAAGGGGCGCGTGGTTGAAGATGTTGCCGTGTTCGTAAGGGCCAATGTGGCAGTTGAGCAACCAAAGTTCTCCATCTTTGATCAGACCATAAGAGTCTTTGAGATTGGCAAGCCCACTCCGCACGGACTTGACCTCGGTTCCGGTAAGGGCAACCCCGGCCTCAAATTTTTCCAGCAAGAAGTAGTTGTGAGCAGCGATCCTATTGACAGCGGCGTCCCGCTCGCCCGCCGCGGTGGGATCGCGGCGGGGATTCTTCTCAGGATTGGGCTTGGTCTGGTGGGTCTGTCTCGGCATGCTGGGGAATAGGGTAGCGCATTGTGGCTAGTTGAGGGTGGCCGTATCGACCACTAGCCCCTGGCCGCTGACCACTAGCCACTCGCCAGACCGGCCCCCACGTTTGGGCTACGACTAGTGACTGTAACTGCCGTAACAGCAGTATGTTGGGGAAGGTTGGGGCCGATGCTATAATCGCCGAGTTCCGTCTAAAACTCGGGAGCGAAGTTGTCTTCCCCCGAGGCCAAGGTGTAGCCGATCCAAGGAAGAACACCTGCGAAGGGTCAAAGACCAGTGATGAAATCCCCAATTTTCCGGGCGGCTGCCCTGGTAGTCGTCTTGGCCTTAACGATCCCGGCCTCCGCTGACAAAGCGAAGTCGCTCTATAACCAGGGCAAGGACGCCGAAGCCCGCCAGAATTACGAGCAGGCCTATGATCTGTACAAGCAGGCCTACGACCTGAAGCCCAAAGAGCTGGCCTACCGCTCGGCCTATGAGCGGCTGCGCTTCCTGGCCGGGGCCTCGCACGTGCATCGCGGGCAGTTGTTGCGCTCGGCGGGCAAGCTGGAAGAGGCGCTGGCGGAATTTCAAAAGGCGGCGGAGATTGATCCTTCGAGTTCGATTGCGCAGCAGGAAGTACGCCAGACCCAGCGCATGATTGATGCGGCCAAAACCGGGGCGCCACGTTCACAAGGCTCGCCTCCGGGCAGCCTGATGAGGCGCCTGGAAAACGCCCCCGGCCCGGTTGAGCTTACCGCAATTTCCCCCGTTCCCATCACTCTGAAAGTCACCTCCGACAGCAAACAGATTTATGAAACCGTAGGCAAGCTGGCCGGGATCAACGTGCTCTTTGATCCTGACTACACCTCACGGCGAATTGCCATTGAGTTGAACGGAGTGAACCTGCAGGAGGCGCTGGGTATCATCGCGCTGCAATCGAAAACATTCTGGCGGCCGGTGACCTCCAACACCATCTACGTAGCCCAGGAGAACCCCACCAAGCGCAAGGAAGTGGAGCAGAACGTCATCAAGACGTTCTACCTCTCCAATCTCTCGCAGCAGACCGAGATCCAGGAAATCGTCAACACCCTGCGCATGATCCTGGAAATTTCCAAGATTCAGGCGCTTCCCTCGCAGAACGCAGTCGTGGTGCGCGGGACCCCGGACCAGGTGGCGCTGGCGGAGAAGCTGGTTTCCGACCTCGACAAGGCCAAGCCGGAAGTGATTGTCGATGTGGCTATCATGCAGGTAAGCCGCGACAAGCTGCACACGCTGGGAGTAAGCCCGCCCACCAGCGCGACCGTGGCCCTGCAACAAAATATCAATACCACAACGCCAACCTCTACCGGCACCACCACTACCACCACTACAGGTTCCTCTACGTCAACCGCCAACACCATCAACCTGAACGCGCTGGCCAACCTGAACGCCACCGATTTTCAGGTGACCATCACGCCGATGACGGCCACGGCGTTATTTACCGACAGCAACACCAAGTTGCTGCAACAGCCACAGATTCGCGCCCTGGAAGGGCAAAAGGCTTCGCTGAAGATCGGCGATCGCGTGCCGGTGGCGACCGGCTCATTCCAGCCGGGTATCGGTGGAGTGGGAATCAATCCCCTGGTCAACACCCAGTTCACCTACATAGATGTCGGCGTGAATATCGATGTCACGCCCTATGTCCACTCCGACGGGGAAATTACGCTGAAGATCCTGATGGACATTTCCTCCGTCACCGGCCAGTCGAATATCGGCGGCATCAGCCAGCCGATCATTGGACAGAGAAAGGTCGAGCATGAGATCCGTCTGCACGATGGCGAGGTGAACCTGCTGGGGGGCATGCTGGAAGACCAGAACACCAAGTCATTGAGCGGAATTCCCGGCCTGGCCCAGGTTCCGATTCTGAAATACCTGTTCTCCCAGACCACCGCCGAGCATCGGGAGAATGAAATCGTATTTGCCATGATTCCGCACATCGTGCGCAGGCTGGATGTAGACGACTTGAACCAGAACGCGCTGGCGGTGGGAACAGCCAACGTGATCTCGCTGTCTCCGGTGAGCCGTCCGGGGCCAGGGTCAGGTGCCGCCGTGCCCACTCAGGTTCCTGCTACCGCGCCCCCCGAAGCAGCGCCCGCTCCGCCGACTTCCCCTCCGCCCCCAGCCGCGCCCCCGCAAGCAGGGGCCGCTCCGGTGGCCGCATTCGCCTTCGACCGGCCGAGCATCGTGCAGCCGAACGGATCGACGTTTACCGTGAACATCCTTCTGAACGGCGCCCAGAACGTGTACTCAGTGCCTCTGCAGGTTACCTACGATGCCAAGGCCGTCCAGGTGGTGAATGTTTCGAGCGGCGGCTTGTTGTCTCAGGACGGCCAGGCCGTCGCGCTGGTACATCGCGACGATGGCGCAGGTACGCTGCAGATTACCGCCACCCGTCCGCCGGGGACTGGAGGCGTGACCGGACAGGGCGTAGTAGTCACGCTCACTTTGCAGGCCAAAGCGCCGGGGCAGTCCATGCTGGTGATTTCCCAGGGTGGAGCACGCGATCCCGGGATGCAGGCGATCGCCGTGGCAGGAGCCACCGCCGCCGTGACCATCCAGTAGGCGGGATCGTGGCGCGTGGAGTTTGGCTCCACTATGGGGAGGGCGATCTTGGCCCGGCGCTTCATTGCCGGGAAAGCGAACGGGTAAGGGCAAGTCCGGGAGGAACGGCCGCAATCCCCCTGCGCGGTCGGCTAGACCCGGCTCAGGGCTAGAATATAGAGGGGCACGGATGGGCTGGCTGCCCGGTCCGGCCCCCGAGACCTTTCGATCGCGTTTTGCACTTCCACTGAGGCACTGGCAGCGTAGTGACAATGACAGCGAATATCTCCACCCACGCATCCCGCGGCAAGTGGCAGGCCGGCTTCACCCTGGTGGAGCTGATCGTAGCCACCACCATCCTGCTGATCCTGACTTCGATGGTGCTGCCCATGGCGCGGGTAGTGGTGAAGCGGGAGAAAGAACGAGACCTGCGGCGCGCATTGTGGGAAATGCGCGACGCCATCGACCGCTACAAAGACGCGGCCGACAAGGGCGCTTTCCAGATCAAGCTGGGCTCCGAGGGCTATCCTCCCGATCTGCAGACGCTGGTGGATGGCGTGGACGTAAACGGCAAGAAACTCCGCTTCCTGCGCCGCATTCCCAAAGATCCCATGACGGGGCAGGACTGGGGACTGCACTCCATGCAGGATGATCCGGACTCCGACTCCTGGGGCGGAGACAACGTCTTCGACGTGTACACCAAGTCGCAGGGAACCGCGCTGGACGGCACGAAGTATAAGGATTGGTAAATGGCACCGCCCGGCAGCAAACGGCAACGCGGGTTCACCCTCATCGAGCTGATGATCGTCATCAGCATCATCCTCATTCTCATTTCCGTGGCGGTGCCCGCCTATCAGGCCTCGGTGCTTCACGCCCGCGAATCGGTGTTGCGGCAGAACCTGTTCACGCTGCGCTCGGTGATCTCCCAGTACACCCTCGACAAGCAAAAAGCCCCGCAATCGCTCGACGATCTGGTGCAGGCGGGCTACCTGAAACAGATCCCCACCGATCCCATGACCAACGCCCGGGACAGCTGGGTGGCGGACCAGGAAGAAGACCTCATGTCCGTAGATGAGCAGCAGCCGGGGATCGTCGACGTGCACAGCGGATCAACCGCCACATCCAGCGACGGCACCGCCTACAACACCTGGTAGGCGAACCCGCAACTCCTCCCATGTCATCCTGAGCGAAGCGAAGGACCCCATGTCTGCGTCGACCTGCACGTTCGCCACAAGGCATTTTCTCAACGCCGCAAATGCGCGTTGGCAGGCCGCCCGCAACGCCGCGGCAGCCTCACGCAGAGATCGGGTCCTGTTCCGGCCTTAGCACTTTCCCTCTAGAACGACAGCCGCGCGCTGAGCTGAATTTCCCTCCCCGGCGTCGTGGTCTCCGTGATAGTGCCGAACTGCGGCGTATTCACGAAGCGGTCCGGCGTTCCCAGGTTGGTGTGGTTCAGCGCGTTGAAGAACTCGCCGCGAAACTGGAACCTCAGCCTTTCACTGACGCTGAAGCTCCGCGCCAGCGCAAAGTCCAGGGTCTGCATTCCCGGGCCATACACCGAATTGCGGCCCACATCGCCGAAAGTGAAGGCGGCCGGAGCCACAAAGGCCGCGGTATTGAACCATGCCGAAGCAGTGCGGGTTCCCGACGGGAAGATCTCCTGGCCGGTAGCGTTGGCGCGAATCGGATTTTCGCCCAGCACGGTGCCGGAGTTGGCGGTGTCGCCAAAGACGGAGATGGTGAACGGGAAGCCAGTCTGTACCTGGTAAAGAGTGGAGAACTCCCAGTTGCGGGTTACCGCCCCCAGGAAGCCCTCGTGCCCGACACCGGGAATTTCATAAACCGCGCTCAGAGCAAAGCGATGCCGGAGGTCGCAGCCTGGTCCTTTTTCCGCTTCCAGATCGTTGTTGTTCTGGGGAATGGCCGATTCGAACATGGGCGAGCGGAAGTCCGGCGCGTCGCTCAGGTTTTTCGCCCAGGTGTAATTGCCCAGGAAGGTCAGGCCGTGCGCGTAACGGCGTCTCACGTTCACGTAGCCCGCGTCGTACCAGCTCTGCGCCGTGTTCTCCAGCAGGTTGATGGTGCTCACCGGGAAGCAGATGGCCCCGTTGGGACATCCTGTCGCCGGGGCCGTGTACACGACATTGTCGGGCAGGACCGTATCCGGCACAAAGCTGATCCGAGGGTAAGGACGGCGGGGCCCGATCGCTCCCGGCCCCGGCGGCGCGTTGTTGATCAGGTGGGCGCGCTGCAGGTGCACGCCGTGGGAGCCAAGATATCCAAGCTCCAAGGTGGTGAAGTTATCCAATTTCTTCTCCACCGAGAAGCTCCACTGCTCGATGTATTGCGAAGGAGCGTTGGGATCCATGCCGGTGAAACTCACCGTGGTCTGACCAAGAACCGGCTGGCCGAAGTTGAGTGAGGTCTGCGCAGTGGATGCAGCGAGCAAGGTGGCGGGCGGCGTGTAGTTGTCGAACTGCTGGGTCTCGGGAAAAACGTAAGGCACATTGTGCCGCTGGTTGCACCAGGTATTCATGTCCACCGGGGTGAAGAAGATGCCGAAGGCGGAATGAAAAACGACTCCAAGATGCGGCAGCGCCTGCGAAATTCCCAGGCGCGGCGCCAGGTTGTGCGTGTTGGGATACTTCAGCCCCCGTGGGTATCCGTTCTGGCCGCCGATGAAAGCAGTTGGGACTCCATCGGGGAAAGTCAGATTCGAATTGGTATAGGAGATGTCCACCAGCGGATCCATGAACTCGTAGCGAACACCGAGTTCCACGGTCGTTGTGTGGGTAAGTTGCAGGCTGTCCTGGGCGAAAGCGTCGGCATACCACTGCCGAAGCTGCATCTGGGGAATGCCCGCCTGGCGCTGCTTCACCGCCGGCATACCGAGAAGGAAACTGGCGAGCCCCGAGCCGGTGCCGTCATTGGTGGCGGTTTGCGTGGTGAAACCGTTGGTGAACTGGTAGTAGCCACGGTTCTGGAAAAAGCCCCACATCGGCCAGATGAAACGGCGGTAGCTGGCGCCGAATTTCAGGCTGTGGCGCCCGTGCTGCCAGCTCAGGAGATCGCGGCCTTCGAGGATGGTGTCCCACGCCTTCATCGGCGTAGCAATGTAGTTGTCGCCCATGGGCGAATAGCCCTGCACGTTGAAGAAGGGCGCGCCGTAAGCGCCTTTCCCGCCGAAGCCCACGCCCTGGATGCCGAGAGCAGAAACGATGTCGTTGCCGTCGCTGTTCTCCGACAACCGGTGCATGGCCAGGCGGGACACGGCAATGGAGGCGCTGTTCACCATGCTGGCGTTCAGCACGCGGTTCCAGGCCAAACTGCCTTGCTGCGCGAAGTTGTCGTGAAAGGAGCCGAAGCCCGGAAGCAGAGTCCCGAGGCCGGAGATCATATCCGCGGGCATGAAGCCGCGTTCCGCGCTGGCGGAATAGCGGCCGGTGAGGCTGTTGCCGCTGGAAATCTCGTGGTCGATGCGCACCGTGCCCTGGTCGGCGATGTGCAGTTCATTGCGCACATCAGTGTAGTTGTTGCAGTCGGTGCCGGCGCCAACAACCGTCGGCGCGCCCATCATCGCCATGCCGCACATCACCGACATGCCCATCGACATGTCCATCATCGGTTGGGGGACGTACTGCTGCAGAAACTGCTGCGCCGCCGGGCTGATCATGTCCATCGGAATCACGTTCCCGGGAAACTGATCGCGAATAATCTGCGGATTGCTCTTGCTCACCGGCTTGCTGGGATCGAAGTTGGGATTGGAGTGTGCGCTGAAAGGGTTGTAGATGTTCACGCCACTCATGCTGAAATCGCCCATGGTTTCCATCTCGGTGGGGACGGTATCAATCATGGTGTCAGCCATGGCGTGGCGGGAGCCTTCGTAATTCGCAAAGAAGAACGTCCGGTTGTGTGCGATGGGCCCGCCGAAGGCTGCGCCGAAATTGTTCTGCACCAGATGATTGCTGCCCATGGCATCGAAGGTGTGGGCATCCATCGCGCCGTTGCGCAGGAATTCGTACACCGTGCCGTGAAAATGATTGGACCCGGAGTGCGTGACGATGTTGATCTGTCCACCGCCGGCGCCGCCCATGTCGGCGGAGTAGCTGCCGGTCTGCACCCGGAATTCCTCCACTGCGTCGGGTGAGGGGCTGAGGTTCTGGGTGTTGAAGGTGGGATCCGTGTTGGTGGTTCCATCCAGCAGGAAGAAGTTGCCGTTGGGGCGGCTGCCGCCAATGCTGACCGCGGAGCGCTGCCCGGGGCGCCAATAAAGAGGGTTCATGTTGCCCGTCTGGGCGCCATGGCTTACGTGGGAGCCGGGAACGGTGAGCACCAGGTCAATCAACATGCGGCCGTTGAGCGGCAGGTTTCGCACCGAGACGGGTTCCACCACTTCGCCAACGGCGGCGTCCGTGGTATGCAGTGCGGGGGCGACTGCGGCCACCTCCACCACATTCTTCACCGAAGCCAGCTTCAGGCTGAGCGTCAGCGTCATCTGCTGGCCGACTTCGAGGCGGAGGTTCTGCGTGATTTGGGCGAACCCGGACGCTTCCACCGTGAGTTCGTAGTCGCCCGGGAGCAGGCTGGGGATCTGGAATATGCCCTGGTTGTTGCTGGAGGCCTCGCGCACCGTCTCTGTGCTGACTGACTTGAGGCGCAACGCCGCCCCGGCAAAGGGATGTCCCTGAGGATCGAGAATGGTTCCTCCGAGGACGGCGTAGTTGCTCTGTGCGAAGGGAAGCAGAGAAAACGCGAGTACGGAACTGCAAGCCAGAATGGTCCGACGCAAGACTACACCCCCAAATGGAGATATTGACCCCGGGACACGGGCGCGGCACCATGCATTTGGCATTTATTGGAAAAGAGCCCCGCCCCACTTGATGGCAGAGATTGAAGAACAACACCGCCGGGAGGGCAATAATGGAAAAGCACTAGTGACGTCGGCGGGCGCCCCTCCTCGCGCCTGCAGCCGGCACCCACACTGGCGGTTCATGCCGGCCGCGGAACGTTCAGGACGGCTTGTACGTGACGCGTTCGTACGCGCGAGGACGAGGCGGGATGGCTGTGGTTAAAGCTGTGTGAATTCTGCGGCCTGAGGTCCCATTTTCGCCGGGATATGATAAAAGCGTGCTGAAGCTACCGCCCGCTTGACGGAAGCATCGTCGGACGGTGACTGCAGTCATGTGCCTGCACCGTCCGAGCAGGAGGATGAGCAAGCTTGACCGCCCGCCGCAGCAAAACCAAGCCAGGAATCCCCCTGGAGACCCAGTCCACGAAAGAGATGTCGGATCTGATTCGCCAGGCCTGCCTGGTCGCCAAGGACTCCGCCGCCAACGCCGGCGAGTTTATTGAACATTCTTCGAAAATGGCATTCCTGGCGGTGAAGGATTGCGAGAAAGAGTTAGACCGCATCGAGCGGCGAATCGATGAACGGCTGGCCACCGCCATCACCGAGGTGACCGAACCGGAGGCGCGGGAACTGCTGGCCTGCCTCAAGTTCATCATCGATCTGGAGCGTATAGGCGACCTTTCCTGGTCGGTGACCAAGCGCCTGCATCTCGTCGGGTCGCGCTTGCTTCCCGACGACGCCCTTGAACTGACCGCCATGGCGAAGACGCTGGAGGAAATGCTCGACCGGATTTACCGCGGCTTCACCGGCCGCGACACCGCCGCCGCCAGCTGGGTGATGCAGAACGACGCCCGCATGGATGAGGCCTGCCGCGCCATATTCAGCCGGCACTTGGATAGTTCCCGCAAACGCCCGCGCGAGTACAGCACCAACCTGCTGCTGATGGCGCAGGCCTTCGAGCGCGCCGGCGACCATGCCAAGAACCTGGCGGAAGAGGTATTCCACCTGGTGGAAGGCCGCAGCCTGCGCCACGAGCTGCACCGCCACAAACAAGACCACTGACTCTTGAACAAGTGCGTGTGTGGCGCGGGCGCCCTCGCCCGCGAGAATTCCCCCGGCGTATGGACTCAACGCCGGCCGACTTCCGCCATAGCTTCAGGATAATGGAGGATTCCGCCTGGACCGCGGCCCGCCTTCCCGCACAAGAATGGGACAGGCGCAGGCCACCTCGAGCAGGTGTCGTGCGGCGGCGATCTTTTCCGGCGCTTTTCCGTCGGCAACAATTCCATGCGCCCAAACCGTAAGGTGGTCGCCGGTCTGTTTCACCTGGATGCCATGGGCCTGGCGCTTCGCGTATCCACTCAACGCCTCCGCCAGCCGCAGGATGCCGGCCAGAAAAGTCACCAGGTTCTTTTGCCCTTCCGGCAATCTGGCGAACCGGTTCTGGGTTGGCGCGGGCAGCGCCCCGCGGTGGTAACGGGCTACCAGCGCCGCCAGTTGTAGGTCCTGCGCCTTCCAGCCGAAAGGCGGGTTCATCTCCCGCAGGTAACGGGCGGAAACTTTCTGGTGCCTGCGCTCGCGCTGTGCCCGGCCGACGTCATGCGCCAGGGCGGCCACTTGCAGAATCATGCGCGCGCGGGCATTGCGGGGACGAGGAGCAAACCCGGTCTCGGCCAGACCGTCGAAGAGTTGCAGGGCGCTGCGCGTCACGTTCTCCGCGTGGCTGATCTCCGGATCGAGAAATGCGGCCCAGATTCTCACCCGCTCCAGCGCGCCGGCCTCGATGTCATCCCCCTGCGGCAACTCGGCGCGCCACACCTGCCACAGCGCGGCCGGTCCGGTCATCTTGTCGCGATACTCCTGAAGCCGCCGGTTGCGCTCGGCCTCGATCTTCTCCCGCCAGAAACTGCGGGCAGCCGCATCCGGGAATGCCTTGGTCTTCAGCGCCGTTGCCCACAGGACATCGAGGTCGTGCACCTCCCCCAGCCAGTCCTGCAGCTTTTTCAGGTCATCGCCCCAGGCCTGGTGGAGCTGAGGCAGAAAATTCTCCACCGTGTAGCGGAATTTCTTCAGGCCGATTCGCAACTGGTGGAAGCTGGTTTTGGAGCGGTTGCGCAGGGCGCGGCGGTGAAGCTCATGAGCACCATGCCAGCGTTCCAGCGCCAGATGACGAAAGGCAAGACTGCCGGGAGCAACCCGGTCCGCCCGTTTGGGCAGCAGGTCGGCCCATTGTTCCCAGCGCTCGCGATCGAAGGCATCGAGAGCGGCCAGGGACGCCTGTTTCAGAAGCGGCTCCTGCGCTGCGATCTGGCCGAGCAGGGTTGCGGCGGCCGGATCGTCCGCGGGAGCGAGTTGCTTTACCCACTCCGCCATCACCTGGATGTCGCGCAAAGCACCCAGTTCGCGAAACAGTTGGCGACCCGCGCGCTTCATCTTCTTCCAGTCAGGGCGGGAGTCGAGGGTCATCAGCCCGTCGGCCAAAGAGCGGCAGCGGCGTATGGCCACGCGCAGATCGTGGACGGGATCCGGCGCAAACTCGTGGCGGGCTTTGTCGCACTCCTCCAGCACCTTCCGCATCCAGTGACCAAGGCCAAAGCGCTTGGGCTCCGCTGGAGAATCGGCTGCGTGCATGACAACGAGGTTGTGGGCCGCGGCAGTCATGGTTACCGGATGTGCAAACTATAGCATCGGGCGGGGAGAAAGTTCTTCGCGCCCTTCGCGGTGAACGCCACCTTGCAGTGACGCCCCAGCCGTGATCAATGGGTCAGCAGTTTGAAGGCGTGGGTCCACTGGTTCTTGAGGAACCCAGGGATGCACCACAGCATACAGAGCGGCTCAATGGCCCGGGCGGCGACCAGGCTCCCGCAATCGAACGGCTCCCACCCGAATTGCCGGATCACTCCAATAACCTGCCCCTTCGCGGCCGAATCATTGCCGCACAAAAACATTGTGGGCGGGCCCTGCTGATATTGCGGGTTCACCATGCGGGCACTGCCCACGCTGTTGAAAGCCTTCACCACATGCGCTCCGGAGAGGCGCGCCTGAATCTTCTCCGCGAGCGATTCGTTGGGGCCGGTGGTGAACTGCAGAACGCCATCCACCGGTGGCACGTCGGCGATGGGGTTGGTCGTGTCCACCACCACTTTGCCTCTGAAGTTTTGCGCGCCGGCCAGATCGATCACGTGGTCCGCGATTCTCCCCAGCACCGCCAGAACCAGCAGTTCGCCGAACTTGGCGGCTTCTGCAAAGGTGCCGGCAGAAGCCCCGAGATTTTGCGTCACCCATTTCTGCACCGCCTCCCCTTTTGGATCGCGCGTTCCCATCATCACTGCGTGTCCATGTTTCAGGAAGCCCGCACCCAGAGTCCGCCCAACCACTCCTGAACCTAACACTCCTACCTTCATCACGGTTTCTCCTTGCCGGATTTTTTTCGCCAGATCAGCTGGTCCGTTCGCCAGTCGGTCATAGCTCGGCGGCCGCCCTGCATCACGAGCCATTGGACGCCGGCACCGTGGCTTCGGCTCAATTTTCTCGCGCTCCTGCGCTTAGTGCTTCACAGGCGCAATGAACGCGTGTAGGCTTGGCAGCTTGAGGAGGCGAATTTTTGTGATCCTTCGCAACCATCGGCTGAGCTTCATCGCCAGCGTTGCAGTTTTCTGCCTGCTGTGGAGCCTTCTGGCGGCCTCCGCGCAAGAGCCGGCGGGCCAGGGCCTCGACCCCATTCTGCACTACATCAGCTCCGACTGGGACGTGCTCACCCGCTCCATGACGCGCTGCGACAGCGTGGTGGACCCCAAGCTGCCCGAAGCCGCCGTGCTTTACCTTCCCGCAGGACTCGCCGAGCCGGAGGCGGTAAAGAAGCTGGAGCAGGAGTGCAAAGTTCAGGTCTTGCATCTGCCCGCCGTGATTAAACGGCCGGGTCAGCTGGATGTTGCCGCGATCCATCCCCATGGCTTGCTGTTTCTGCCCAATAACTACGTCGTACCGGGCGGCCGCTTCAACGAGATGTACGGCTGGGACAGCTATTTCATCGTGGTCGGCCTGGTGAACGCCGGCCGTCTCGACCTGGCGCGCGACATGATCGAGAATTTCTTCTTCGAGATCGAGCACTACGGCACAGTGTTGAACGCCAACCGCACCTATTACCTCACGCGTTCTCAACCGCCCTTTCTGACCTCGATGATCATGCTCCTGGACGAGGCGGAGAAGAAAGCCGGCCAGGAGGATCCGCAATGGCTGGCGCATGCCTACGAAATCGCGGCGCACGATTACCAGAACTGGGTACGCGAACCCCACCTGGCGGGTTCGACAGGGCTCTCGCGCTACTACGATTTCGGCGCCGGGCCCGCTCCGGAGAGCCTGCAGGATGAAGTGGGGGTGCACCGCCGGGTGGCGGGATACTTTGTGACCCATCCTGATTTTGCCAAGACGTACGTGATTCCCCAGGGCGCGCAAGGCCAAGCCGCAAAGGACGAGCCCGCGGGGCCGGCCTTCGCCGTGCAGGTGTGCGACGTCTCGAAGACCATGGCGCCGGCGGGATGCGATACCGCGGCCACCGTGCACCTCAGCGCCGATTACTACCGCGGCGACCGCAGCATGCGCGAATCCGGCTTCGACATCGCCTTTCGTTTTGGCCCTTACGGTGCGGCCACACATCATTTTGCCCCTGTATGCCTGAACAGCCTGCTCTACAAAACCGAAAAGGATCTCGAACAGCTCAGCCGGAGGTTGGGGAAGACCACCGAAGCGGCCCAATGGAAACAGCGCGCCGAACAGCGCAAGCAGCGCATGGACCAGTATTTCTGGGACGCCAAACGTGGCCTGTTCTTCGATTACGACTTCGACTCCGGCCAGCGCTCCACGTACGAATATGTCACCACCTTCTACCCGCTCTGGGCGGGACTAGCCAGTAGGGAGCAGGCCAGGGCCGTGGCTGCGAACCTGAAAGTTTTCGAGCGGCCCGGTGGAATGGTCACCAGCACCACCGAAACTGGCGGGCAGTGGGACTCGCCCTATGGATGGGCGCCTCTCCAACTTCTTGCTGTCGAAGGCTTGCGCCGCTATGGCTTCAACGCTGACGCGGACCGGGTCTCCTACAAGTTTCTTTCCACCGTGGCCGACAACTACCGCCGCGAAGGAACTATCCGCGAGAAATACGACGTGGTGACCCGCTCCTCCGAAGCCCACGTCACCGCCGGTTATCAGGCCAATGTCGTCGGCTTCGGCTGGACCAACGGCGTGTTCCTGCAATTTCTCCACGAACTGCCGAAAACCGAGAGCGAGCGATTGGCCAAGGAGCAAGCCGGCGCTCCGTAAGGCTCACACATTGCTAAGAATCAGAGTGGATATAGCCTCAGCGCGATGAAACGTACGCTAGTTCTCGTGGTCCTTGCGTGGGCATGCGCAGCATGGTCGCCCCTGGGTTCGACGGCTGCGATTGCAAGCGAGCGAAGTTCGACACCGCGTGAAGGCGCTATCCCGGTCGGCAATGCGAAGCTCTATTCCCGGGAAGTCGGGCAGGGCACGGCGATCATCGTCCTTCATGGTGGACCCGATTTCGACCACAGTTATCTCTTGCCCGAGCTGGACCACCTCTCCGATTCGTTCCATCTCATCTACTACGACCAGAGGGGGCGGGGCCGATCCGCCGATCGCGTGAAGCCCGAAGACGTCACACTCGCATCCGACATTGCAGATGTGGACAAGGTGAGACAGTATTTTCACCTTGACTCGGTGGTGTTGCTGGGGCACTCCTGGGGTACCGTGCTTGCCCTTGAATACGCGCTTCGGTATCCGCAGCGGGTGTCTCGCATGATCCTCATGAATCCTGGGCCGGCGTCCACAGACGACTACAAGCAACTCCGCAAAGAGTGGCTCGAGAAACGACCTGACGACATGGAGCGCCGGAAAGCCATAGCAGAGACCGCTGCTTACAAAGCGGGCGATCCTGAGGCGGTCACTGCCTACTATCGCATTCACTTCAAGCCGGCTTTTGCGCGACCGGAGGATTATGAAGCATTCATGGCAAGGCTGAGCGCGAGCTTCACCAAAGAGGGCATTCTCAAAGCCAGAGCGATCGAGAGCCGCCTCATGAACGATACATGGTCCTTGCCCGGCTACAACCTGTTACCCAAACTCAAGGGCCTCCGCATCCCGACGCTGGTCATCTCCGGCGATCACGACTTCATCCCCGCCGCCACGGCTGAGCATATTACTCAGGCAATTCCTGATGCCCGCATGGTCACCTTGCCAGACTGCGGACATTTCACCTATCTCGAATGCCCTGTTGCCGTCCGTGAACAGATTGACGCTTTCTTTCGTCTAAAAGACCAGAAGTAGGCTCGCTCCAAATGAAAGTCCTGACCCCCGAAGCGGACTTCGGGCCCGGGGTAACTTCCCGATTGCCAACCCCAATCTGTCAGCGAGCAGAATTAAGTACAGTAAAATCCGTGCGACGCACATGGTCATGTTCTGCCTTTCAACCTGGCACCGGTGTATATCGGTCTGGGCTCGCGAACGCGCCTTGGATTGCCCGGAACAAGCCTGTGCATCCGATTCGGAGTGGATGGGATGGCTCAAGAACGACCCGATTTTCGATCCGCTCCGCTCCGAGCCTCGCTTTGTCGCGCTGATGAAGAAGCTGGGATTCGACAGTTGAATGGGGAGACGTGTCCCTCTCTGGGAGGATCTGGATGTCAGACATGAATAACAAAGTAGCTCTGATTACCGGAGCGAGCAGCGGCATTGGCCGGGCGACCGCCGAGCTCTTCGCGGCACGAGGCGCCAAGGTAGTTGTTGCGGCGCGGCGCGAACATGAGTTGGCGACGCTCACGCGTGAGATCGAGTCTCGGGGAGGAAAAGCGAGCTTCGTGGTCGCGGATGTGGCAATCGCCAAGGATGTCGAACGGATGGTGGCACATGCGATTGAGACATTCGGCCGGCTCGACTACGCGGTGAACAACGCCGGCATCGAGGGGAAGTTGGCAAGCATCACGGATCTGGCCGAGCAGGAATGGGATCGAGTTCTCGACACCAACCTCAAGGGCACCTTTCTGTGTTTGCAGTACGAGGCCCGCGCCATGCTTGCCGGCGGACATGGGGGCGCGATCGTCAACGTCGGTTCCGTGAACTCTTTTCTCGGCTTCCCCACCGGCTCCGCCTACGTTGCTTCGAAGCACGGGCAAATCGGGTTGACCACGAGCGTTTCTGCGGAGCTGGCGCCACACGGAATCCGGGTCAACCTCGTGTGTCCGGGATTCATCGACACGCCGATGCATCAGCGGGCGCGCGGCCTGCTCGGCGACGACTTGTATGACAAGGTTCTGATACCACGTGTTCATACGCGGCGTGCAGGCCGCCCCGATGAGATCGCCCAAGCCATAGTCTTCCTCTGCTCCGACGAAGCCAGCTACATCTCGGGCACCACGTTGACACCCGATGGCGGGTTCACTCTGACGGCCTGACCTGGATGATTTCGCAGAATCAATTCTGTTCGCCGCTTGCAAGGGAGCCTTGATGGAAATATTTCCATTACTTGATTTGACCGGCACGTTTATGGAGACTAATCCACGGACGAACCGATCACTTCCGGTTAGCCCGTCACGCGACCAGAATCCAACTGTGGTCAGCGTCTTGATCATCAATTGCGGCGGTCTTCCCCGAATGTGACGAGGCTGTGATCCAGTGGCAACTCGTGTATGCGAAGTTCCATCGGCCCGTCACTCGTGCTCTTGCAACGGTACCGGTCGAGGAGATAGGGCACGCCTTCACCCGCCAGCAGCTTCGACGAAGTGGTGACTTCGAAATGCAGATGCGGCTCGCGAGCATCTCCGGAGCCGCCAACTCGCGCCAGCACCTCCCCGCGCCGCACGCGATCCCCTGCCTTCACCCGCAAGCTTCCCGGTTGCAGATGCATGTAATATGCAAACTGGCCGCCACCCAGGTCGAGCGTGATTGTATTGCCCGCCACGGTTTCCAAGGTAATGGGCACGGCGGGGTGGAAGGCGTCGCCGTGCCCGGGAATGTTATCGGGAAGGCCATCTCTTGCTGTAACCACGCGGCCATCGGCAACCGCCAGCACTGCTTTTCCGTAGGAGTAATAGGAGCGGACGTCGCGCGCATCGCCAGCAAATGATGTTCCGTCCTTGACCTGTTTCCAGTCGATCGCGTACCGGCGTGAGTCAACTGGCTTCCCATCAAGGATGACAACCCCGCGCCGATGGTGATTATCCTGATCGTTGCTGGGCCCGTCGTCTGCAACCCAATCGGCCCCTTCTACCGGCGGCCCGAGTACATGCAACTCAGTGTGATTTGTGTAAATGACCGCGCCTTCTTCTTCTGAATCGGCCGTGCCCACACGATGAAACAGTCTGTTCGGGATATGCGAGCTCCGGTCAAGCGCTATTGACATAAAGGCGATGGCGCTCTGGCCGTCGGCGATAATCAGCCTGTCTTTGGGGTCAGAAAGCGCCTTGCCACCTAGGGGCTGCAACATGGTTTCCAGTTGCGCTCTGTCAAAAGTCGCAATCGGCTGGCCAGTTCCCGCGTCGGCGTCGAGCACCTCGATGCGACTCAGAGAGACTGGCATTGGCATGAAGTTCGTCAAATGCAACTCGTACATCGGGTAGACGTGCGACCCGCTCGGGAATGCCGTAGGCTCGAACGGCACGCGCATCTCGAGCTGCAGTGGCCACGGAGCCTGTTTGGCTGCCGCCTTGTTATCGGATCGTTGATTCTGTGTTTGAGCAATCGTAGGACACGAGAAAAGGCACGCAGCGGCGAGGAGGATGAACAGGCGCATGCTCGTGGTACGCATTTGGCGACCACAAGGTTCCTTATTCGGGTTTGGATGGTGGCAAACCGGAAATTGGGACTTTCAGTCTGCAATCCTTGGATGGAGGGCGACGTTTCCATCGCCCACTCATCAACTCGCCAACGGACAATCGCTTGCAGGCTCAACTCAGAGCTTGCGCAGGAACTCCATGAGGCTTGGATCGTCTCGCCACTTTTTCTTGATCTTGCGATGGCCACCTCCTGCATCGCAGGCCCAAGTGGCGTACGCGGTGGCGATATCAGCTAGCTTTCTTACGAGTCTCTTTCCCTTTGGTCACCACTGCGGCGCCTGCGGGTTGGGCATGCGCACTCGGAATTTGTGCTGCGGGCTGAGTAAGCCAGGTTTCGAAAGTTGTTTCGCCGAGTCGCGCGTTATTGCCCGGAACCAGTGTTTTCTCGCTGAGTTTCGCTCCAGCGTAACGCGCGTTTGGATCAGCGATGACTTCGCGGGGATCTTTGAGCAAGGCCAGGCGCCGCCGGACTAGTTCATCCACGCGAAACTGTTCCGGGCCTCCAATTTCGACAGTGCCATTTACCGGCTGACCTACCGCAACCATGCCCACGGCACTTGCCACATCGTCGGCGGCCATCGGCTGGAAAAGCACAGGAGGCAAATGCACCTTGCCGCCGACCATGGAAATGTCGGCAAGTCCCTTGAGGAACTCGAAGAACTGCGTCGCATGCACAATGGAGTAGGGGATTGCAGATTCTTTGATCAGTTTCTCCTGAGCGATCTTAGCCCGGAAGTAACCGCTTTCGGACAGCTGCTGGGTCCCTACAACCGATAACGCAACGTGATGCTTTACGCCCGCGGCTGCTTCATAGGTGAGGAGGTTACGAGTTGATGTTTCGAAGAACTTCAACACTGCTGAGTCCTCCCAATCGGGAGAGTTTGATACGTCAACGACTACCGAGGCACCTTTCATCACTGAGGCCAGTCCCTCGCCCGTGACCGTGTTGACCCCCGTGTTGGGTGCTGCCGCTACCGCTTCATGCCCGTGTTCACGAAGCTTGTTAACCAGCTTTGAGCCGATGAGTCCAGTGCCGCCGATTACTACTATTTTCATGATTGTCTCCTTCACTACTGACCACGCCGTTTCGAAGCCATCGGTCTCTTGTCCTCGCTAAGACAGAACCGCCTGCCGGTTTGTGACATGATCGATGCTTCTGGCACGCCCCGAATCAGTGGCTTGAATTGGTTGTTCTCAGCCTGTGCGAAGCCGCGCTCGATTGATCGCAGCCATTTGCCACGCTAATTCTTTTGGATGTTTGCTGACGCTAGACCAAATGCGCTCGGAAAATCAATACCGTACATGCTGTATTTGCCTTGGCTTCAGGCCATAGAATCGAGGTTGCTCCAAGGAAGATTCCATTCCTCGAGTTTTTCATTCACCCCGACGCTCCTGCGGGGAAAACCCTTTTGAGAGCGCGAGCTCACGTACAGGCGATTTATCGCAAGTTAGTTGAGAGACTTGAAACTCTAAACAGTTCATTCCCCGGATTTCACCGCGAGCTGTTTCTCAGAATCTTCTCAGTGAAATTTCAGGACCGCCAAAGGACATTCGCACCGCTGCGCCGCTAGTCTCGCATCATCTCACGGAAACCTGGGCCGGAGGCTAGGTCCCAATAAAGAGGATGGTGGCTATGGCAAAGCGTTTAGCGGTATTTGCGTACGGGCTGGTCAGTTACCTGGTGTTCTTTCTGACGTTCATGTATGCCGTTGGGTTCCTCGGTAATTTGTACGTTCCGAAGTCAATAGACTCCGCAACCCGAATGTCGTTCCTGCCGGCTCTGGTCATTGATGCTCTCCTGCTGCTGATGTTCGCAGTGCAGCATAGCGTCATGGCACGGCCCGCATTCAAAGAGGTGCTGACTCGATTCATTCCGGCGGCTGCCGAACGCAGCACCTACGTGCTGTGTTCCAGCCTGTTGCTGATCGCGTTGTTCGCGTTCTGGCAGCCTATTGGCGGTGTCGTCTGGAACCTCACCAATCCCGCGCTTCGGAACGCTATCAACGTGGTGTTCGGTTTAGGTTTCGCTTTAGTGTTCGTTGCCACGCTCTTGATCAACCACTTTGACCTGTTCGGCCTGCGGCAAGTGGCGTTGTATCTTGCGCGCAAGCCGTACACTTACCTCGAATTCCGCACGCCGCTGTTCTACCGCTACGTGCGTCATCCGTTGTATGTGGGTTGGTTGATCGCTTTTTGGGCCACGCCTACGATGACCGGCGCGCACCTTCTGTTTGCGGTGCTTACGTCCGCCTACATCTTGGCAGCGATCCGTTGGGAAGAGCACGACCTTGTCATCGTTCACGGCTCGAAATACCAGGATTATCAGGAGCGCGTACCGAAGCTGATCCCATCGTTGGCTCCATACCGAGTCCCTGACGAGCGAATCGTGCGGGCCCCCGGTTCGGCCGCGTAATCCCGGCAAAATGAAAAGGGCGGTGCGGGCCGCCCTTTTATGTTTCCAACGTGCGACATCCCTCACGTAGCCGAGATTCCCGTCATTCGTGCGGCGGCTTCTTCGTGCCAGCCGATGAACGCGGAGACCTCCTGGACTAACTGCTCCCATGCGGCATCTCCCGGGGCGACCATATGGCTCCGGCTGAGCAATTCGATAAAGCGTGCGCCGCGGATTCGTGAGGCGATCAGCTTTCCCTCTTGCACCGGAACAGCGCCGTCGTCGCGCGAATGCAGCACCAACGTGGGGCAGCTGATCTTCGGCAGCATATCCAGGACCCGGATGTTGGGAAACTCCGCCATCATGCGCGCGGCATTCTCCGGCGAGGACGAGATTCGCTGCAACTCGTTGAGCCAGGCTGCCTCCACCGAATCCGCGTCTGGCCGGAACAGCGTCGTCCACAACTGGCGGAACGCCGGATTGTCGCGTCCCCAGCCGGAACGGATCAGAGTCAGCATCGCTTCCAGGTGCTCCTGCGCGCCAGGAACCGGCGCCGGCCAGCCGTTCGCGAATGCTCCGTTGATGATCAGCTTCGTTACCCGCTCGGGATGGCGCACCGCGTACGCGATTCCCACCGCGGCACCCTGGCAACCGCCCAGGATGGAGAATTCCTCCAGGCCGGCGGCATCCACCAGTTCTTCAAAGTCCTGCACCATCCGTTCGAATGAAAAATCGCTGACGTTCCAGTCCGAGAGACCGCTGCCGCGCTGGTCGTACCGCACCAGCGTGTTGTGCCGCATGATCTCCAAAAGCCATTGCCGCCGCAAGGGGGTCTTCCACTCGAAATCCAGGTGATTGAGCCAGTGGATCGTCCGTACCAAAACCGGCCCTTGCCCTCCGACGTTGTACGCGATCCGCACGCCGTCGCTCGTGCTGAAGAATTCGATCTGTTGATCCGGAGCACCGGGTGGTTGCACGGCTAATTCCAGCGGGATCAATCGCCCGTGCGGCTTCGGGGCGGTTACCTCGGCCACGAATCGATAGCCGTGCCGTGGCACGGTTTCGATGTACTTCGCCGGATGGAGCAGTTTCCGCAGCTGCGAAATGCAATAGTCCAGATTGTTATCTTCCACGACGGAGTCCGGCCATACGGATTCCATGAACGCGTCTTTGCGCACGAGCTTGCCGGCATTCTCCACCAGCAGGCGGAGAGTGTCGAACAGTTTGCCCCGCAGGCGGATTTCCTCGTTATCACGAAGCAGCCTTCGCTCGTCCACATCGAGGAGGTAATTACCAAAGAGGTATTTGGCCATTGTCAAACTGCGGCCGGCGCCGGTGGGCGCACAGGAAAGCCGCGGGTCCCCGCATGGCTCGCTATTCTACCAGCGAATACCGGCGCCCGTTCCTCTCACCACGCGAACATCGAATGAGTTACTGGTCGGATTAAGAATGGTCCCCGGGCGCTCCATAAGCGCTCGCGCCGGAGGTCCGAACCGGGAGGCCGGAATTCCAAAGGGCAAAGGCGTTTCCGGACAAGGGCTCAGGGACGATGGCTTCCGATTTGCCGCCAACCCGCGCAATCCTATTGGCCGTCTGAGGATCTCCGCGGAATCCGTCGCTTCGTCTACTCGTCCCGCAGCGCCACCATGGGATCAACGCTGGCCGCCCGTCGTGCAGGCACGTAACTGGCGATCAGGGCAACCGTCAGCAAGATCATCGTCATTAGCGAGAAGACCAGCGGATCGGCCGGGCCAATTCCAAACAACAAGCTTCCCATCAACCGGGTCAGCGTTAAGGCTCCTGTAACTCCGACAGCCAGGCCGAGCACGAGGGTCCAGACATTCTGCCTCAAAACCATCAGCGGAAGCTGATGCCGCGGCGCGCCCAGAGCCATGCGTATGCCAAATTCACGCGTCCGCTG
>Ga0335077_10002242_pt1 | contig 23063 bp, 23 predicted proteins | sample Lox_Sample_31_FD_207151 | JGI IMG/M metagenome (GOLD analysis project Ga0335077, IMG submission 207151) | Soil microbial communities from Loxahatchee National Wildlife Refuge, Florida, United States - Lox_Sample_3.1 | ecosystem: Environmental > Terrestrial > Soil > Wetlands | place: USA...
TTCCGCATCTTCAAGCGGCACAAAGGGTCCCTCATCCCATATCAGGACAGGCCCCGCCCCATAACTCCCCTCGGGAATGATTCCCTCGAAGCTTCCATACTCCAACGGATGATCCTCCACCCGAACGGCCAGCCGCTTCTCGGCCGGATTCATCGAGGGCCCTTTGGGAACGGCCCAGGATTTAAGCGCGCCCCCGATCTCCAAACGCAGGTCATAGTGGAGATGAGAGGCATGATGCTCATGAACGACAAAGCGAGCCATAGAGGCGGACCGATTCTCTCATCATCACTTGTATTCCCGATAAGCGTCTACACAGGCATTTTACATTTCGCGTCCGCCGTCCCACATCCCCTTCTTGCCGTCAGCGACGGCGGGCCCGAACCGTCAGGAAGGCGCCGCGGCCGGTGCCCGCAGTGACCGGCTCGATCTCCCCGACTTGCGAAAGCGGCATGGACAAGGTCTGTAACCAGACCGGGTCGCCGAAGCCCGCCTCTGCGAGCAGGGCCCCGACCTCCCCCGCGGAGTAGAACCTCGCCTCGCGATAAAAAACATTCTCCAGGCGGTGGGCAAGATAGTCCTTACCCAGGGAGCTCTCGCGATCGATCAGGCCGATCACCAGCTCTCCACCCGGCCGCAACACGCGGCCCGCCTCGCGCATCATGGCCTTTGCATCGTCCACGAAGCAGATCGTGGTCACAATCAGCGCGTAGTCGAATACCGCGTTCGCGAAAGGCAGCGCCTCGGCGACGGCACGGGCAACGCTCACGCCCCGCGCGCGCGCGTAGCCGAGCATTTCGGCCGCCGGGTCGATGCCGAACTCGGCGCCCAGCGGACCGGCGAAGCGCCCGGTGCCCACCCCGATCTCCAGTCCGCGACCCCGCCAGGGCAGAACCGCGCGCACGGCCAGCAGTTCGGAGAGGTAGGCCGCCCGGTGGCGCTCGAACCATTCATCGTAGCGCCGATGGTGACGGACGAAGGGCGCTGTCGTGGGCGCGCCGGTCACAGCAGCTCCCGCAGCGCGGCGACGACGCGCGCGTTGTCTTCCGGCAGCGCGGTGGTCACGCGCATGTAGCCCGGCCCGAGCCGCTTGTCGTTTAAAGGCTTCACCAATATGTTGCGCTCCTTGAGGCGCGCCGCGATGGCTCCGGCATCGTGCGGCGCGAAGTCGGCCAGGAAAAAATAGGTCTCGCTCGGGTACGTGCGGACGCCCAAGCCGCGCAGCTGCGCCGCCAGCGTTTCGGTCCAGGCGCGCAGCTGCGCCGCCCGCGACTTGATTTTGTCTTCGTGCCGCAGCGTCGCGACCGCCGCCGCTTCGCTCGGACGGGCCAGCGGATAGGCGTCGTTGTGGCCGTTCAGATCGTCGGCGATGGGTTCGGGAAGCACCGCATAGCCGACCCGAAAACCCGCAAGGCTGTGTGCCTTCGAAAGCGTGCGGGTCACGAGAAGGTTCGGATGTTCCGGAACAAGATGGGCCACCGACCATCCGGCCAGGCCGATGAACGCCTCGTCCACGAGGAAGCGGGTCTCGGGGTGTCGGCGCAGCAGACCCGGCAACGGCCCCATGCCAAAGATGCCGCCGTTGGGGTTGTTGGGGTTGACGATGACGACGAGCGTGGTGCCCTCGGGGATTCTCAGCTCGGAAAGGTCGAATGCGAAGTCTTTCTCCGGAAGCAACGGGGTCTCCGTGCAGCGCCGGGCGATTTCGGGAAAGAGCGCATAGGTCGGCGTCAGCAGATGCACCCGCTGCCCGAAGCGGTCGAAGAGCTGGCGCAGGATCAGCTCCGAACCGGCGTTGATGTGAATCAGCCGTTCCGGGATTCCGAGTTGTCGAGCGATCAGGCGGCGCAGGGGCGCGGAGTAGGGTTCGGTGTAATAATTGCTTCTCGGCAGCTCCTCCTGCGCCGCAGCGATCGCTTCTTCGATCGGCGGCAGCGGGTTTTCGCAGAGCAACAGCTTGATCCCCTGAAAAGTGCCGCCGCCTTTTTCGCTCAACGATATCATAACGGCTCCATATTTCTTGTCAGAACCTATCTTATCGGTGCACGGAGGACGATCTGTCTCATGGCCACCAGGAGAAATGCAACCACCCCCACGAGAATAATCGTCGCTCCGGAGGGTAGATCCAGCAGAAACGAGAGCATCAGCCCAAGCACAATGAACGCCTCGCCCGCGATCACGCTTCCGCCGATCAAGGTCTTGAAAGAAGGCGCGAGCATCTTTGCAATCGTCGGAGGAATAATCAACAGAGCGCTGACCAGGATGATCCCCAGCAGCTTCACGCCGAGCACAATGGTGACGCTGAGCAGCACGTAGAAAAAGAAGTCCAAGAATTCCGTGCGCACTCCGTACAGCCATGCCGTTTCCTTGTCCAGCGCGAGCAGGGTAAGCTGCCGCAAGAGCATCAGCAAGGCCAAAACAATCGCGGCGGAAAAACCCACGATAATGCCGAGGTCCTGCGGGCCGACCGAAAGAATGCTGCCGAACAGGAAACTGAGAAGTTCGGGCTGATACCCTGTCTGCAGGCTGATCAGAACGATCCCGATGGCAAGGCCGCCCGTGAAGAGAACGCCTATAATCGCATCCGAGGATAGGTTCGTCTTGCGTTCCAGAAGATACACGCCGGCCCCGAACAGAGCCCCGATTCCCAACGCCGTGAGGAACGGGCTTACGCCCGCGACGATGCCGATGGCTACCCCGGCCAGCGTGGCATGCGCAATCCCGTCCCCAAAGAACGACATCCTGCGGAGCGTCACAAACACCCCAAGAAAGGGGAGGATCAGGCCGAGCGCGATTCCGGCGATCAACGCCCTCTGCATGAAGGGGAGCTGAAGCATCGCCAAGATTTCCATCATGACCGGTCCCTATGGTGATACAGCGCCACTTCCTTCCCATACAGCTCCCGGAGTGTTTCGGGGCTCAAGGCCTGTTCCGGTTTCCCCTGGCACACCAGCTTCCGGTTCAAGCACAGCACAAGGCCTGCATAATTGGCGACGACATCCAGTTCATGGGAAACCATAATGACGGTGCTCCCATGTTCCCGATGCAGGTGCAGGACAAGCTCATAGAAGGGCTGTTCCCCTCCGATATCAATGCCGGCCGCGGGTTCGTCCAGAAAGAGAATCTTCGGGTCTCCGAGCATGGCGCGCTCGATCAGCACGCGCTGAAGCTGCCCCTCGGAGAGCGATCCCAGTTTCATGTTCAACGTCTCTGCGATCTTCAGGTGGCTCAGATACTGTACGATTTTCTCTTTGGCGCATTGAGGGTGCGATAATTGGAGAAACTCCAGAACCGTAATCGGAAAGCTTTTATCAAAGGAGAACCGTTGGGATACATAGGCCACGTCTCCCCGTGCCTGCTGAGGCGTCTTTCCCAGAATCCAAACCTTCCCCTGCTGGGGAAAGAGAAAACCCAGAAGTATTTTAAGCAGCGTGGTCTTTCCGGAGCCGTTCGGCCCGATAATGGCCGCAATGCTTCCTTGAGGAATGGAGAAAGATACGTCTTGAAGAATCGGATCATCGGAACCGTACGAAAACCACAACTGTTCTGCTTGAACGGCGTAGCGGTCATCCATTGTCTCACGGGCCTTGTTTTTGAAGTGCTCGCCGGACGGAGTCGGCGTTAAACGCCATCAGCTCAAGATACGTTGTTCGCCCCTTCACTCCTCCGAGCGGATCCAGTTCTGCAACGCCGACATGGTTATCTTTCGCGAAACTTTCCAGGACACCGGAAGAAAGCTGCGGCTCGATAAACATGATGCGGATCTGCTCTTTTTCTATGGTTTGCTGAAGCGCGGCCAAGGATCGCGGCGTGGGCTCTTCTCCGGCGGAAGGCTCAAAGGTCCCTGCGATCTTGAGCCCAAAATCCTCCGCAAAGTAAAACCAGGCGTCATGGAAAGTCAGAATGGGTTGCCCCTGCGCCGGAGCCAAGACGTCTTTCAACTCGCGCTCTTTTTCCACAAGCTTTTCCTTATAAGCCTCCGCACTCGCCCGATAAGCCCCGGCGTGCGCCGGATCCATCTCGATCAACGCCTTTGCGATATTCTCCGTGATCCGTCGGGCGTTTCCGAAGTGAAGCCAGTAATGAGGATCGGTCGTTCCATCCTCAAACGTGCGAAGCGTTATTCCCTGCTCCACAAGCATCACGCGGGCGCCCTTGACGACGTTTGTGATTTGCGTCGCCCAATCGTCAAGCCCGTGGCCGATCGCAAAAACGGTTTTTACATTTTGCAACGCCTCGAGCTGCCTCGGAGAAAATTCAAACAAATGAGGCGAAGCGCCCGGCGGCAGGATGAGCTTCACCTCCGCATTTTCTCCGCCTACATTGCGGGCCATGTCGTAAAGGGGATAAATTGTGGCGGCCACGACGGTTTTTCCCGTTTCCTCCCGGGAAGGAGCCTTCTCTGCTTTAAAGTAAAGAATTCCTATAACAACGATCAGGGCCGCAGCCGCCAAAACGCCAAGAATCAAGGAAAGTGGTTTCATCGATCGAGACTCTTATCGGACTCAAACGGCTGCCGCAGATTATTCCTGTGCGACCGGTTTGTTGGCGACCCGTTAATGCTTGATCTCCTTGGAAATCGCCGGATCTTTTGGACGCGGCCGTTTTCATAACACAGGCCGTCGGCCGATTCGGGTCGGATGGATATCTCAGGCTGGAAGTTCGAAGGATCCCGCCCTATTTCCCGGAGGCTGCGCCGGACTACTTTGGCGATTGCAGCGCCTCCAATTCCTCCAGGTGCTCCTGCTCGTCTCGAATGATCTCCTGGATCGTTTGATACAGGATGACGTTCGTGGATTTAATGCCATCGAGAATCCGCGCGTAGCCGGAAATCGCAGCGTGTTCCTCGGCAATGTTGATCTTGAGAATCTCGGCAAGTGTAGCGGCCGGCTTGAGGTCCCCGGTGGAGACCTGCATGGAGGGGGTGCCGCCAAGGGCCGTGATACGGGCGCGCAGTTTCTCCGCATGCTCCCGCTCGTCTCCGGCAATCTCCTTCAAGCGCGCAGCCACCGACTCTGCGTAAGGCCCCGTGACGACCGCGGCATGCGTTGCATAGCGGATGGCGCAGGCATGTTCTTGTTCGAGCATTTGGTTAAGCCCTTCTATAATTTTCTTGGTATCCATTGGTATGCCTCCTCAATGTTGCTTGGAACACGATTGACGCGCATGTCCGTGAATCAGAATGAACATCCGGGCTTGCATGGGCCGATGCACCCTATGGCACCTGTAAACCCAAACCCCTGGAAACTCCTTCCCCATGGGCCGGATCTGCTCACCGCATCACCCCGCCGAAGCAACGGTCCTAATCCAGCAGGAACGTGACGCTGGCGTTGATCCGATGTTTGACGATCTTGTTGTTGTCGACCTTGGCTTCGAAGTTTTTAATATAAATCGATTTGATTCCGTGCAGGGTCTTGGCCGCGCGGGCCACGGCCTTCTGGGCCGCATCCTCCCAGCTTTTGTCGGACTCGGACAGAACCTCGATCACTTTCAGCAGATTATCGGACATGACGGCATTTCCTCCTTTTTCTTTTCGGTTGCGTTGATGAGTGGATCGGGCTTGTTCACTTGAACACCGGCTTCGGCGTGGCGAGAGTGGATGCGGGAAGGACCGGCAGGATCAGGGCCTCCTCCGGCATTTTTCCCTCCAGGGAATGAAGAAACGCGACGATCGAATCGACCTCGTCGTCCGTCAGCTTCGCGCCGAGCTGAATCCGTCCCATGATCCGGACGGCTTCGCCAAGGTCCCAGATGGAGCCATCGTGAAAATAAGGAGCGGTCCGCGTGACGTTCCTCCACATCGGCACCTTAAAGAAATACTTGTCCGCGTCCTTCTTCGTCACGTTGTACCGGCCCAGATCATCGCTGTATTCGTAGCGGTCCCGGATGCCGAATTTCTGAAACATGCCCCCACCGGCCCCCACCCCGTTGTGGCAGATGATGCAGCCCTTCTTGATGACCAGTCCCAGCCCTTTTTTCTCCGGATCAGTCAGTGCGTCCGACTTTCCCTTGAGAAAGTCGTCGAATCGGGACGGCGTCAACAACGTCCGCTCGAAGGCCGCGATGGCCCGGGCGATGTTGTCATAGGTGATCGGATCCGTATCACCGGGAAAGGCCTTTTTGAACTTTTCGACGTACTCCGGAATGGTTCGGATCCGGGACAGCACCATGCCCTGATCCGGCATGGCCATCTCGATCGGATTTAAGATCGGCCCTTTCGCCTGCTCCTCGAGAGACGCCGCGCGGCCGTCCCAGAACTGGGCGAATTCGAGGCCCGCGTTGAGGACGGTGGGCGCGTTTCGGGGACCGAACTGGGCCAGGTGTCCCATCGACGTCGGAAGGTTGTCCACCCCGCCGGTCGCCAGATTATGACAGGAATTACAGCTGATCGTATCGCCTTTGGACAACCGCGGTTCAAAATAGAGCATCTTTCCCAGGGCAACCTTCTCGGGGGTGGTCGGATTGTCCGCGGGCGCGGGCATCGCGCTCGGAAGCGGTTTAAAAAACTGGTTGGCCTGCTTGATCAGATCGGCGTCTTGAGAATAGGCCTCGGGAGCGCCTAAGATTATACCCAGCCATACCAGTCCCCACGCCGCAATTTTCTTTCGTCGCATTCGATCTCTCCTCTCGTTTCATCCGGGATTTATTAAAGCGCCGATTCCAAGCGAGATCGGTCTCGACCGCTCAACCTGAATCGCGAAAACTTCTAAATCTTCTCCTTGACCATCTCGATCGCGCCGCAGGGACATTCCTTCACGCAGATGCCGCAGCCCTTGCAGTAGTCGTAATTGAAGGCGAAGCGTTTCCCGGGGCCGAGCTTGATCACGGCGTTGTCGGGGCAGACGCCGTAACAGTTGTCGCACTCGAAGCAGTTGCCGCACGACAAACAGCGCCGGGCCTCGAGCAACGCGGATTCCGGATCGAGGCCCCCCGCGACCTCATCGAAGGTGGAACGCCGCCGGGCGGCTTCCAGAACCGGTTGTTTGGACCGTTCGGCGTCGGTGTAATACCACGTGTTGAGCTTGTCAAACGTCGCGACCGGGTGAGCCGCCGCTTTCACGTAACGGGTCCCGCGCAGATAGGCGTCGATATGCCGCGCGGCTTTTTTCCCGTGGCCGGTGGCCACGGTGACCGTGCGCTCGGACGGAACCATGTCGCCCCCCGCAAAGACGCCGGCCCGCCCCGTCATCATCGTCTCGTCCACCCGGATGATGCCGTCCTCGGCGATGACCAGGCCGGGAACGTTCCGTAAAAAACCCGTATCCACGTTTTGGCCCAACGCCAGAATCACCGTGTCCGCGTCGATTTCCTCAAACCGGCCGGTCGGCTTCGGACGGCCGGTTTCATCCAACTCCATCACCTCGACCGTAAACTTTACGTCGTCCGCCTGTTTGATCGTCCGAAGCCAATGGATGACGACCCCTTCTTCGAGCGCCTCTTTAAGCTCAAAATCGTGGGCCGGCATATGCTCGCGGTCCCGCCGGTATACGATCACGGCCTCCTCCGCGCCCAAACGCTTCGCGGTCCGCGCGGCGTCGATCGCGGTGTTTCCCCCGCCGTAGACCATGACCCGCCTTCCGATCTTCGGAGGAGTTTTGCCCTCCATGCTTTTCAGGAAACTCGCCGCATCCAGGATTTTCCCCGCGTCGCGCCCGGGAATCTCGGTCCGCTTGGCGAGATGGGCTCCGACGGCGAGAAAGGCCGCGTCAAACTTTCCTTCGATCAGGGCCGCCTCCAGGTCCTCAACCTTATGATTCAACCGGATCGTAACGCCCATCGCTTCGACCCGGGCGATCTCGGTGTCCAGAATGTCGCGCGGGAGACGGTATTTCGGAATCCCGAAGCGCATCATTCCGCCCGCCTTGGGACCGGCGTCGTAAATCGTCGCGGCATGGCCGAAGCGGGCCAGATGGTAGGCCGCCGACAGGCCGCTGGGACCGGCGCCGACGATCAGGACCTTTTTTCCGGTCGCCGGTCCGCAGACCACCCGCCAGCCTTCCCGGATCGCCTGATCGCCCAGAAACCGCTCGACGGCGTGAATCCCGACCGCCTCATCCAATTGGGCCCGGTTGCAGGCCGTCTCGCACGGATGATAGCAGACACGGCCGTGAAGCGCCGGAAAGGGATTATCCAGCATCAGGACTTCCCAGGCTTCCTTGTACTTTCCTTCCTCGGCCGGGTACAGCCAGCCCTGGATATCCTCGCCCGCCGGGCAGGCGTGGTTGCACGGCGGCAGACGATCGACATAGACCGGGCGCTCGGTCCGCCACATGCCGGTGTGGTTGGCCAGGCTGCTGTTCGGGTCGAGGCTGATGGCAAAGGGTTTACGTTCCATGGGAGCCCGCTCCTTCCATCAAGCCGTATTCGGCGATATGGCGGTCCGCGACGGCCTGAATGGCCGCGAGGGTTTCCCGATGGGACGGATCCTGGAACAAATGCTTGAAGCGGCCCTGCAGCTCGAGGTAACGTTCCACCGGAACTTTCCGCCGGATCAGGGTCCGGCCGGTGATTTGTCCATGCTCGGCCTCAAACAACGGAAACAGACCGGACTCGACCGCGAGACGGGCGACCCGGATCGTGAGCGCCGGGTCGTGCGCCCATCCCAGCGGACAGGGAACATGGATATGAATGTATCTCGAACCGGTAAGCCCCATCGCCTTCGTTACTTTGGCCTCCAGGTCCCGGAGGTCCGCCACCGAGGCTGTCGCCACGTAGGGAATGCCGTGGGCCATCGCGATGCGAGGGACGTTCTTTCCGGTCTCGAAGGAATTCCCCGGATGCTCCCCCACGGCCGGCGTGGTCATGGTCCGCGCGGCCGGCGGCGTCGAGCCGGAGCGCTGGACGCCGGTGTTCATGTAGCCCTCGTTGTCGTAACAGAGGTACAGAACATCATCGTTGCGCTCAAGCATTCCGGAAAGACATCCGAACCCGATGTCGACCGTCCCCCCGTCCCCGCCCTGGGCGACCACCTTTACGTCCGCGCGGCCCTTGGCCCGAAGCGCGGCCGCGACGCCGGCGGCCACGGCCGGGGCATTGCCGAAGAGCGAATGCAGCCAGGGAATCCGCCAGGAACTCTCCGGGTAGGGAGTCGAGAAAACCTCCAGGCATCCCGTCGCGTTGACCGCGATCAATTTGTTCTGCGCGGCTCGCATGGCGGCGTCGATCGCGTAACGGGCGCCCAGAGCTTCTCCGCAGCCCTGGCAGGCCCGGTGGCCGGAGTTGAGGGAATTGGTCCGGTCCATCCTGGACTGGACGGTCCGGTCCTCCTCCCCCAACAGACGATTTCCCGCGGTGAAGGTTCCGGTTTGATAAAACTTGATCCGTTGCCGATCGGCCATATTGATATAGGGGCTCACGTCGCCCCCTCCACAAGCAGAGCTTGATGGAGCCTCCCCCTCTCGCTCGCGTTGCTCGCTGGGTAGAAACTTTGTTGTCTACCCTCTATAGATGAGACTCCCTTTCACGTCAGCTTCGAGTTGACGGCATTGACGGCCCGCAAGACATGCTCCGGCATCGGGCCCGACCGCCGCCGGCGTTGCTGCCGTTCAAGCTCCTGACGGATCACGGTCCAGTTCAGATCCAGGAAGTGGGGTTCGTCCAGCTTTCCGGCCCGGGCTTCCCCGATCAACCGGATGAGCGACGCCTTCGTGATCGAGCGGCCGCCCAGGCCCGCGATCACGGTCTGGACAACGGTCGGAAGACCGCGCAACGCCATTTTAACGTCGCTGGAGACGATCCCTCCCTTTCCGGGCGCCAGGTCCTTTTCGACCACGATCGCCCGTTTCGCCGGATGAAGAACGGCCCGCACCTGCGCCGTCGGAAACGGACGGTACGAACCGATTTTTAAACTGCCGACCTTCACGCCCTGCTCCCTTAATTCATCGACCGCGTCCCGGATCGTGCCGTTGACCGAGCCCAACGCCACCAAAATCGTATCGGCATCGTCCGTCCGGTAGGCGTCGGTCAAACCGCCGGAGCTTCGTCCGAACCGCTCACGGAATTCGGCGCAGAGCTGTGGAATCCGCTCCAACGCGAGCAGCTGTTTGTGATGGGCGAGATACCGCACCTCGGCGAAGGCCTCCGGGCCGACCATCGCGCCGATGGTCACGGGATCGGCCGGATCCAGAACCTGGATGGGATCGTACGGGGGCAGGAAGGCATCGACCTGCTCCTGAGCGGGAAGCTCGACCGGCTCGTAGGCGTGCGTGAGGATGAACCCGTCCATGCAGACCATGACCGGACAACTCAACTCCTCGGCCAGGCGAAAGGCCTGGATGTGCAGGTCCACCGCCTCCTGATTCGTCTCGGCGAAAACCTGGATCCAGCCGGCCTCCCGCATCGACATGCTGTCGGAATGGTCGTTCCAAATATTGATCGGCGCTCCGATCGCCCGGTTGCCGATCGTCATGACGATGGGAAACCCCAGCCCGGAGGCGTTGTACAGCGCCTCGGCCATGAACAAGAGTCCCTGGGACGCGGTCGCGGTGTAGGTTCGGGCGCCCGCCGCGGAAGCCCCGATCAGGATGCTCAGCGCGCCGAATTCGGACTCGGCGTTGATGAACTGGCAATCTCCGATTTCCCCCCGACGCACGCGCGCGGAAAGGTTTTCCACGATGTGGGTCTGCGGCGTGATGGGATAGCAGGAAATCACTTCCGGCCGGCAGCGCGCCACGGCGGCCGCCACGGCATGCGAGCCCTCAATTTGTTCCGGCATGACTTTTCTCCCTCGACGGCCATGGACGGCCGGACGCGACGGCCTGATAGGTCGTCTCGGCCGCCTCCGCGTTGGCCTCCCCGACCTTCCCCGGAAATTTCCGGCGTATGGCCCGGCCTACGGCCTCCGAACGGAGAAGACCGGTCAAGGCCACCAGGCCGCCGATCAAGGCCGCGTTGGGAAGGGGGCGGCCGGTCTTTTCAAGGGCGATCTCGGAGGCCGGAGCCGTTCGAAGGTGGCCGGCCGGCAGGCGGGAAATCAACTCGTCCATTCCAAGTTCCTCGGGGGTCCGGGCGGAGTTGATCAGGATGTACCCCGACGGACGGATGCCCGCGAAGAGATCCACCTGATGGAGGAGCGTGGGATCCTGGATGATCAAAGCATCGGGCTCCATCACCGGCTCTCTCAGCCGAATCGCGCGGTCGGCAATCCGGCAGAAGGCCGTAACCGGGGCTCCCATTCGTTCGGATCCGAAACTGGGAAAGGCCTGCGCGTATTTACCCTCCAGAAAAGCCGCCACGGCCAAGATCTCGGCGGCCGTCACGACCCCCTGCCCGCCGCGCCCATGGATGCGGATCTGGAACATTATTTTTCCCTCAGACCGCGTGGATCAACGGGTATCCAGAGCGGATCCGGATTTGGCGGCCATGACTTTTTGCCGAACGGGCGCCTTGGCATCGACTTTGGCTTTGGTTTCGACCTTGGCCTTGGCATCGGCCTTGACCTTCGTCGCGGCCTGGATCAGGCGCTCGGCCTCGAGCCAATCCTCGATATCGTGGCCGTGGAGGCCGCCCCGTTTTTCATACAGCTCATAGGCCTTTTGCGCAACCTGTTCACGAAGCCGGTCCTGAAAAGCAGACGCGTTGGGCCAAACCGATTCGCCACCTTTACCGATCTCGTTCGATATTTTCTTCATTGCCATGCCCTCCCATCATATTCTCAACCCTTTTTAGTTGCAAGGTCCAAAGGTCTGATTGATCAAGATGCCATCTCCCGCCCCTCTTTCCGCTTCAAACGGTTTGAATTTCGGTCAACGGCTCAAGAGGGTTCAGCTTCTCCAGCATGATTTTAATCCGCCGCTCCGAACCCCAATCGCTCCAGTACACATCCCGTACCGGTAGCACTTCCAAATGGGACGCATACTGCACCGAAATAGCCTCCAGCAGTCCTTTCGAAAAATTCACGGGTTCTATTCTCCGGTAAACGTCTTCCACAACCTCGGATTCGGCGGGCGTCCCGACCGAGTGCCAGATCCGCTGGAAGGAATGCCAGAGCGCCGGGGCCACTTTACTGGCCAGCGCCAGAAGGGTCTTGGCCTTGAAGGCCATCACCATCGTGTTCCACAATCCTCCATTATGGAACAGTTCCTTCGCGGCGCGGCGGTCCGGCTTTTCGATGAACCGAGAGACCGGACAAATCCCGAGTCGGGAGGATGGGCTCGTGTCGTCGACCGGCAGAATATAGCCGTACTCCGGTTCCGGGGCACGCGGCTCCACTCCCAGCAACACCAGGCGAGACGGATCCTGCTCCACCACACGACAGGCCTGGTCCACGTAACGCATGAACAGGTCTTCCTCCAGCACGAAATGATCGGACGGGAAGACCGCCACCACCGCTTCGGGATATTGCTTGTGAAGATGCATCAGCGGGAGAAAGATCCCCGGTCCGGTCTCTTTGTTCAGGGGCTGAAGGATCACGCTCCCCTTCGGACGATCCGACAGCTGTCGCCAAACCTCCGGATGCCTTAGATGGTCCCGACCCACCACCGTGAAGAGACGATCGGACGGGATCAACCTCTCGGCGCGGTGAAAGGTATGCTCCAACATCGAGCGCGTTCCGACGAAATTGACGTACTGTTTGGGAAGATCCTTCCCGCGCAACTGCCGGATGAACGGCTGAAGGCGTTTCCCCTCCCCGGCCGCCAAGATAATTCCACAACGGACCTGCGAATGGAACAACGGGCTCATTTCATTTCCTCCTTGTGGCGTTTCCTCCTGATGACTCAGGCGCCTGATTCCAGCTTTGCAATCCCTAAGGCCCTTAAGATGGCTCTCTCATAATAGGGCTCGCTCACACCCCCCTTCATCTTGTGCAGAAAATACTTCTCCAGGGCGATCTTGGCCAGATGCACCCACCGCCCCTTTTTGGCCCACGTCACGTTTCGGGGCGCCATTTGAGGCAGCGCCACGAATGCGATGCCGGTATCGCCCATGTCGGCCAGGCAAATCGCGTTCCAGGTGGCGGTCTCCCGCTTCGGGTCGTTCTCGATGTCGGCCTTGATGTTGTGGACCGCGGCCGAGACCATCGACTCGATCATGTAGCCCGTTTTCGGCGCTCCGGTCGGAACCGCCGTCTGTTCCACCGGCGGAATGGCCACGCATACCCCCACGGCGTAGATATTCCGATGGCGGGGATTCGCCTGATAGGCGTCGATATTTACGAACCCCTTGGGATTGCACAGACCGGCCGTCCCGGCCATGGCATCCACGCCGAAAAACGGCGGGATGAACATCGCGTATCGGAACGCGATTTCCTGCCCGCCTTCCAAGAGCAGCTTCCCCGGCTGCACGTCCTTGATCGCGGCGTTTACGACGGACTGAATGGAGTGGTCGGCAAATTCATCCTCCATCAATCGGCGGGACTTGCCGACACCCGCCAGCCCCATGTGACCGACGTAGGGCTCCGGCGTGACGAAATAGATCGGGACTTTCCGTCGCAGCCGCCGCTTCCGGAGATCGGCATCCAGGATAAAGGCCATCTCGTACGCCGGGCCGAAACACGACGCCCCTTGCGCCGCGCCGACGACCACCGGCCCGGGATCCTTCAAGAAGGCCTGGTAGGCTCCCCACGCCTGTTCCGCATGGTCCACCGTGCAGACCGATTGAGTATGCTCGCTCGGTCCCAATCCCGGAACGGCCGCAAAATTCAATTTGGGCCCCGTCGCAACGATCAAATAGTCGTAGGGAACCTGGCCCCGGGCGGTGATGATCCGATTGTGTTCCGGATCGATCCGGTCGGCCGCAGCGTGGATGAATTCGACCCGCTTCTTCTTGAGGATCGGCGCCAGCGGGAAAGAAATATCCTTCCGCGTGCGTCGCCCGACCGCGACCCAGGGATTGGATGGAACAAAGTGGAAGAAATCCACGTTCGAGACCACCGCAACGTCGTGTCTCTTGCCCAGGAGCTTCTGACATTCGTAGGCCGCCGGCAATCCGCCGATGGACGACCCGATGACCACGATGCGCGCCATGATTCTCCTCCATCCCGATGTTCACGGGTCCGATGCCGGCGACGGGCCATGCTTCTATTTCTGTAAATCACCCTTCAGGTAGATGACCAACGCATCCGCTTCGGCCTCCGAGGCCATTCCGCTGGGCATCGGGTTCGCAATGTTCGCATACTTCTTTTCCTTTTCCGTCCGGCCCATCATGATGACTTTTTTTATTTCGGCGGGCGCTCCCTGGATGATAAACGGATCGCCTTTCAAGGTCGGACCCACGGGAGTGCCCTGTCCTTTGGGGCCGTGGCAGGGGGTGCACTTGGAAGCGAACAGCTGGGCGCCGTCCATCGCGAACGAAACATCCGGAATGAGCAGCGTCGCCCAGAAAAAGATACCGACCGCCGCCGCTTCGAGTCGGGCCCGCGGATAAACGTTTCGCATCATTCTAGACCCTCCTGGTTCATCACGTTCCTGATAGGCGTCGCTGCTTCCTCCCTTCGACCGGCCGACGATCCCTTCATCCCGGCATCCGGAATCAAGTCTTGCGGTCGGTCTTCGCCATGAAACTGCTGATCAGTTGCTCCACCTTTTTTGAACCGCAGCCGGGGCAGGACACATTTTTCTCTTCGTGTTCCCGGAGCGACAAAGCGGCCGTGAAAACCTTTCCGCACCCGCTGCATTCATATTCATAAATAGGCATCGGCTCTCTCCTCTTCTCCCTCTCGAGCGCATCACCGGTTATACCGCCCCTATCGTTTAAGGTTGCCGGTCCTGGAGCGGCTTCGCTTGAGGATTGTGATCACCTCTTCGTCGGAGACCTGGGGAAATTCAAGAAAAAATTGCCCGACCGCATAAAAAACTTCCGGAACTTCCAGACAAACGACCTCGTCCGCCAGCTCTTGAATCATTGGCAAGGCCTCACGGGATGCGACCGCCGTTGCGGCGATCAATTTAGACGGCTTTCGGGCCCGCACGGTTCGGAGCGAAGCCACCATGGTGGCGCCCGTGGCGATTCCGTCATCCACCACAATCACAACGCGACCCGAAGGATCAACGGCGGGATGTACGGGCGTATAGCGCGCGCGCCGGCTGCGCAAAACCGTCATCTGCGCTTTCTTTTCACGGACGATGTATTCGTCTCCGACTCCCAAGCGGCCGGCATACTCGCCCAAATAGACATGCCCTTTCTCGTCCACCGAACCGATCGCCAATTCGGGCTGACCAGGCGCCGCCAGCTTGTGCACCAGAACCACATCCAAATCGCCGTCCAGAGCCTCGGCGATCGCCTCGGCCATGGGAACGGCGCCCCGAGGAATGGCCAAGATCAACGGATTTCGCCCGCGGTACCCGCTCAACTTCTCCGCCAATAAGCCTGCGGCTTCCGCCCGGTCTTTAAAAAACATAGGATCCCTCGCTTTTAAAAACCCGACATCCTAAACACGTCTGTATGATTTTCCTTACTAAAATAGGATTGCAATGGTTATGCCACCTCCAGCGGATGGAACGGGAAACGATGGGGAAGAGCAAAACCTCTCGATATCACAAGGTGATATTGTCTCGCTACGAACATGCTCGTGCCCGGATAACGCACAATCCGTTTTATTCTACCAGATAATGTCAAAATGGGTGGACAATTTAAATTAAACACGTCGGCGGGTCTTTACTTTTCAGACGATTCCGATCTGTTCAAGACCTTAGACAGTTTTCAATCCGTTTTACACTGCTCATTAATAAATAGAGCGGGCATGGATCACGGCCCCCCCCCTTATTCAAGGATCGGGACGACCGACACATCGGGTCCGAACACCCGAAGCAACATTTTGGCCTGATTGACTTTTTCCTAGGCATAACGGTAAAATGATCTTGAATTGAACCCCTGGCTTACAAACCCATGAAGCACTCCGACTTCGTCCATCTCCATTGCCACACCCAGTACAGTCTGTTGGACGGCGCGAACCCCGTTAACGCGCTGCTTCAACAGGCCGTTTCTTTCCGGATGCCGGCCCTGGCCATCACCGATCACGGAAACCTTTTCGGTGCCATCGAGTTCTACCAGAAAGCGCGGGCGGCCGGGATCAAGCCCATTATCGGCTGTGAGATGTATGTCTCGCCCAAAAGCCATCGCGACAAGGAGTCCGGCGGACTCCATCATGAATATTATCACTTGATCCTGCTCGCGGCCGACCGTACGGGATATAAAAATCTGATCAAACTGGTGAGCGCCGCTCACCTGGACGGCTTCTACTACAAACCCCGCATCGACAAGGACTTGCTCCAAAAACATCATGAAGGGCTGATCGGCCTGTCGGCCTGCCTCCGGGGCGAAATTCCGAGCCTGCTCGCCAACGGCGAACCCGAGAAGGCGCTGGCCGCGGCCGGCGCCTACGAAGAGATCCTCGGAAAGGGAAACTTCTACCTTGAAGTCCAACACAACGGGCTGGAGGCCCAACAGAAGATCAACAAAGAACTGGTCGAACTCCATCGAAAAACGGGGATGGCCCTCGCCGCCACCAACGACGCCCATTATTTAACCCGCGGTCACGCGCGCGCGCACGACATCCTCCTCTGCCTGCAGACCGGAAAGACGGTGAATGAACCGGACCGGATGCGGTTCGGATCGGAAGAAAACTATCTCAAGTCGGCCGAGGAAATGGCCGCGAATTTCTCGGAGCTTCCCGAAGCCGTCCTCAATACAAAGCTGATTGCGGAACGCTGCAACCTCGATCTGACCTTCGATCAAATCCATCTCCCTCATTATAAAGTTCCAAACGGGTTCACCCGCGAACACTATCTGGACAAACTGGCCCGGGAAGGGCTGGCCGCGCGGCTTAAAAGCAAGTCTCCGGATTGTCCTTCGGACGAGGTGTACGTTCAACGTCTCGCGACCGAGTTGGCCGTCCTCAACAGCATGGGCTACGCCGGGTATTTCCTGATCGTCTGGGACATCATCAATTATGCCCGGTCGCACGGCATCCCGGTCGGACCGGGGCGGGGCTCGGCGGCCGGAAGTCTCGTGGCCTATGCGTTGAGGATCACGGATATCGATCCGATGAGGTACGATCTTCTGTTTGAGCGGTTTTTGAACCCCGAACGCGTCTCGCTCCCCGACATCGACATGGACTTCTGCATGGACCGGCGGGAGGAGGTGATCCGTTACGTCACCGAAAAATTCGGCCCGGATCACGTCTGCCAGATCATCACGTTCGGAACGATGGCGGCCAAGGCCGTGATCCGGGACGTCGGGCGCGTGCTGGAGCTTCCCTACGCCGAAGTGGACAAAGTGGCCAAGCTCGTTCCGAACACGCTCGGGATCACCCTGGACGAAGCCGTCAAGGCCGAGCCGCGCCTGCAGGAACTCTCCAAGACCGATCCCAAGATCCAGGAGCTTCTATCGTTGGCGCGCTCCCTGGAAGGGCTGGCCCGCCACGCGTCCACGCACGCCGCGGGCGTCGTCATTTCGGAGGAACCGCTGACGGAACATGTGCCGTTGTACCGGGGCGCCAAGGGCGAAATCGTCACGCAATATGCCAAGGATGATCTGGAAAAAATCGGATTGGTCAAATTCGATCTCCTGGGCCTCCGGACGCTCACGGTCATCGATCAAGCGGTCAAACTGATCAATAAGAAACGTTCCATCGAAGAAGCGATCCGGCCCAGCGATATCCCCCTGGACGATGCGAAAACGTATCAACAGCTCTCCTCCGGAGAAACCGTCGGCATCTTTCAACTGGAAAGCCGGGGCATGCGCGATCTCCTGGTTAAACTCAAGCCGGAAGGGTTCGAGGATCTGATCGCCATTCTGGCCTTGTACCGTCCGGGTCCCATCGGAAGCGGGATGGTGGATGATTTTATCAAGCGAAAGCGCGGTCTCGTTCCGATCAAATACGAGTTGCCGGAACTGAAAGAGATATTGAAGGAGACCTACGGCGTCATCGTTTATCAGGAGCAGGTGATGAAGATCGCCAACGTCCTGGCCGGATTCAGTTTGGGACAGGCCGACCTGCTCCGGCGGGCGATGGGAAAGAAGAAGCCCGAGGAGATGGAAAATCAGAAGGAACGCTTCATCAAGGGAGCGCGGGACAACGGAATACCCGAAAAGAAAGCCGAGAAGCTCTTCGATCTCATGGCCTATTTCGCCGGGTACGGATTCAACAAATCCCACAGCGCGGCCTACGCCCTGATCTCCTACCAGACCGCCTATTTAAAAGCGCATTATCCGGTCGAGTTCATGGCCGCACTGCTTTCCAGCGAAATGGGGAACGCCGACAAGGTGGTGCGGTACATCACGGAATGCCGGTCCCTGTCGATCAAGATCCTCCCGCCCGATGTCAACGAAAGCCGGCGGGATTTCACGGTCGTGGAGGACGGAATCCGCTTCGGGCTGGCCGCCATCAAGAATGTGGGCGGAAACGCGATCGATTCGATCCGGGAGGCCCGCGAACTGGGCGGGCCGTTCACGTCCATTTTCGACTTCTGCCGGCGCATCGACTCCCGGAAGGTCAACCGGCGCGCCATCGAAGGGCTCATCAAGAGCGGCGCCCTGGACTCGACGAAGGCCAGGCGGTCGCAGATGACGGCCGTCCTGGAAAAGGCCGTCGAGGAAGGGAACGTGGCCCAGCGAGACCGGCTGCAGGGGCAGGCCGCCCTGTTCGGTCAGGACTCCGGCCCGGAAAAGACATCCGGCCCCGACCCGCTTCCGCCGCTGGAGGAGTGGGACGAGTCGCAGAAACTCCGTCTTGAAAAGGAAAGCATCGGCTTTTACATCACGGGCCATCCCCTGGCGCGGTATGCGAATGAATTACGATACTATGCCACGGCCAACGCCGAAACCCTGGACGACGTCCCGGAAGACCGGCAGGTCAAACTGTGCGGCATCATCGCCCAGCAAAAGATCGCGACGACCAAACGGGGCGACAAGATGGCCTACCTGACGCTGGAAGACCTGCAGGGCTCGATCGAGATCCTGGTTTTTCCGGATCTGTACAAGAAGACCTCGGCCATTCTGACGCCGGACACCCCGCTTTTCGTCACGGGATTCGTCGACAAGGGCGAAAAGGGGGCCAAGGTCAAGGCGACGGGCATCGAACCCCTGGCCCAGGTCCGGGAACAGAGCACCCGCCGCGTCGATATCTGCCTCAATTCCACCGGCCTGACCTCCCAGGACCTTCACCGCCTGAAGGACATCCTGCTCCGGCATCGCGGTTCATGCCCCGTCTATCTTCGCCTCGGGATGCCCAATCAAACCGAGTCCACCATCGCGGTGAATGAAGAGGTCCGGATCAAACCGACCGATCTTTTTGTGACCGACGTTGAACGGGAGTTCGGAAAGGGAACCGTTGTCTTGCGATGATCGTACAGGATTCGCAGGGCACGAAGGAGTCTCCTAGTGAAGGAACACCTGGATTTCGAAAAACCTCTCGTTGAATTCGAAGAGAAGATCGAAAAATTAAAGCCCTTCGCCAAGACCGACCCGCTGATTCACCGCGAGATCGGAGTGCTTGAGAAAAAAGCCCAGGAAGTCCAGGCGGAAATTTACGCCAAGCTCACCCCCTGGCAGCGGACCCAACTGGCCCGGCACCCGAACCGGCCCAACACCCTGGACTACATCGCGTTCATGATCCACGATTTCGTCGAACTCCACGGCGATCGCCTCTACGGGGACGACCACGCCATCGTCGGCGGCATCGGGATTTTCCGCAACCGCCCGGCCGTGATCATCGGACACCAGAAGGGCCGGAGCGTGAAGGAACGGGTCGATCGAAATTTCGGCATGCCCCACCCGGAGGGATACCGGAAAGCGTTGCGCCTGATGAAACAGGCCGAAAAATTCATGAAGCCGGTGATCACCTTCATCGATACGCCGGGCGCTTATCCGGGAATCGGGGCCGAAGAACGCGGGCAAGCCGAGGCGATCGCCCGGAACCTGATCGAGATGGCGCGACTCGCCGTGCCGATCGTCGCCGTCGTGATCGGCGAAGGCGGGAGCGGAGGCGCGCTGGCCCTGGGCGTCGGGGACCGCATCCTGATGTTGGAGCATTCCATCTACTCCGTGATCTCGCCGGAAGGATGCGCCGCCATTCTCTGGAACAACAGCGCCAAGGCCCTGGAGGCGGCGGAGGTTTTGAAAATGACCGCCAAGGACCTACGGTCCTTGGGCGTCATCGACGAAATCATTCCGGAACCCGTCGGCGGCGCCCACAAGGATCCGCCGCAGATGGCCGAGATTCTTGAAAAAGCGATCGAAAACCAATTGGCCCAGCTCGACGGCTTGAAAACCGACGACTTGCTTGAACAACGCTATCAGAAATTCAAAAAGATGGGCGTCTTCGGCGAGGACATCGTGCCGTAAGCCGGCGAACCGCTACAACAACACCTCAAATGCCGCGCAAGTGGGTGGCGCGGGCCACTTTTTCGATCGCGACGATGTGGGCGGCCACCCGAAGCGTCGCCTTTTTCTCTCGAGCCATCGAGGCCACGTTTTGATAGCTCCGGGTCATGATCGTGCGGAGCTCACGGTTCACCTGTTCCTCCTCCCAGGAAAGCTGCTGCAGGTTTTGCGTCCACTCGAAATAGGAAACCGTCACACCGCCCGCGTTGGCCAGTATATCCGGGATGACGACGACCCCCTTCTTTTCAAGGATCTCATCCGCCGTCGTGGTCGTCGGGTTGTTGGCCCCTTCGGCGATCACCCTGGCCTTGATCCGGTCGGCGTTGAACTTATGGATCACGCCCCCGAGCGCGCAGGGGATGAGAACGTCGCAATCCAGTTCCAGCAGCGCCTCGTTCGTAACGGCCCGCGATTCCGGAAATCCGGCCAGACTCCGTTTTTCCGATTTGTAGGCCAGGACGCGCTCCATCGGAAGACCGTCGGGATTGTAAATTCCTCCCCGGCTGTCGCTGATCGCGATAATCCGGCCGCCCAGCTGGCTCATCAACCGCGCGGCGTGGCTTCCCACGTTGCCGATGCCCTGAATCACGATGCGGGACTTCCCGAGATCGAGATCGCACGCCCGGGCGGCTTCCTGAAGCACGAAGACGCACCCGCGGCCGGTCGCCGCGTCCCGGCCCTTCGACCCCCCCACCTCGACGGGTTTGCCTGTGACCACGCCGGGCGTGTAGCCGTGCCGCCGGCTGTACTCGTCCATGATCCAGGCCATGACCTGCGCATTGGTGTTCACATCCGGAGCCGGGATATCCTGATACGGTCCTATCACCGCATCGAGCATCGAGATGAAGGTCCGGGTCATCCGCTCCATTTCCGCGGGCGACAGGCGCTTCGGATCGCAAACGATCCCCCCCTTGGCGCCCCCGAACGGGATATTGACCACGGCCGTTTTCCAGGTCATCAGGGCCGCGAGCGACCGGACTTCGCCCAGATCGACCTCGGGATGATAGCGGATCCCGCCCTTCATCGGCCCACGGGCATTGTTATGCTGGACCCGATAACCGACAAAAATCTCCAGACGGCCGTCGTCCATACGGACCGGTATTTTGACCCGGATCTCCCGGTACGGCATTTTGAACAGCTCCCGGGTTTCCCGGTCCAACGCCATCGCGTCCGCCGCCCGGTCGAACTGGAACCGGGTCATTTTCTCGAAATCGATCCGCTCGTTTTCCGGCACGCCGGCCACCTTCCCGCTCCCCCTCTAATCCAACCAGACCCGGTCCGGATTATCGGGATCATCGATCGGCGAAGAAACGAAGAGAACCTGGGTCGGCTCGGTCTGGAATTCGCCGCCGTGAGGCGTGTTGGCCGGAATCACCCAGATGTCCCCCTCCCGGACTTCCTGCACCCGATCGCCCACCGTGACTTTTCCCGTTCCTTTCAAAACATAACCGATCTCGTCGTGCGTCACGTGGACGTGTTTCTTAAACGGCCCCTTGTGACCTTGAAAAACAAAAACGCTGGACTGCTTGCCGTGGCCGATGTACGTCCGCTTGAACGCGTCCTTCGCGCCGAGCTTGTCTTTCTCCACCGCGTCGGCGACGCTTTGGATGTCGATCTTGGTCCGGTCCAACGATTGCTGACAGCATGAACAGGTATACATGGCGATCCTCCTATTTTTATTTGGGGGCCCGTGCGGAGAATAGATTCCGCGTCCTCCGACCCGCCTGCCGGCAGGCAGGTGCCCACAAGCCCCGCCCCTCCCGCGGCACGGCCGCGAACCGGCTTTATTATCCCGGCGGACCGCTTGGGTTTCGCCCCGAGCGCGCCGCGACGGCCTCGAACAGAAAATGATAGACTTCGGCGTGCCGTTTGGTCTCCCAAATATCCGCTCCCCAAATATAGGCCCCGTGATCCCGGACAAGGATGCAGAAGCTTTCCTGGAAAAGAGGGTTCTCGAGCACCCGACGGATTTCGCCCAGAAGATCCCGCTCCCGGGACGTGTTGTGGATCACGGGGACGGCATGCTTCGTCTGGTTTGAAACCCCCCGGATGCCCTTCAGCATTTCCAGCCCTTCGATGACGATATGATCGCGGTCCCCGGCCAGATCGGCCGCGAGGACGGAAGACAGCGCATGACTGTGCATAACGGAACCGGCGCCGCGCCGGTCGATGACGGCGCAGAAAATAGGATTGCATTCGGATACGGCCAAGGAACGATTCCTGGGCGGTCTGATGACGGCGCCGTTTTGGCAATCCACGACAAACAGGTCGGAGGGTTTGATTTCTTCTTTGTGAACACCGGTCGGCGCCATCAGAGCCGTTTTGGAGCCGTTGACGGCGCAGATCCCACCGCCGGTCCCGGCCACCCATCCCTTGTCGTAGAACAACCGAAGCATGCGACAGAGGAGTTGGGATTGGCCCATTCTGGATGCGGAGGGTTTTGCCATGGCGGTCATGATTTGAAGAACCCCAGCCTTCCAGCCGGGGATTCTTCGATCCGGGTGGAAAAGGCCCCATTTTGATTCGCTCGCAAACCCCGCCTCAGAGGCTGGGGTTCGCTCGCTATGCGGATTCAGGTCGGTCGGAAATCCTCGATACGAAGCGGGGGGGGTGACGCAGCCCTCTAAGACAAACGGATTAATGCGTCACGTCGCCCGCCGGTTCATGGATCGGTTCGTGTTCCGGCAGGGTTTCGGCCACCTCTTTAAATTCCTTCAGAGCGGGCAATTCGGTAAGATCCTTCA
>Ga0335077_10002243_pt1 | contig 23061 bp, 18 predicted proteins | sample Lox_Sample_31_FD_207151 | JGI IMG/M metagenome (GOLD analysis project Ga0335077, IMG submission 207151) | Soil microbial communities from Loxahatchee National Wildlife Refuge, Florida, United States - Lox_Sample_3.1 | ecosystem: Environmental > Terrestrial > Soil > Wetlands | place: USA...
TGCAATACCGCCCAGAGTCGGCGCGAGGCCAACGGCGATCTGTACGTCCCCGGAGCGATGGCCATACGCCAGCGAGTTCTCAGCGATCTTGCCGCGATGCAGGCGCCGTTGTCGCTCGCCGCCGCGGCGGATGCGGCGTCGCTTGCAGCTCGTGCGCAGGCCATCGGGGGGAAGCTGCCGCCGTTCGAGGGCGATCTCATCCCCCGTGGAGTGATCGGCAGCATCGTCCGCGCCGATCGCGCCGCGGCTGAGGACAGTGTGCACATCCTCGTCATGGACCTGCATCGCGCGATCAATGCATTGCAGGGAACTCTCGCCGAGGAGAACCTCGATGGCGCCCGCGCCTGGCACGTGATGGATGCCGATCGGGTGTTGATCCACGCCTTCATGTCGGGCCTCAACAGAACTGCGGCGCTGAAATTCGACCATCCCGGACTCGGCACAACCGTGACGCGCATGGGCGAGAGGCTCCTGATCCAGAATGACATTGGAACCACGGATGCGCACGTGCTGGTGCTGCAGGTCGAGGGACTTGCCGCCACGATCACGTACACCGACGTGCACGCACGACGTCTGGCGTTCTTGCAGAGTCTGTTGAAGCCCTTTGCGGTGCAATGGACGCAGCCAGATACGCGGCACGCTGAAAGATCCGCCAAGGACCAGGACTACTCCCTCAGCGTCGGCCGTTTCGAGGCCAAGGATGCCGATGGGCTCAGCAGCTACCTGCAATATCTCGGATCACGGCTGGTATTTCTCATCGACTGGAATCGGGCGCGCAAGATCGTGCGCGAGTTTCTCCCCAAGGATGACGCGGTGCGCCTCCTCAAATGGGCGGCCGATCGCGAGATCGGTCACCGCGGCTTTCTGCAACTGGGCGGCGAGCGCCTCATGTACGAGGCGCTGGAGTTCGCGCAACGCGCCCCGCTGCGCTACGGGGAGCGACTTTACGAGACCCTGGGCCCGGAGGCGGCGTTCGATTACATGCAGTTCGTGCTTCGCGAGGCGAGTACAGGACTCCTCGCGCACCGCGCCGAGCGGTTCATACGCGATGAGGTCAAGGCGGAGCTGGCGCGTCGCTTCCGCACGGTGCACTCGAGTCTGCTCACGATCGCACTGACGCATGCCGAGCGGGTCTTCGATCTCGCCACTGCCGTGCAGGAGGGACTGCTGCGCCACGCCGAACCGCAGGCCGGGGAAACGCTCACGCGGACGGCACAGCGCGCGCTGAAGTGGGAACAGGAGGGCGATGCCATCGTGAGCCGTATCCGCACGCTCGCGACGCGCACCGCACAGCCCCGCGTATATGCCGAGCTGCTGCATGCGGCCGATGAGGCCGCGGATGGTCTCGAGGAGGCCTCCTTTCTGTTGCCACATCTTGTGACCCTCGCCCCGCCCCGCAGGCTGATCGAGCCGCTGCAGGTGCTCGCCGCCCTACTAGTGGCGGACGCTCAGGAGTCGGTCAAGATGTTCGAAGCGGCCAGTCATGTCTCGCGCGAGGGAGCGCGCGAGGATCTGCAGGACTTCTTCGCGGCCGTCGATCGCATCGTGACGATCGAGCGTGAGTCCGACAACGCCGAGCGCGCCGTGACCACGACGCTTCTGACCAGTGAGTGCGAGGCGCGGGCGCTGTATCTGATCGGACGCCTGTCACAGGTACTGGAGCAGGCGGCCGACGGCCTCGCCTTGAGCGCGCTCAGGCTGCGCGATCACCTCCTGAACGACGTCATGGCCGCTTGAGGCACGCATGACCGACCTCCGCGAGAACCTGTTTTTCATCCTGCCGAACGCCATGACACCCGCGGCGGACGTTAACGCGGTCGGGTCGAAGGCGTGGGGCTTGATGTGCATGGCACGCCAGGGTTTGCGCGTGCCGCCGGCCTTCGTGCTGGGGACCGCCGTGTGTCGCGACTACCTGGCGCGCGGCCCGGGACTGTCCGATGAGGCCCGCGGCCTGCTGGACGCCGGACTCGCGCGGCTCGCGGATGCGACCGGGCAGCGTTTCGGAGACGCGCGTCGCCCCCTGTTGCTCGCGGTGCGCTCGGGCGCGCCCGTGTCGATGCCGGGCATGATGGACACGGTCCTCAACGTCGGCCTGTCGGACCATACGCTGGGCGGCTTCCTGCGCAGCACCGGGAACCCACGCTTGGTGCGTGACTGCTATCGGCGCCTGGTGCGTGATTTCACGACCGTCGTCCGTGGGGCCACTGCTGCACCTTTCGACGCGCTCGTCGAGCGGCGCTTCCGCGAGGAAGGCGTTGCCAGCGCCCGCGAGCTCGACAGTGCAAGTCTCAGGGAGCTATGCGTGCAGTCCCTCGAGGTGGCACTCACGACGGGCGGTAAACCCTTCCCGCAGACACCGATGGATCAGCTCGAACAGGCTGTCGGGGCCGTGTTCCGCTCTTGGAACAGCGAGCGGGCCAGGCATTACCGCCGCCTCAACGGCATTGACGACCGCATGGGCACCGCGGTCACCGTGCAGGCGATGGTGTTCGGTAATGGCGGCAGCACCTCGGGCGCGGGTGTCGGGTTCACGCGCGACCCGGCGACCGGGGAGAACCGACTCTATTTCGATTTTCTGTTCAATGCACAAGGCGAGGACGTGGTGTCGGGCCGCTATCCGTTGCACGACAGCGCGCGACTCGAGCGTCAGCTGCCGCTCGTCGCACAGGAGTTGCAGCGCATCAAGTTACTGCTCGAGGAAGAGTTCCGGGACGTGCAGGACTTTGAGTTCACGGTCGCAGACGGAAAGCTCTACCTCCTGCAGACCCGCGCTGGCAAACGCACGCCTTGGGCGGCGCTGCGGATGGCCGTCGACCTGGTACGCGAGGGGAAGATGACCCCCTCCGAGGCTCTGGCAAAGTTGCAGGCGTACAAGCTCGAAAGCATCGAACGAGCGCGGCTCACCGACTGCGAAGGTACTCAGCCGCTGGCGACGGCGGTCACTGCCAGCATTGGCGTCGCTGTGGGAGCGCTGGCCTTTGATTCCAGGCGTGCTGTCGAGCTCGCTGCACAGGGCCAGCCTGTCGTGCTCGCGCGGACGGAAATCGCGACCGAGGACGTCGCAGGCATCGCCGCGGCCGACGGCGTACTCGCCGCCGCGGGCGGTCGCACCTCCCATGCGGCGGTGGTCGCGCGCCAACTCGGCAAGGTCTGCCTGGTCGGCTGCTCCGGGCTCGCCATCGATGCGAGCGGGCACAGCTGCCAGATCGGCGGGCAGCGCCTGCGCGAGGGCGAACTGATCACGCTGGATGGAGACACCGGGTGCGTCTACCGGGGCAGCTTACCGGTCATTCATGAACATCCGGATCGAGAGCTTGCCGAGATCCGCAGGTGGCGTGCGGCCTCGGAAGCAGTGACTCAGAGCCCCTAAATGCCTGGGTTCGAGGGTAGAGAACGGCGATTTTACTGCCCGTATGCCTCCCCCACGAAGGCAGGGATTGTCTATGCGCTGGCGGTATTCGCGCTCGGATTTGCTCTCGGAGCGATTCGGCTTCTGTTGGTGTCTCCTCGCATCGGCGCCACGGCAGCGGTGTTGGCAGAGACACCGGTCATCCTCACGGCAAGCTGGTGGCTATCGGCACTGTGTAGCAAGCAATTTTCAGTAGAACCGTCGGCACCGTCGCGCATCCTGATGGGTGCCGTCGCCTTCATCGCGCTGATGTGCTTGGAGATCGGGCTATCCATGGCCGTTTTCGGCCGGTCGATCGGGCAATATCTGGTCAGCTTCCGATCATGGCCTGGCGCAATCGGACTTGCGGCGCAAGTCTGTTTCGCAACGATTCCACTCCTGCAGTCCGAACTTCTTCGTCGATCCGAGCCGCCAAGACAGAGAATGGAACCCCCGCAAGTCCAACAGTGAGCACCGGCGGGCCGACGCACAGGACCTCACCTTGTTGCGGTGCACCAACGTTCGTCTTGACTGCCAAGCAGCTTACGCGTCGCGGTAAGCAAGCGGCACGCTTGTCGGTAGTGGCGATTCCGCAAGTTGCCGGTGTTAGAGTTGGACTATAACGATGCGCAAGAAGAAGCAGCCTCGCCGCACGAAACTACGCGTGCCGCTAGCGCCCGGGGTAGCGGTTCTTCTCAGGTCTCAAAAGGCGCTGCGACCCCAGAAGATGGGGGACCCGGGCGACCTTCCGAGCCGCGAGGCACTTAGCGCGCGCCTCGAGTCTCAGCGCCTCGAGCTGCTTCGTGCCATGGCACGCATCTGTCTCGCGCGGCGCACGATCGATGAGCACGCCGCGGAGCCGGGGCACGGTGATGTGATTCCGTTCAAGGATGAGCACCATGCGATCTACCGGCAGCGCGTCCTCGACGCGTTGAGTGTGGCTGGCAATTCGCTCGCGACGGCCTACCCGATACTGGAGCGCATCGCTCAGATACTCAATGCCGGCGAGATGCTGAAGACGCAAGCGATCGAGCGCTCTCAGCCGCCCAATGCAAGGCGTTCCGCCTCATCCTGAACCCCTAGGCCTTGATCCGCTACGCCTCGGACCTATCCGCAACTCTCTCGAATGACCGCAGGACGCCCAACTCACGGGCCAGCTCTTCGATATCCACATGAAGCGTTCTGATGGCGTTTCTATCGAAGTCAAAAACAGAGTACTGCCCGACCTCCTGCCGTGTCTGCCCTCCGCGGGTCACTTTCAGTACCCGTCCGTCTTTTCGCAAAACGCGGTTGATGCGCTGAATAAGCGCCCGTTCTGGAACTGGAATGCCCCTCCTGCGTGCCATATCCCTCCCCTCCAAAAAGAGACTCGACCTCATAGTTCTGATTCGGCAAGCTCACCCATCATGTCAATCGGGATGCCATTCTCACGTTGGCGATCACGCGCTCGTCATTCGCATCATTACCTATAGTTCTGCACGCGCTCTTGCGGCTGCGCCCAACGCAGCCAACCGGTGCCCTCACGAGCTGGTGACCAAGCGCTGAAGGAGACTCGCCAAGGTCTTTCCCTCCTCGGCTATTGAGGTGAATGCCATCGGTGTGAAACCGCCCACCGTTCCGTTCCGCGATCTCATCAAGGCTCCAGCGCAGGACCAGGTGCCGGAACGCGTCCCGATACAAGGATAAAATATTGATGTCGGTGAGGGCCTGCCCAGGAGACGTACGAATCGCGTTTCAATCCGTCGTAGAACAGGATGTAGACGCCGCTCTCTTCGCGCGCGACCCTAATCTAGTGTTTCACCTGCAAGTCGACGAGTTCAGCACTCTGGAGCAACCATCGCGTTAAATGAGCAGCCTTGACAGATGCACCTCGAGGTCGTATCCGGAGACGTCGCAGGAGCGATCAATCGATGGCTCCATGGTGTTAGAGTTCCAAGTTCAATAGGCGTTACCGGCCTCAGATTCAGGCAGAACCGCTTGGTCGCTGCGGCGCGGCATCGCGATATGGCGAAAAAGACCATCGAAGTGGACAGCTTGGGCACGCACGCCCTGCGTCGCGTGTCCCGTCATTTCATCTCTCGGGCCGCGCGAGCACTTAGATCGCCTGCGCTCTCCGATACGGCGGTGCACGAGGCGCGCAAGGATCTTAAGAGGGCCCGGACGGCGTTGCGGCTACTGCGGCCCGCGCTCGATGAGCGGAGCTATCGCCGCGAGAATGCCCTGCTGCGCGATGTGGCGCACACATTCAATGCCGCGCGCGATGCCAAAGTGCTAACACAGACGCTCCAATCGCTGCGTCGAAGCCACCGCGCTCTGCGAGGCGATGCGGACGCCACCGCGCTGCTGCGCACACTGCAGACCGATCAGGCGAAGCTGCGGCGGTGGCAGCAGGAACACCCGGCACAACTGGCGCGGACGCGCGTCGCTCTCGAGCAATCATGTCGCCGGGGAACTCAGTGGCGTGTCGGTACTCACGGCTGGTCGGTGCTCGGTCCGGCATTGAAGCGTATCTACAAGAGCGGCCGGCGCGCGCGGCCAACCGCATCGCGGCATCCCACGGCCAGCACATTGCATGAATGGCGCAAGCAGGTGAAGTACCTGCGTTACGCGTTGGAGATGCTTACAGCGATGCGATCCCGGCGGTTGGCACGACTCGCGCGGCAGGCCAAGCAACTCACCGATTGTCTAGGCGAGGCGCACGACCTGGCCATGCTTGTTCAGAAAGCGCGGCTTTTCGCCAAGCGCAATCGCGCGGACCTCCGACTACTATTCACGATCATCGAGCAGCAGCGCGAACGGCTTACTGGCGACGCGCTCTCGAACGGCGAACGGCTCTACCAAGCCAAACCTGGCGACTGGCAAAGACTGCTGAAGCATTATTGGATGCGACGGCGGCGTTCGAGTTAAGACAGCAGCCGGGTGTTCACTGGAAGCCAGTAAGGTCTGTGGCAGGCTCACTACGTGACAGTCGATCCACAGCATGGCGTCCCGATCGCCAGCTCTGCCGCGCAGGAACTGCGGATCGCGATCCTGCAGGAGCTGGGCGTGGATGAGGCCCCCATGATGAGCGAAGTCCGGATGCATCCGGTTGAAACCAGGTAGATCCTCGCGCGAGACATAGTGTGTTCACTGTTCCAACATTCGGGCTCGCCTCGGGGGAGCGCGGCGCAGCTATCGATCGCTCTGCGACCTCAGTACTCACCGTACAGAATCTGCACAGGCGCTATGCCCGAGTCGAGGCGGTCGCCGGTGTCTCTTTCTCTATTGGGCGGCAGGAGATCGTGGGTCTACTCGGCCCGAATGGAGCCGGCAAGACAACCATTATCAACATGATTCTTGGCGTCCTGGCTCCGACCTCAGGCACCATCCACATCGGTAGCTGCGAGGTCGCGCGCCACCGTGCAGCCGCGCTGTCACGTACCAACTTCGCCGCAGCTCACGCGCCACTGCCCGGGAATCTGACGGTCCGGCAGAATCTGCGCTTCTTCGGACTGATTTATTCAATTCCCGATCCTCGCGCACGGGTGCAGTCGCTGCTCGAGCAATTTGAGCTGTTGTCTTTGGGCGATACCAAATGCGGGCTGTTGTCCTCCGGCGAACAGACCCGGGTCGCCCTGGCGAAGGCACTTTTAAATAACCCCGACCTGCTCCTTCTCGATGAGCCGACGGCCTCTCTCGATCCCTCTGCGGCGCAGATCATCCGGGGTCATATCCGTGAGCTTGCCCATCACGGCGATTGTGGGATTCTGTGGACCTCGCACAACATGTATGAAGTCGAGGAGGTGTGCGATCGCGTATTGTTCCTGTCGCGCGGCAAGTTACTCCTCGAAGGCGATCCGAAGCGCCTGCCGGGCGAGCATGGAGCGCGCAACCTCGAGGACCTGTTCATTCGCCTCGCGCGCGAACCTCTCACCCCTCAGCAGGGATCGCGGCCGTGAAAGTGCGACCCACCGCGGGAATCATGCTGCGTCAGTTGTACCTGATCCGCGGCAGTCCCGTGCGTGTATTGCCCATGTTCGCCTGGGTGGGCATCGACATCGTCCTGTGGGGGTTCATCACCCGCTACCTCAATTCTGTGAGTGGCTCTGGAATCAATTTTGTCTCGACGCTGCTCGGAGCCGTGCTGCTCTGGGATCTCTTCACGCGCATCATGCAAGGGGTCACGACCGCGTTTCTGGAGGACGTCTGGTCGCGCAATTTTCTTAACCTATTTGCCACGCCGCTGCGCATCTCCGAGTATGTGACCGGGCTGGTGCTCACCAGCCTTGCCACCAGCGCGGTCGGGCTGCTGGTCATGCTGGCATTGGCCATGACATTCTTCGGTCTGTCTTTTTTTGCGATCGGCGCTCTCCTGATTCCCCTCCTGCTGGTGCTGGTGTGCTTCGGTATTGCGCTGGGGATTCTAGCGAGTGCGCTAGTGTTGCGCCTGGGCCCGGCTTCGGAGTGGCTGGTATGGCCACTGCCCGCGCTGCTCTCACCGTTCGCGTGCGTGTTCTATCCGCTCGCCGTCTTGCCGCTCTGGATGCGGGTCGTCGCATACCTTCTTCCCCCTTCGTATGTATTCGAGGGCATGCGCAGTGTCATTAGCGGTCGCGGACTGTCAGTTGGACCCTTGTTGTGGGCAGCCGTACTCGCAGTCGCTTACATTGCAGCTGCCTCCTATGGTTTTAGCCGCGTGTATCGGTACGTTGTCCGCAGCGGTTTGCTGGCCCGCTACAGCGCTGAGACCGTCAGCTGATGCGCGGTAAGGCGATCGAGCACGCGGAGGCAGCCGCATCGATTGAGGAAACTACCTACGCCAAGGCGGCGTGTACGACTGGCAGCACTCGACAGATGGGACAATCTTCGCCCACCTTCCAACGAGGTTAGGGGAAGAAGGGGAAAATCATGACAAGGCCTAAGAACCGAACGCAGCTCGTGTACGTATTCGACTCGACCCCATGGCTGTGCGTCGCGCCGGCGTGCAGTGAGAAGACGGCCGCAGCGCTTTGCCGCCAGCGCTGGCAAGCCGTCCAGTTCTTGGCTGTGCCCGCCCTTCCGGAGCGACCGAAACCCGCACAGCTGCAGTAGCCATTTTTGCTGCGCTGCATTGCCGCGTTGGCGATGGCGTGCGTGCCGCTGCTTAAACGAGCTGTAACATAACTCTCTCTCGGAGAAGAGTTATTTTTCCTTGGCATACCTGCCGGCGATCACTCGTCACAACGAGATATAGCTCCATACCAAGTCGTCCTGATAGCGCCGGGCCGAAGCAGCCTGCGACTTCTACGTATCGTCACTCCTGAGCCGCCGCACTAACCTTGGCCGCAACTCGGGAGGTACTTATGGCCATCAACGTTGCGAAAGAGCCCATTGCGGGCACTATCAAGACAACAGCGGCCGGCTTGCATCCGGCGTTCATCATCGCCTGGTTCTTTTGTCTGTTGTTCTATTTCATCCAGTATGCGGTCCGCTCGGCTCCGAGCGTGATGCTGCCGGAATTGACGACTGCCTTCGGTCTCACGACGCTTGGCGTGAGCTCGTTGCTCGGTCTCTACTATTACACCTATTCGACGTTCGCCATCGTAGCGGGCGCATCACTCGATCGCTGGGGTGCCAAGTACACCATTCCCGTGGGCGTGCTGATGCTCGCGGTTGGGATCGCCATGTTTGGGCTCGGCATCAGTTGGGCCGCGACCGCCGGACGGCTGTTGCAGGGGGCGGGGGCGGCATTTGCCTTCGTCGGCGCTGTGTATCTCGCGACTCATGGCTTCCCATCGAAGTGGCTCGCGACTGCGGTGGGGTTCACGCAATGCATGGGAATGCTCGGAGGCTCGGCCGGACAGTTCGGGGTCGCGCGCTTGATTCATGGCCCGATCACCTGGCAGCAGTTCTGGCTTTATGCCGGGTTCATCACTTTGGCCATTGCCTTGGCGTTGGTGCTCGTCACTCCGCGCCGCGAGGAACCGGCGGCTTCCGGACCCGTATGGACCATGTTTGCGCCTTACAAGACCGTGCTGAGCAATCCGCAGTCGTACCTGTGCGGGTTGTGTGCAGGACTTTTGTTCCTCCCGACAACCATCGGCGGAATGATCTGGGGCGTGCACTTCCTGAGCGAGGGTTGGCATGTCGCGTACGGCGAAGCGGTAAACCGTGCCTCAATGGTGCCCTTGGGGTGGGTGGTGGGCGCGCCGCTCCTCGGCTACATCGCCGATCATTTTGGCCGCCGCAAGCCGGTGCTGTTCGCGGGCATGGCCCTGATGCTCGCAGCCGCAGCCGCCATTCTCTATCTGCCACCCAACAGCTTGCCACCGTATGTGCTGGGCTTCATGTTGGGCTTCGGGTCAGGGGGGGCGATGATTCCTTATTCCATCATCAAGGAAGTGAATCCCGATAAGGTCAAGGGCAGCGCCACCGGGGCGATCAACTTCCTGGTATTCGTCATGAGCGCCTTTGCCGCGCCGGCCTTCGGCTGGTGGCTGCAGAAACTCGCCGCGGGCGCGCCACTCACGCTACCGGTATTTCAGCGCGGCGGCACGGGGCTGATCGTCGGAATCGTCATCGCCATGGTGCTCGCGGTGTTTATCCGTGAAACCGGCTGGGCGGCCCGTAAGGCATAGAGAGGAGATTTTAAATGGAACGCGAGACCATGCATCGTTTGCTGCGCGACATGATGCTGTCGCGGGTTTTCGAAGAACGCGCGGCGGAAGAGTACGGCAAGGGCAATATCGTTGGCTTCCTGCACCTCTACCCGGGTGAAGAAGCCGTCGCCGCCGGCGTCATCAACGCCGCGGGGCCGTCCGACTATATCGTGAGCACCTATCGGGAACATGCGCATGCGCTCGTGCGAGGCGTGCCCCCGCGTGCCGTGATGGCCGAGCTTTTCGGTCGCGCGAGCGGCATGTCGGGCGGCATGGGCGGCTCGATGCACATGTTCGATCGGGAGCGCCGCTTCATGGGCGGCTACGGCATTGTCGGGGAGACCTATCCGATCGCCATCGGCATCGGCTACGCGATAGCCCTGCGCAACCTCCCCGAGACAGTGATCTGCTTCTTCGGCGATGGCGCGGTCCCCCAGGGAACCTTCCACGAGTCACTGAACATGGCAGCGCTCTGGCGGCTGCCGGTGCTGTTCGTATGTGAGAACAATCACTACGCTATCGGCACCGAGATCCATCGTCATTCCGCGGTTCCGGAGGTGTATCGTCGTGCGGCCGCCTACAACATCCCGGCGGAGAAGATCGATGGCATGGACGTGCTGAAGGTGTATCAGGCGACGCGCCACGCGCTCGACCGGATCCGCCGCAGTGGCGGACCGCAGTTCCTGGAATTCGAAACCTATCGTTATCGGGGCCACTCGATGGCGGATCCGGGTGCGTATCGACCGCCGGTCGAGGTCAAGGCCTACCAGGCGATCGATCCGGTCACGATCGGGGCTCGAGAGATTGAATTCCGTTACCCGAGCGCGGCTGAACTGGCCGAAGTCGGTGTCGACAATATCGGTCGACTGAGCGAGCACATGGTAGCTGCCGGTCACCTGGAAGAAGCGGAGATTGCGCGGATCAAGAATGAGGTCGAGGCGGTCGTCGAGGACGCCGTGCAATTCTCCCTCGCGAGCGCGCAGCCCACGATGGACGATGCGTGGCGGCACCTTCACTGCAATCGCGGTCACGAGCCGCTGATCTAGATTGAGGAGAGTTGTCCATGACACAGGAACTGCTTTATTGGCAGGCGCTCAACCGGGCCCTCGATCTCGAGATGGCGGCCGATGATTCGGTCTTCATTCTCGGGGAAGATGTGGGTCTCTATGGCGGCAGCTATCGAGTCACCGAAGGTCTATACGCGAAGTATGGCGAGATGCGGGTGCGAGACACTCCCATCTCCGAGAACAGCTTCACCGGGCTCGGGGTAGGCGCCGCGCTCGTCGGAGCGCGACCGATCGTCGAGATCATGACCATCAACTTTGCGCTTCTCGCGACCGACTCGATCATCAACGGAGCGGCCAAGGTCCCCTTCATGTCCGGAGGACAGTTTCCCATGCCGCTCGTGATCCGCGTTCCCGGCGGCATCGCTCGGCAGCTCGCTGCGCAGCACGCCCAGCGTCTGGAATCGATTTTCATGAACGTGCCGGGCCTGCGCATTGCCGTTCCGTCAACGCCGCAGGATGCCTTTTGGCAGTTGCGTCAGGCGATCAGGTCTAACGAGCCTGTCCTCCTCCTGGAGCACGAGGTGCTCTATTTCAGCAAGGGGCCCGTGGACATCATGACAGAACCCCCGCCCATGCACCGCGCCGCAGTTCGCCGTAGCGGGACCGACCTGACGATCATTGGCTACTCGCGCACTGCGCTCCAGGCGCAAGAGGCTGCAGCCGCGCTCGCCAAGGACGGTATCCAGCCAGAAGTGATCGACCTGCGAAGCCTGAGTCCGATCGACTGGAATACCTGTTGCGAGTCCGTCAACAAGACGCATCGGGTGCTGATCGTCGAGGAAGACTGTCGCCATGCCGGCGCGGGAGCTGAGATCGCGGCAACGCTCGCCGAGCGTTGTTTCTTCTCGCTCGATGCGCCCGTGCAGCGTCTGGCCGGTCTCGATATCCCGACCCCCTATAATGGAGCGCTGGAAGCGGCCAGCATTCCGCAGGTCGCGGAAATTGTCGCCGCAGCACGCGCACTCGTCGGATCCAAAGAAAAGGCCGCCGCATGAAGCAGACCATCACGATGCCCGCGCTCTCGGACACGATGAGCAATGGGCGACTGGTGAGGTGGGCGAAGCACGAGGGGGATGCAGTCAAGAAAGGCGAAGCGGTCGCCGAGGTGGAAACCGACAAAGCCGTCATGGACGTCGAGGCTTTTCACGACGGCTACCTGAGCGGTCCGCTGGCAGAGCTCGATGCTGAGATTCCAGTCGGACAGGCGATCGGATATCTGGCGGAGACGCGCGCCGAGGCACTCGAAGGAAGTCCTCCGCCTCAAACGGCGTCAAAACCCGTCAGCTCCGCTCCCGTGGAAGCAGCCCCACCCTCCTCCGGTGCCGCGCCCCCGAGCGGACCCGCTGCGGCGTCGCCGCCGCCTGCGCCTGGGGCTACGCGCGCCTCACCCTACGCGCGAGCGCTGGCGCAGAAACTCGGCGTGAGTGTGGCGGCATCGGGCGCAGCGCCGTTGCGGGCGGCCGATGTGCTGGCGGCTGCATCCCGCCCCGCAGGCCCAGACCTCAAAGCCGGGCCTCCTTACCGGATCGAGCGCAACTCCAGCTTCCGCGAGGCGACCGCGCAGGCCATGATTGCGAGTGCCGGCACACCGACGTTCCGCGTGACCGCGGCGCTGCCGCTCGCAGCATTGATCGCAAAGGCCAAAGCGAGCGGCCAGTCCGTCAATCTCCTGCTGGCGCGCGCTTGTGCGCTCACCATACTGGAGCATCCCCTTTTCAATGCGGTCTATACGCCCGAGGGCATCGCTCACCGTGACCGGATCGACATCGGCATTGCGGTCGACTCGCCCGAGGGGCTGATCACGCCCGTGCTACGCGATGTCGGCAAACGTTCACTGACTCAGCTTGCCGAAGATTGGCACGGACTGCTCGAGCGGGCTAATAGCCGGCGCATAGCCCCTGCCGACTATAAGGGTGCCACGTTCTACCTCTCAGACCTTGGGGTGTTCGCCTCGGTCTACAGCTTTGAGTCGATTATCCCGGTGGGTGCCGCGGCGCTCCTGTCGGTAGCTGCGGTTCAAGCTGACAAGGCCTTGTGCACGCTCAACTGCGACCACCGGGTGGTGTTCGGCGGTGACGCGGCGCGCTTCCTGCAGACATTCGAGAAATGTCTGGGCGATCTCAGCGCCTGAAGCCTGGTTTGTTACCTCATCACAGCAGTGGATTGCACTGCCGGTGACGAGCCAGCAGTAGCGCAATAGCGCATGACACGAGCCGCGCGGCGGTCTTGTCCGCCCGGCTAGTCAGGACGATCGGCACACGGGCGCCGAGCACGATGCCGGCGATTTCCGCCCGCGCCAGGTATTCGAGATTCTTCGCCAGCATGTTGCCCGCTTCCAGATCCGGCACGACGAAGACATCCGCCCGCCCCGCAACCGTAGAGGCGAGGCCTTTGGTCTTTGCAGCTTCCTCGGAAACCGCGTTGTCGAACGCGAGCGGCCCGTCCAGAGTACCGCCGATAATCTGTCCCCGCTCAGCCATCTTGCACAGGACCGCCGCATCCAGCGTCGAACGGATCTTCGGAGAGACCGTTTCTACCGCGGACAGGATCGCGACCTTGGGCGCCGCGACCCCAAGAGCCTGCGCCAGCTCGATGGCGTTCTGAATGATGTCGACCTTGTCTTCGAGCGTCGGGTAGATATTGAGCGCGGCATCGGTCACGAAGAGAGCGCGCGGATACGCCGGCGCGTCGATCACGAATACATGGCTCATACGTCTGGCCGTATGCAGTTTTTCCTCTGCAACGATCGCGCCCATGAACTCATCCGTGTGAAGGCTACCTTTCATCAAGGCCTCCACCTTGCGATCGCGCGCCAGCGCGACCGCCTGCTCCGCGGCCGCGTGGCTGTGTTCGGTCCCCACGACTTCATATGCAGACAGATCAATCCCAGCCTGCGTGGCCGCCGCGCGTATCTTCACCTCGGGTCCGATCAGCACCGGGATGATGAGGTTTGCCCTGGCAGCTGCGATCGCGCCAGTTAGGCAAACCACATCGACTGGGTGCACCACCGCCGTGCGCAGCGGCGTCAGTCCGCTGGCTTGCGCGAGAAGCTGCTGGTGATGGCGACCGATCACCCGAGTCGGTTCGGCAGTCGCGATCTCAGGGATGGTTTCCACGGCAAACATCCGGATGCCCCCTCAGGCTTCGATAATCACTTTCAGAGCCTGGGTCCTCGCCGCGTGACCGAAAGTGTCATAGGCATCGAGGATCTTATCGAGCTTGAAGCGGTGTGTAATGAGTTTCTTCGGATCGATTCTGCGAGCCTGCACGGTCTTCAGCAGCATCGGTGTGGTCACGGTGTCGACGAGGCGCGTCGTGATGGTGATGTTCTGCGACCATAGCCGCTCGAGATGCAGATCGACCTTGACGCCATGAACGCCGATATTGGCGATGGTCCCTCCCGGCGCAACGATATCTTCGCAGGTGATGAACGAGGCTGGGACACCAACGGCCTCGATGGCGGTATCAACTCCCCGCCCCTCCGTCAGCTTCATCACTGCTTCGTGTGCTTTGGCGCCGGTTGCGGCGACCGTTCGCGTCGCGCCGAAACGCTTCGCCACGCCGAGGCGGCTCTCGTCGGGGTCGATCAAGATGAGCTCGGCGGGTGCATAAAACTGCGCCGTGAGAAGCGCCGCAAGGCCGATGGGGCCGGCACCGACGATGGCCACTGTGGCCCCGGGAGCCACCTTGCCATTCAACACGCCGCATTCGAATCCGGTCGGCAGAATATCGCTCAGCATGACGAGTGCTTCCTCGTCGCTACCTGCGGGTATCGGATAGAGGCTGGTATCCGCGTGCGGAATGCGCACGAATTCGGCCTGCGTGCCGTCGATTCCGTTGCCGAGGATCCACCCGCCTGTCAGGCAGTGCGAATACATCCCGCGGCGGCAATACTCGCATCGTCCACACGCCGAGATGCAGGAGATGAGAACGCGATCGCCGGGGCGGAAATTCGTCACCGCCTCACCGCTCTTGGCCACGACACCGGTCCCTTCGTGACCGAGAATCCGGCCGGGACTACAGGTGGGGACATCGCCCTTGAGAATGTGCAGATCCGTGCCACAGATCGTCGTTTTGCTGATCTGAACGATCGCATCTCCGGGGGCCTTGATCTGCGGATTCGGTCGCTGTTCGAGGGCCAGGCGGCCGGGGGCCTGATAAACAAGCGCCTTCATGGGATTCTCCGTACCGAGGCGGTGACACTCACCAAGGAGGCATCTTCGGACAAGGACCGCCCGACTCGCGTCCGTACAAACTCTTATTCCTTGCGCTCACAGGCCCGGTTGCAGCAGTGGTCAACGTGGCAATCAGTCGGCCGCAATACGCCAGCTTTGATCCGGATCGTATTGTTGAATTTCGGCTGCGAACTCCGCGGTCTTCGGGCCGAGGTTATTCTCAAAGACAATCCCCTGGTCGTTGACCATGAAGGTCATCACCCCCGAGTCACCATACTCGGCCGGATAGGCGAGCAGCGCAAAGCCGCCCGTCATATGCCCGTCGATGACGTAGTCCTTCGCTCCGCCGGGCGCGTGGGCTCCCTGGCGCCTCAGGATGCGGAAGTAGTAGCCGTAGTACGGCCGCGGCATGCCATCACTCGCATAACCGGCCGCCTGTGCCTGTGCGATCAGCGGACCCAGCGGGCTCGCCGGTTCTCCGACGCCGACCGCCCAATACAAACCATCGTGCTTGCCCGGGTGACTGTGGAAGTGCTGCGCGTACTCGCGTCCGTGTCCGAGACTCATCTGTAATCTCGCATACTCCCGTTGTGCTTCAACATAGGAGCGACAGACCTGCAGGACGCCGAGCTCGTTGCGACCGACCCGCCGATCAAGAATTTCCTGTTGCCCGGTCGGGGTATCGAAGTGCCAATCCCCGCCCGTGCGCACGAGCGGAATCGGCAACGGCCACTCCTCATCTCCCACCACCAGCACTGCCTTATCGGGTCCTTCCGTCTCGATCCGATGCGCCAGCTCATACGCGGCCACGAAGCGCGCTCTGCCGTTGCGATCTGCGACCGGATCGCCCGAAGAGATCAATTTGCCAGCGTCGGGCCCGAGAATCTGGAGCAGAAGATCGGTTTGATTGCTGCGCGTGGCGTCGATGAGCGCATCGACCGCGTCCTGTTCGCTCTTGAAGTGACGTTGCTCGAGCATCGCCGCCGGCACGAGTGATGAAGCCGCGACGACTGTGACCGCGAGCATTCGCAGCCAGGCCTTGCGCGTGTTCGAGTGTGATCGCGTTATCACCATTGCACTCCTAGCGATGCCCCGGTGATGCACCGTGGGAGGCGGCGGGTGCTGAGAAGCTGGATGAGCCGCGAGCCGCCTCGCCATGAACCTGTGGCCCTCTGCCGAAGGATTCGAACGCCGGAGCGGCCGGGCGCGACACGGGTGCGCGGGGTGCGGGCGCCATGCGCGGCAGGGGTTGTGAATAGGGCGTCAGTTGCGGACGCGGCGCGAAGGGCACATTGGGTGGCACAGAACCGCGCGCCGGTGCGGCCGCCTCAGGGCGCTGCGGCGGGACAGCGGGCGATGCTGGATAGCCGCGATAGGGGCGCGCCGAGGCAGCCTGCGGACCGAGGTACCGAGTCGCCGTCGCGACATCCCGATACGGGACGCCGCGACGGTGCGAGGGATCGTGCTGCCAGCGCCGGGCGGGCTCTCCATCGGGCCGCGGACGCACGACCGGACCGTGCCGCGGATAGTGGACCGGTTGGGGATACACAACGAACGCATGGCTCGGCCAGTTCCATCCCCACCAGCCCCAGTACGGCTCAACAGTCGGGAAGCCGATGCCAAACCAGATCAAACCCGCGCCATAGACGATGCCCGACGGTGCCAGCCAGTAATACGGCTCATACTCGGGCCACGGCCACGGCGCGTATACCTCCGCCGGGACGTAGTAAGGCACATAGACGACCTCTGGATTCGCCGGCTCGATACTAATCTCGTTATCTTGATTCGTGACAATCTGTTGCGGCGTCGTGCGCAGATTACCGGCAGTGGCCGCCCGTTGCCGCAGCCGTTGAACCGAATCCATGACGTCGGCCTGCTGCGCGAGGAAGGCATCACCGAGTTGCTCAGTCCACTCGAGGTTGCTGTTCAGATTCCTCAGCACGTCTGGGAAAGGAACGAGGGACTTGACGCTCTGATCCCAAGGGAGCGGTTCAAGCGCCGTCGCAAGCTCACTGCCCTTGAGCGCCGTATGGGCTGGATCCTCCAGCCACCGCGCCGCCTCAACGATCTCGAGCGGATAGGTCGCAGCGGCAAGAACCTGCCCGAGCAATGGGTCGGGGTACAACGCGATCGGTGCGGTGAGCTGATCGAGTTGCGCTGCGCTCAGGAGCGGCACATTCGCCGCTTGCCCCGTCTCCGGAGCCTGCGGCAACGGCTGGGGAGTGACGATTCCGGCCGCACCGAGCATACCCATGAGCAGGATGAATGATCGCAAGATGATGATCCGTTTTCAGAGACACACCCTCTACCCATGCTTGCAAAGCATCAGGTGACTGCAAATAGGGGGATGTGCGTACGCCTCGGGCAGCGGTAACGGCATGCCGGTCGGCAAAAATGCTCTGAGGATTGATCGTCACCAGGCCGTGGTTGAATCGATGTCAATGTTCGATGTGGGTGAGACGTTGGTCACACTAGCTCCAACTTGGAACTGCCGAGTCTCACCCCGCGCGGCGCACACGGGCGCTTCAGCGGTACTGCTCGAGCGCCTTGCAACGTCCGCTGCAGCAGCGAGCTTACCGCGAGCGGCACCGATACCGGACAGGCTCGAGACCCTCGGAGCCTTCATCGAGGCGAGCTCGCGCGACAGGCTCGCCTGGCGTGCACACCACCGGCTGCCGAAACAAGCACGCGCCGAATGACGCCTTTCTGGGTCACTTTTGCGCGCACTGACGGGTTCCAACCCTGCGCGTGCTCCGGCAAAAGTCGCAGCTGTTATTGAACAACGCGTGCCACGACCGTCGCGATTGCAAGCAAGACCAGCGCCAGAATCAGTGCCAGCGTGAGATGTCGTGCGTGTGCCTTCATCTATGGCTCCCGGGTCCAAGGTCAAAACCATAATGCCGCTGTGGATGGCGGCAGGGGAATCCGTATTCACCGCGTACCTCGAGCGCTACGCGCCGTTCCTGATGCGGGAGACGCCTCAAGATCAGCACCCCAAGTGCGAGTAGACCCGGATTCGGTGACTCCCGCCGTTGGCGGTACAGAACTCGGGCACAGGCCGCTGCGGCGTCAGCACGCAGCGCGTCCTGTCAGCCGCCACGCTGCGCTAAAGCCTGCGGGGGGATACACTGTGCGTATGGAACTGCTGCAAGTGCCGACTGCAGCCCCGGTATACGTGGCCGTCGCGCTCGTGCCGCATGCCGCGATCACCAGTTTCCTGCTCGCCGGGCCGCTCCTTCTGGCGTACCTCGTAGCACCACTCATCCGCCGTTGGTTGTTGCGCGGCCGGCCGTCGCCCTAACGCCGCACCACAAAGCAAGCGTGCGGCTAGTTGGGATGGCGCACGAGCCGGCCGCCATAAGGAGTTTCCGTCGTCCGGGTGCGCATGATCCACGGCGCTCAGACGCGTCGCTGAAAGAGTGACCGACTCACCGGCTCCGAAGGGCTCGTTGATCGCACGGCGGCACACAAAGCGCCAGACGAGCCGGAACAGACGGGACGCTCAAGGTCGCAACGTCGTCACGGCCAATAACCGCGACATTGCGAAAACCGGTGCGCATCACCATTCGGATAGGTACGCATTGCTGCGGGCATCGTGTCGTGGCGCAATGCCGCCCCTGGGGTGACCCGATGCGTGCTCCGTCAATCGCCGGGAGCACCCCGACTTGAGAACGCCCGTGGCCACGCTGACTCCACATGCCCCGTACCCTGCTGCCGACTCAGGATCGGGTCGTGTCGATGAGCTCTTAAGGGTGGTGCGTTCGCTATATACGGAGCTTCACCACGTCGAACCGGATCCTCAGTGCGTGACTCTGCAGAGTGCGCTGGACCGCGACCTCGGGCTCGACAGTTTGGCTCGCGTTGAACTTCTGCTGCGGCTCGAGCAGGAGCTCGGAGTGCATCTGCCCGAGAGCACGCTGGCGACGGCCGAGACCGTCGCTGACCTGCTGCGCGCCGTGACATCTGTCGAGGCGCCTGCTGAAGTCAGTGCACGCCGGTTAACCCCCGCGAGCATACCGGGTGCGGCTGCGCGCCCTCGCCTCGGCGTACCGTGCGATGCGGCAACGCTCGTCGAAGTGCTTGAATCGCGCGTGCTGTCGAATCCGGCTGCGACCCACGCCGTTGTGCTCGGCGACGGCACCCCGGAGATCGTCACCTATGCGCAACTTCAGAATGGCGCGCGGATCGTCGCGGGCGGACTCGTGCGCGCCGGCGTACAACCCGGTGCCACCGTAGCACTCATGCTGCCAACGAGCACGTCGTACCTGCACTGCTTTCTCGGCGTGCTGCTCGCCGGCGCCATCCCGGTTCCTGTCTATCCACCTACCCGCCCCTCGCAGCTCGAGGAGCACATTCAACGCCACGGCGGCATTCTCGCCAATGCCGAGGCCGATGCACTGATCACGTTTCGGGAGGCACGCGTCGCCGCGCGACTGCTGCAAGCACAGGTGCCAACGGTGAGGAAAGTGCTGTCGCTCGCTGAGCTCCTGCAAGGCGAGCCCTTGGGGACGATGCCGCGTGCGCCGACGGCGGACTCGATCGCCCTGCTCCAGTACACCTCCGGCAGCACCGGTGCACCGAAGGGTGTCGTCCTGACGCACGCCAATCTGCTGGCGAATATTCGCGTCATGGGCAGAGTGGTCAGAGCTTCCGACTCCGACGTCTTCGTGAGCTGGTTGCCCCTCTACCACGACATGGGTTTGATTGGCGCATGGCTCGGCTCGCTGTATTACGGGTGTCTGTTCGTCGTCATGCCGCCCACGTCGTTCCTGACGCGGCCGCTCCGCTGGCTGCGTGCGATCCACGACTATCGGGCGACGCTCTCGGCCTCGCCCAACTTCGGCTACGAGCTATGCGCACGTCGGCTGCGCGATGAGGATCTGCACGGGCTTGACCTATCCTCCTGGCGAGTAGCGTTTAATGGTGCCGAGCCAGTATCTGCAGACACCCTGGAGCGATTCCATCGGCGCCTCGCCCCCTGCGGGTTTCAGCCGGCAGCCATGACGCCGGTCTACGGCCTGGCCGAAGCCGCGGTAGGACTGACCTTCCCGCCGCTCGGCCGCGGACCGATCACAGACCGCATCGCTCGCCACGAGATGATGCGCACCAGCCGGGCAGTGCCCGTCGCAACGGATCATCCGGATGCATTGCGTTTTGTCTCCTGTGGGCAACCCCTGCCCGGCTACGAGCTGCGAGTCGTCGGCGAAGGCGGGACGGAAGTGCCCGAACGGATGGAAGGGACAGTGGAATTCCGCGGCCCTTCGGCCACCGCGGGCTACTATCGAAACCGCAGCGCGACAGGTCGACTGTTCCACGGTCAGTGGCTCGACAGCGGGGATCGCGGCTACATGGCGGGTGGCGAGCTCTACATCACCGGCCGCATCAAGGACATCATCATTCGGCGCGGCCAGCATATCTATCCTGATGAGATTGAGCGGGCCGTCGGGGAACTGGAAGGGGTGCGCAAAGGTTGCGTGGTGGCGTTTGGCAGCAGGGAGCCGGCCACGGCAAGCGAGAAGCTCATCGTCCTTGCGGAGACGCGCTGCAGGGATCCCGCGGCGCGGGCACAGCTCACCGCGCGCGTCAATCAGCGCGTCGTGGACAACCTCGGTGAGCCCGCCGAAGAGATCCTGCTCGCCCCGCCCCACACCGTCCTCAAGACCTCGAGCGGCAAGCTGCGTCGCGCTGCGACCTGCGCCGCCTATGAGGATGGCTCCCTCGGACGTGCGCGTGCCAGTGCCGCCCTGCAGATGCTGCACCTCACGATCCAAAGTGCATTGCCCGAGCTGCGGCGGTTCGCACGGGTTGGCGTACGTCTCGCCTATGGCGTATACGCCGGGCTCCTCGTCCTGGTCTTTTTTATGTCCACCGGGCTGGCTGGCCTGTTACTTCGCGATCGCCGGCGCATCTGGCGCCTGAACCATCGTGCAGCTGGCTGGCTCATCCGCGCCCTGGGGATCCGCTTTTCGGTGATCCGGGAAGCGGACATCGACCTTTCGACGCCTCACATCGTCGTCACAAACCACTGCAGCTACATCGACAGCATCTTCGTCGCCGCCGCTTTACCCGAATTGCATCTGTTCGCAGCAAAGACCGAACTGCAGCGCGTACCCGTGCTGCGCGCGTGGTTGCGCAAGATCGGCACCATTTTCATCGAGCGCTTCGAGCCGACGCAGAGCGTTGCCGAAGTCGGTCGGCTGCAGCAGCAGCTCGCACACGGAAATTCGCTCGTGATGTTTCCCGAGGGTACCTTCACGCGAGAGACGGGGCTCAGGTCCTTTCGCCTCGGCGCATTCGAGGTCGCCGTGGCATCCAGTGTGCCGGTCATACCTCTGACGCTGCGAGGGACGCGCTCGGTGCTTCGCGATGGCCAGTGGTTGCTGCGGCGCATGCCCGTCAGCGCCGTCGTCGGACCCGTGCTCGCCGCTGCGCCATCCGACGACCACTTTGCCGCAGCCGTTCGCCTGCGAGATAGGGCTCGCGAGCAGATTCGCGCTCGTTGCGGTGAACCTGATCTGCCGTAGTGTCAGCTCGGATCTGGTGTTTCTATGTGCGGAACTCTGTCCATGTTGGGTTCCGACCCGAGATCGTCGTGCTCGACGTGATTGACCGGTCTGGTCCAAGCTTCGGGGGGCCCAGTGGCAGATCTTTCCAGCTCAAGAAGGTCTGAATCTCCATGGTGCCGGAGGCCCAATCGTAACCGGGTCACCTGAAGAGTCACTCTTATCCCGTCGCAGATGCCACTGGCCCGGGACAGACCGCGCTCTCCGTCAAAACGGGCTCTCGAGCGTCGCGGCATTGCTACAAGTGCGTATGGTGGTCCGCTCCGCCACCCATTCAAATGCTCATTAGGAAATAGTCTCTAAAGGATCGAGCAATGACTGCGAAACAAGTTCTCTTTCGCTCGAGCGCGCGCGAGAAGGTATTGCGCGGCGCAACGCAGCTCGCCGATGCCGTGAGCATCACGCTGGGTCCGAAGTCCAAGTCCGTCCTCATCCAAAAGAAATGGGGCGCGCCGATCGTCTGTAACGATGGCGTCACGATCGCCAAGGAAATGGAGCTCGAGGATCCGGAGGAAAACCTGGGTGCACAGATGTTGCGTCAGGCGGCGGAGAAGACGGGCGATGTGGTCGGTGATGGCACGAGCACCGCTACCCTTCTGGCTCACGCCATCTACGCGGATGGGTTGCGCAACGTCGCGGCGGGCGCGAGCGCCATTGACCTGAAACGGGGTCTCGACCGCGCGCTGCAGGTCGCCGTGAAGACGTTGAAGGCGATGGCCAAGCCGGTGGAGAGCCGCAAGGAGAAAGCCCAGGTCGCGACCGTCTCGGCACACAATGATCCGACGGTCGGTGAGCTGGTCGCTGACGCCATGGAGAAGGTGGGGGGTGATGGTGTCATCACTGTCGAAGAGTCCAAGACGACCGAGACGACGCTCGAAGTGGTCGAAGGCCTGCAATTCGATCGCGGCTACTTGTCGCCATACTTCGTGACGGATACCACCGCCATGGAAGCCGTTCTGGAAGACGCCTATGTGCTGGTTTGCGATCGCAAGCTCAACATCATCAAGGACATTCTTCCCCTCCTCGAGCAGGTCGCCAAAGCCGGCAAGCCGATCCTGTTCATTGCCGAGGAGATCGAGGGCGAGGCCCTCGCCACCCTCATCGTCAATCAGATCCGCGGCGTACTAAAGAGCGCCGCCGTCAAGGCACCTGGGTTCGGGGATCGACGCAAGGCGATGCTGCAGGACATCGCGACGCTCACCGGTGGCCAAGTCATCTCCGAGGAGCTCGGTATCAAGCTCGAGGACGTGG
>Ga0335077_10002246_pt1 | contig 23033 bp, 16 predicted proteins | sample Lox_Sample_31_FD_207151 | JGI IMG/M metagenome (GOLD analysis project Ga0335077, IMG submission 207151) | Soil microbial communities from Loxahatchee National Wildlife Refuge, Florida, United States - Lox_Sample_3.1 | ecosystem: Environmental > Terrestrial > Soil > Wetlands | place: USA...
GCGCAGCGACTGCCAGAGCGGGCTCACGCCCAGCCGCGCGCCGAGACGCTCGTTGACGACGTCGACCGCCGTGGCCGCGGCGGCGATCTTGTCGTGCTCGCGGGCCAGCTCGGCGCCGGCCGACGCGTCCCCATGCTCGGCGAGTAGACGCAGGCCGCGCGAACGGGTGAGCGGCTCGATCAGGCGCCGGAGCGCCACGACGTACTCGAGCCCCGCCTGCTCGGTCTTGGTGAAGTGGAGCCGGCTGTTCAGCTCGGCCAGCCAGAGGTACATCATGAGCCCGATGGGGATGGCGAACAGGAACGAGATGAGCGCGAACTTCTGCGGGTAGCGCAGCCGGCTCATCAGGCCCACGGCCGGCTCCAGGGCCTGTCTCATGCCCCGCAGCGCCGGGCGCCAGCGCGTCCGGCCGATGCGCGAGGTTGCGCTAGGTCTGAAACTCCTCATGCTCCACCGGGGCCACCACCGTGGTGGCGGCGCCGCGCGCCGCCAGCAGTTCGCGGACCTTGGCGAGCTTGGCGTCGATGATCACGTCGGTGTCGTCGGGGTCGTGATGGATGAGATAGAGCGTTCGGGGGCGAGCCCGCCAGGTTAGATCGGCCACTTGACTGACCGAGGAATGGCCCCAGTTCGTCTTCCGCGCGTAGGCCTCGTCCGTGTAGCAGCAGTCGGTGATCAGCACGTCGGCGTCCCGCGCGAAATCCGCCAAGCGTTCCACGTACTCGTCCGAATAGAACTCGGAATCGGGGTCGTACAGCTCGTTGTCCGTGACATAGCAGATCGACCGGCCTGCGTAGCGCAGTCGATAGCCGAGGCAGTTCCCGGGATGCCTCAACAGCATGGTCCGGACCGCGATCCCGCCCACGTCGAATTCGCCCTCGCCCAGGTCGCGGTAGGTGACGTCGGCGGCGAACTCCCGGACCGTGACCGGGAAATAGACGCCGTCCATCTGGGCCGAGATCAGATCCCGCATGCTGACGTCCCCGTGCGACGCCCCGCAGATCTCGAACTGGTTGCCCTGGACGAAGAAGGGCGCGAAGAAGGGCAGGGCGTTGATGTGGTCCCAGTGCGGGTGCGAGATCAGGATCTTGCCGTCGATGCGAGTCCGCCGGGCCGCCATCAGAGCGTCCGAGAGCGCCTTGATCCCGCTGCCCGCATCGAAGACGAACAGGCGGCCGTCGGGGAAATCGAGGCTCGTGCACGAGGTCGAGCCCCCGTAGCGCGCGGAGTCCTTGCGGGAGATGGGCAGCGTGCCACGCACCCCCCAGAACGTCATGGTCAAGGTGTCGGCCACGAGCCGCTCGAGCTGGGCCGCGAACGACGCGGGATGCAGAGGCTTCGTGAAGTATCCGTTGGCGCCCAGCTCGAACGCGCGCTTGCGCTCGAACGGATAGGCCTTCGTGGACATCATGAGCAGCTTGGCGTTGGCGAGGGTGGGCATGCCTCGCAGCCGCCGGCACAGCTCGTATCCGTCGACCTCCGGCATCATGATGTCCATCAGCACGCAGTCCGGCTGCCTCGCCGGGATGTCGCGGAGCGCGTCGGCGCTCGAGCGATTCGTGATGACGGCATGCCCGGCCTTCTCGAGGAGGGCCTTCGCGATCTCGGTCTGGACGGCGCTGTCGTCGACGATATAGACGAGGAGTGACTTGCCCATGATGGCGGTCCTCCTTCGCTATGCCGGCTGCCCGCGGACCTGGCGCCCAAACTCCTCCCGGGAGCCTCTCTAGGCGCGCTGACGCACGAACGCTTGGACACGCCGCCAGGCGTCGGCCGAGGCCTCGTGGAACTCGGCTTGCTTGCGGTCGAAGAAACTGTGGGGAGCGCCTGGGTAGACCGTGAGATCGTGCTTGACGCCCGCCTTCTTGCAGGCAGCGTCGAACTGGTCGACGTCGCTCTGCGGGATGCCCTCGTCGGCGCCGCCGAAGATCGACAGGACCGGGCAGGTGTAGCGTCCCACCGCGTCGATGGGCTTCGGCCGGTCCGGCCAGCGGCGCAGTCCGAGCGGCCAGCCGTAGAAGCCGATCACGCCCGCATACGAGAGGCCACTCGCCGCCTGGAAGTACGACAGCGCGCCTCCGAAACAGAAGCCGACCGAATACAGCGACCGCACCTGACCGCCCTGGGCGCTCCTGAGATGCGCCGCGGCCGCGGCGATGTCGGCTTGCAGGGCCTCGGGTTTGGTTTGCGGAACGTGGGCCATGAAGTCGAAGCTTTCCCCGCGGTCGTCGGAGGGCGCCGTTCGCGCGAAGAAATCGATGGCCACGGCGTCCACACCGATCTCGGAGAAACGATCGGCCAGCTCCTTGTAATACGGGTGCAGCCCGCGCACATCCGGGATCACGATCATCCCGGCCCCGGTGGGGGCGCTGGCGCGAGCCTCGTAGGCCATGAAGCGGGTTCCATCGGCCGACGTGAGGCGAAAGTCGCGCGAGCTGGCCGAGCCGCCCGCAATGGGGGTGATGGGAGGACGAGAGTCGTTATCGACGCACATGGGGCCTCCTTTTGCGGCGTGATCCCTCGCTCCCGGGTGGGCAGCATCGTCCGGGAGCCGTGCGGCAAGAGTACGGAGGCGGCGCGCGGTCGTCAAGGCCGCGATGGCGGGCGCGCCACCGAGGCCGCGCCCCTCGCCGGTTGCCGGTGACAGTGGCCCACGATACTCTGAGCGCCGAGCACGTCATCAACAGCGGCGGAGGAGCGTCCAGTGGGGATCGGACATCGCGAGGAATGGATCACCGTTGGCGAGACGCGCATTCCGACCTTGATCGGTGGTCGTGGCGACCCGCTGCTCGTGCTCCATGGCGCGGGCGGCCATCGTGGATGGCGCCGTTTCGTGGCGGGACTGGCCGAGCGCTTCACGGTGTATGCCCCGACGCATCCCGGCTTCGGGACGTCCGACAGTGCGGACTGGATGGAGTCGATCGACGATCTGGCCCGCTTCTACCTGTGGTTCCTCGACGAAGTCGGCCTCGCGCGCGTGCACCTGCTGGGGCATTCCATCGGGGGCTGGACGGCTGCCGAGATGGCGGTCATGGACCCATGGGCCATCGATCGTCTCGTGCTCGTGGCGCCGGCTGGGCTCAAGCCCGATCACGGGGAGATCCTCGACGTCTTCTACTATCCGCCGGATCAGCTCCTCCCCATGACCGTGCACGATCCCTCCACCATCCCGGAATGGGCGGAGCTCTTCGGGACGCCGCCCACCCGCGAGCAACTGGACATCGCCTTGCGAAACCGCGAGACCACCGCGCGGCTGACCTGGAAGCCCTACATGTTCAACCCGCGGCTGTCGCATTTCCTGCCCCGCGTGAAGACGCCGACCCTGATCGTGTGGGGGCGGCAGGACCGGATCATCCCCGTCGTCTGCGGCGAGCAGTACGCGCGAGGGCTGGCCAACGCGCGGCTTCACGTGATGGAGGACTGTGGCCATCTTCCCCCGATCGAGAAGCCTGCCGAGTTCACGGCGCTCGTGCTCGCGTTTCTCGACGCCCGACAGGAGTCCCTGGGATGAAGCTCTACTACTTCAGCGAGATGCCGCACCACGAGTATGCGGACGAGGAGGGGGAAAAGTACCCCTCGCTACGCCTGGCGTTTCCGAACACGAACTTCTCCCCGGAGAAGGCGGCCGGCAACTATCGACGGTATCTTGAGGAGTACGAATTCGCCGATCAGGCCGGGTTCGACGGCTTGATGGTGAACGAGCATCATTCGACGCCGTCCTGCGTGAACGTGTCCGCGAACATGAGCGCGGCGATCCTGGCGAGGACGACCCGACGCGCGAAGATCCTGCTGCTTGGCAACATCCTGCCCATCCAGGACAACCCCGTGCAGATGGCCGAGCAGATCGCGATGGTGGACCTGATCTCGGGCGGCCGCGTGCTGAGCGGCTTCGTCCGCGGCGTGGGCGTGGAGAGCTGGTGGGCGAACTCGAATCCGGTTCACAACCGGGAACGGTTCGAAGAGTGTCACGACCTCATCATCAAGTGCTGGACCGCGCCGGGCCCGTTCCGCTGGGAAGGGCGCCACTACCACTTCCGTCACGTCAACCCGTGGTGTCTCCCGCTCCAGAAGCCGCATCCCCCCATCTGGGTGCCGGGGACGGCCAGCCCCGAGACCGCCGTCTGGGCCGGCGGCATGGGGTACACGTACGTGCCGTTCCTCGTCTCCTTCGAGGTGGCGCGGGAACTCTACGACTACTACCGCCAAGGGGCGGCCGAGGCCGGCCGGACCGTCACCCCCGACAATCTCGGCTTCCTCATCTGCGCGGTCGCCGCGGACACGAAGGACGCGGCGCTCGAGGCCGGCCGGCACTTCGTCTGGCGCATGGGCCCGACGCTCCGGGGGCCCATCGAATACTTCTCGCCCGTCGGGATGCGCTCGCGCGCCGCTACCCAGTTCGCGCTGCGGGCGCGGTCGGTCAGCCTGGCCACGATGTCGTACGAAGAGCTGGTCGACAACTATCACATCATTGCCGGCACGCCCGACGAGGTGGCCGAGCGCTTCGCGCGCGTGCAGCGCGAACTCGGCATCGGGCATCTGTTGCTGGAGGCGCAGGAGTCGCGGATGGATCACGCGACGACCATGCGCTCCATCGAGCTGATGGGGCGTTCCGTCATTCCCGCCATGACGTCGCTCTGAACGTTGCGGCCCTGACTGAGCCGACAAGTTCCGGTGTGCCTCGGCGAAATGGTGTACGATTCAAGACAGTCATTTCCACGTCCAGGAGGAACGAGGCACATCGCCATGGCTGACACACTGGTGACGGCACTACGAAGGCTCGCTCGAGAGAAGGCAGGACTCCGAAACAGGGGACAGTTGGTGGCCAAGACTGAGCGGCGACTGGTCGACGACCTCGGTCGTCTGCTTCCGACCATCGGCTACCGGCTGGTTCCGCTGGCGGCGACCAAACAGCGGGGTGTGATGGCGGACGGAAGCCGGCGCGTCAAGCGGCTGCAGTGCCCGAAGTGCGATCGGCGATTCGCGCATCCTCTTCCGCTGGCGCGCCATCTGAGCGCCACGCACGGCATCAAGAAGGGCGCTGCCAAACCGGGAAAGAAAGCAGTGAAGAAGGCGTCCTAACCCGTCCGTGTCTGTCGATGTCTCGCGCCCTTCACCACGGTGAAGGGCGCGCCGCTGTTCGGGTGCCCCGTCCGATCGGTATCGACTCGTCCTCACGCGCCGTTCTCGGCGCGCCACGGGAGGAGAGATGAACGTCAAGGCCGTCAAGACGTTTCTCGTCGACCCCGGCTCCCACAAGCATTGGCTCTTCGTCACGACGCGCACATCATGAGCGAGTTCAAGAGCGAGGTCCGGGACGGGATGCGCATCGACTGGGACGTGCCCATCCGGATGGACGATGGTCTCGTCCTTCGCGCGGACGTGTACCGGCCGACGGAGACCGGCCGCTACCCCGTCATCATGTCGTACGGCCCTTACGGGAAGTGGCTGCACTTCGAGGATCTCTACACCGACCAGTGGCGCCGCATGGCGCAGGACCATCCGGACGTCGTGGCGGGCTCCACGAACAAGTACCAGAACTGGGAAGTGGTGGACCCGGAGAAATGGGTGCCCGACGGTTACGTCTGTGTGCGCGTGGATTCGCGCGGCGCTGGCCGGTCCCCGGGCTTCCTCGACATCTGGTCGGCTCGCGAGGCGAGAGATCTCTACCAGTCGATCGAATGGGCGGCCGCCGAGTCGTGGAGCACCGGGAAGGTTGGCCTGAACGGCATCTCGTACTACGCGATGAACCAGTGGCAAGTGGCCGCGCTCCAGCCGCCGCACCTGGCCGCCATCTGCGTCTGGGAGGGCGCCGCCGACTACTACCGCGACCTGAGTCACCACGGCGGGATCCTCTGCACCTTCGGCCGTGCGTGGTTCCCGTCGCAGGTGGTGAGGGTGCAGCAGGGGCGTGGTCGCCGCGGTTACCGGAGCCGGATGAACGGCGACTGGGTGTCCGGGCCCGAGACGCTGTCCGAGGAGGAGCTCGGCGCGCGCCGGAGCGACTTCTACGAGGAGTGCTGGAAGCACCCGCTCGCCGGTGACGAGTACTGGCGCTCGCGCATGCCCGACTGGTCCAAGGTGACGGTGCCACTCCTCTCCGCGGCGAACTGGGGTGGGCAAGGCCTGCACCCGCGAGGCAACTTCGAGGGGTTCGTCCGGTCTGCGTCGAAGCAGAAGTGGCTCGAGGTCCACGGCATCGAGCACTGGACCCACTTCTACACCGACTACGGCGTGGCGTTGCAGAAGAAGTTCTTCGGCCACTTCTTGAAGGAAGAGGACACCGGATGGAAGACGCAGCCGAAGGTCCTCCTCCAGGTCCGCCATCCCGGGGAGACGTTCGTCGAGCGAGCGGAGCGCGAGTGGCCGCTCGCGCGCACGCGCTGGACCAAGATCTACCTGAATCCGGCCGATCAGAGTCTGGTCCGCGCGCCGGTCACGCGGAAGAGCAGCAAGAGCTACGCGGCGCTCGGCGATGGCGTCACGTTCCTCCTGCCGCCGCTCCGGAACGAGACCGAGATCACCGGCCCCATCGCCGCGCGGCTCTACGTGTCGTCCGAGACGACGGACGCCGATCTCTTTCTCGTGGTCCGGGTCTTCACGCCGAACATGACGGAGCTCACGTTCCAGGGAGCGCTCGATCCGCACACACCCGTCGCGCAGGGCTGGCTGCGGGCGTCGCACCGGAAGCTCGATCCGGAGCTGTCCGTGCCCTATCGTCCCTATCACACCCACGACGAGGCGCAGCCGCTCGTTCCCGGGAGGGTCTACGAGCTGGACGTCGAGGTCTGGCCCACCTCCATCGTGGTGCCGGCCGGCCACCGGCTCGGGCTCACCGTGCGTGGGCGCGACTACGAGTACCCCGGCGGTCCGAGCGCCGGGCTCGGAACGCTCGGCGCGGTCTTCACCGGCGTCGGCCCGTTCCAGCACAACGATCCGCGCGACCGGCCGCCCGACGTCTTCGGCAAGAAAGTGACGCTTCACGGTGGGCCTGGACGGCAATCGTACGTGCTGCTGCCCATCATTCCCCCCAGGGAGCCGGGCAGGTCCTAGCCGCTCTGGCCGGTGTGCGTGTGGCCCCGTCGCGGGTCACGGCGTAAGGTTTGACACCTGGCAGTCACGCGCTTACCATCCCCACACCGCGGTCCTGTTGACGCAGTCGGGTACGAGAGCGAGGCGCAGCGCGTCACCGAGACGTCCGGTCGATGGCACCGGAGGATGTCGGCGGTTCGAACGGCCACATGACTCGGGAGGAGAGGGGGATGACGGGATCGACCGATCGGCGAACCTTCCTCAAGCGGACCGGCGTCGCGGCCGCGGCCATCATGGGCGCGCCGCTCTTCACGACTTCGCGCGCCCGGGCGGCTGGCGGTGATCGTCTGGTGGTGGCGGTCGGGCAGTGGGGTATCGAGACGCCGTTCGCCTGGCGCACCGTGCAGTCCGAGAAGCCCCTCTGGGACTGCATCTACGATCCGCTGATCCAGCGTGACTCGAAGACCTGGGAGTACCGACCCGGGCTGGCCACCGAATGGAAACCGTCGAGCGACCTCAAGGTGTGGACGTTCAAGCTCAGGACGGGCGTCAAGTTTCACGAGAGCTGGGGCGAGTTCACCGCCGAGGACGTCAAGTTCACGGTCGAGCAGAACTTGAAGCCCGATGCCCAGGGCGGCTCCGCGCCGTATTTCCGGAGATATCTGGACCGCATCGAGACGCCGACCAAGCACACGATCGTGCTGTACTTCAAGGAGCCGGCGTGGGAAGTGCCGTCGCTCTTCAGCCAATTCGTCGGGTACCAGAACCCCACGTCGAAGAAGTACCTGGAGACGGTCGGTGAGGAGAAGGCGTCGCTTCACCCGATTGGCACCGGACCCTACCGACACATCGAGGGCCGTCAGGGCGACTACCACCGGTTCGAGGCGGTGCCCAACCACTGGCGCAAGACGGCGGCATTCAAGGAGATGATCATCCGGCGCATCCCCGATCCCGCCACGCGCATGGCGGGCATGCGCGCGGGCGAGATCGACATCGCACCCGTGTTCGGCGATTACCTCGACCAGGCGCAGAAAGCCGGATTGCGCGTGCACGAGGTGCCCAATTCCGCCTGCTACTGGGTCATCCTGAGCGGGCAGACGGCGCCAGACCGTGAGGACTACTGTCCGACCTGTCCGTGGGTGGGGGACTGGAACGACCCCAAGAGCCGCGAGAACGCCCGCAAGGTGCGGCTGGCCATGAACCTCGCGGTCAACAAGAAGGCCATCATCACGGCGCTCTGGAAGGGCAGGGGGGCGGAGACACCGTTCTCCTACTACTATTACCCCTTCCACAAGGGGTACAGCGCGGACTGGAAGATCCCGCCGTACGATCCCGAGCGCGCCAAGAAGCTCATGGCCGAGGCGGGACAGGCGGGCGGATTCGAGGTCCGGGTGAACCCCATGGTCATGGTCTACGCCCTCGATGGACCCGATGTCATGGAGGCCGTGGCGCTCGACTGGGAGAAGATCGGCATCAAGTCCAAGCGCGTGCCAGAAGCCATCAGCACCTTCGGCCCGAAGAGCCGGAACAGGAAGACGAACCGGACGCACTGGGTCTACGGCTCGCCGCCCTTCGACGAGCCGGTGCTCGCGTGGCAGCGCGTGCTCCACTCCAAGGGCTCGTTCAATTTGCTCTGCGAGGGCCCGTACGACGAGGACATCGACACCGCGGCCAAGGAGTTGAACCCCGAGCGGCGCGCCAAGCTGACTCACGATCTCGGCCAGAAGCTCTACGACAACTACCACGGGGTGATGCTCGGTGTGAAGACGATCACCTGGGCGACCAGCAAGAAAGTGACCGCGTGGGAGACGCTCGCCTACACGCCGCTCGAGACCAACTACGAGTACGTGAGCTGAGTCCGCCGGAGGGCGGGGTCTTGCTCCCCGAAACTTCCCCACGCAGAGGGCGGCCGGCGCGGCGCCCGCGCTCGAGGGATCTGGAGGACGAGGCGTGACGGAGCCCACGACGGCTGGCCCGGTGGTGCGAAGCGGCGAGAAGGAGTGGCGGACGCTGGCGGTCGCGGGCGCGTCGGTCAAGCCGCTGCGCAGGGACAAGGATACCGGCGGCGGCTCCACCTCTCTCGTACGGTTCGAAGCCGGCACACGGTTCCCCGCGCACAATCATCCGGGCGGCGAAGAGGTGTTCGTCCTCGAGGGTGATCTCCAGATCGGTCGTGACCGGTTGAAGCCGGGCGACTACCTCTACACCCCGCCGAACGGCAAGCACGCGGCTTCGAGCGAGGGCGGCTGCGTGTTCATGGTGACCCTGCCAAAGCCCGTCGAGTTCCTCACGGACTGAACCCCGACCTCGTGCAGCGGTACATCCTCGGGCGCATCGTCCAGTCGATCGTGTCGGTGTTCGTGGTGTCGGTGGTCGTGTTCGCCCTCGTGCGCTTCTCCGGTGATCCCATCCAGATCATGATGCCGGCCGAGGCGACGCAGAAGGACGTCGAGCTGATGCGCGCCGCTCTCGGCCTGGACCGGCCGTGGGCCGTGCAGTACTGGCGGTTCCTCACCCATGCCGTGCAAGGGGATTTCGGCCGGTCGGTGCGCTTCCGGCGCCCCGCCATGGACCTCATCGCCGAGCGCTATGCGGCCACGCTCGAGCTGGGCGGACTGGCCGTGCTGATCGTGATCGCCGTCGCCCTCCCCGTCGGGGTGTACTCGGCCGTCCGGCGGGGCAGCGGCCTCGACTACGCGGCCCGGGCCTTCGCCGCCCTCGGGCAGGCCGTCCCGCCATTCTGGCTGGGATTGGTCCTCGTGCTCATCTTCGGCGTGCTCCTGCATCTGCTGCCGACGTCTGGACGCGGCACGCCACTGCACGTCCTGCTGCCCGGCATCACCCTCGGCTGGTTCGCAGTCGCCGGGCTCATGCGCCTGACCCGGTCGGCGATGCTGGACGTGCTCGGGAGCGAATACGTCAAGCTCGCCCGCATCAAGGGCCTGCCCGAGCGGCAGGTGATCTGGAAGCACGCCTTCAAGAACGCGGCCCTGCCGGTCGTGACCTTCGCGGCGCTGCTGTTCGTCGCGTTGCTGAACGGCTCGATCATCGTCGAGACGGTGTTCGGCTGGCCGGGCCTCGGGCTCCTCGTGATCGAGGCGGTCGACTCGCGCGACTACCCGATCGTCCAGGCCGTCGTGCTGTGCTTGAGCACGATGTACATCGGCGTGAACCTCCTCGTCGACATCCTCTACGCCTACCTCAATCCGAAGATCAGGTATTCGCGGTGAGTCCCGCCGAGGCTGCTGCTGCCACCGAAACTCCCGTTCTCCCGCGCGCCCTCGATCGGCGCTGGCCGCCGAGCGTCCCGCTCGTCATCGTCGCCCTGCTCGTGCTCTGCGGAGTCCTCGCCCCGCTCCTGGCCCCGCACTCACCGGTGGAAGGTTCCCTCGGCGAGCGGCTCATCCCGCCGCTCGGCATGGAAGGCTCGAAGGCGAGCCATCCGCTCGGAACCGACCGGCTCGGCCGCGATACGCTGAGCCGACTGCTCTACGGCGCGCGCATCTCGCTCTCGGTGTCGGTGGTCGGAATCGCGCTCACTGGCGCGCTCGGGAGCCTGATCGGGCTCATCGCCGGCTTCTTCGGCGGCTGGGTGGATACGCTGCTCATGCGGATCGTCGACATCTCGCTCTCGCTTCCCGGCATCCTCATCGCCGTGCTGCTCTCGGTGGTCTTCGAGCCGTCCTTCACGAACGTGATCATCGTGGTCGTGTTCCTGCTGTGGCCGAGCTACGCCCGGCTCGTGCGGGGCGAGACGCTCGGGCTCAAGCAGCACGAGTTCGTGGCCCTCGCGCGGGTCGCCGGCTGCTCCGACCTGACCATCATGTTCCGGCACATCGTCCCGAACCTGTTGCCCTCGATCCTCGTGCTCGCGACGCTGCACGTCGGCTACGTGATCGTGCTCGAGGCGGCACTGTCCTTCCTCGGTGTAGGCATCCCGCCGCCCACGCCGTCGTGGGGCGTCATGGTCGCCGACGGACGAGGGTTGATCGAGCAAGCGTGGTGGGTGTCGATCCTGCCGGGCATCGCGATCCTGGTCACGGTGCTCTCACTGAACATCCTGGGCGACTGGGTGCGCGACCGCCTCGATCCCAAGCTCCGGCAGGTGTGAGCGATGGCGGACGCCCTGCTCGAGGTGCGTGACCTCCGCACGTACATCTACACCCGCCGCGGCGTGGTGAAGGCGGTGGACGGCGCGACCTTCGCCGTCCGCCGCGGTGAGACGCTCGGGATCGTGGGCGAGTCGGGCTCCGGGAAGTCGATGACGTGCCTCTCCATCCTCCGGCTGGTGCCCGAGCCCGGCGGCCGGATCGTCGGGGGGCAGATCGTCTTCGACGGCGAAGACCTGCTCGACAAGAGCCCCGGGGAGATGCGGCGGCTGCGCGGGTCGCGGATCGCGATGATCCTGCAGGATCCGATGGCCTCGCTCAATCCTGCGCTCACGGTGGGCGAGCAGATCGCGGAGACCCTGGCGCTGCACCGTGGGCTGCGGGGCCGCGCGCTCGACGAGCGGGTGGTGGATCTCTTGCGCCAGGTGCGGATCAGCGATCCCGAGCGGCGCGTGAGGGCCTATCCGCACCAGATGAGCGGCGGCATCCGCCAGCGCGTGGCCGGCGCCATCGCCATCTCGTGCCGGCCGAGCCTCTTGATCGCCGATGAGCCCACGACCTCCCTCGACGTGACCATCCAGGCGCAGTACCTGCGTCTGCTGAAGGACATCCAGAGCGAGACGGGCCTGGCGCTGGTGTTCGTCACCCACGACCTCGGCATCGTGGCCAAGCTCTGCGATCGGGTCGCCGTCATGTACGCGGGGCGGATCGTCGAGACGGGGACGACCCGGGAGATCTTCAATCGGCCGCGCCACCCGTACACCATCGGTCTGCTGAACTGTCTACCGACGCTCCGCCGCGGGCGCTTGCCGCTCACGGCGATCGATGGCCAGCCCCCGGACCTGGCCCACACGCCGGCCGGCTGTGCCTTTGCCCCACGCTGCTCCCTGGCCGAGGCTCGCTGCGAGGAGGCGCGGCCACCGCTGCTCGCCGTCGAGCCCGGGCATCTGGTGGCCTGCGTGCGCACCGACCAGACGGCGGCAACCGGCCGGGCTGCGATCGTGTCACGCGTCTCCGACCCGCCGGCCACGCCGGTCGACGTGTCCGTCACGACGGACGTCCTGCTCGAGGCGCGGCAGCTCACCAAGCACTTCGTGCTCGCGCGCGGCGCGATCCTCCGCCGCGCGGTGGGCACGGTGAAGGCGGTCGATGGCGTGGACTTCGTCCTGCGTCGCGGCGAGACCCTCGGGCTGGTGGGGGAGAGCGGGTGCGGAAAGACGACGACCGCCCGGCTCGTCCTGCGCCTGGAAGAGCCCACCGGCGGCGGCATCTTCTTCCGCGGCCAGCCGGTCCACTCCCTCCGCCGCCAGGAGCTCGGCGACTACCGGCGCGCGGTGCAGGCCGTGTTCCAGGATCCCTACAGCTCGCTGAATCCACGGCTGACGGTTCGCACGACGGTGAGCGAGCCCCTCATCGAGACGCGCGGGGTCACGAAGGCGGAGGTCGAATCGCGCGTCGCCGAGTCGCTCGAACGAGTCGGGCTGCGGGCGCGCGTCGCCAACGACTACCCGCACGAGCTGTCGGGCGGCCAGCGCCAGCGCGTGGCGCTGGCCCGCGCGCTGACGACCAACCCCGAATGCATCCTCCTCGACGAGGCCGTGTCCGCGCTCGACGTGTCCATCCGCGCGCAGATCATGAATCTGCTGCGCCAGATCCAGGAGCGGCTCGGGGTGAGCTACCTCTTCATCGCTCACGATCTGGCCGCGGTGAAGTACGTGAGCACGCGAATCGGCGTCATGTATCTCGGCAAGCTGGTGGAGACGGCCACCAGCGAGGACCTGTACGAGCGTCCGCTGCATCCCTACACGCAGGTGCTGCTGTCCAACGCGCTGCCGGGACACCCGGACGACTCGCAGGAGGAGGTCCTCCTCAAGGGAGAGGTGCCGAGCGCCTTCGAGCCGCCGCCGGGGTGCCGCTTTCATCCGCGCTGCCCGCATGCCCTGCCGGTGTGCGCCGAGTTGGAGCCGGTGCTGACGGAACGCGCAGCCGGACACCTGGTCGCCTGTCATCTCTACGGAACATGAGGCTGTGACTCGATCGCGCGGCAGGCGATGACGCCAGGCCGTCACGTCGGAGTCTGACGCCCGCTCGAAGGCCGTGTCTTCTCGGCGCTCAGGTCGCTTGTGTGACGGGCACAGACGGGCGGCGATCGATGCGGCGCGCGAGGAACGCCGCCGCCTCCTCGGGGCGACCGGCGCGGAAGTACGCGGCGAGCAGGGTGTTCTCGAACAGATCGCGCTGGGCGCGACTGCCGCCGATGCGCACGAACCGCTCCACCTCGGGCGCGAGGCGCTCTATCGCTGATTCCCAGTCTCCGCGCGCGAAGGCGGCGAGGGCTTCCGCGACGAGGGGCAAGACGGTCCCGCTCAGCAGACGGCCCTCCGTATCGGCCTGTCGCAGCGCCGCCACGCGCTGCTCGAGCGCGGCGGTGTCTCCCGCGGCGGCAAAGGCGACGGCACAGTGCGCATCGGTGAAGGCGAGCCCGATGCGCGGGAACGAGCGCTCGGCATGCGCGGCGACCTCCTTCCATTGCTCCGGACGACGGTTCGCGCCCGCCAGCTCGCTGCGCCACAGGAATGAGGCGGCATCGCAGAGCTTCGGCATGGGCGGCGAGAGGGCGACGCCGGGCCGGATGCTCTCGACATAGAGCGTCCACGCGCGCTCCGGCCGGCCCACGCCGAGCTCGAACAGCGCGAGGTGCCACGACAGATGGCAATGGAGCTGAGCGGTGCGCGGATACGCGGGAAGCCACGCATCCACGAACGCCCCGCCCTCGCGATCGCCGCCGCGCTCGTAGAGGACGTGGGCGTGCGCGTGGGCCGCGTGCGCGTTACGTGGCCAGAGCGCGAGCGAGCGCTCGACGAGCGGCGCGCCGGCCGTCCATCCCCTCGCCTCGGTGAGGGCGAAACCGTGCGTGCCGAGGAACCACCAGTCGTCGCCGTACGCGGGGGCGAGGCCGTCGAGCAACTCGGCGAGCAGCTCGTTGCGGTCCTGCCGGCTGCTGAAGCCGATCAGCCCGTAGACGCCCGTGGCAGGCGCCAGCACCATGGCGTCGCGAGGGAAGTCGGCCAGGTGCGCGCGAATCGCCGCGAGCGCCCGGTCAGCATCGCCGTCCACCGCGATACCGAGCGCCTCGACGTGACCGCGCTCACGGGGCGTGAGGCCCCCGGCGAAGGTCCGGGCGCGCGCCGCGGCTGACCGGGCGGCGGCCATCTTGGCCTGGAGCTGGAGGCTGCGCGCCAGGCCGATGTGAGCCAGGGCGAAGCTCGGGTCGAGCGCGACGGCTCGCTCGAAGCTGCCCTCGGCGCCGTCGTTGGCGGACAGGACGCAGTCGACGCCCCTCGTGTAGGCTTCGAGGGCCGCCGAGGACGTCGTGGAAACCGGGAGCCCGTATCGATCCTGGCGCATCGATGCTCGCTGTTCCCGCCAGCGTAGCCGATCGACGTTCCGATCGCCAGCAGGGTGTCCCATCGCGATTCCCTCGACGATCGCCGGAGACGCGGCTCTTGCAAGCGAACTCCCCTGATCGCCGTCGATCCAGTCGCACATTCGCGGTAGACTTTGACGGTCACACCGCGCCGGCGCGCGTCCTGGCGACTGGCGACAGAATCCGGGAGAGGTTCCCGGGCGGGCGGCGGCGCCACCTGCCGGATCTTCCGAGAAAGAGGCGGCTCTGTATCTCGATCGTCGGCTGTGGGAATTCACCCGCGGCGTACGGCTGCGCATCTTGTGGGCGGTGCTGGTCGGCCTGCTCGCGGTGGCCGTGGGCATCGCTCGCCTGGCGCTGCTCGGGTGGCTGCTCGCCCGCGTGATCGCGCGGGATCCGCTGGCGTCCCTCCTCCTGCCCGCCGCACTGGCCGCCGTGGCCATCCTGCTGCGAGGCGCGCTCGAGTACGGGCGCACCATGGTGGCGCATCACACGGCGACGATCGTCCAGGCGGCGCTGCGCCGCGCGATCTACCAGCGCGTGACGGCCCTGGGCCCGGCCCACTTCACCCTGGTGCGCACCGGGGACGTCATCCTCTCCATGGTCGAGGGCGTCCAGCAGCTCGAGGTCTACTTCGGCCAGTACCTGCCCCAGCTCGCGGTGGCGGCCCTCACGCCGTTCCTGATCTTCGCCTGCGTCGCCTTCGTCGATCTGCCGATCGCGTTCGTTCTCCTCGCGGCCGCCCTGGTCACGCTCGTGGCGCCGGCCGCCTGGCACCGCCTCGACAGCCGGAACAGCCGCGCGCGCCAGCAGGCGTACGCCGCCTTCGGCGCCGAGTTCCTCGATTCGGTCCAGGGCCTCGGCACCCTCAAGGCCTTCGGCCAGAGTGGAGCACGGGCGAAGGTCCTCGCGGACAAGGGGCAAGCCCTCTTCCGCCGTACCATGGGCGTGCTCGGGACCAATACGCTCGCCCGAGGCATCACGGACACCGGCATCGCGATCGGCGCGGCGGTGGCGCTCGGATGGGGCGCGTATCGCGTGCGGGCCGGGGAGATGGACCTCGCCGGGCTGTTGATCGTCCTGATGCTGGGGGTCGAGGTGTTCCGGCCGCTGCGCGAGCTGCGGATCCTCCTGCACCAGGGGATGCTCGGCATCTCCGCGGCCCAGGGCATCTTCAACCTCCTCGATGCCAGGCCGCCGGTCGACGATCGCGCCGAGCGCATCGTCGACGACGCCGGCCTCCCGCCGACGGTCGCCTTCGAGCGCGTGACGTTCGCCTATCCGGGCGGGCGGCGTCCGGCGCACGACGGGCTCTCGTTCACCGTCGCGGCGGGAGAGCGCGTCGGGATCGTGGGACCGAGCGGGTCGGGCAAGTCCACCGTCGCCAAGCTGCTCCTGCGCTTCTACGACGCGCAGGCCGGACGGGTTCTCGTGGGCGGGCGGGACGTGCGCGACCTCCAGCTCGATCAGCTGAGGAGCCGGCTCGCCGTCGTCAACCAGGACACGTTTCTCTTCCACGGCACCGTCGAGGACAACCTGCGGATGGGCCGGCCCGACGCGACGGCCGCCGAGCTGGCCGCAGCGGCCCGCGCCGCCAATGCGGAGGAGTTCATCGCGCGGTTGCCGCAGGGCTATCAGACCGTCGTCGGCGAGCGAGGCGTGAAGCTCTCCGGCGGCCAGCGCCAGCGCATCGCGATCGCGCGGGCGCTGCTGCGCGACGCGCCCATCCTGATCCTGGACGAGGCGCTCTCGTCCGTCGACGCCGAGAGCGAGGCCGTGATCCAGGAGGCGCTCGACAGGCTGATGCAGGGCCGCACGACCCTGATCTTCGCCCACCGGCTGTCGAGCGTGATCGGCGCGGACCGTATCCTCGCGCTCGACGAGGGCAAGGTGGCGGAGAGCGGCACGCACGCCGAGTTGATGGCCCGTGGATCGGTCTACCATCGGCTGATGGCCGCCCAGTCCCAAGACGGCGCCGGCGACGCGGACCTCGTGGCTTCGCCGCGGCCGTCGGACCGCGACGGAGCAGCGGAGGGACGCGAGACCGACGCCATCCTTGAGCCGACGGATGCCATCATCCGGGCCGAGGGCATGGGCTGGTGGCAGCTCCTCGGCGTGCTGAGCGGCCTGATCGCGGGCTATCGGGGGAAGCTCGCCGTCACGTTCGTCCTCGGCGTCCTGCGGGTCGTCTCGCTCATCGGCATCGGTGTGCTGAGCGCGCTCGCCGTCCGCGCGGTGAAGCACGGCGATCCGCCTGGCGGGTTCCTCATCGCCCTCGGCATTGTCGCGCCGCTCGCCGGTCTGCTGCACTGGCTCGAATCCTGGCTCGCCCACGACACGGCCTACCGGCTGCTCGCCGACATGCGCCTCGACATGTTCAGGAAGCTCGACGCGCTCGCACCCGCGTATCTCACGCGCCGGAGGAGCGGCGATCTCGTGGGCGTCGCCACCCACGACATCGAGCTGATCGAATACTTCTTCGCGCACACGGTCACGCCCGCCTTCGTGGCGGTCCTGGTGCCGCTCGGCGTGCTCGTCACGCTCTGGACGTTCGGTCCGGCGCTGGCCTTCGTGCTCCTGCCGTTCCTCGTCTACGCGGCGCTCACTCCGGTGCTCGGTCGCGCCACGATCGATCGCCTCGGCTCGCGCGCGCGCGAGGTGTCGGGCGACCTCAACGCGCATGCCGTGGATTCGGTGCAGGGGCTCGGCGAGATCGTGGCGTTCCAGCAGGTGGGCCGGCGGGGCCGGGAGCAGGACGGCAAGGCGGAGGAGTATCTGAAGGCGCGCATGCCGTTCCTCCGCGATCTGACGCTCCAGACCGCGCGCCAGGAGATCGCGACGGGGCTCGGCGGCCTGGCCGTGATCCTCACCGGCGCGGCACTCGTCGGCGGTGGCCGACTGGACAGCGGGATCCTGCCGCTCCTCACGCTTCTGGCGATGTCGGCGTTCGTGCCCGTGTGGGAGATCGCCCAGGTCGGCCGGCAGCTCGCCGATACGCTCGGCGCGACCCGACGCGTGTACGCCGTGCACGCCGAGCCGGTGACCGTCACCGACGGTCCCGGGGTGGGGCAGGACGGTCTGCCGACCACCACCGCGCTCGAGATGTCCGGCGTGAGCTTCGCGTATCCCGGCCGCCGGCGGCGGGCGCTCGCCGGCGTCTCGTTCTCGGTGCCGGCCGGGAGCACCGTGGCGCTGGTGGGGCCCTCGGGCGCCGGCAAGACGACGGTCGCGAACCTCTTTCTCCGCTTCTGGGATCCCGACGAGGGGACCGTGCGGATGAACGGTCACGACCTCAAAGAGTATGGGCTCGACGACCTCCGCCGTCGGATCGCGCTCGTGGCGCAGGACACGTACCTTTTCAACGACACGCTCGGGAACAACATCCTCCTCGCCCGCCCGGGCGCCAGTCCGGCGGAGCTGATGAGCGCCCTCGAGAAAGCGTCGCTCGCGGATCTGGTGTCGTCGCTTCCCGACGGGCTCGACACGATCGTAGGCGAGCGCGGGGCGCAGCTTTCTGGTGGTCAGCGGCAGCGGGTGGCCATCGCCCGCGCGTTCCTGAAGGACGCGCCGATCCTGATCCTGGACGAGGCGACGTCGCATCTGGACGCCGTCAACGAGCAAGCGGTGCGTGCCGCGCTGGACCTGCTGTCACGCGATCGGACCACCGTCGTGATCGCCCACCGCCTCTCCACCGTCCGCGACGCCGATCGGATCATTGTTCTCGAAGAGGGGCGGGTGGCGGAGATCGGCTCTCATCGCGTCCTGCTGGACCAGAGGGGACTCTACGCGCGCCTCGTCTCCCGCCAGCTGATGGCGGCGGGCGGCTCGAGGGTCTGAGGCGCGACGCGTGACTGCGGAAAGGACGACCATGACGAAGAAGCCGAGCGTGGTGACGCCGGAGCGCTTCGCGTCCGGCATGACGTTCGCCCAGTACCTGGCCTTCATCGGGACCCTGGAGAACCTCGCGCGCGAGGGCTCACGCGGGGAGTCGCGGCGCGACTGGACGGCGCACATCCGGACCTGGTACGAGGAGAGCCGGCTCAGTCAGGCTCAGGTCGCGGGGATGCAATGGCTGGCGAGTCAGCCCGGCGGCCCGGCGGAGCTCCTCGTCATCTCGGAGGAGTGGTCGTCCGATTGCCGGCGCGACGTGCCGATGCTCGCTCGCCTCGCCGAGGCCGGAGGCCTGGACCTGCGCATCTTCACGCGCGACGGGAAGACGTTCAGCCGGAGCCAGCGGCCCAGCCTGGCCGAGGCGCCCGACAGCAACGCCGACATCATGGCCGAGTTCCTGAACGTGAAGCATGGCCAGACGTGGCAGTCGATCCCGGTTGCCGTGTTCTACACGAAGGACCTCGACTACCTCTACCACTACGTCGAGTACCCGGCCATCTATCACAAGGACCGGCTGGTGAACGAGCACATCCGCATGGCGCGGCTGGGAGAGCATCCCGAGCAGACCCGCGAGCGGGCCGAGTGGGAGTTCACGGCGCTCCAGCAATCGCCGTTCTTTCGCCTCTGGGCCAGCGCGGCGATCGACGAGATCCTGAGCGCCTTGCACGAGCGGCTGACGGTCGGGTGAGCCGCCACGCCAATGTGATACCTTTCGGCACGAGACGACCGGGCCTCGATGGCGGGGGCCTTCCGAGCCCCCGCGCTTTCTGTGAGGCAATCCGCCCATCAAGGAGACGGCATGAGACATCGGATCGCGGTGATTCCCGGCGACGGGATCGGCAAGGAGGTGCTGCCCGAGGGCATGCGGGTGCTGGAGGCGGCCGCCCGGCGCTTCGGATTCGACCTCGAGTGGACGGAGTTCGACTGGAGCTGCGAGGTCTACGCGAAGACCGGACGCATGATGCCCGAGGACGGCCTCGAGCAACTCCAGGCGTTCGAGGCCATCTTCCTCGGCGCGGTGGGGTTCCCGGGCGTCCCCGATCACGTCTCGCTGTGGGGCCTGCTCATCCCGATCCGGCGGGGCTTTCACCAGTACATCAACCTGCGTCCGGTCCGCCTGCTCAAGGGCGTGCGCTCGCCGCTGGCCGGCCGCGGCCCCGCCGACATCGACATGCTCGTCGTGCGCGAGAACAATGAAGGCGAGTACTCCGAGATCGGCGGCCGCCTCTTCCGCGGCTCATCCGAGGAGCTGGCCATGCAGCAGGCGGTGTTCACCCGGAAGGGCTGCGACCGCGTGATGCGCTACGCGTTCGAGCGCGCGATGCGGCGGCCCCGGCGCCACGTGACCTCGGCCACCAAGTCCAACGGCATCATCCACAGCATGCCGTTCTGGGACGAGCGCTTTGCCGCCATCGCGCGGGAATACCCGGATGTGAAGACCGATCAGTTCCACATCGACATCCTGACGGCCCACTTCGTCCAGCACCCGGACTGGTTCGACGTGGTGGTGGCGTCGAATCTCTTCGGCGACATCCTCTCCGATCTCGGCCCGGCCATCGCGGGCTCGATCGGGATCGCGCCGGGTGGCAACATCAACCCCGAGAAGGACTATCCGTCGATGTTCGAGCCCGTGCACGGCTCGGCTCCCGACATCGCCGGCAAGGGCATCGCCAATCCCATCGCCCAGATCTGGACCGGCGCCATGATGCTCGAGCACCTCGGTCATGCCGACGCGGCCGCTGCCGTCGTCTCGGTCATCGAGCGGGTCGTCGAGGAGGGGCGGACCTTGACGCGCGACCTCGGGGGCAAGGCGAGCACCGTCGAGGTCGGCCAGACGATCGCGTCGCTCATCTGAGCCCCGGCGTCTGGGGCGTCCGCGACGACGGGACCGGCGCGGCGACCGTCACGGGATCCACGACTCCGGAGTCGCGAGGTGGCCGTCAGACGAGTTCGCGCTTGACCGTGGGCAGCGCCTCCACGTCGGCGATCACCCGGATCGCCAGTGGCTCGTGCCGGTTTCGCACCGTGATCTCGTGCCGCGGAAGCGTCGTGACGTCGAGGCCGGCACGCGCGGCCACCTGGTCGGAGATCACGAGCTGCGCGTGGTACTCCTTGGTCAGGTCCTGCAAGCGGCTCGCGACGTGGACCGTATCGCCGACGGCGGTGAGGTACATGGTCCCGCCATAGCCCATGCGACCGACCACGGCCGGGCCGGTGTGGATGCCGATGCCGATCCGGAGCGGCTCGTCCAGATCGTCCACCATCGCTCGGCTGAGGCGGGAAACGCCCTCCACCATCGCGCGGGCGCCCATCAGCGCCCGTCGACAACCCTCGCCCTGGTCGGCATCGACGCCGAAGAGCGCCATCACGCCGTCGCCTGTGAACTGGTTGGTGATGCCGCCGGCTCCCTCGATGGCGCGCCCAACGGTCTCGAAGTACCGATTCAAGAAGAAGACCACGTCGTACGGCAGCCGGTGCTCGGCGAGCGTCGTGAACTTCCGGAGGTCGGCGAAGAGGATCGTCACGTCCTGCTCGGCGCCGGCCACCGACCGGGGACGCGCGAAGCCGTCGCTCGCGCGGGCCGCCGCCGGAAGGAGGAGCCTCACCGCCACGTCTCCCGTCGGCCGCGACTGGCACGCGAGACGCACGCCCGGCGGCGCCCCGACCCGATCGAGCACCCGTCGCTCGTCGACGCTCGGCGTGGGGATCGTGCCGATACCGCGCAGGATCTGGACGCGACAGGTCGAGCATCGCCCGCGCCCGCCGCACACGGAGGCGTGCGGGATGCGTCCGAAGCGGCTGGCCTCGAGAATGGAGAAGCCGATCGGTACGCGCACCTCCGGTCCGTCCTGGTAGGTGATGCGGATGGCGCGCCATCGGCCCACGAAAAAGCGCCGGGCTGCGCGCGCCACCAGGGCCAGCGCGAGCGCGCCGGCAAAGGTCTCGTACATGCCTCGTTCGACCCGATCGAGCGAGTCGCGCTCCGCGGCGCCGAGACGAGGACTCTGCTGGAGCAAGCGGGCGGTGCCGCCGGGCAGGCGGGCCAGGGCCGCAGCCTCACGACCGCCTTGCGCGAAGCCGAGCAGCGCCAGCGTCGGCAGCAGCACCACGATGGCGAAGAGGAGCGGAACGACACGCGGATACCACGATCGCAGGCGGAGCCAGAAGTGCAGCCCGATCGAGCCATGGAGCCAGGCCAGGATCAACACCACGGACTGCCGGAGGCCTACCCAGGGGCGCAGTTCCCAGAATGCGAGCGCGATGCGATGATACGGATCGTCCTGGCCATACCACTCGTAGGCAAGGCGCGTCCCGACGACGTGCGCGATCAGCAGTGACGGGATTGCGAGGCCGACGAGGAGCTGGGTGGCTTCCCACGGCGGCATCCGCAAGGTGCGACGACGATAGATCGACCACAGGGCGTTCAGCAGATGGACGAGGAATGCCGTGTAGAGAACGATCGTGCCCAGCGGGTTGCGCCAGAGCGCGATGAACCAGACGCGGCCCTCGTCCATCGCGTCGAGCGAGACGAGGCCGAGCGCGTGATTGGCCAGGTGCAGTGTGACGTAGGTGAAGAGCACGCAGCCCGACCAGAGGCGCAGCCGCGCTCGCCAGCGTTGCGCGGTCGCCTGACGCTCATTCATGGAGTCGGTGTTCCCGCGTGGTGGGGACGCGCAGGAGTGCAGTCATCGGCGCCGGCATCATAGCAAAGCTTGACACGTGGCCCTCGCGGACCTAAACTCGCGTCACTGCTGACGTGCCATCCTCGCAAAGGCAACGATGCCCCTGACTCGACACATCGGACCATGCGCGGCCGCTCGCCCTGGGTGCGCCGACGCCAGACGGCAACCCGCGCGTGCACGAGCGGCCGAGAGCACACACTTGTCTCGGAGGGAGAGCCCATGACGATCGTGAGCCGGCGACGCTTCGTGACCGCATCCGCTGGCTTGGCCGGCGCTCTGGCGCTGCGCATCCCGCCAGCTCGCGGTCAGCAGCGCGAGATCTCCTACCTCTGCTGGAACAACTTCGCCCCGGCCTCCGACAAGAAGCTGGCCGAGATCGGCCAGCGCTTCACCAAGGACACGGGGATCAAGATCCGGATCGACCACATCGCCGCGCCCCAGCAGCCGGCCAAGTACGCCTCCGAGGTCCAGACGCAGGCGGGGCACGACCTGGTCGAGATGCGCATGCATTTCCCATGGCTCTACGAGCCGCAACTCGTGGATGTCTCCGACCTCGTGGCCGAGATGGAGAAGAAGTACGGTAAGCCGATGGCCTCGGCCGCCGAGACCGCCCAGGTCAACGGCGTCTGGCGCGGCGTGCCGCAGTACCACGCCATGTTCGTCGCCGCGTATCGCGAGGACCTGTTCAAGAAGGCGGGGCTGAAGACGCCCGACACGTGGGAGGATCTCTACACGGTGGGCAAAGAGCTCAAGAAGATGGGGAATCCCATCGGTATCCCGATCAGCCAGAACTACGACTCGATCTCGACGGCGTCGGCGGTGATGTGGTGCTACGGCGCCAAGGAGGTCGACAAGAGCGGGAAGAGCGTCACGATCAACTCTCCTCAGACGGTG
>Ga0335077_10002247_pt1 | contig 23031 bp, 18 predicted proteins | sample Lox_Sample_31_FD_207151 | JGI IMG/M metagenome (GOLD analysis project Ga0335077, IMG submission 207151) | Soil microbial communities from Loxahatchee National Wildlife Refuge, Florida, United States - Lox_Sample_3.1 | ecosystem: Environmental > Terrestrial > Soil > Wetlands | place: USA...
CGCGACCGGCGGCGTGGGCCCCCAGGGCCTCGCGCTCTTCGCCCTGCTCTTCGTCTGGCAGATCCCCCACTTCCTCGCCATCTCCCTGTACCTGAAGGAGGACTACGCGCGCGCCGGCCTGAAGGTGTTCGCGCTCGTCCACGGCGAGCGCGCCGCGCGCCTCCTCGCGGTGGCGGCCTCGGCGCTCCTCGTCCCCCTGGGCGCCCTCCCCGCCCTCCTCGGCATGGCGAGCCGGCCGACCGGACTCGCCGCCGCGGCCCTGGGGCTCGCCCTCGCGCTCGCCGCGGCCTCCGGGGTCCGCCTCCCCGAGGGGTCGGCCCGCTGGGCCCGGAACTTCTTCCTCGCCACCCTGCTCTACCTCGTCCTCGTCTTCATCGCACTCTTCCTCGGGGCGCGGTAGCCTCGTGTCCGTGGAAGCCGTCGCGGGGGTGCCGCGCAAGGCGGTGGCGGGGGCGGCGCGCCTGGGCGCGAGGGGGCTCGGCTTCGCCTACCGGGACCGCACCGCGCTCGAGAACGTATCCTTCGACATCCGACCCGGGGAGATCTTCGGCTTCCTCGGGCCGAACGGCGCCGGGAAGAGCACGCTCTTCGCCCTCCTGGCGGGGCTCCTCCCGCCGCGGACGGGCGAGATCCTCCTCGACGGCGAGAGGCTCGCCCATCGCTCCGCCGCCCTGCGCGCCCGCATGGGCGTCGTCTTCCAGGAGCCGAGCCTCGATGCGAAGCTCTCCTGCCTCGAGAACCTCCTCCTCGGCGCGGCCCTCTTCCGCGTGCCCCGGCGGGAGGCGGAGGTCCGGGCCGCGGCGCTCCTCGCCGCCGCGGGGCTCGCCGACCGCGCCCGCGAGCCGGCCGGGAAGCTCTCCGGGGGGCTCCGGCGGCGGCTCGAGCTCGCCCGCGCCCTCGTCCACTCGCCCGAGGTCCTGCTCCTCGACGAGCCCACCACCGGCCTCGACGCCTCCTCCTTCCGGCGCACCTGGGACGAGATCGGCCGCCTGCGGAGCGAGGAGGGGCTCACCGTCGTCCTCACCACCCACCGCCCCGAGGAAGCGGAGCTCTGCGACCGCCTGGCGGTGCTCTCCCACGGCCGCATCGTCGCGGAGGAAACCCCGGAGTCGCTCCGCTCCCGGGTCGCGGGCGACGTGGTGCTCGTGGAGGCCGAGGGGCCCGGGGAGCTCTCGGCGGAGATCGCGGACCGCTTCGGCCTCCCGGCGCGCGCTCTCTCCGGGAGCGTCGCCATCACCCGGGAGCGCGGCCACGAGCTCGTGCCTCGCCTCGTCGAGGCCTTCCCCCCCGGCCGCTTCCGCTCCGTCTCGGTGAGGCGCCCCACCCTGGCCGACGCCTTCCTGCAGCTCACCGGCGAGGCACTCCTCGAGGAGGCGAGGCCGTGAGGAGGGCTTCCGGGAGCGGCGCCAGCTACGGGCTCGCCGCGGTGGGCGTCCTCTGGCGCCGGGATCTCCTCCGCTTCTTCCGGCAGCCCTCCCGGCTCGTGGGCGCCCTCGGACAGCCGGTCATCTTCTGGCTCGTCATCGGCTCCGGCATGGCGGCCACCTTCCGCATGCCGGGCTCGCCCGTCGGCTACCTGCAGTTCTTCTACCCGGGCGTGGTCCTCATGGTGGTGCTCTTCGCGGCCATCTTCACCACCCTGTCGGTGATCGAGGACCGCCACGCGGGTTTCCTCCAGGCCGTGCTCGCCGGGCCGGCCCCCCGCGAGGCGGTGGCCGCCGGGAAGGTGCTCGGGTCGGCGAGCGTCGCCCTCACCCAGGTGGCGCTCTTCCTCGCCCTCGCGCCCGCGGCCGGCTTCCCGCTCCTCCTCGTGAACTGGCCGCTCCTCCTCTCCTCCCTCTCCCTCGCCGCGGTCGGCCTCGCCGGCCTCGGGTTCGCGGTGGCCTGGCTCGTCGACAACGTCCAGGGCTACCACGCCATCCAGATGACGCTCCTCGTGCCCATGTGGGTGGTCTCCGGGGCCATGTTCCCGCCGAGCGCCGACCACCCGGCCTTCGGCGCCGTCATGCGGGCGAACCCCCTGTCCTACGCGGTCTCCGCGGTCCGCAGGGCGCTCGCCGGGGCGGACGCTCCGGGGGCGCTCGCGGGCTCGTCGCTCCGGGACCTCGCGGTGCTCGCCCTCTTCGCCGCGGTGGGCCTCTCGCTCGCGGCCGGCGCGGCCCGCCGACAGGGAGCCCCCCGGTGACCCTCGGCGAGCTCCTCCCCCCGGTGAACGCGACCCTGAACGCCGTGAGCGCCGTCCTCCTTCTCCTCGGGTGGAGGGCCATCCGGGCCGGCCAAAGGGAGCGCCACCGGGCGTTCATGCTCGCCGCCCTCTCCACCTCGGCCCTGTTCCTCGCCGGCTACCTCACCCGGGTGGCCCTCACCGGCACCCACCGCTTTCCCGGTTCGGGGGGGCTCCGCGCCGCCTACCTCGCGCTCCTCGGGAGCCACACACTCTGCGCCGCGGCTTCCCTGCCCCTCGTCCTGCGCGCGCTCTTCCTCGCCTGGAAGCGCCGCTTCGAGGCCCACCGCCGCGTCGCCCGCTTCACCCTCCCGGTCTGGCTCTACGTCTCGGTGACGGGCGTCCTCGTCTACGTGGTGCTCTACCGGCTCGCGCCCGCGCGCTGAGCGCGGGCGACCCGCCGCCGGCCCCTACGCCGCGCCGGCGAGCGCCGCGTCGATCCTCCCGAGCGCGTCCTCGCCGAGCTTCACCCCGGAGGCCTTGGCGTTCTCGGCGACCTGCTCGGGCCGGGTGGCGCCGATGATGGCGGAGGTCACCTCCGGGCGGCGGAGGACCCAGGCGAGGGCGAGCTGCGCGAGCGAGATCCCGAGCTCCGAGGCGATGGGGCGGAGCCGGTCCACGGTGGCGAGGGCCCGGTCGTCGATGCGGGCGCGGAGGAAGGTCCCCATGGAGGCGCTAGCCGCCCGGGAGTCGGCCGGCGGCGCGGAACCGCGGCGGTACTTCCCGGTGAGGATGCCCTGCTTGAGCGGCGACCACACCACCTGCCCGATCCCCTCCCGGGCGCAGAGGGGGAAGACCTCCGCCTCGGGGCCCCGCTCCAGCATGGAGTACTGGGGCTGGCTCGACACGAAGCGCTCTCCGGGGAGCGCCAGGGCGGCGCGGATCTGCGTCGGCGTCCACTCCGAGAAGCCGACGTAGCGGGTCTTCCCCTGGCGGACCGCCCGGGTGAGGGCGGCCAGAGTCTCCTCGAGCGGGGTGTCCGGGTCGTAGCGGTGGCACTGGTAGAGGTCCACGTGGCTCACCCGCAGGCGCTTCAGCGACCCGTCGAGCTGCTTCTCGATCTGGGCCGCGGAGAGCCCCCGGTCGCCGGAGGGCATGGGGAAGAAGACCTTGGTGGCGAGGACGTAGCTCTCCCGGGGCCGGCCGGCGAGCACCTCCCCGAGGAACGACTCCGCCGCCCCTCCGGAGTAGACGTTGGCGGTGTCGATGAAGTTCACGCCGAGATCGAAGGCCCGGGCGACGCAGGCTTCCGCCTCCCGGCGGCCGACCCCACCGCCGAAGGTGAGCCAGGAGCCGAGCCCGATCTCCGAGATCGAGAGGTCGCTCTTTCCGAGCCTTCGAAGGCGCATGCGCTTCCTCCCCGCCTCACCCCGGAGGGCCGCCCGGGGCACCGGGTAGTTTAAGGGGCTCCGGGGCGGGCGCGCGCGGGAAAGGGTCTACCCGGAAGGCGGGCCCCGCGAGACCGCGGAGGGGACCCGCCCGCCAGGCTTTGCTAGCATCGGGGGCGCCATGCGCCCGCTCGACGCCCTCCCCGCGACCGCGCTCCTCCTCCTCGCGTCCTGCGACCGGGTCTCCCGGGTGGAGCTCGAGCCCGCGAGCCTCGCCTTCCACGCCCGCGGTCAGGCGGCCCCGCTGCGGGCGGCGATGTGGACCTCGGGAGAGAGGCCCGTCCCCGCCGCCGGCTGCCAGTGGTCGACCGGCGACGAGCGCGTCGCCTCGGTCGCCGGGGCGCAGAGGACCGCGACGGTCACTGCGGTGGGCCCGGGAACCACCGCAGTTCGCTGCACCGTCGGGAGCACCGGGGCGAGCGCGAAGGTGACGGTGCGGCTCGCCTCCCGCGTGGAGCCCTCCCCCCCCCGCCTCGAGATCCGGCTCGGCGACGAGCCCGCGCCGTCGCGCCTCGACGTCGCGGTGCTCGACACCGAGGGCCGTCCGCTCCTCGACCGCCCCGCCTCGACACGGTGCGAGGACGAGCGGGTGTGCCGCGGGGACGACCGCGGCCAGGTCTGGCCGGTCGGCCCCGGGGAGACCCGGGCCGTCGTCGAGGTGGACGGGGTGAGCGCGTCCATCCCGGTCCGGGTGATCGAGGCGCGGAGCGCCGAGGGGCGCCCCCGGCACGTCACCGGGAACCCCATGTTGGACGTGGAGAAGGCCTTCGCGCCGCCGAAGCGCTAGGAGGTCCCGCTACCGGATGGCGTTCGCGAGCTGGGCCGCCTCGGCGGCGTGGGCCCCGCCCGGGCAGACCCGCGCGTAGTCGAGGAGCATCTGCCTGCCGAGGTCGCGCTGGTCCTTCTCCGGGCGGTTCGCCCGGTCGCGCCCGAGCGCCCACAGCGCCGGACAGCTCGTCGGGTCGGCGGCGAGCGCCTTCCGGTAGAACTCGTTCACGCGGGCCGGCTCGGCGCCCCGCTGAGACTCGAGCTCGGCCATCTCCGCGAAGGCCTGCGAGGCGCCGTCGGCCCCGGACTCCCCGAACTCCTTCGCGGCCCTCTCGTACTCCTCGAGCGCCTCCTTCGACTTCCCCTGGGCCCGCCACAGCCGGGCGAGCGCCATGCGCGCCTCGGGGTAGCGCGCCGAGAGCGCGCGCTCGTACTCGGCGCGGGCCCGCTCCGGGTCTCCGTCGGCGCGGTAGGCGTCCCCGAGGAGCTTCGCCACCCACGGGTTCCCCGGAAGGCGCGCCTGGGCGGTGCGGAGCGCCTCCACCGCTCGCTTCGCGCCCCCGCTCTGGGCGAGGAGCGCCTGGGTGAGGTCCACGTAGAAGGCGATGCGCTGCGGGTCCATCTCCACGGCCTTCTGGATCGAGGCGGTCGCGCCGGCGGCGTCTCCTCCGGCGAGCTTCCGCCGTCCGATCTGGTCCAGGATGTCCGGGTTCGTGGGGTCGAGGGTGACGGCATCCTGCTCGTCCTTCGCCCCCTCGGCGGCCCGTCCCTTCGCGAAGAGGATGGTGCCGCGCAGGGCCTGGGCGAGGGCCCGTTGCCGGGGGGAGACGTCCGGGGAATCGAGCACCGCCTGGACGAACTTGAGCGCGGTGTCGAACTGCCCCTCGTCGATGTAGACGGTGGCGGCCCCGAGGAGTGTGGGGACGTGCTCGCGGGAGAGGACGTAGGCTGCGTCGTAGAAGGTCTTCGCCTTCCGGGCCTGGCCGGCGCGCCGGTACTGCTCGGCGAGCATCTGGTTCACGCGCACGTCCCGGTCCGCGAACTTCCGAGCGGTGGTGAGCGACTCCCGGGCCCCGTCGAGGTCCCCGGACTTCATCTGCAGGACGCCGAGCGCGCCGAAGAGGAGCCCGCTCGTGCCCCCCTCCGGGCCCTTCAGCACCCGGGTCAGGTCGGCGATGGCGCCCTGCGGATCGCCGCCGTAGGCCTTCAGATAGGCGGCGGCGGCGATCATGTGGGAGTGGGAGGAGGCCTGGCGGCGCGCCGCTTCCAGGTGCTTCTTCGCCTCCTCGCGGAAGGTGTCACCCTCGCCGTGCTCCCCCCAGCGGAGCGCATCGATGTAGGCGAGGAAGGAGTGGCCGGCGAGGGAGTCCGGGTCCTTCGCAAGGACCTGCTCGAGGAGCGCCGCGGCCTGCTTGTAGCCTCCGTGGCTGTCCTTCGCGATGAGCTCGCCCGCCTCCTTGAGGAGCCGGGCCACCTTCTCGTCCTGGTCTCGCTTGTAGGTCGTCCAGGACCACCAGCCCCCGAGGAGGAGCGCGAGCCCGACGACCAGGAGGACGGTGCTCCGGAGCGAGTGCGGCTTCGGCGGCGGTTTCCCGATGACGAGCTCCCCGGTCTTCCCGGTCGCGATCTGCCACTCCTGGCTCTCGTACTTGTCTGCGAGCTCGCGCGCGTACTCGAGGTTCCGGTCGAGGCGGCCCCGGCGCGCGGAAGGCCTCGACGTGGACGTGGCGAGCGCCTCCGCCCGGGCGGCGGAGGGCGGCGCCGGCGGAGCGGCCGACAAGGGCGCCCGGGCGAGAACGGGCGGGACAGACGCCACCGTCGCCATCGCCGTCGCCCCGGCAGGGGCCGCGGCCGGCAAGGCGGGGGGGGCAGCGAGGGGCGGCGGAGCGGGAGGTGGGGGCGGGGCCGGCCTCGGGACTCCCCACTGCGCGAGGGCCGCGAGCACCTCGGGGTCGTCCGGGGCGGCCTCGGCGGCGCGACGGAGGGCCTCCGCGCCGAGGTCCTTCTCGCCGAGGCGCATGTGCAGGGCGCCCGCCATCACGTTCGCGGCGACGTTCGAAGGGTGGGCGGCGAGGGCGCCCTCGACCTCCTCGAGCGCCCGGCGGTCCTTGCCCTGCTCGGCGTAGACGCGGGCCAGGACGAGGCGGGCCGAGGCCTCCGCCGGGTGGCCCTTCACACCCTTCTTCGCGACGACCATCGCTTCCATGAAGCGCCCCATCGCGAGATAGGCCTCGGTGAGCGGGCGCCAGGCTCCGGAGGACGGGTCGGCGGCGAACGCGTGCTCGAGGCTGGCGAGCTCCGCCGGCGTGGGTTTCTTCAGCGCAGCCATGGGGTTACCTTCTGGTTACCAGGGGCCCCCCCGTGAGTCAAACAACGTCGGGCCCGGTCCGAAAGCGCGCGCACCGGGGACTACCTCGGACCACGTTGGGCCGAACACCGCGCGTCTCGACGCGAGGTCCGGCGCGCAGCCGTCCGCTCGGGGTCCCGAGGCGCGCAGGAGCTCGCCTGCGGACGCGGAGAAGGGACGCGGGCGCGAGGGTCCCCCCGACGCCCGATGCCGCTTGACACTCGGGGGGCGAGGCCCGTAAACAAGGCTCCCCGCCCGACCCCGGGAAGCCGTCTTCGTGGGGCTGTAGCTCAGCTGGGAGAGCGCTAGAATCGCACTCTAGAGGTCGTCGGTTCGATCCCGATCAGCTCCACCAACTCGAGGGGCCCGGTCCCAGCGGACCGGGCCCTTCGTCCCTTCCGCTCCCTCCGATCCTTCGCTCCCCGTCGTCCGGAGGACGGCCGCGTCCCTGGCTGCGGCTCGAGGAAAGCCCCGGGGCCTCTCGCGCTCAACGCGAGCCTCGCGCCCGACGCGAGCTGCCTCTCCCGGATCGGATCGACACCGAGAGAGCGAGTCCCGCCGGTGAAATCGGCTCGCGGGCGGCTCGAGGCGGGGGGCCGGGAAGAAGCCCTCGCTCCCGACCTCCGGCGGGGCCCGCCCCTGTCCCCTTTGGGTATCCCAGGATCCCGGGCGAGCGCGCCGCGGATTGCCTTGGGAAACCGCGCCCTCGAAGGGCCACCGTCCGTGCATCCGGTTCATGGTATTGAGGATTTCGACTTCCGATTATAGGTGTGACCCCCGGATTAGCCTTCTTCCTTGGACCTACCAGGGACCACTGCGATCGCAGCGACTTCCGGGGGAATGGAGAGCAGCGAGATGACCATGGCGGTCCAGGGAACGGTCGCTACGCCCGCGTCGCACGACGCGGTCGTCGCCGTCCGCAACGGGATAAAGCTCGGGCTCTCGCTCGTGCTCACCTGGTCGGTGGCGCTCGGCGTCCGCATCCTCTTGCCCCGCTACCTCGGCCCGTCGACCTTCGGGCCCCTCAACTTCGCCGACGCCTTCTCGGCGACGGTGTTCGTGGCGCTGAACCTCGGGATCGAGATGTACATCCGCAAGGAGATCTCCATCCACCCCGAGCGGGCGAGCGAGTTCTTCGGCGGGACGCTCGCGGTGCGCCTCGCGCTCTCGGTGCTGCTCTTCGCCGGCATCGCCGTGGGGATGCGGCTCTCCGACCGCCCTCCCGAGCTCCGGGAGCTCGTCTACGTGTTCGGCCTCGGCCAGTTCGCCTTCACCCTGAACGGCACGCTCTCGGCGCTCCTCCACGCGAAGGGGACGGTGGACGGCCTCTCCGTCGTGAACGTGGTCTCGAAGGTGCTGTGGGGCCTGGGCATCCTCGCCGGGGTCTTGGTCGGCCACCCCGTCATCGGAGTGCCGCTCGCCTTCTTCTTCTCCGAGGCGGTGAAGGCGGTCGTGCTCTGGTACCTCACCCGCAAGCACCTCCACATCGTGACCCGCTTCGACTGGCCCGCCACCAAGGCGGCCCTGGTCGCCAGCCTCCCCTACTACCTGAACGCGGTGGCCTTCGTGGCCTACGGTCGGCTCGACGTCACCATGCTGGAGTTCACCACCAACAACGCGAAGGAGCTCGGCTGGTACGGGGCCGCGAACAACCTCGCCACCCTCACGCTCCTCGTGGTGCCGGTGATCGGCTGGGTGCTCATGCCCTTCTACGCCCGCGCGCTCCACCGCTCGGCGGAGGAGATGGAGCGGGCCCTCGCTCGCTCGGTGGAGCTCATCCTGGCGGTGGCCATCCCGGGGTCGCTCCTCATCGTGCTCGGGGCCGACCTGTGGATCCGCATCATGTTCGGGGAGGCCTTCACCCCGGCGGCGCTCCCTCTGCGGATCATGTCGCCCCTCTTCCTCCTCACCTATGTCGCCACCGTGAACGCCATCGGCCTCATCCTCCTCGGGCGGGGCTGGACGGTGACCAAGGTGTCGCTCATGGGCGTGGTGCTCGCCCCCGGGCTCGCCCTGGTCTTCATCCCCTTCGGAGCCGCTCACCTCGGAGGCGCCGATCACCTGGGCGGAGCCGGGGCCGGGGCCGCGCTCGCGAACCTGGCCACCGAGTCGTGCGTCACCCTCGTCATGACGACGCTCATCCGCTTCAAGACCTTCGACCGCACGAGCCTCGTGCTACTCGGCCGCACCGCGCTCGTATGCGCGCTCGTGGTCGCGCTCCACGTCTCTCTCGCCCCACTGGGCCACGTCCGGCTGCTCGCGGACGCCCTGGCCTACGTGGCTCTCGCCGTCGCGCTCCGGGCAGTGCGCTGGCGGGAGATGCTCGACTTCGCCCGAAGCGCCTGGAAACGACCCCGTGAATTTCAGACCTGAGAAGTGGGCGCCCCTGTGCGCCCTGCTGGCCCTCGCTCCGGCGTGCAAGCACACCGGGGACTTCGTCTGGGTGGACGATCTGCCCCAGACGCCGCAGCCCGCCGAGAAGGAGTACGTCATCCAGCCGGGCGACACGCTGAGCGTCCGGGTGTGGAACCAGGACGGCATGTCCGCGAAGCCCCGCGTCCGGCAGGACGGGAAGATCTCGCTCCCCTTCCTGAACGACGTGGAGGCGGCCGGCATCACGCCGAACGTCCTCGCGCGCCGGCTCCAGGCGCGGCTCAAGGACTTCATCGTGAACCCGGTGGTCACCATCTCCCTCGAGGAGCCGAAGCCCATCCAGGTCTCGGTGCTCGGCGAGGTGGGCCACCCGGGGATCCTCCAGCTCGAGCCGGGCGCGGGGCTCATCCAGGCGCTCGCCACCGCCGGGGGGCTCAACGACTTCGCCTCGCGCGACTCCATCTTCGTCATCCGGCAGACGAACCCCGAGGCTGGGGCTCCCCTGCGCATCCGCTTCACATACGAGTCGCTCGTGCAGGTGCGCGGGCGGGCCGCCACCTTCCGCCTGCAGAGCGGGGACGTGGTGGTCGTGGAGTAACGTGACCCTCGCGCTCGCCGCCGCCGTCCTCTCGCTCGCCGCCGCCCAGACCGCGCCGGGGGGCGGGACGCCCACCGGCGGCTCCGGCGCCGCCCAGAGCCCCACCGGAGGGCAGGGGACCCCGCCCTCCGCCGGCGCGCCCCAGAGCGCCGGGTCGGTGAGCGACCTCACTCCGCCGCCCTCCATGAGCCTCCGCATCCCCGGGACCCGCAAGAGCCCCACCGAGACCAGCGCCGGCATCGACCTCGGCCTCCTCGCCGAGGTGCTCACCCAGTCGCTCCAGATCACGGGCGGCGCCTCGCAGGTGGAGACCGGGATGCAGGTCGTGCCCACCGTCGCCGTCGGGCTCACCATCCCGAGCTTCGGCTTCGCGCTCGGCTACAGCCCCCAGCTCTACCTCGTCACCTTCTCGGAGGGGCCCCTCGACACCCTCCACCGCGGCTGGGCGCTCGCGGAGTGGCGGGCCTCGCCGGTCTGGCACCTCTACTTCGCCGAGCGCCTCTCCTACGGCAACGAGGACCTCACCACGCCCGTCACCGCTCCCGTCCAGGGCGCAGTGGGCCAGCAGCCCCAGACCCTGAACCCGGTCTCGGTGGCCTCGCTCCTCTACCTCAACAACGAGGTCTCCCTCGGCATCGCGGCGCGGCTCTCCCCGCGGCTGCGCCTCACCGCGGCGGTGAGCTACCTCGCCTCGGGAGGCCTCTCCACCGCCGGCCAGGAGGTCATGCCCTACCAGTACGGCCCGCTCGTGGAGTTCACTCTCGACTGGGCCGTCACCAGGAAGAGCCGCCTCTCCACCACCCTCACCGGCCAGGCGAGCATTTTCCCGGTGGTGTACCCGGCCAGCTCCACCTCCACGGGCCCGGTGGGCCAGCCGGGCCCGCAGATCTACGTCGCCACCCTCATGGAGACCTGGCGCGTCCAGCTCTCCCGTTTCACCTCCGCCTGGGTCATCGCCGGCGGGTCCGCCGCCAACACGAGCGCCCTCACCTACCTCACCTACCGGGCGTTCTCCCCAGTGGCCGGGCTCGGCATCGAGAGCGGCACGCGCTCCCGGCAGGAGCTCCGCGCCTTCGTGCAGCTCCTCCTCGCCCCCTACGTGGACCCCTACCTGGCCATCGAGTACCAGCGGCTGAGCCTGAACGCGAGCCTCTCCTGGCACCCGTCCGCGAGGTGGATGCTCGGCCTGGCCGGCACCGCCGCCTGGGTCCCCTACAGCGTCCAGTCGACCTCCACGACGCCGCTCACCGCCGACAAGTACGGCACCGTGGGACCGGTCCTGAGCTTCATCCCCTCGAAGGCGCTCAGCTTCACGGCCGGCGCCTACTGGCAGTTCCAGCTCGCGAACCAGGCCGAGGGCATCCAGCCGAGCTTCAACCAGTGGGGCGCGTACCTGTCGGGGAGCTTCACCGACTTCGAGCACTTTTAGCGCATGGGCAAGTACATCCTCATCTCCCTGCTCGTCGCCACCATCGCCGCTCCCGCGGCGGCGGCGCGGGACCGCAACCCGGTCCGGGGGATGAAGCGCGTGGTCTACTACACGGTGGTTTTCAACATCCTCTACACGGCGGCCCTGATCGGCCTGTACCTGCGAGGGATCTGAGGAGGCGGTACCATGGAGAAGGCACTCACCTTGACGCAGCCGCCGGAGCCCACCGCCGGGCCGACGCCGGCCCCGCCACAACCGCCGCCGCCTCCCGCCGCGCACCAGCCGGCGCCAGAGGACCTCTTTGATTGGCCCAAGCTCCGGGACTACGCCATCTTCCTCATCCGCGCCCCGAAGCGCCATCCGGCGGTCGCCGCTGCCACCTTCGTGGCCGCCGTCCTGACGGCGCTCCTCTCCCTCTGGGCGCTCCCGAAAACCTATCACGTCGAGTCCAAGATCCTCACCCAGAAGAACCAGGTGATGCCGGGGCTCGCCAACCCCAACCGCTCCATCCCCGGAGAGGCCGACGCGCCCACCCGGGCTGCCTCCGACACGGTTCTCCGCCGGGAGAACATCATTGCGCTCATCGAGCAGACCGACCTCATCGAGAACTGGCAGAAGACCCGGGCCCCGGCGGTGCGCGTGAAGGACTGGGCCCAGCAGCTCTTCACCGGTAAGCCGACCGACGACGACAAGCTCGAGTCACTGGTGGGCCTGCTCGAGAAGAAGCTGTGGGTCACCACCGGCGACGGAACGGTCATCATCGGCATCGACTGGCCCGACGCCGAGATGGCCTACCACCTGGTCGAGGCCGCGGTGCAAAACTTCCTCGAGACCCGGCACGCGGTGGAGGTCTCCACCATCGCCGAGGCCATCTCGATCCTGGAGGGCTACGCCCAGACGGCCCACGACTCGGTGCTGGTCGCCTACGACTCGGTGAAGAAAGCCAAAGAGGGGAAGAACATCCGCGAAACACTCGCCCGGCCCGCCCCGGCGCCGCGCCTGGCCGGGGAGAGCCAGGACGTCGCCCAGATCAAGGTGATGATCCTCGCGAAGCGCCGGGCGCTCGCCGACCTGGAGCAGTTCCGCCAGAAGCGCCTCACGGAGCTCCAGGCGCAGATGGCGGAGCTCCGCGCGATCTACGCCCCGGCCCACCCGGCAGTGGTGAGCGTGAAGCAGAGCATCGACGCCCTGCTGCGCGAGTCCCCGCAGATCGCCTCTCTCAAGAAGGAGGAGCGCGACCTCCTCGACGAGTACAGCCGCCACGGAGGCAAGAACGCCGACGACCTGCAGAGCACGCCACCGGCGCCGCTCCCCGAACGGGCGCTCGTCATCAACAACGCCCGCGAGGAGGACGACACCATGTCCTACCCGCGTGAGCAGCTGAAGATGGGCATCAAGAAGTACTACGACCTCCTCGACCGCATCGACGCGGCCCGCATCGAGCTCGACACCGCCCGCGCCGCCTTCAAGTACCGCTACAGCATCGTGCTGCCGGCCCAGGTGCCGAAGAAGCCGCAGAAGCCCAACGTGCCCGTCACCATCGCCGGGGGGCTGCTCGCCGGACTGTTGCTCGCCTTCCTCTTCCCGGCGATCCTCGACCTCGCGCGCCGGACCATCTCCGAGGCCTGGCAGATCGAGCGGCAGCTCGGCCTGCCGGTGATCGTCTCCACCCGGAGCCACGAAGAACCAAAGAAGTCTGCGGCCGCAGCGGTCCCTTGAGTGGGGGGCAGTATCCGACACCTCTTCGTGCTATCCGGAATTAGCCCACTCGGGGGATGAGGGAACACGAAGCCAGGGGGGCCGTCATCGACCACACCGCTCAGCCCCGTGTTCCCCCGCTCGCGCTGGCCGCCGCCGGCCTGCTTGCCGCGACGCTCGCCGCGGTCTTCGTCTCCCAGGGCAACCCGGTGGTGTCGGTCGCACCGCTCCTCCTCGTCGGCTTCGGCTGGATGGTGTGGACGGCCCCGCTCCGCGTCACCGCCGCTGCCACCCTCTTCGTGGCCCTCTTCCTCGACGCCGACATGCGCGGGGTGAGGGAGATCTGGAGCTCCCCTCTCGAGCCGCTCCGGGTGTTCTTCTTCGAGAACCTGCACAAGGTCATCCCCATCCAGGCGCTCAAGATGTCGGCGCTCGACCTCCTCGCGCTCCTCCTCACCGGCCTCGTCATCTATCGGCGGGCCGTCCTCCACCCGCGCGACGGCCACGGGGTGCGGAGCGTGAGCTGGCTCCGGCTCGTCCTCGCCCTCGCCCTCCTCGGAATGGTGGGCGGCGCCACCTGGGGCATGCTCCGGCACGGCCTCTTCCAGCAGGCCTACTGGCAGCTCCGCCAGCCGCTCTACCTCCCCATCCTCACCTTCCTCTTCCTCGCCTCGTTCCGGGACATGCGGGACGTTCGGCTGGTGGGGGCGGCGACCGTGGTGGCGGCGGTGCTGAAGTCGATCATCTGCATCTACTTCTACGAGTTCATCGCGCGGCGCTACAACATGCGCCCCTCCTACGTGACGAGCCACGGCGACTCGGTTCTCTTCGTCCTGGCGCTCATGATCACGCTCATCGCCTGGCACGAGAAGGTATCGGCGAAGACGCGCTGGTGGCTCGCCGCCTCGGTGCCCTTCGTCCTCCTCGGCCTCTACATCAACAACCGACGGCTCGCCTGGGTGGAGCTCACCTTCGCGTTCCTCGCCTTCTACGCGCTCACCCCCTGGACCTTTGTGAAGCGGACGCTGGCGCGCACGCTCATCTTCGCGACCCCGGCACTCGTCGTGTACCTGGCCGCCGGGTGGGAGTCGACGAGCTCGGTCTTCCGGCCCGCCCAGATGGTCCGCAGCGTCGTCGACTCCAACGTGGACCGCTCCTCGCTCGACCGCGACGTGGAGAACTACAACCTCGTCGTCACCCTCAGGGCGAACCCGCTCCTCGGCTCCGGGTTCGGCCACGAGTACCAGGAGATCTACAAGGCGGACGACATCTCCAACATCTTCCCGCAGTACCGCTTCATCCCTCACAACAGCGTGCTTGGGCTCCTCGCCTTCGGCGGCGTGATCTTCTTCACGCTCATGTGGCTCCCCATCACCGCCGGGATGTACCTCGCCATCCGCACCTACCGCATGGCTCCCACCCCGCTCACCCGGACGGCCGCCCTGTCGGTAGTGACGGCCCTCATCGCCTACACCATCCAGGCCTGGGGCGACATGGGGATCCAAGGCTGGGGGACCTGCTTCATCGCCGCCGCTTCGCTCGCGGTGGTGGGCCAGCTCGCGCCGGCCGTGGGCGCCTGGCCCTCCGGGCGCCGCGAGCCGGCGAGGGCGGCGGGAGCGGCGAGGCGGGTGGCCCTCGCCCCCGCATCGTTCGTGGCGACCCGGGCCGCAAACGAGGTCCGCCCGTGATCTCCCTCTTCGCCCTTCTCCTCCTGCTCCTCTCCGTCCCGGTCGCGCTCGCCGCGGCCTACCTCGCGCTCCTCGCGCTCCTCGCCTGGCGCGGTCCGAACCCGCTCCCCGGTCGCCCCCACCTCCGCTTCGCGGTGGTGGTGCCGGCGCACGACGAGGAGGCCGGGATCGCCCGGACAGTGGCGAGCCTCCTCGCCACCGACTACCCGGCGGAGCTCCGCCGGGTGGTGGTGGTGGCCGACAACTGCCGGGACCGCACCGCCGATCGGGCCCGGGAGGCGGGAGCCACCGTTCTCGTCCGGAACGACGAGTCGCTCCGCGGCAAGGGGTACGCCCTCAACCACGCCTTCGCCGCGCTCGAGGCCGAGGGGTGGGCGCAGGCGGTGGTGGTCGTGGACGCGGACACCGTCGTCTCGCAGAACCTCCTGCGCGCCTTCGCCGCCCGGCTGGACGCCGGCGCGAGCGCGGTGCAGGCCCACTACGGGGTGCGGGACCCCGACACCTCCTGGCGGACCCGGCTCATGGGGCTCGCCTTCTTCATCTTCCACGGGGTGCGCTCGCTGGGACGGGAGCGGCTCGGCGTCTCCTGCGGGCTCCGCGGCAACGGGATGTGCTTCACCCCCCAGGTCCTCCGCGAGGTCCCGCACCAGGCTTTCTCGGTGGTGGAGGACCTCGAGTACGGGGTGCGCCTCGGCGAAGCCGGCCACCGCGTCCAGTACGCCCCGGAGGCGGAGGTGTGGGGGGAGATGCCCTCCACGAGCTCGAGCTCCCGGGTGCAGCGCCGCCGCTGGGAAGGGGGGCGGCGCATCATCCTCCGGGCCCACGCCGCGAGGCTCCTCCGCCGCGGCCTCTTCGAGCGCGACCCCGTCCTCCTCGACCTCTTCATGGACCTCGCCGTGCCGCCGCTCACCCAGCTCGCGGGGCTCGCCGTCCTGGGTACGGTGGCGTCGGCGGTCCTGGCCCTCGCCCTCGGCGAGAAGCCCGTGGCCCTGTGGCCCTTCCTCCTCGCCGACCTCCTCCTCGCCTTCTACGTGCTCCGCGGCTCTTACCTGTCGGGGCCGAAGGGCCTGCGCGACCTCGCCATGGCCCCGGCCTACGTCCTCTGGAAGGTCGGCCTCCTCGTCACACCCCGCCGCCCGGACTCCTGGGTGCGGACGCCCCGAGAGGGGAAACCCTGAGAAGCTCATGCCCAAGTCGAAACTGAAGATTTTCTCGCAGCGGAAGGCCCCCACCCTCAGCATGGGGGAGCGGGCCATGCAGCGGCTGTGGTCGAGCGTGGCCCGGCGCGAGTGGTCGTCGCTCGTGCTCGTCCCGGTGAGCCCGAACGCCTCCGCCAAGTCCATCGCCGACGGGATGATGGCGATCGGGTCCCTTTTTCGCCCCCGCCCCAAGGTCTTCGCCGGCGAGGGAGCGGGCCTTCCGGACGGCCCGCGCATCGCCGAGGAGATGAAGGAGCACGCCCAGGCCGGCGGCACCGCCATCGCCACCGTGGACCCGGTGGTGAGCAGCCTCGCCGGGATCCCGGTGGTGCTCGCCGCGGACGTGGCGGTGCTCATCGTGCCGCTCGGCGAGGCCGACCTGGGGAGCGCCCGCAGCACCATCGAGATCGTCGGGCAGGACCGCATCCTCGGATGCGTGGCCGTGGAGTGACCCGCATGAGCCCCGACCGCCTCCGGCTCTCCGTCGTCGTCGCCACCTACAACCGGCCCGCGCTCATCGAGCGCCTCCTCACCCAGCTCTCCGCCCAGACGCTTCCGCCGGGCGACTTCGAGGTGGTGGTGGTGGACGACGGCTCGCGGGAGCCGGTGCGCCCTAGGCTCACGGCCCGGGAGTGGCCCTTCTCGCTCCGGGTGGAGGAGCAGTCGAACACCGGCCAGGCCACCGCCCGCCACCGCGGCATCCTCGCCTCCCACGGAGAGGTCCTCGTCATCGTCGACGACGACATGCAGGTGGGATCCGACTTCCTCGCCCGCCACCTCGAGCTCCACCCCGCGGGATCCCACCGGGTGGTGCTGGGGCGCATCCGCCCGCCTCCGGAGGGGATGGCGCTCCCGGAGCGCTGGCACCAGCGCAACCTGGACCGCATCCACGAGCGGGGCCGGGAGGGCGCCGCGGTTCACGGCAACTCCATGTACACGGGCAACGCCTCGCTGCGGCGCGCCGACTACCTCGCGGTGGGGGGATTCGACACCTCGCTCCGCCAGGCCGAGGACGTGGAGATCGGGCTCCGGCTCGAGCGGCACGGGGTCGAGTTCGTCCTCTCCGAGGACGCCTGGACGGTGAACGGCTCCGACCATACGAGCGTCACCCGCTGGCGGGAGCGGGCCCGGAACTACGGCCGCCACGACCTGGCCATCTCCAGGAAGCACTCGGACCTCGTCCACCAGCGCCCCTGGCGGCTCAAGCCGCCGCTCGCTGTGGCGGCCGTCTTCCCCCCGCTCGGGAAGGCGCTCGCGCCCGTCGCCTGGGCCCTCGCCACGGGGCTCGACCGCGCCGGACTGGAGGGGCCGGCGCTCACCGCCGCCACCGTGACCTACGGCCTCGACTACTACCGCGGCGTGCGCGACGAGCTCGGCTCGGCGGGGGCGGTGGCGCGGGACTTCTCCGATTGGTGGCTCGACCCGGCCGACCTCCCGGCCGACCGGCGCCGGAGCCTCCTGCGGCGCTTCTTCGCCTCGGTCCGCGCCGACCAGGCGACGATGCGTGGCTACGAGTCGAAGTACGGCCACGCCGACGGAGGGAGGGGGAGCATCGCCGCCGACGCCGTGAAGAGGATCGGCTTCCAGGTCATGCTCGCGGTGCGCTGGATGCACCTCCTCCGGGACGCGGGCCTCCGCGTCCCCGCCATGGCGGTGTCGAGGCTCATCCGCCACCTCTACGGGTCCGACGTCCACTGGGACGCCGACTTCGCACCCGGGGTGATGGTGATCCACGGGATGGGGCTCGCGGTGAGCCACGCCGCCCGCATCGGCCCGGGCTGCATGATCTTCCAGAACGTCACCCTCGGCATGGGCACCGACCCGGCCACGCGGGAGACCGGGGCCCCGACCCTGGAGGCGAACGTCCACGTCGGTCCGGGCTGCACCCTCATTGGACCCATCACCGTCGGCGAGGGGTCGAAGCTCATGGCCGGCGCCGTCCTCTCCCGCTCCGTCCCCCCGCGCTCCCTCGTCGAGCCGGCGGGCGTGGAGGTGCGGCCCCGGGAAGGGCGCGTCGGCGTGGTGACCGAGCCGCGGGCCAAGGCGGGAGGATAGGGTGGGGGTCCTGCGGAGAGACCGGCTCGCCGCCGCGGCCCTCTCGCTCGCGATCCTGCCCCCGGGCGTCGCACTCGGCGCCGAGCGCGGCCCGGGCAGGCTGCCCGCCGGCGAGGTGGCGGTCGCGGACGCCCTCTACAGGGGGAAGCTCGATCCGGGCTGGCGCGACGACGGATGGGCGCCGCGCATCACCGGCCAGGGGCCGGCGCGACTCGACCTCTCCGGGGGCGGCGGCTGGATGCTCTCCCACCCCGGGCTCACCGGCCACTTCGGGGGCGTCTCCTTCCGCTTCAAGGCGCCTCCCCGCTTCGGCGACTTCCTCGAGATGCGCCTCGACTCCGAGGGCGGCGACTTCCCGAAGATCGAGGTGACGCCGGAGGACCGGCTCGACCTCCCCGACGGGTGGTGCGAGGTGTGGATTCCGATGTCGCGGCTCAACCCGTCCGGCGCCGCCTTCGACAGCGTCGTCATCCACGCGGCGAAGGGGGTGGAGCCAGACCCTATCCTCATCGACGAGGTGGTCCTGACGCAGAACGCGCCGGTCCCGGCGGCGCCGACCCCGGCTCCCGCGCCCGCGGCGGCGAAGCGCTCCAAGCCGGCCCGCGAGAAGGCCGCAAGGGCGACGGCGGCCGCGACGCCCACCCCGACGGCCGCCCCCGCCCCCACGGCCGCTCCGGCCCCGGCGCCGGTCCCGGTGCGCGCACGGAGCTACGGGCCGCTCGTCCCGGCGCGCGTCGCCATCGACTGCGCCGGCCCCACTCACAAGATCAGCCCCTACATCTACGGCATCGCCCTCGACGAGCGCCACGAGCTGAGCGACATCCACCAGTTCGCCCTCGGGGCCACGGCCCGTCGCTGGGGCGGCAACTCCTCCACCCGCTTCAACTGGAAGCTCGGGCACGCTTGGAACAGCGCCGTCGACTGGTACTTCGAGAACCTGAACTACACGAGCGACCCCGAGTACAGCTGGACGAAGTTCCTCGAGGCGAACCGCTCCCACGGACTCAAGACCTCGCTCACCGTCCCCATCATGGGCTTCGTGGCGAAGGACACGACGAACTACTCGTTCCCGGCGTCGTCCTACGGGCCCCAGCAGTCGGTCGACCCCTTCAAGCCCGACGCCGGCAACGGGGTGGCCGCCGACGGCCATCAGCTCACCGCCAACCCCACGTCGACGAGCGTGGAGGTGACGCCGGAGGACGTGGAGCAGTGGGTGAGGACCATCCGCTCCGGGGACCAGAAGCGGGGGGGCCGCAGCGTCTGGATGTACATCCTCGACAACGAGCCCATGCTCTGGAACTCCACGCACCGCGACGTCCACCCGGAGCCCACGAGCTACGACGAGCTCTTCGACAAGACCCTGCGCTTCGCCGCCGCGGTGCGGCGCGCCGACCCGGAGGCGGTCATCGCCGGACCGGCCCTGTGGGGCTGGCCGGCCTACCAGGGCTCGGCGGTGGACTCGAAGTTCGGCTTCACCCTGCGGCCGGACCGGCGGGCCCACGGCGACGTCCCCTTCCTCCCCTGGTACCTCCACAAGCTCGCCCAGCACGAGAAGAAGACCGGCCAGAAGCTCATCGACGTCGTGGACGTCCACTTCTACGGCATGGGGCAGGGCATTGGCACCGGTCCCCGCGGCGACATCGACCCGGACACGAGCGCGCGCCGGCTGCGCGCCACCCGCGGGCTCTGGGACCAGACCTACGTGGACGAGTCCTGGATCAAGACGGCGGTCCGGCTCATCCCCCGCATCAAGGACTGGATCGCGAAAGAGTACCCGGGCCTGGGCCTCTCCATCGGGGAGTGGAGCTTCGGGGCCGAGGGCCACCCGAGCGGAGGCCTCGCCACCGCCGAGGCCCTGGGCCGCTTCGGGGAACAGGACATCACCTCGGCCTTCTACTGGACCTACCCGGCGCAGGACTCCCCGGCGTTCTGGGCCTTCCGCGCCTACCGGAACTTCGACGGCGAGGGGGGCCACTTCGAGGACTACTCGCTCAAGACCCAGGCCCCCTCTCCCCTCTCTGCCTTCGCCTCCCGCGACGAGGGGAAGGGGCACCTCACCGCGGTGATCCTGAACCTCGATCCGTCCCAGGCCGTCGACGCGGGCCTCGACCTCGCCGGCTGCGGAGCGGTCGCCCGCCGCCGGACCTTCCAGTACGTCCCCGACTCGCCGCTCGCCGAGGTCGCCGACGGATCGAGCGAGCGGGACGCCCTGCACCAGGTGTTGCCCCCCTGGTCGATCACCGTCCTCGACCTCTCCCTGGAAGCGCGGAGCGAGAAGTGACCGAGACCCTCCTGCAGAACGCGCGCCAGCGCCTCGTCATCGGGACGGTCCCGATCGACGTGGTGAGCTTCCAGGAGGCGCTCCACCGGATCGAGGCCCTCGTCGAGGCCGGGCGGGGCGGGACCGTCTTCACGCCCAACGTGGACCACATCGTCCTCGCCGAGACGGACGCGGAGTTCCGGGAGGGCTACCTCCGGGCGAGCCTCTCGCTCGTGGACGGGATGCCGCTCGTGTGGGCCTCCCGGCTCCTCGGCACCCCGCTCCCGGAGAAGGTGTCCGGCTCCGACCTCCTCCTCCCGCTCGCCGAGCTCGCCGGGAAGAAGGGCTGGCCCGTGTACCTCGTGGGGGGCGGGCCGGGGGTGGCGGAGCGGGTCGGCGCCGAGCTCTCGCGCCGCTTCGGCACGACGGTGTGCGGCCTGGCCAGTCCCCGGATCGACCTGAGCCCGTCCGGAGAGGCGTCGAGCCGCGAGGCCCTGGAGCGGATCCGGGCCGCGAAGCCTCGCCTCGTCTTCGTGGCGCTCGGGTCCCCGAAGCAGGAAATCTTCATCCACCGCTACGTGGACTCGATGAGGCCTGCGGTGGCGGTCGGGGTGGGCGCGAGCTTCGACTTCCTCGTCGGCGTGCAGAGCCGGGCTCCCCGCTGGGTGTCGCGGATGGGGATGGAGTGGCTCTTCCGGCTAGCGATGAACCCGAAGCGGCTCTGGCGCCGCTACCTTCTCAACGACCCGAAGTTCCTGGGCATCTTCCGGCGCACCTGGCGGCGATCCCGGGGCGCGCCGAACACGCCGAACGCGTAAGAGGCTGCGGGCTCTCCTCCCCGCCGCCCGCCCCGCGGCCGTCTACCGAGCCCAGGGCATGGGCTCGGGCGGGTCGAAGCTCGTGGCGAGCGTCCGCGGGGAGCCCATCCCCGCGGGGTCCTGGAGGGCGAGCACGATCTCGTTCACGTGGAGGGTGAAGCGCGCCGAGATCCGGCTCTGGCGACGCTCGGCGAGCGCCGCGGCCTGCTCGGCGATCCCGCGGGCGAAGTCCATGGGATTCGCCCCCTTCGACTTCCAGTTGAAGCGGACGGGACGGACGAGCTTCACCCGGCGCGGGCCTACCCCGGCGAGGCGCGCCAGGGTGGGCCTCTTCTCCCCGCGGATGCCGAGGGGCGTCCGGGCGTGGAAACGGAGCGGGGTCCCGTAGTCCCAGCAGTCCTTCGCCGTCATCACCCCGCCGTCGCCCACCACCGTGATGCCCTGCTCGTGCGGCGCGTAGATGCCGCAGGTGATGCGGGCCACCACCCCGCCCTCGAACTCGATGCAGCCGACGGAGTAGTCCGGGGTGAGCACCCGGACCGGGACGCCCTTGTCCGGCACCAGGCTCGCCGCGAAGGAGGTCACCTTCCTCGCCGGCCCGAAGAAGCCGCAGAGCCAGGTGAGGTAGTAGCCGGCGTGCTCGAGCGTGCAGCCGGTCTCGAACTCGTCCTGGTAGGGCCAGGGGCTCCCGGACTCCGAGATCCAGTCCTGGTAGGTCTCGAGGTGGACGGGGCCGCCGTCGATCTCGGCGTAGGCGAGCCTCACCTTCCCGAGCTTCCCCTCGCGGATGGCCTTCCACATCGTCTGCGCGGCCTCGCCGAGCAGCCCGCAGGGGGCTCCGGCGATGGAGAGGCCGCGGGACTCCGCGAGCTCCACGAGCTCGCGCGCCTCCTCGAAGGAGGTGGAGAGCGGCTTCTCCGAGTAGACGTGCTTGCCGGCGAGGAGCGCCGCCTTCGAGACCTCGTAGTGGGAGGAGGGGTTCGTGAGGTTCACGACGAGTTCCACGCGGGCGTCGGCGAGGACCTCGTCGAGGGTGCGGTACCGGGAGAGGCCGTAGAAGCGGGCGAACCGGTCCGCCCGCTCGGCGTCGCGGTCCATCACCCCGAGGAGATCGAGCTCGGGGTGGTTCTTCAAGGTGGTGATGTAGAAGTCGGCAACGAACCCCGTGCCGACGATGGCGATGCGCATCAGCTTCCTCCGGGATGGGCGGGGGCCAGCGCCAGGGCGGCGCGGACGGCGTCCAGGGTCTCGAGGACGGCGAGGGTCTCATCGAGGGGCATCCGCGGGCTCTCCCTCTCCCCGGCGCGCAGCGCCCGCATGGCCTCGATGGCCTCGTGCGCGTAGCCGGCGCCGAGGACGGGCCGGCGGATCTCCCGCCGCCCGAGCCGGGTCCGAAGCGCCCGCAGCGGCCGGAGGAGCGGGTGGCGCGCGAGCGAGGAGAGCCTTCCTCCTCCCGGCCCCGGCCTCGACGCCGCCGCCGGGGTGAAGGTGAGCCGTTCGGGCCGGAGGAAGGGCTCGTGAATGCGAAGCCGGCCCCGGGTCCCTGTCAGGGTGGCCTCGTTCGCGAGGAGGCCCTGGTGGCTCGCGGCCAGCACGGCCTGGGCGCCACCCCGGTAGCCGAGCACCGCCCCGACCTGCCCGTCCACGCCTCCGCCGGCCGGCGCGGCCGCCACCACCTCCGCCGGTGGGCCGAGGAGCCAGTGCGCGAGCGAGACGGCGTAGACGCCGAGGTCGAGGAGCGCGCCGCCGCTCCGATCCAGGTCGAGCTCCCTCTCGCCGGGCGTGGGCCCGTGCGGGTACCCGAGGCTCGCCTCGAGGAGGCACACCTCCCCGAGGGCGCCGTCCCGCAAGAGCCTCTCGACCTCGCGGGCGGCCGGGGTGAAGCGCATCCACATCGCCTCCATGCAGAAGAGGCCCCGCTCGCGCGCCCGCTCCACCACCTCCCGGCCCTCCGCGGCCCTGGTGGCAAAGGGCTTCTCCACCACCACCGGCTTTCCCGCGTCGAGCAGGGCGATGGCGTGGGCGCGGTGGAGGGAGGCCGGGGTGGCGACGTAGATCAGGTCCACCCCGGGGTCCCGGGCGAGTTCCTCGAGACCGGCGTGCACCCGGGCCGCACCGTGGGCCTTCGCGAAGTCGCCCGCCTGCTCCGCACGGCGCGACGCCACCGCCGCGAGGCTTGCGCCCGG
>Ga0335077_10002249_pt1 | contig 23021 bp, 18 predicted proteins | sample Lox_Sample_31_FD_207151 | JGI IMG/M metagenome (GOLD analysis project Ga0335077, IMG submission 207151) | Soil microbial communities from Loxahatchee National Wildlife Refuge, Florida, United States - Lox_Sample_3.1 | ecosystem: Environmental > Terrestrial > Soil > Wetlands | place: USA...
CCAAAGTCGAGGATCACACGCTGGGCTTCTACCAGGCGTTGATCGAAGCGCGCATTCCTTTTGAAATGGTGCATGACCGTTTGCTCGACGCCGGCCACACAGATCCGTTCCGCACGCTGGTTCTCCCAAACATCGCTGCGCTTTCCGGCGAGCAGTGTGCGCAACTTCGGCAATTCGTCCAACGCGGCGGCAGCTTGGTTGCTACTTACGAAACTTCACTGTACGACGAATGGGGCGTGCGGCGCCGCGACTTTGGTCTTGCCGATCTGTTCGGGCTGTCCGCCACCGGCCCGGCCGAAGGCCCATTGAGAAACTCGTATCTAAATATTGAAAAGGACCAGCGAACCGGCGAGTATCATCCGCTGCTTGCGGGCCTCGAAGATGCGGGCCGCATCATCAACGGTGTTCATCGCATACCGGCGCAGCCGCACGAGAAGGGCCTCTACGCGCCCCTGACCCTCATCCCGCCCTACCCCGATCTACCCATGGAAAAAGTATTCCCGCGCGTGCCCAAAACGGATATTCCGGAAGTGACTGCCAGGCAGGTCGGCAAGGGCCGCGTTGTTTTCTTTCCATGGGACATCGACCGAACCTATTGGGAAGTCCTCAGCCTGGATCACTGGAAGCTGTTGCGCAATGCAGTAATTTGGGCAACGGACGAAGAGCCGGTTGTGAGAGTACAAGGGCCGGGCCTTCTCGAGGTCACGGTCTGGACGCAGAAGCAGTCCCTGACGGTTCACCTGGTGAACCTGTCAAACCCCATGATGATGAAAGGACCCGTGCGCGAGATCATCCCGATTGGAACGCAAAAAGTCCGCTTGCGGCTTCCGTCCGGGAAAAAGCTGGCCGGTGTCAAGCTGCTGGTAGGCGGGAGGCTACCTGATGTTTCGGAAACGGCGGATGCAGTAGAGGTGCAAGTGCCTTCGATCGGTCTCCATGAAGTGGTGGCATTTGACTTGGTATGACGCAAAGTTTGTGGACAAGCTTGACCGCGGAGGCCGACCAGCGCGAGACTCGGAACCAGGGGCTTGGCGCCGCCGTCCAACTAAACACATGAAGTTCTGTCTTGCTCTGCTTTTTCCCGCGCTTTGCGTGGCCGCCGTCTGGCCGGATAATTTCGGCGCGTTTCACCGAACGGCTGATCAGCCGGTCCAAGTATCCGACCGGCCCCTCTGGGAGGAGTACGGTCTCCAGGTGGCCGAGCAAGCCCGGTACGAATCGGCCTCCGGAAAATTCACGGCGACCGCCTATCAGCTCCAGGATTCCACAGGCGCGCTGGGCGCTTTCGACTGGCAGCGGCCACCGAACGCCAAGCCGTCAGCTCTGGGAAAGCTGGCCGTCGAGACGGCCGATTCCGCGATTCTGACCCACGGTAACTATCTCCTGTTTTTCCAAGGCTATAAGCCCACAGTCGCAGAGATCAATACCCTCTACCAGACCCTGCCTAGGCTGGATCAGTCTCCCTTGCCTGCCCTAAGTACCTATCTCCCAGAGAATCAGCTAGTTGCCAACTCTGAGCGCTATGTGACGGGTCCCGTCGGGCTAGATCGGTTCAGTCCGGGCATTTCCCCCTCCACCGCCGCATTCCACCTGGGCGCGGAGGCCCAGATTGCCGCGTTCCGGACGGCCAGCGGGGAAATGAGGCTGGCGATCTTCTCCTATCCCACCCCGCAGATCGCCCGGGAACGGATTGTGGATTTCCAGAGGATTTCCGGCGCCATGGCGAAGCGGGCCGGGCCGCTGGTGGCGGTGATCCTCGCTCCAGCAAGTCCAGATGATGCGGAGAGGCTGCTGGCCCAAGTCCGGTACGAGCCAAATATTACTTGGAGCGAGCGGGTTCCGACGCGGCGTGACAACATCGGGGACCTGGTCATAAACGCCTTTGAACTCATAGGGATACTGCTGGCATTCTGCGTCGTGGCGGGGCTTTCGTACGGAGGCGTGCGGAGCCTTCGGCGCCGCGGGGGGCCCTTGGGCGAGCCCGAAGCCATGATCACGCTCCATCTGATGGATCGGTAAGGCAAAGGTTATCTTTGGTTTAGCCCTAAAATAGCCGTCCCAAACCGGCGGCTGCGTCCTTTTTCCACAGCGGTTGTGGAAATGCTCTTGGATTGTAAGTTCAAAAGCTGCCGACGGTTAGAAGCAGTATTTTTCGTCCGGTTTTTCTCTTGACTTGAATGCCCAGCGGAAATTATCATCCAATCACTAAGTTTTTGACGGTTGCGATGCCGTCGAAAATGATTCTCCCATCGAACATCACCCTGGTAGAACAGGGGATTAAATGCTCACCCTTCGGGGTGAGCATTTCTATTTTTGTACAAGTAGTCGGTAGACTGGAGTTTAGGCAACCCCTTGGCAAATAAACTTCGCGTGATCCCTCTCGGCGGTTTGGGCGAGTTCGGGATGCACATGATGGCTCTCCGTTATGGAGACGACATCATGGTCATCGACTCGGGAATGATGTTCCCGGAGGACGAACTGCTTGGCATCGATCTGGTTACGCCGGATCTCACCTATCTGCGCGAGAACCGCGAGCACGTCCGTGCCCTGATTCTCACTCACGGCCACGAAGATCATATCGGGGCGGTGCCTTTTTTTCTGGCGGAACTGAACGTTCCGGTATATGGAACTGCATTTACGCTGGCGCTGGTGGAGCGCCGCCTGGAAGAGTACGACCTTCCCGAAGAAGTGGATCTCCACACGATTCAGCCGCGGCAGATCCTGGAAATCGGCCCGTTCAAAATCGAGTTCATCCATGTGACGCACTCGATTGTGAGCGCGGTGGCGCTGGCGATTACGACGCCGGTGGGCGTAGTGATTCACACGGGCGATTTCAAAGTCGATCCCACACCCACCGACAACGAACTTTTCGATCTCCACACGCTGACGGACTACGGCAAGCGCGGAGTGCTGCTGCTGATGTCGGACTCGACCAATGCGGACCGGTCGGGATATTCCGAGTCCGAGCGCGCTGTGCGCCCGCGCCTCGAGGACATCTTCAACCGCGCGGAACGGCGCATCGTGATCTCGTGCTTCAGCTCATCGATTCATCGGATCCAGCAGATTCTGGACATCTCCGAGGAGTTCGGGCGCAAAGTGGCCATAGTGGGCCGAAGCATGACTTCGGTTTCCGAGATCGCCCACTCGCTGGGCTTGCTGACGATTCCTGACGGTGTTCTGATCCGCCCGCAAGACGTTATGGACGCCGCTCCGGGCAAGATGACGGTGTTGATTTCGGGGACTCAGGGGGAGCCGATGTCGGCGCTCTCGCGCGTGGCGGTGGACAATCACAAGCACGTTTCGGTGGAGCGCGGCGACACGGTGGTGTTGAGCTCGCGCATCATTCCGGGCAACGAAAAGCTGATTTATCGCATGGTGGATCACCTGGCGCGGCGCGGCGCCGATGTGCTCTACGGCAGCATGAATCCGCCGCTGCATGTCTCCGGCCACGCGAGCGTGGAGGAGCTGCGGCTGGTGCTGAACCTGGTGCGGCCCCGTTATTTTGTGCCCATCCACGGCGAGTACCGCCAGATGGATAAACACGCGCGGCTGGCGGAACATTTGCACCACTCCGGCCTGGAAGAGACCTTCGTGATGACGACGGGCGACACGCTGGAGATGGACGAGCATGGAGCGCGGCGGGGAGAGCGTGTGCCGGTGGGGCGTGTGTGCATCGATTCGGGCTCGGTGGATGAGGTGGTGGAAGACATCGTGATTCGCGACCGCCGGCATCTGTCGGAGGACGGCATCGTGCTGCCGATCATCGCGATCAGCAAGCATACGGGGCGCATCGAAACCGTTCCGGAACTGGTGAGCCGCGGGTTCGCGGGGGCCGAGGACGGGGCGAGCGAACTCATGCAGGCGGCGCGGCAAGTAGTGCAGCGAACGCTCGAAACTTCCAATCCCGAAGAAATGACCGACTGGGGCGTCATGAAAGAGAAGATCCGCGCGGATTTGAAGCGCTACATCCAGAAGCAGACCTCGCGCAGGCCGCTGATCATGCCGGTGATATTGGAGATTTAGTGGGAGGGGAAGATAGAGCTGATGCGGAATGAGTTCACGGCAACCGTTGAGCAGGACGGCCCATGGTTCATGGCATATTGCGCGGAAGTTCCGGGCGCGAATGGTCAGGGACGGAGTCGAGAAGAGTGTCTGACGAATCTTAGGGAAGCCGTCGAACTGATTCTGGAACAGAGACGCGAAGCCCCTCCGAAGACCTAAGGGTGTTAAAAACGGATTCGATCCACCTGTGAACACAGATCGGGCCGAGCATTGCTCGGCCCCTACCACGCTGTAGGGCTGACAGGATCAGGTTCAGCGGCGGCTACTATGTCGCGGATGTCAGCCTCCATCGCGCGCCTTTCCTCGCAGTCTTGTTGAACAGCTTTTTCCCGTTACGACAAGAGCTTGTGAAGCTCGTCCTCGTTGCGTTATGCATCGCAAAAGCGGACAATCTGTCGCGAAACCGGACAGTCGAGGACGGCGAAAAGCGGCTCGATTGCGTGCTGGTGCGCCCCTGGGGGAAAATTCCATGGGCAGCCCTTTGGCCTGAACCAGATACGCAGAGGAGAAATTGCCGGTCCAGGCCGGATTTACCGGGTCGATGGCGACCGGTGTGCAACGGAGAGTCTCTAAACCGCATTTATCGCGCCATTGTCACTTAGGGATCAGACAACTATGAGATATTCCGAAAGCCTCTCGATGGCCGTGTCCATCATGCTGGTCTTATCCTGCTTCTCGCAGGCCGCAGAGATCACGATTGAGCAGCCGAGGCCGGTGCCGGTGGTGGCGCCTGTACTCCGGCCGTTCCATTGGGAGCGCCGCGTGGTTGCGCCAGCGAACCTTTCCAACACGCCGCGGTTAGAGTCGCTGGTGCGCGGCGGCAATCTGTATTTGTCGCTTCAGGACGTTATCGCGCTGGTGCTGGAAAACAATATCGACATCGCGATCCAGCGCTATGGACCGGTTTTGGCGCGTGAGGTGGTGCGGCGCGCTGCCGGGGGCGGTCTTCTGCGGAGCGTGGGCACACCGGTGTACGCGGGGCCGGCCAGCGTAAGCCTGCAAGGGGTCAGCGTGAATGCCGTCGGGCTGGCAGAAACCGGCTCCGGGGTCAGCTCCGGAGGTGGGATCATCGTGGGAAATCTGCCGCCACCGCCGAATCTGGATCCTTATCTGTTTGCGTTTGGGAGTTTTCAACACAGCACGACCCCGCTCAGCAATATTGTGTTAGATCTGGTTCCTTCACTGCTCAACAACAGCCGGTCTTTCCAATTCGGCTATGGACAAACGTGGCTGACGGGAACCAGCGCGCAGCTTACGTATGGCACTTATCGAAGCGCTGTCAATAGCCCGGTGCCGATCCTGAACCCGTACACGCAAGGTTTCCTGGATCTTTTCATCCAGCAACCGCTGCTGCAGGGTTTCGGGATTGCGGTCAACAATCGCTACATACGAGTGGCCAAGAACAATCTGAAAGTCACCGATCTGCAAGTGAAACGGCAGGTGATCACCACGGTTTCCGCAGCATTGAATCTTTACTGGGACCTGGTGAGCTTCAATGAAGACTTGCGCATCAAGGAGCAGGCGCTGGAGACCGCGCAGAAGCTTTACGAAGACAACAAGAAGCAGGTAGCGATTGGAACGCTGTCGGCCATCGAAATCACTCGCGCCGCGGCGGAAGTTTCGGCTGACAAAGAGAATCTCCTGATCGCGCAGACCAACGTGGCGCAGCAGGAGACGGTGCTAAAGAATGTGCTGAGCCGGAATGGCGTTGCCAGCCCGTGGCTGGATGAAGTGCACATCGTCCCGCTCGACCACATACAGGTTCCGGAGACGGAGGATCTCAAGCCCAATGCGGAACTAGTCGAGCAAGCGCTCGCCCAGAGGCCGGAATTGGAGCAGACCCGGATCAATCTCCAGAGCACACTTATCAACCTTGCGGGCAGCAAGAATGCGCTGTTGCCTGTACTGCAGGCCTTTGCGGACTTCACGAACAACGCGTTGACCGGCGCGCCGAACGCGTTGTCTAACGGCGCGAGCGGGATCCCGGATCCATTCGTAGTTGGGGGTTACGGGAACCTGGTGGGCCAGATTTTCCGCCGGAATTATCCAAACTACGCCGTGGGTTTCTCACTGAACATTCCTTTCCGGAACCGAGCCGCGCAGGCGGACTACGTGGCCGACCAGCTCACGTTGCGGCAGGCCGAGCTTCAACTGCAGAGAGGCATCAGCCAGGTTCGGGTGGAGGTTAGGAACGCGGTGATCGGACTGCAGCAGGCGCGCGTGCGATACGAGACCGCAGTGGCGACGCGAGTACTGGCGCAGCAGACTCTGGATGCGGAGCGCAAGAAGTTTCAATTCGGCACGTCGAGCATTCCCCTGGTAGTACAGGCGCAGCGGGATCTCAACAATGACCAGAGCGCGGAGGTGCAGGCGATGGCCAACTACACGCACGCGCGGATTGCATTTGACGAGTCCGTGGGGCAAACGCTGGAGCAGAACGGCATTTCGATGGAGGAGGCGAAGACGGGACAAGTGGCCCGCGTATCGTCGATACCCGAAGGTGTGCTGAATCCGAAGAAGTGACCAGGAGGCAGAAATGAAACGCCAAGAGACATTTGTGGTTTTCGTGGCCTGGAGCCTCCTGATTTCCCAGGCCGGCGCGCAAGAATCGCTCCTGGTGGAGAAGCCGAAGGCCCCGGTGGTGGTGCGGCCGTACAAGGCGGCGGTGGTTCCTCCTGTTCGTCTGAAGAACTCGGACCGGCTGCGCAGGCTGATTCGAGCGGGCAAGCTTTACCTCACCGTTCAGGATGCCCTGGCGCTGGCGATCGAGAATAATCTCGATCTGGAAGTGGACCGGTACGGGCCCATCGCGGCCGAGTGGCAACTGGAACGGCAGCAAGCCGGCGGTCCGCTGCGCGGGGTCACCAACGGCAATTCGCTGATCAATCAGGCCACCAGCGGGCAAGGCATCGCCGGCAGCCAAGTGAGCGCCGGCCTTGTCGGCGGTACAGGTGGCGGTGGCGGCGCCAGCGCGGGCGCGGCGGTGGTTTCGCAGATCGGGCCGATTACTCCGAACCTGGATCCGGTGCTGCAGAACGCGACTTTCTTCGCGCATACCACCGCTCCGCAGGCGAATACAATCCAGAGCCAGACGCCGGCACTGGTGGACACGCGGCACGTCTACAACACCTTTGTCCAGGAAGGCCTGCTAACGGGGGGCTTCGTACAGGTTTCGGCCAACGAATCGTACCTGAAGGAGAACACGCCCACCGACTACTTGAACCCATCCGTGGCGCCGGTGGTGCAGGTCTTCATCCGCCAGAATTTCCTGCAGGGCTTCGGTGTGGGCGTGAACAGCCGGTTCATCCGCGTCGCTGAGAAGAGTGTAGGCTTGGCGCAGGAGACGTTCCGGTCGCAACTGCTCAACCTGGTGGCGAACGTGCTGAACCTCTACTGGGATCTGGCGAGCGGTAATGAGGATGTCAGGGCGAGGGAGCGCTCCCTGGCCGTGGCGCAGAAGTTTTATGACGATAGCAAGAAGCAAATCGAACTCAGTGCGCTGGCTAGGGTGGACATCTACCGGGCGCGGGCTGAGCTGACCACGCGCCAGCAGGAATTCGCTATTGCGCAATCGACGGTGCGTCAGCAGGAGAACCTGCTGAAAAACGCTCTGAGCCGGAATGGACTGGAAGATCCCCTGATCGATCAGGCGGAAGTGGTGCCGCTCGACCACATTGAAGTTCCCAAGGAGGACGAATTGCCGCCCCTGAGGGAGCTGGTGGCCCGGGCGCTGGCGAAACGGCCGGATGTGGAGCTGGACAAATTGAACCAGGAGAACGCGGAGATTTCGGCGCTCGGAACCAGGAGCGGGATCTTGCCGATCTTGCAAGGAACCGGAGTTCTCTCCGAGAGTGGCTTGTCGGGCACAGCCGTGCCTCAAGCCGACGGGACTACAGCGGATCCGTACTATGTGGGCGGCTTGGGAAATGCGTTGGGTCAGGTGTTTCGCAATAATTTCCCGAACCGGCGCGCGTCCGTGTTGTTCGCGGCTAACTTCCACAATCGTACCGCTCAAGGGGATTATGGGATCGACCAGTTACAGTTACGCCAGAACGAGCTGGTAACGCGCCGAAGCCTGAACCAGCTTGTTGTCGACATCTCCAACCAGGTGATCGCGCTGAGGCAGGCGCGGGCGAGATATTCCGCCGCTGTCGATACCCGGGTGCTGGACGAGCAGTTACTCGAAAAGGAACAGCGGAAGTTCTCGCTAGGCGCTTCGACGATCAACGATCTGGTGGTGGTGCAGCGAAGTCTGGCGGCGGCGCGAGAGGCTGAGGTTGCCGCACTGGCCTCTTACAGCCACGCGCGTGTTGCGCTGGATCAGGTGATGGGGGAAACGCTGGAGAAGAACAATGTTTCGGTGAGCGCAGCGCTGGAAGGGAAAGTGGGAAAGTAGGAAAGTAGGTGACGAGCACCTAGCGGTGACCGTTGGGGTTGCGGCGGCTGAGCAGATCTACCAAGCGATCGAATCTCTGGTCGGTGCGTTTCTGCGCGGCGGCCAACTCGCGGATGTCGACGCGGATTTCGCTCAGTTCGGCTTGTGCGGCTTTCTGAGAGGCGGCGACTTGGTTGACCATCTTCAAGCCCGCGGCTACAAGTTTGCGAACTCCTTCGAGCCTCTTGTCGAACTTTTCCTGGTGCTTTTCTAAGCGGTCCATCCGCTCGTTAGCCTTTTGCCACCGGATCTCCGCCTTGGCTTGCTGATCGAGGATGAATTCAATAGTCTTTTCGACGTCCACTGCCCACCATGATAGCGCACGCTACATGTACATTCCGCCGTTCACGTTTAGCACGTGGCCGGTGATGTAGCCGGCTTCTTCGCTGGCGAGAAAGGCCACGGCGGCGGCGACATCCTGCGGAGTGCCGAGGCGCTTGAGCGGTATGGCGGCGAGCACTTTCTCCTTCAGGTCCTGGGGAAGGGCCTGCGTCATATCTGTGTCGATGAAGCCGGGAGCGACCGCATTCACGGTGATGCCGCGGGAAGCCATCTCGTGGGCGAGCGATTTCGTGAGTCCGATCAGGCCGGCTTTGGACGCGACGTAGTTGGCCTGGCCGGCATTGCCCGCCTCGGCCACTACTGACGTGATGTTTACGATGCGGCCCCAGCGCTCACGCATCATGCCCAAAAGCACCTGCTGCGTGGCGATGAACGAGCCGGTGAGGTTGGTAGCCAGAACAGCGTCCCAGTCTTCCTGCTTCATGCGGACAGCCAGTCCGTCTTTGGTGATGGCCGCGTTGTTGACCAGGATATCGATGTGTCCGAATTCCTTGGACGCTTTGGAAAATGCCGCGCGGATGGAATCAACAGCGCTGAGGTCCATGGGGACGATGAAGGCGTCTCCGCCAGCGGCGCGAATTTCCGAGGCAACCTGCTCGAGCTTATCCACCTGGCGGGCGGCAAGTACGACGCGGGCCCCGGCCGAGCCAAGGGCGAGCGCGCAGGCGCGCCCGATCCCCCGGCTGGCGCCGGTTACAAATGCGATTCGATTTTGCATCGACATATTGAAGTGACATCATAATCGATAGAGGGCCCAATCGTATATAGTGTCCTGTTATCCGAAAGGGCGAATTTCGGTGTCTAAGATGTTGAGAGGTGCGCGAGCGCGCCGACGCCACACAGCGAGGTGAAAAAATGCTGGAGATCCGGAACGTGACGAAATCCTACGGCCGGCTCACCGCGGTAAACAACGTCAGCTTCACGGTGCGCCCGCACGAGGTGTGCGGGTATCTCGGGCCTAACGGTTCCGGCAAGAGCACCACCATCAAGATGATTACGGGGATGCTGGAGCCGACTGCGGGAAGGGTCCTCTACAACGGGCAAGATATTCGGGAAGATCTGATCGCCTACAAATCCCTGCTGGGCTACGTGCCGGAAGAACCGCACCTGTATTCGTATCTGACGGGTTGGGAGTACCTGCAACTGGTGGGAGAGCTTCGTTGTCTTGCTTCGGATGCGCTCGAGCGCAAGATCGACCGTCTGCTCCGCCTGTTCTCGCTTGACGACTACAAATATGCGCCGATTTCCTCGTATTCGAAGGGGATGAAGCAGAAGATCCTGATTTCAGCGGCGCTCTTGCACAATCCCGAGATCCTGATTCTGGACGAGCCGATCTCGGGGCTCGACATCACGGCGGGACTGGTTTTTCGCGAACTGGTGGCGCGGTTGGCCGGTGAGGGCAAGACGATTTTGTGCAGCTCCCACGAACTCAGCCTGGTGGAGAACGTCTGTTCGGAGGTGGTGATCCTGCATCGTGGGCGGGTGGTGGCACGCGGCTCGATAGAGCAACTGCGGCAGTTGCGGAACCAGCCTTCGCTCGAAGCGGTGTTTTCCGATCTGGTGGCGTCGGACAAGATCGAGAGCGTGGCCCGGCAAATGCTCGAAGTGGTGATGGAGACATGACGTTTCAGGCGGAGAAGGAGCAGTTCGTCCGCATGGCGCGCAATTTCTTTGCGCGTTTCTTCGAAAATGACCTGCTTTCGCCGCAGGCCGACTTCCATGCCACGCTGAGCCAGGCGCTGGGATTGCTAGCTTCGCCGGGATTATTTATCCCTCTCCTGCTGTTGCCACTGCTGATGATGGACGCGGAAGCGGCCCGGAGTTGGAACATCAAGCTCATTTTTGTGTTCTTTTCGATGCTGGTGATGGGAGTGCTGTCGATCCTGGAGTGGGACGCGCTGATGCTTGACAGCCGCGACCAGACCATTCTGATGCCGCTCCCGGTGCGGCCCCGGACTATGTTCGCAGCGAAATTCGCGGCGCTGGCGGTGTTCCTGGTGATCTTCTCGGTGGACGTCAACGCCGGGTCCATACTCATGCTTCCGCCGCTCGAGACGCAGGGAAACATGGGCGGGCTGGCCAACCTGGCGCGCTTCACGGTTGCGCATGCGGCCGGGACCATCGGGGCGAGCGCATTCACTTTTCTCGTGATCGTCTCACTCGAGGGAATTCTGATCAATACGTTCCAGCCGAAATGGTTTCGGCGGATTTCGACCGGCACCCAGGTGATCGCAGTTTTGGGCATGCTTGCCGCGCTATTTTTCTTCCCCGCCATTGTAGAGGAGATGCCGCGCTGGAAAAGCGAGGGCGCATCGATGGCGCGTCTCTTTCCGCCGATGTGGTTTGTGGGAGTGAGCGAGGTGCTGCAGGGGACGGCAGACCCCTTATTCCGCAGCCTGGCCCGCATGGGCCTCTATGGGCTGGCAGCGGCGAGCGCCTGTTCAGTGGCCACCTACGCGGTGGCGTACGGACGATACACCCGTGCATCGCTTGAAGGAGCGGTGGATGCCGGCAAGGAAAAGTCGCGAGGGGGCGGCGTGGTGCGCGAGGCTCTGATTCAGGGCTTGCTGCGAAATCCGCTGGAGCGCGCCATCTTTCGATTTTCTTTGCGAACCATGCTCCGGAGCCCAAAACACCGCCTGATCCTCGCGGCATACACGGGAACGGGACTGGCGCTGGTGCTGGAGGAGTCTGTCGCACTGGCCTTGCAGAAGGGGCTGGAGTGGAAGCCCGCACAGGAAGTGGCGATGCTGTCGTTGCCGCTGGTGATTTCGTTTTTCCTGCTATCGGGCATGCGTTTCATTTTCAATATTCCGTCTGAGTTGTCCGCCAACTGGATTTTCCAGGTCACCGAGCGCCGGGAACACGCGAACTACCTTGCGGGCGCCCGCGCCTCGATGGTGTTGCTGGTGGTGGCACCGGTCGCGGCGGCAGTAGCGGTTGTCTTCAGCTTTCTGTTTGATCCAGGAACCGCATTGGTCCATGCAGCGTACTGTTCGCTGTTGTCGCTGCTGTTGGTGGAAGGGCTGTTGTGGCGGCTGGATAAACTGCCATTCACGTGCTCTTACGTTCCAGGGCGGATTCCCGTGGTAATGCTCCTGTCTGCATACTTGGTAGCATTCCTGTTCTATACGCACGTGATGGCGTATCTCGAACGCGAGATGTTACAGAGCGGGCTCGCGACGGGAATCTCGCTGGGCGTCTTGTTCTCCGCGTGGTGCGGGTTGCGAGCCTATCGAAGACGCCCGCGTGTGAAGACCGAGGGGCTCGTGTTCCAACAAGAACCCGAACCGGTGGTGTGCACGCTGAACCTCGGGAATTGAGCCGCCTGGTTACGCCGGCACCGGCGCTTCCAGTTTCGCGTACCAGGGCTTGGCGGCTTTGATGGCGTCATTCACCGCGTTGATGTTCTTGACGCCCTCTTGGGCGAGCCAGTCTTCCAGCGCTTTCACGCCCTGTTTGGCGTAGACGGGAATGCCTTCTTTCCACGTGGCGCGGCCGCAGAGCACGCCCGAGAAATCGGTGCCCGACTCCGCCGCCATGTGCAGCGATTCGGTGAACTGAGCGTTGCTGACTCCGGCGCTCAGATAGATGAACGGCTTGGTCGCGACCGCGGCAGCCTTGCGGAAGTGATCGAGCGCTTCGGCGCGCGAGTAGGCCTTCTGCCCCTTGTAAACGCCCGAGCCCTCCACAAATTCGGCGTTGATGGGCACTTCCACTTTGAGCACGTCCACGTAGTATTGCGGTTTGGAGAACTCCTGCATGCTCTTGGTTACGATTTCCGGTTTGCGCCTGGCGTATTCCAGGCCTTTCTCGTCGCCGCCCTGCGGGTCATAGCCGACGAACTCGAGGAAGAAGGGAATGTCATTGGCTACACACTCGGCGCCGACGCGCTCAATGAACGCATGCTTGATGTCATTGACCTTGGCATCCTCGAACGGTGTGTAGTAGATGAGGATCTTGACAGCGTCTGCGCCCCAGTCAACTATGCGCTTGGCCGAAACGTGCGGTAACAGGTCGGGCAGGCGTCCGGGCTGCGTGTTGTCGTAGCCGCTCGCTTCGTACGCCAGAAGCAGGCCGGCATTCTTGGCGCGCGCTTTGGCGGCCGGCAAGCCCCACTCCGGATCGAGCAGAATGGCGCTGGCGTGCGGCGTTAGAATCTTGCTGACCGCCACTTTGAACTCGGACATCATTTCATCGGTGACCTGTTTCTTGTCGATTCCTTTTCCAGCCGCGAGCGACTTTTGCAGGCTTCCGCGCTGATCCATTGCAGCCGCGGCAATGACACCAGCCTTATTGGCGAGCGCCTTCATGTGCCGCTGTTTCCCTTCTGACAGTCTCATTGTTGAGTTCTCCTTATATGTATTCCAGAACTGATGGTCGCTTCCACTTGTTGAACCGCCGGAAATAGGCCCGTGCGCGTCGGGCGTCCTTCAGGATTTGTGTCTTGAGGGCGTCCGGGCTCTCGAACTTTCGCTCTTCGCGGAGACGCCAAGAAAATTCCACCCGAATGGCGCGCGGCGTTTCTCCGGCCAGCGGATCAAGCAGAAATGTTTCGATCGAGAGTTGGTGGCTCCCGCCAAACGTAGGCCGGTAGCCAATGTTCGTGACCGATTCCCAACTTCGATTGTCCTCCAAATCGGTAGTGCGCGTCACGTAGACCCCGCGCTTGGGCAAGACTTCGGACTGTGTGGCCAGGTTCAAGGTAGGCACGGTTTTCTGCTTGCCTACGCCGTGGCCGGCAACGACTTCGCCTTCGAGCGCATAGGGCCGCATCAGGAAGCGAGCGGCACGCGCGACCGCGCCGGACTCGACCAGATGGCGCAGACTGCTGCTCGAAACGGCGTTTCCGCGGCACATCACCGCGGACACGATTTCGGTGGTGAATCCCATATGCCGGCCCAGCGTTTCCAGCAGCCGCGTATCGCCGGCCTTCTTATATCCAAAGCGGAAATTCTCGCCGACAACCACCGCGCGAACCCGAAGTTTTTGGATCAGAATCTGTTCGACGAATTCTTCCGCCGAGAGCCGCGCGACCTCCGCGGTGAAAGGGAGGATCAGGACCTGCTCGATGCCCTCTTGCTGCATCAAGGCGCAGCGTTGCTCGGGCAGCGTCATGAGCTTGGGTGCGCGAGCAGGCGCAACCACCTTGGTGGGGTGAGGGTCGAAGGTTAATACGGAGGCGCGCCAGCCGTGAGCTTTGGCGATCTGGCGCACGCGCTGAAGAATGCGGCGGTGACCGGCGTGCACTCCGTCGAAATTGCCGATGGTGAGGGCGGAAGGGCCGAAGTCGGGCGGCACCTGGTCGAGTCCGCGGAAGATGCGAAAGGGCGCGCTCATTTACCCAGCGTCCTCCACGGTGATTTCGAGGCCATCGTAGGCCAGGCGAATATGCCGAGGCAGCGCGTTCTCGGTCTCGCGGTGCGGCAGATCGTGAGAGATGTGAGTAAAGAAGGCCCGCCGGGGCGCGAGCTGCTGGACGGTCCGGATGGAGTGCTCGACGGTGGAGTGCGTGGGATGCGGCTTGTGGCGTAGAGCGTCCAGGAACAGGACATCCAGGCCGCGCAAACGGGCCATAGATTCGGCGGGAATCTCGCTGTGATCGGTGAGATAGGCGGCGCTGCCGAAACGAAAACCGAAAATGGACGAACGGCCGTGCAGCAGGCGTATGGGCAGGAATTCCCGGCCAAAGAGTTCAAACGGGCCGTTGAGCGTGTGGGTCTCCAGTTGCGGGACGGACGATTCCCGCTGCTCGCATTTAAATATGTAAGGGAACGCGCGCTGAATGGCGCTCAAGGTCTCGGCGTCGGCGAAAATGGGAATATGCGTGCCCTGCCGAAAATTGAAAGGCCGCACGTCATCGAGCCCCATCATGTGGTCGGCATGCGAATGGGTGAACAGCACGGCATCCAGCCGGTCCATTTTGGCGCGCAGTACCTGCGTGCGGAAATCGGGTGTGGTATCGATCACCACGTTGTAGCCACCGAAGCTGAGCAGCACGGAGGGACGCAGGCGGTTGTCCCGGGGATCAGACGACTGGCAGACGCTGCAATGGCAGCCGGGAGTGGGAACGCCCACGCTGGTGCCGGAGCCCAGCACCGTGATCTTCAATGGGCCCAGCGCGCCCATTCAGCTTTTCTTGCTTTCTTCGAGCGCTTGCACGTAGCGGAAGCGCAGTTCCGTCAGCGAATTCTCCAAGAGACGCTGCTCTTCGAGCGTGAGATTCCCCTTGGTCTTTTGGTGCAGCACTCCGAGCAGATCGATGCTGTGGCGCGCCATGTCGAGATCCGGCCTGGGCCTGTCTTTTTCGTCGCCGAAGTGGATCAGCCCGAGTTGCAGCTCCGCCTGCGTGCGCAGTGAGAGCATGAGGAACTCGAGCGTAGCAGGCGGCAGGGGAATGCGCTGTTCGGCGGACGGCTCGCCGGCCTCCGCTTGGGGTCCCGAAGGCGGGTTTTCGATCTCACTCATGCTGTGACCGATATTTTATCAGCATCGGGCGCCAGTTCACCGTTCTACTGGCCGCTACCGAAATCTGTTACGACGGGTTCCGTGCCGTGAATGGTCTCCAGGTCGGCTACAATCGCTGCCGGTTGCGATTCGCGTTCCAGGTTGCCGGCGAAGTGACGGTGTGGGTCGTGGTGTGAGGTGGTCCAGTAAGCCACTGCGAGACCGCTGATAACGAACGGGTGCAACAGCGCCACCGGGAGCGCATACTTCTTAGACTTCAGGAAGGATTCGACGACACCGCGAACAGGTTTGCTTCGCGGCAGCGTACCCGGAACCTGGGCGATCACGAAACTAGAAAATGGGAGATCGGATTTTCGAGCGCCATAGGTCACCAGCGACTCGGCATCCTGCTTCGGCGTGGTCAGACTCACGTCGGCGAAGAAGCTGCGATGGATGGCGTGCGGGTAGTAGGTGTTGATGATGCCGCGGGAAAAATCCGCGCAGTTATGAAATAGCAGGTTGAAGTGGCTCTTGTTCTTGTGTGAGTTCAGCTTTTCGATGAGCCTGGCGTCCTGTTCCCTACTGGTCTCGATCTCGAAGCAATAAATCGTGCGGTCGAAAGCTGCTCCGATCAGTTGCACCCACTCCCCCTCGGGTGTTTCTCCGTCGGGGCCATCAGGTGCAATCTGCAACAGATGGCTGCGGCGATAACTGTCACGAAGAGCCGCCACGGTTTCTGCGGTGGCGTACTGCGGAACCTCTTCCAGCCGATCCACCGCGAAAAGATAGGGGATCAGAGGAATGGCAATCCAATCGTACCCGCCGATGTGGTGATACCGGCTGATGACGACACCGGCTTCCCCCGATCTGCAGGGGCGCAGCCGAATTGGAGAAGCGGCGCACACGCGGGAAAGATAGACGGCCGCATGGCCAGTCGGATTCATGCGGCCGAATGTGCCAAACGGCTCTTCGAGCAAGAGCGCGACTCCGGCATTCGCACTCCTTAATGCGGCGAAGAGTATCAGCAGGAGGATGGGCGCAATGGTTCGCTTCAACATATGAATCGCATCGCATCGAGGGGTAGACCCTCAATGATTAGGACGCTAGAGTACGCACATTCCGTTTCAGTACGGGCGCGTCCGGCTGTGGAGAAATCGATTGAGGGTAAAAAAACTAACGGTGATGTGGCGGTGAACGGGTAACATGGCGCTTATGGTTATCTGCGGAAGATCCCACCGGCGGATTCTGACATTCGCTGTTCTGATCAGCTTGTTTGCGGCCGTCGCGGCCGATGCCAGATCGCACCGGAGGCGTCCAAACGACCAAACCAGCTTCGCCTACTACCTGCTCTCCCTTTCGTACGCGCCCGACTTCTGTGCGCAGCCGGCCGGAAACAAAGATCCACGCGAATGCGGCGCGGGGCGCCATATCGGTTTCGTGGTGCACGGCCTGTGGCCGCAAGGGAAGAATGGCCGGGGTCCAGAGCGATGCGGAGCCGCCGGCCCAGTTTCCGAGGACCTGATCCGGGTGATGTTGAACTACATTCCCAGCGAGTCGCTGATCCAGCACGAGTGGCAGAATCACGGCACGTGCAGCGGCCTGAGCGCCGCCGATTACTTCGCCGCCGTGCGGAAGGCTCGAGACGCGGTCACGATTCCTGCCGATCTCAAGCAGCCGCCGCGGCCGTTGCGGAAGAGCCCGGCAGAAATTGAGGCTCTGTTCGCGGCTGCAAACCCGAGCTTCCCGAAAGAAGCGTTTCACGTGTCCTGTTACAGGGACGGTGACTTGCAGGAGGTGCGCATCTGTTTCGACAAGGATCTCTCGCCACGGGCCTGCGGCGCGAGTGGAGGCGAGTGCGCGGCCGGGCGTGTCGAGATTCTACCGGTGCGCTGACTGCGTCAGCCGAAGGAGTTTCAAAACCGTTTCCAGGCGCGACACGCGCCTCATCCAGATGTATACTGTTGGCCCGGTGGTAACGGAGGCTAATCCAATGTCTTTGAAAAAACGAGCAACAGCGGAGTTTGTGGGTACGTTCTGGCTGGTGTTCGGCGGATGCGGCAGCGCCGTGTTGGCGGCTGCATTTCCGAGCCTTGGCATAGGTTTCGTGGGCGTGGCTCTTGCATTCGGCTTGACAGTGCTTACCATGGCCTATGCGATCGGCCACATTTCCGGGTGCCATTTGAATCCCGCGGTGTCTGTCGGCCTGGCGGTGGGGAAGCGCTTCCCGGCGTCAGAGCTACCCGCGTACATAGTCGCGCAGCTAATTGGGGCGGTGGTCGCCGCGGCGACTCTGTACGTGATCGCGAGCGGCAGGGCGGGATTCGATCTCGCCGGGGGATTCGCGTCGAACGGATACGCGGATCACTCGCCGGGCGGGTACTCGCTGGTGGCGTGCCTGGTCGCCGAGGTAGTTTTGACGTTTATGTTTCTCATGATCATTCTCGGCGCGACCGATCGCCGGGCGCCGCAGGGGTTCGCGCCGATCGCCATCGGGCTAGGGTTGACGCTGATCCACCTGATCGGCATTCCGGTGACGAATACGTCAGTGAATCCCGCGCGGAGTACGGGACCGGCTCTGTTCGTCGGAGGCTGGGCGATCCAGCAACTCTGGCTGTTCTGGGTGGCGCCCCTGGCGGGAGCGGCTATTGCAGGCGTGGCGTATAGCGCGCTGGCGGGCGAAGTGGAGAAAGAGAAGGTGCGAGCGGCAGGGGCGTGATGTGGCGCGTAGCGTGACCCGCAGAGTTTGCTGAAGACTCGGCTGAGCAACCGCTTCCTTTGGTCGCGGCTCGGTTAGCAGACTGATTCGGAGCTGCGACAGAAGGAAGACATGCTCAACGCAGAGTTGCCACGCAAGCTGGGATTGATCGACGCCACGGCCATCGTGGTGGGGACCGTGATCGGCTCGGCGATTTTTTTGGTTCCCAATACGGTCGCGCGCAATCTTCCGTCGGTCCCCCTGATTCTGCTGGTGTGGAGCGTGACCGGGCTGTTGTCCTTTTTAGGCGCGCTGGCGTACGCCGAGCTGGGCGCGATGACGCCGGACACTGGCGGCCAGTACGTCTATTTGCGAGAAGCCTACGGACCGCTGGGCGGGTTCCTGAGCGGGTGGGCAAGTTTTCTGGTGATGCAATCGGGCTCGATTGCCACGCTGGCCGCGGGCTTTTCCATTTATCTTTCCTACTTCATTCGGCTCAGCCCGCTGGCGGCGAAGATGGCGAGCGTCGCGCTTATCGCCGTGCTGACGGTCGTTAACTATCGCGGCGTGAGTCTCGGGGCTGCGGTGCAGCGGACTTTCACTTTTCTGAAGCTCGCCGGGCTGGGGATCATCGTAGTCAGCGCGTTCCTGGCGCCGCGGCATGTTGAGGCCGCGGCCGCGCCGGTTGACGGCGTATTCTCCTGGGCGCAATTCGGCGTGGCCATGATTGCCTGCCTGTGGGCGTACGAAGGTTGGAATTGCCTGAGTTTCGTGGCCGGCGAGGTGAAGCGGCCGGAGCGAAATCTGCTGCTCGCGCTGGCGCTGGGGACGGCGGCGCTGATCGCGATCTACCTGGCTGCGAATCTAGCGTACCTGCACGTGCTGTCGGTGCCGGCTATCGCGGCGACTGACCGCGTGGCCGCCAGGACAGCCGAAGTGACTCTGGGTTCGCTCGGTGGCACGCTGGTTTCGCTCACGGTGCTGTTCTCGATCGCAGGAGCATGTAACGGATCGGTCCTCACGTTTCCCCGGATCTATTTTGCTCAGGCGCGCGACGGGCTGTTCTTCAAGTCGGTGGGCAACGTGCACCCGCGATTCGAAACGCCGCATGTCGCGATTGCCGTGCAAGGAGTGTGGGCTGCCGTACTGGCGATCAGCGGATCCTACGAGCTGCTGTTTTCGTACGTCATCTTCGCGGCGTGGATCTTCTACGGGATGGCGGTGCTGGGGGTGATTGTGCTAAGGCACAAAAAGCCCGCTCTGCCGCGCCCCTATAAGATGTGGGGCTACCCGGTGACGCCTGTAGTCTTCGCCGCGGTTTCTTTCTGGTTCGTGGTCAACACCATCGTCACCACGCCGAAATCGTCGCTGATCGGGCTCGCACTGGTTGCCGCCGGCATCCCGGTGTACTACATTTGGCGGAAGGCGACGTCTCACGTTTAAACCATGTTCCGAACAAAACTCCTTCTTTTTGCTGTAGCGGCTGCTTTCGCCGCGCCGTTGACAGCGCCGGTTCCAAAGACGCGCACCGGCGACGTCACGGAAACCATCCACGGAGTCACAATCGCCGATCCTTATCGATGGCTCGAAGACCAGCAGAGTCCGGAAACGCGGGCGTGGATCGATACGCAGAATGCGTATACGCGCTCGGTGCTGGATGCGCTGCCAGGGCGCGCGGCGATCAGCCAGCGGCTGGAGGAACTCCTGAAAACGGATCGCTTCGAAACTCCGGTGGTGCGGAATGGCCGATATTTCTTTACGCGCCGTCTCGCCGACCAAAACCAATTTACGATCTGTCTGCGCAACGGCCTGCACGGATCCGATCAGGTGTTGATTGATCCCAACAAAAACGGCCGCGATCAAACCACATCGGTGGACATACTCGATGTCTCTGAAGACGGCAAGTGGCTCTTGTACGGAACGCGGCAGGGCGGGGAAGACGAAGTAGCTGCCACCATCCTGGACGTCGACGCCAACAAGGAGGTGGACCACCTGCCGCGGGCCCGTTATTCGGGAGTTCGGCTCACGCCCGACAAGCGCGATGTGTATTACTCCAAGCGCCTGCCTGGAGGCTCGCGCATCTATCATCACAGCGTGGGCAAAAATGCCGCATCCGATGAGGAGATTTTCGGTAAGGGCACGGGACCCGAAGAGTTTGTGATCGCCGATCTCTCCCGGGACGGCCGATATCTGGGCCTGGACGTGAGCCACGGGTGGGGCAAGAAAACCGAAGTTTATTTCAAGGATCTGAAAGCCAACGGCCCGATTGTAACCGTCGTGAACGACGTGGACGCTGAGTTCGACAGCGAATTCGCCGGCGATCGCATGTTCGTGAAGACCAACTGGAACGCGCCCAACGGGCGCATTTTCGCCATTGATCTTGCGAAACCGGCGCGCGCGAACTGGAAAGAGGTGGTCCCCGAGGACAAGTGGGTGATCGAGAGCTTCTCCGTAGCCGGCGGCCGGCTGGCGGTGAACTATCTGGAAAACGTCAATTCGCGGGTGGAGATTCTCGATACCAAGGGTGAGCACATCCGGAATATCGTGTTCCCTTCGCTGGGCACCGTAACTGCTGTCTCGGGACGATGGGACAGCAACGAGGCGTTTTATACTTTCACTTCATTTGCGCAGCCACCTACGATTTATCGCTATAACGTTGCGAAGGGCGAGCAAGAAGTGTGGGCGCAGGTGAAGGCGCCCATCGATTCCGCGCAGTTTCAAGTCCGGCAGGTGTGGTACCCGTCGAAAGACAAAACGCGCGTGCCTATGTTTCTGGTCTATAAAAAAGGACTGAAGCTCGACGGCAAACGACCAACACTGCTTTATGGCTACGGCGGATTTCTCGTCAGCGAGACACCCGCGTTTCGATCCGATGCCGTGATTTTCGCCGAGCACGGCGGCGTCTTTGCGCTGGCCAACCTGCGTGGCGGCGGCGAGTTTGGAGAAAAATGGCACCGCGCCGGCATGCTGGAAAACAAGCAGAACGTCTTCGATGATTTCATCTCGGCCGCGGAATGGCTGATCGAGAACGGCTATACGCAGCCCGCGCACCTGGCCATCGAGGGCGGCTCGAACGGCGGCCTGCTGGTGGGTGCGGCGATGACCGAACGGCCGGACCTGTTCCAGGCGGTGGCGTGCGAATACCCTCTGCTCGACATGATCCGATATCAGAAGTTCCTGCTAGGCAAGCTCTGGGTCTCCGAATTCGGATCGTCGGACGATGCTAGGCAGTTCGAGGTGTTATACAAATACTCTCCGTATCAGCACGTGAGGCCGGGCGTGAAATATCCCGCCGTGCTGTTCGTTACCGGAGATTCGGACACCCGCGTCGCGCCGCTGCACGCGCGCAAGATGGCAGCGCTCATGCAGGCTTCCACGGGCTCGGACCGCCCGGTATTACTACGCTATGACACCAAAGCGGGACATTCGGCCGGGCTGCCCGTGAGCAAGCAGGTGGAGGAGTGGACGGATGTGCTGAGCTTCCTGCTGGCCGAGGTGGGCGCGAGTTGAGGCGCCGTTGAACAGCCGCGGCCTTTCACCGCGTCGCGCTCAAATACAGCTTCAGGTACAACACCGGCAGCGCGAACAGACTGCTGTCGACGCGATCGAGCAGGCCGCCGTGTCCCGGCAACAGCGAGCTGCTGTCCTTGACGCCGGCGCCGCGCTTTAACGCAGACTCCGCCAGGTCGCCGGCCTGTCCTGCGATGTTTACCACCACCGACAACAACGCGGCCTCGAGCGGCGTTACCGCGGGCAGCACACGGTTCAAATAGACGACGCCAAAGACAACCGACCCGGCAATGGAAGCGGCCGTTCCTTCCCAGGTTTTGTTCGGACTGATCTGACGCGCGAGAGCGTGCCGGCCCAGGCTCTTGCCCACGTAATAGGCGCAAGCATCACCTACCCAATTCAGCATGAGGCCGTACGCCAGCCAGTGCGGGCTCTCCGCGCGCAGCAGAATCGCAAACTTCCACGAGCCGAAAATGTAGAGAACGCCGAACACCAGGAAGGCCGCGCTCGGCAGAGTTTTCGTCACCTCCCCGCGCAAGGCGAGCACGAGCGCTGCGAACGCCAGCAGCGTGAAAACCAGGGTGGCATCCGGCGGCCTCATCGCCAGCACCAGAAGGCCCGCGGCGTAACCTACCGGTCCGGGTTTGACAATGCCGTAGCCGGCCGCAATGCCGGCATATTCCGAATAGCAGATCAGAGCGACCAGTGCGGTTACGGCAAAGAGCGCCCAAAAGGGGCCGAAATAAACGACGTAGAGGATGAAGGGGATGAGGAGGAAAGCCGTCAGCAGGCGCTTCATTGCGGGGAAGCGATCGCTTCGATCAGTTGTTCCTCTCGATTGGCGGGCGTACCGTGCCACGCTCCGTTGCTCAGGCCGCCGTAGCGCCTGTCCCGTTTTTGATAATCCAGGATGGCCTTCAACAGCTCCGCGCGATTGAAATCCGGCCAGAGGGTGTCAGTCACGTACAATTCGGCGTACGCAATCTGCCACAACAGAAAGTTGCTGATGCGCATTTCGCCCGACGTTCGAATCAGGAGATCGGGGTCGGGTGAAGTTGCCGTGTAGAGATTCGAGGCCAAGAGCCGTTCGTCGATATGCAATTCATCCAGCCGGCCCTTCCGCCGGGCATTCTGGATGATGGAATTGACGGCGTCCAGAATCTCAGAGCGGCCGCTGTAATTGATGGCCAGATTCACCAGCAGGCGGCGGTTCCCCGAGGTGGACTCCACCACCGATTCCAATTCGCGCCGCACGGGCGCGGGCAGCGCGTCCAGCCGTCCGATGGCCTGGAGCCGGATGCCGTTCTTTTGCAGGTCCGGCAGTTCCTTTTGCAGGTAGTATCGCAGCAGCCGCCAAAGAGTCTCCACCTCGGCGCGCGGGCGCTTCCAGTTCTCCACTGAGAACGCATACAGCGTCAGCACCTTTACACCCAGACGCGCGCAAGTTTCCACGGTAGTGCGCACAGGCTCTACGCCGGCGCGGTGACCTGCCACTCTCGGCAGGCTGCGACGGTTGGCCCAACGGCCGTT
>Ga0335077_10002250_pt1 | contig 23018 bp, 16 predicted proteins | sample Lox_Sample_31_FD_207151 | JGI IMG/M metagenome (GOLD analysis project Ga0335077, IMG submission 207151) | Soil microbial communities from Loxahatchee National Wildlife Refuge, Florida, United States - Lox_Sample_3.1 | ecosystem: Environmental > Terrestrial > Soil > Wetlands | place: USA...
AAAGTCGATGGCGAGGTTTATCGGGGTGGTCGCGAGATCGCGCACCGGCGGCATCGCGTGCCCGAGAAGAGGAGCGCAGACCCAGGCCAGCAGCGCTCCGGCGGCCGCGCCGGCCGTCACCAGGAGCGCGCTTTCCACGAGCATCTGCCGCGCCAGCCTCACGCGCGTGGCGCCCAGCGCCAGGCGGACCGCGATTTCCCCGCTCCGCGCCGCCGCCCCTGCCAGCAGCAGGCCGGCGACGTTGGCGCAAACCAGCAGCAGCAGGAATCCGCCCGCCACGGCGAGCAGGCGCACCACGGCGCCGTATTTGTCGCGGACAATCGATACCCCACGCTCGAGCGGATCGAGCTCCATGCCGCGCCGGAGCTCGGCTTCGACGGCCGAAGGCCCCAGGTCGGGCTGCCGCGCGTACCATTCCCGGATCGCCGGAACCCAAAGCGCGCGGCACTCGGCCAGCGCCTGTTCGCGCGTGACGCCGGGTTTGAGGCGTCCGGCGAGATCGAGCTGCACCAGCTCCAGCGACTCCTCCGGGTTGCGCCGGATGCGCTCCAGAGCCGCGAGCGGCGCGCGGACTTCGGGCGTGTTGTCCGCCGAGAGGCCGTTGAAGCCGCGCGGCATCACTCCGGCGACGGTGAATGTATGGCCGTGGAGCACGATGGAGCGGCCGATGGCGTTCGGATCGCCTTGGAGCCGCCGCTCCCAGAAGCCGTAGCTGAGGACGACCGCGTCCGTGTCGTCCGGCGCGAGCACGCGGCCCAGCACGGGCTGCGCTCCGAGCTCCTGGAAGAACCCGGGAGTAACCAGGCGCACGCGCACCTGCTCGGGAGGCGCCGGCTGGTTCATGGCGACAGTCCATTCCACTTCGCCAAACGCGGAGGCCAGCGTGGTCGAGTGTTCGCGGAGGGCGCGGTAATAGGGATACGGAAAGTAGCTGCGGGCGCCGAGCTGCGGCGTGTGCTGCACCATGCGCACGAGCTGTTCGGGATGCCGCACCGGCAGCGGCCGCAGCCAGACCGATTCGAACGCGCTGAACAGCAGCGTGCCGCCGCCGATGCCGATGACGAGCAGCGCGACGGCGCTGAGGGTCAAGCCCGGGGTTCTGGCCAGCATGCGGACGGCGATGCGGAGAGTTGCGACCACGCTCAGGCCTGTCGCAGCACGAAATAGGGCTGGTTGGAGAGGTTCCGGCCCAACCCGGGCCACATATCGTGATCCAGCGAAAAGTAATATTGCAGGGGGAATGGCGACTTCGTAAACTCGCCCGGAATCGGGGCAGTCCACGGGCTGCCAGTCATCGGTGTGGTGACGAATCGCTCCGCCTGGTTGACGTGGCGGTAGTGAAGCGTCACGGCTCTGGGAGTCCCTTGGATCGCCAGCACGATGCTCACGGCGTCGCCGGGACGGAAGCGCGGCGGAGGCGTGTGGCGGCAGGCCCACTCGTATCGGGCACGCGGGTTCAAGACGCTCGCGACGACGTCGGCCGCGGCGCCATTCGGCTTGGCGTCTGCCAGGCGCTGTTCCATGCGCGCGATGTCTTCGTCGATCTGGACCAGGCGGCCGGCCCAGTGTCCGCGAAGCTGGTAGTCGTAGCCGAACGGAATGTCGGGCCGGTAGATCGCTTTCGCGGGCTCGGCGAAGGCGGCCCAAGCGGTGCGGGCGGCACGGTACTGCTTCAGCGATTCCTCCAGCGCTGCGCGGTCACCGGTCTTTTCATAGATCGCCCACAGCACGCCGCTGCGGTACTTGGAGGCGAAAAAGCGTCCGATGCCCGCCTGGATCTCGATGTCTATTCCCCACACAACTGGCGCACCCTTGCCGGAAGCGTGCGCCGCCAGGGAGTCGAGCCAGCCAGCCACTTCCACGGGTGAATACTTCGGGCCGGCCTTGCCTGCCAGCAGCTCCTCGGCATAGTCATCGATGCGCGCGAACATCTCCGGGTCGAACGGGCTCACGGTGCCGAACCGCTTCGGAGCCGGCGAGTCGCTGTAAGGATGCTTCGCCTTCGCATCCACGATCGACATGTTGTAGTACATCTCGGGCCAGTAATTGTTGTTCGCCGCCGACGCCCCGTGCGACGACGTGATCAGCGGCAGAATCCGGCTGGCGTGCGCCAGCGCGATCTCGCCCGGCGTGGTGGCCTGGATCGGCGTAGCCGGATTGTAGAGCATCCGGCCCCATAGTTGATAGCTGTACTCGAACTTCTGCCAGTCCCACTTGGGCGCGAGCGACGCGTCGAGATAGGCGCAGCGTCCTCCCGGCAGTCCTCCGCCCTTCTTGCCTTTGAATGACAGCGGCTCGCACCACTCGACGCCCGCCGCGCCGCAGAACTGGAAGGCTTTCCCGTATGCCGATGCGAACTCGGGATCGCCCCAGAGGAGCAGATGCTGGGTTCCCGGCCAGATGCGGAACACGACCTGATATTTGCGCTTCTCGTCGAACAGGTCGCCGTAGCTATAGCGCATGAAGCGGCGCTCGCCGTCGGAGAGCGCGAAGAAGCCCTCGCGCTTTTCCTTGGGCGGCATCTCGAGGTCGCGGATGCCGGCCTGGTGATACGGCAGGCCCATGTGTTCGGCCATGAACTTCGGCGAGACGGTGACCGGAAGGCCCGTGGAGAGCGCGGTGTCGATCATCCTGCCGTCGATGCCCTTGGCGTGCAGGTCGAGTCCGATCTTGCGCCCGCTCTCGACCGCCGCGCCGAAAAGCGTCTTCCAGAAGTCGTAGCTGCCCTCGGCCACGCCGCTTTCGCCATGGACGCGGAAGGTCAGCCCGGAGATCTCCGGCACCTCGGCAAGGATGCGGGCCAGCGCGTCGTGGCAGTAGGCGGCGTGCTTCTCCGGCGTCAACCCCTCGATGATGTAGTTGGCATTCGGGCTGTTCTCCCACTTGTACGCGTGTGTCCAGATCGCAAGCTGAAAGTCGAGACCGTGGCGGACGGTCTCTTTGGCGATGTATTTCAACATCGCGAAATTCCGGTCGCGCTCATCGTCGGGCAGCGGCCGCGCTTTCACGTTGTAGCCCTTGACGTCCATGAGGAACGGATAGGGGAAGTGGAAGTAGCAGTCGCGGATGTCGCGGGCGAAGTCGTAGCCGATGCCGAAAGCGAGGCTGAAGCGGTTGAAACGGTTTGCGGCGAGCATGCCGAGATACTCGGGCCACATTTCGCTGTCGTTGTACCAGGGCTTGTCCTCCACGTCGCTGACGAAGCAGCGGGTGACGCTGCGGACAGGGTTGGCGGGCGATTCGGAAACGGGCTCCGAAAGATGCGTGTCGCGGCGCGACAGTTCGGTGATGGCGTAGACGAGCCCGCGGGAGTCGCCGGCCTTCAATACCAGCCCGTTTGCGGCTGGAGTGATGGTGTAGGACTCGGGCGCGCCGGCGGCATCACCGTTCACCGAAATTCGGACCGGAGCGTTCTCGCGCACCGTGACAACCTTCTTCAGTTCCCCAATCGCCCACGCGACGGGAGCCGATTGCGCGACCTTGTCCTTGCCGAGGTCGATCGCCACCTCACGCGGAGCGCCGAAGGACGAACTCGCAGCCAGTCCGAGGCCGGACCATTTCAAAAATTCTCGCCGGTCCATATGTGTCCTACACTATCACTACTATGCATCGCCGCCGGTTTCTCCAATCCGCCGCCGCGCTCCCCCTCGCCGCGCAGCAGAGTCCCCGACCCCTGATCCCCGACCCCCGACCCCTTTCCCTGGCTCCGCGCTTCGGCGATGGCCGCGACTGGTGGTTCGAGCGGCGCTTCGGCATGTTCGTCCACTGGGGCATCTACGCCATCCACGGCATCCACGAGCAGGAGCAGTGGCGCTACCGTGTGCCTCGCGCCGAATACGTCAAGCTCCCACAGCAGTGGAACCCGGTGAAGTACGATCCCAACGCCTGGCTCGACCTCGCCGACGAGGCCGGCATGAAATACATCTGCCTCACCACCAAGCACCACGACGGCTTCTGCCTGTGGGACACCAAGCAGACCAGCTACAACACCATGAACACGCCCTATGGCAAGGACGTCCTGCGCCTGCTCGCCGACGCCTGCCATCGCCGCGGCGTGCCGCTGTGTCTCTATTACTCCATCGCCGACTGGCACCAGCCCAACTATCCGAATCAGGGCCGCACCCACGAGCTCCAACCGCAGCCCGGCGACCAGCCGGATTGGGGGCGCTACATGGAGTTCCTTAAGGCGCAGGTGCGCGAACTGTGCACCAATTACGGCGAGATCAGCGGCTTCTGGTGGGACATGAACGTGCCGAAGTTCGTGGATCCGTCTGTCAACGAGATGATCCGCAAACTCCAGCCCAAGGCCGTGATCAACAACCGCGGCTTCGACCCGGGCGATTTCGGAACCCCCGAACGCGACTACGAAGCCGGCGGCGAAGAAGCGCTGGTCTTCAGCCAGCGCACCGAGGCCTGCCAGAGCGTGGGAAGCGAGAGCTGGGGCTACCGCAAGGACGAAGATTATTACGACGACCGACACCTGCTGCGCAGCATCGACAAATACCTGGCGCGCGACGCCAATTACCTGCTCAATGTGGGCCCGATGCCCGACGGCACCATCGCCCCGCGCCCGGCGGCGATCCTGCGCCGGATTGGGAAATGGTACAGCGCCGTGAAGGAGGCTTTCGAAGGCACGGTGCCGGCATCGAACCTGACGACGAATCGCAATGTGCTCCTCACTCGCCGGGACAACACGATCTACGTGCACCTGCACAGGGACCCCATCAAGGAAGCCGTGCAGTTGAAACCGATGGCGGTGGCTCCGGTCCGCGCCACCCTGCTCAATACGGGGAAGCCCGTCGAGTTCGCGGTGGACATGGTGCCCACCGATCACATCGAGCACAAGCCTTACCTGCGACTGCGCAGGCTTCCCGTCGATGAGCTGGCGGATACGGTGCTGGTGGTAAAGGTGGAGTTTGCCTGAGCTCCCCGATGTCGTGGTCTACGTGGAGGCGCTGCGCGATCGCATCGCCGGGCGCCGCCTGGAACGCATAGCGCTCCGCGGACCGTTCCTGCTGCGCACGGTCGAGCCGCCGGTCGAAGCACTCTACAACCGCCTCGTCACAGATGTTCGCCGCGCCGGAAAGCGCATCGCGATCGGCTTCGACAATGGCCTCTGGCTGGCGATCCATCTGATGATCGCCGGCCGCCTCCACTGGCAAAGCAAGCGGCAAGCCATCGCCACCTTCGAATTCGACAACGGTTCGCTCACGCTCACCGAGGCAGGCACGCAGCACCGCGCCCAGATCCACGTGCTCGATGCCTGCCCAGAAGCGGCGGGCATCGAGCCGTTGGAGAACAGTGCGGAAGCCTTCGCCGCCGCCGTGCGCGCCGAGAACCACACGCTCAAGCGCTCCCTCACCGACCCGCGCCTGTTCAGCGGCATCGGCAACGCATACTCGGACGAGATCCTGCACCGCGCGCAACTCAGTCCCGTGGCGCTGACCTGGAAGCTGAAGCCCGGAGAGATCGGCCGGCTGCACGCCGCCACGAAGGAAGTCCTCGCGGAGTGGGTCGAGCGCCTCCGCGCCGAAGCGGCCGGCAGGTTCCCCGAAAAGGTTACGGCGTTCCGCGAAGAAATGGCGGTGCACGGAAAGTACAATCAGCCCTGCCCGCGCTGCGGGACGAAGATCCAGCGGATCCGCTATGCCGCCAACGAGACCAACTACTGCCCGCACTGCCAGACCGGAGGCAAGCTTCTGGCGGACCGCGGGCTCTCCCGCCTCCTGCGCGAGGACTGGCCGCGCACCCTCGACGAGCTGGAAGCCTTGAAGCGCCGATAGCGGCCACGTCACGGCGCTATATTGAGCGTGTGAATTTGCGTCTGCTCGTGCTCGCCGCCGCGTGCGCGACCGGGCTGGCCGCCGATGCGCGGCGCATCTCGCTGGCGGGCACCTGGTCGTTCCGGCTCGATGGAGCTCCCGCCGGTGCGGACACCATTTTTCTCCCAGGCACCACCGACCAGGGAGGATTCGGCGTCAAGGTAGTCACTCCAGATAAGGGATGGCTAACGCGTCCCTACAAGCACGAGGGACCGGCCTGGTATGAGAAACAGGTGGTGATTCCCGAGTCCTGGCGCGGGCAGCGCATCACGCTCTTCCTGGAGCGGCCGCACTACCAGACCGAGGTACGGGTGGACGACAGGCCCTTCGGCGCCCAAAACAGCCTCTCCACGCCACACGTCTACGACCTCAGCGGCGCCCTCACTCCCGGTCCGCACCGGATCGCCATTCGCGTGGACAACACCTACCGCATCGACGTGGGCCGAGACGCGCACAGCATGACCGAGCACACCCAGACAAACTGGAACGGCATCGTGGGCCGCATCGAGCTGCGCGCATCGCCGCCCGTTTGGATCGACGACGTGGCGGTCTACCCCGATGTTGCCGCCAGCCACCTCCGCGTGACCGGTACGGTTCGCAGCCTCGGCGGCGCTCCTCCCCCGGGCGAGCTAACGGCAGCCGTGCCCGATCTGCCTGGCGCCCACACGTCGGCACGCGTGTCCGGCAGCTTCGATCTCACCGTTCCCGTGACAGGCGCGAAGCTGTGGGACGAATACGAAGGCTCGCTTTACACGGTGGTTCTGCGATTCGGCGACGACGCGGTGGAAGTGCCCTTCGGCATGAGGCAGATCGCGACGCGCGGCACGCAGTTCGTCCTGAACGGCCGTCCCATTTTCATCCGAGGAACGCTCGAGTGCAGCATTTTTCCGCTCACGGGATACCCGGCAACCGGCGAGGAGGAATGGGCGCGCCTGTTCCGCATCGCGCGCTCCTACGGGCTGAACGCGTTTCGCTTTCACTCCTACTGTCCGCCCGAAGCCGCGTTCCGCGCGGCCGATCGCGCCGGATTCCTGCTGCACGTAGAGCTTCCCGTCTGGAGCCACAACGCCGGAAAGGACCCCGCGCTCAACGACTACATGCGCGCCGAAGGCTTCCGCATCCTGAAGGAGTACGGGAATCATCCTTCGTTCACGATGCTCTGCCTGGGCAACGAGCTGATCGGCGACGACAACTTCCTGGATGGCCTCGTTGGCGAATTCAAGCGCGCCGATCCGCGCCGTCTCTACACCTTCTCCGCCGATCACCGCCGGCGCGCCCCTGGACCCACCTCCGACTACTACGTCACGCAACAAACCTCCGCCGGGCGCCTGCGCATCAACGGCACGCGCTTCGGACGCACCCAGGACGGCACCGATCACGATTTCGCCGTCAGCGTGAAGGCCGTCCCCGTGCCGCTGGTGGCGCACGAGCTCGGCCAGTGGGCGGTCTATCCGAGCTTCGACGAGATCGCCGGCTACACCGGCGTGCTCAAAGCGCGCAACCTGGAAGCCTTCCGCGATCAGCTCGCCACGCGCGGCATGATCGCGCAGGCGCGCGATTTCCAGCACGCCTCGGGGCGCTTCTCGTGGTCCATCTATAAAGAAGATATCGAGGCCGCGCTGCGCACGCCCAATCTCGGCGGATTTTTTCTTCTTCAGTTGCAGGATTTTCCGGGACAGGGGGAAGCGCTGGTCGGCCTGCTCGATTCCTTCTGGAACTCCAAGGGCATTCTCACGCCCGAGGAGTTCCGGCGCTTCTCCGGCGAGACCGTGCCGCTGGTCCGCATGAAGAAATTCGTCTGGAAGGCGAGCGAAACCTTCGAAGGCCTAGCCCAAGTGGCGCACTACGGCAAGCACCCCATAGACGCTGCCGCAGCGAGATGGCAACTGAATGCGGACGGCGGACGTGTCGTGCGGAGCAGCGCGTTCGCACCCGTAAAGGTCGCGGCCGGCTCGGTGACCACGCTCGGCAATCTCAACCTGCCCCTTAGCGGACTCTCCGGCCACTTAACCCTGACCCTGGAAATCCCCGGGACTCCTGCGCGCAACGGCTGGAACCTGTGGGTCTTCCCGGACGCCGTCAGCGTCGAGCCGCCGCCCGGCGTCACCGTCGCCACCACGTGGGATGCGGCGCGGGAAGCGCTCGCGCAGGGGCGGCGCGTGCTGCTGCACAGCGTCAAGGGTCCAGCCCTGGAGGCGAACCGCTTCCTGCCCATCTTCTGGTCGAAGGCGTGGGGCGGCCAGAGCTTCCGCGACCAGCCCAGCCACCTCGGCATACTCTGCGACCCCAAGCATCCGGCGCTCGCGGATTTCCCCACGGCGTCCTACGAAGATTTCCAGTGGTGGGAACTGACCGAGAACTCACGCGTCTTCGTCCTCAACGACACGCCCGCCGGCTTCCGCCCCATCGTGCAGGCGATCGACGACTTCCATCGCAATTACAAGCTGGGGGCCGTGTTCGAGGCTGCTGCCGGAAACGGCAAGCTGCTCACGACGTCGTTCGACCTCACCAGCCTGGAAGAACGGCCCGTGGCTCGTCAACTTCTGCACAGCCTGCTCGCCTACGCCGAGCGGTTCGATCCCAAGCAGCGGCTTTCCCTGCAGGACCCGGACAAGATTTTCAAATGAGCCCGAACCTCAACGCCCGTTACGTCTGGAGCATCTCCGCGGTCGCCGCACTGGGCGGGCTCCTCTTCGGCTACGACTGGGTCGTGATCGGCGGCGCCAAGCCCTTTTACGAGCGGTTCTTCCACCTTGCCAGCCAGCAACAGGTGGGCTGGGCCAATAGTTGTGCGCTGCTCGGATGCCTGCTGGGATCCATTGCGGCGGGCGCGCTCAGCGAACGCCTGGGCAGAAAGAAGCTGCTGATTCTCTCGGCGTTTCTGTTCGCGATCTCATCTGTGCTCACGGGCTGGGCGCCGGCGTTCGCCTGGTTCGTCGCCTGGCGCATCCTGGGCGGCGTTGCCATCGGGATCGCCTCCAACGTATCGCCGGTGTACATCGCCGAGATCAGTCCCGAGCAGTGGCGCGGACGCCTGGTGTCGCTGAACCAGTTGACCATCGTGGCCGGCGTCCTCAGCGCGCAGATCGTCAATTGGTTGATCGCACAGCCGGTGCCGGACGGCACGCCTGCGGAAGCCATCCGGCTGTCGTGGAACGGCCAGCTCGGATGGCGCTGGATGTTCACGGCGGTGGCCGCACCGTCAATCGTCTTTCTCGCGGGCGCGTTTTTAGTGCCCGAGAGCCCCCGCTGGCTCATCAAACGGGGCCGGACCGATGCGGCACGCCGCATTCTGGCCCGCATCGGCGGCGCGGGCTATGCGGAGGAGGCGCAGGCCGGGATTCGCGCCAGCCTCGGCCTGGAGCGGCACGTTGCCTCCGCGGAAGTGCTCGCCCCGGAGATGCGCCGGATTCTAGGCATTGGCATCGCCCTGGCCGTGCTGCAGCAATGGAGCGGCATCAACGTGATCTTCAACTACGCCGAAGAGATCTACCGCGGCGCGGGCTACGGCGTAAGCGGCATCCTGTTCAACATCGTCATCACGGGCGCCATCAACCTGGCATTTACGCTGGTGGCGCTCGGCTTCGTCGACCGTCTGGGCCGCCGCGGCCTGATGCTCGCCGGCTGCGCGGGAATCGGGCTGTCCCACACCCTGCTTGGCTTCGCCTACTATTTCGGCCTGAAGGGAATGCCGGTGCTGGTTCTGACGCTCTGCACGATTGCCTGCTATTCCATGTCCCTGGCTCCGGTGACCTGGGTCCTGATCAGCGAGATCTTTCCCAACCGGGTGCGCGGGCCCGCCGTCTCCATCGCGGTCTCGGCTCTGTGGATCGCCTGTTTCGCCCTGACCTTTACGTTTCCGGTCCTCAACGCCGCCCTCGGCTCCAGCGGGACCTTCTGGCTTTATGCCGCCATCTGTTTCGCCGGCCTTGTGTTTGTGAAACTCCGCGTGCCTGAGACCAAGGGGCGAACGCTGGAACAAATCGAGAAAGAGTTAAGCCTATCGTAGCCACGGCTTGCCTCGGGTGCTATTCTCTTTTGTTCGGAGACCCCCATGGCCCTGATTCAATTCACCCGGAACCACACAGATCATTCTACTGACAAAGGTTATCAGTTCGAATTCTTCTGCGACCGCTGCGGCAATGGATTCATGTCGGAGTTCAAAGCATCGGCCATCGGGTTGGCCGGCAGCGCCATGCGCACCGTGGGCAATCTCTTTGGAGGCTTCCTCGGGAACGTCGGCGGCTCGACTTACGAGATCGAGCGCGCCGTTCAGGGTCCGGGCCACGACGCGTCATTTCGGACCGCCGTCGAGGAGACCAAGCCGCAGTTCCGCCAGTGCCCCAAGTGTACCCACTGGGTCTGCCTGGCCACCTGTTGGAACGGCAAGCGCATGCTCTGCTTCGATTGCGCGCCCGACGTGGAAGCGGAACTGGCCAGCGCGCAGGTCCAGACCCAGGTCGACCAGATGAAGCAGAAGCTTCAGGAAATGGACCTGACCAAGGGCATGAACCTCACCGCCGAAGCCGCGGCGCTCTGCCCTGCCTGCGGCGCGCGCACCCAGGGCTCCAAGTTCTGCCCCGAGTGCGGCAAGCCCCTGCGGCCCAAGAACGAGTGCCCGCGCTGCGGCACCACCGTGGAAGGCGGCAGCAAATTCTGTCCCGAGTGCGGCAACAAAATGGCCTGATCCGCCATGCCCGCTTACTCCGGGAAGTTCCAATACGCCGGCGAGAAGGGCGAGATCCTCAGCCAGGGCCCCTGCCAGGTCAGTTTCGACGCGGAGACCTGCGTGGTCACGCCCGCGGGCGGCACAGCGCTGGCCTTCGATCTGGGCGACATCGACCGTACCGTGCCCGCCGAATGGGACCTTCAGCTCGCGCTCTACACCGCACGCACCGTCACCCTCCGGCAGTTCGGCGCGGCCTTCAGCGACATGGCCCGCGAGCTGCTCGCCGCCTGGCGCGATCGCACCGTGCAATGCCTGCTGCTGGAAGACCTCGAAGAAGAGGGCCGGTACACAGGCCTGGCGAACGGCGCTCCGGCGGAAATCCGTATTTTCAAAAGCAATGTCGCGATCCTGCCGCAGGCTGCCATGCCCTTTCAATGGCGGCTCGCCGAAGTGGGCAAGCTCCAGTTCGACGATGCCGCTTACAGCATTACCCTGACCCGCGGCGACGAGCAACTGGCGCTTTCGAAACTGGCCAGGAAGACAGACGAAGTCTTGGGTAAGCTCACCGGCGCGCTCGGCGCGCTCCGCGAGCACTCGGCCACGGTCTTTCACGGCGTGTTCCCTTTCCTCAACGCGGACCAGCTTTCCCGGCTGCTACAGCTTATGCCGGAAGGGAGCAGCGCGTCGCTTGCCGCAATGGACGCCATCCATCCCCGTCTCTCCGAGGCGTTGATCGCGCATGCCGTCGACGAACCGCTGAAACCGTACTTCGACGATCTTCGCTCCCGTGCCGCCTCGGAGCCGCTCATGGCCGGATTCAAGTTCATCCGGCCGGACGAGGGAACCACTGCCGGGACAGAGACAGATCCCGAGGCGGACGCCGAGCCGGTCTTTTTCTGGTTCTGGGTGCCGCTGCCCGGCAACCTGGCGGCATGGGAATCGACGTCGGGCAGCGGACGCGCGACCTACTTTTTTCGCGCGGAGCCGCCGTTCGCTTCGTCCGCAGCCTCGCTGACCCGTGGACTCGCCCTGGTCAATTTTCGCCGCGAGCCGCTCTACCTGCCGGAATCCTCCCTGGCGGAGCAGCAGCGCTACCACAGGTACGCTATCGGCGCGCGGAAACTATCGGATCTGCGCCGGCTGCGCACGGCTTATGTGGGGCGTGCCATTCACGGCTCGCTCGAGACCTGGCAGGCGCAGGTGGCCGATCTCGCAAGCCCCCGCCGGGGCCTATAATTGATGGAGTCCTGATGGATTGTCCCTACTGCTCGGCAACGCCGGAAGACGCCTGGATCTTCAACGAACACGCGATTGCCATACCGCCGGATGAGCATGCCGGGTCGTGCCACGCCGTCGTCGCCCCCAGGCGCCACGTTCCCGTCTTCTATGACCTCGATGTAGAGGAGCAGCGCGCGATCTGGGATGTACTGCGCGAACTGCAACAGCGCATCCGGCAGTCTCTCGTGGTGCAGGGTTTCGATGCCGGCTTCGTCGATTCGGCCGATGGGACAGGACACACTCACGTACACCTGATTCCCCGAGTTCCGGGCCATCCGGTCGAACGGCCGCTTGCCGCGGAGTGGGTCGCACTAGAATAGGACGGATGGCGTCCGAGCCGGTGCTCGAAGTTCGCAATCTCCGCGTCGGGCTGATCGGCGGTCATCAAATCCTCGACGGAGCATCATTCGAGATCCCGAAAGGCAGCATCACCGGTCTTTTCGGCGATTCCGGTTGCGGGAAGTCCACGCTCGCTCTGGCTCTGATGGGGCTATTGCCTCCTCAACGCTATCGCGTCGAAGGCGAAATCCTGCTGCGCGGGCGCGATCTGCTTCGCCTGCCGGAGTCCGAGGTCGCACGCGTGCGCGGCGCCGAAATCTCCCTGGTCCTCCAGGATCCCCTTCTTGCGCTCAACCCGGTGCTTCGCGTGCGCACGCAGATTCACGAAGTCCTCCGCGCGCACCAGAGGACTGCTGACCCCTCGAGCCTGCTCGCGCTCGCCGGCCTCAAAGAGCCGCACCGGGTTCTCGAAGCATACCCCCATCAGCTCAGCGGAGGCGAGCGCCAGCGCGTTACCATCGCCCAGGCGCTCGCCTGCCGGGCGCCGTTGGTGATCGCCGATGAGCCTTTCACTGCCCTGGACGCCCCGCGCGTCCTCGAATTGATCGGTCTGTTTCGCCGGCTCCGCGCCGATGCAGGCGTTTCCTTCCTCCTGATCAGCCATCATCCGGGCGTTCTGGCCGCGGCCGCCGACACCACGTTCCGGATGCATGGCGGAATTCTGGCTGCCCAGACAGTCTCACAGGAGCGGGGCCATGGGGTCTGACGCCGTGCTCACCGTCCGCGGGCTGTCGAAGACCTATTCGCAACGCCGGTGGTGGGGCGGCACGGTCCCGGGCATACGCGCCCTCCATGACATAAACTTCACGGTCGCGCGCGGCCGGACCCTGGCCGTCGTGGGCCCTTCCGGTTCCGGAAAGACCACACTTGCGCGCTGCCTTGCAGGCCTCGAGCAGCCGGAGGCAGGCGAGATCCAGTTCGCCGGCGCGCCGGTCGAAATTCAGCTCATCTTCCAGCAGCCCGCGGCGAGCCTCAACCCGCGATTCTCGGCCGCCGAGGTCGTCGAGGAGCCGCTCGTCATTCAGCGCCGCGGGTCAAAACCAGAGCGGCGCGACAGGGCAGCACTCGCCCTGGAGCGGGTCGGCCTCTCGCGGACCATTCTGGGCCGGCGCTCTCACCAGCTCAGCGGCGGAGAGCGCCAGCGGCTAGCCATCGCCCGGGCGCTAATCGTCGAACCGAAGCTCATCGTCCTCGATGAGTCCCTCAGCGGGCTGGACATCCGGCTCCAGGAACACATCGCCAGGCTCCTCGCCGATCTTCAGTCGCGGCTCGGCATCAGCTACATTCTGATCACCCACGATCTCGGCCTTGCTTCCCGCCTGGCCGCGGAAATTGCAGTTCTGGACGGCGGCCACATCGTCGACTGTGCGCCTCCGGCGGACCTCGAGTCACGGTCCACCCATCCCGCAACCCGGGAGCTCATCGCTGCCTCGAAGGTGCTGGCCGTATGAGATACGTCGCGCGGCGCCTGATGCACAGCCTGCTGCTGCTGGCAGGCGTCTCGGTGCTCTCGTTCGTCTTCTCCGAACTCGCCCCTGGCGACTACTACTCCGAGCTGCAGGCCGAGGGCAGGGTCTCGGCAGCCACCTTGTCAGCGCTGCGATCGCAGAACGGCCTCGACCGCCCTTTGCCGCTGCGGTATGCGATCTGGCTGCGATCGGTCGCTCACGGCGAGTTCGGCTACTCTCTGGCCTACCAGGGACCGGTCGGCCCCCTGCTCGCTCAGAGAATCCCGGGCACGCTGCTGCTTACGTGTCTGTCCACCGGGCTGGCGTGGCTGCTGGCGCTGCCCATTGGTGTCTGGAGCGCCGCGAACCGCGGGTACCAGTACGACACCATACTTAAAGTGTCACTTTCGATTCTCTTATCTATACCAGAGTTACTCCTGGCGATTATTCTGTTGGCGATAGCCGTTCAAACAGGGTGGCTTCCGGCGGGAGGAATGCACTCGCCCGGCGGCGGCAGTCTGATCGACCTGCTCCGGCACCTGGCGATCCCGGTAACGGTGCTGACTCTCGGGCTGTTGCCGGTCCTGATCCGGCACGTGCGGTCGGCGGTCTCGGAGGCAATGGGCAGCGCCTTCGCCCTGGCCGCCGCGGCCCACGGCATTCCCCGGCGGCGGCTGCTTCTCCGGCACGTCCTGCCCGTGGCGCTGAATCCTCTGATTTCCTTGCTTGGGCTGTCGCTGGGAAGCCTACTGAGCGCCTCGCTGCTGGTCGAAGTGTTGGTGGGCTGGCCAGGCCTCGGTCCGCTGTTTCTGGAAGCCATCTTCGCCCGCGACTTCGCGGTCGTGCTCGGCGTAGTAATGGTCTCCACGAGCTTCCTGATTGCCGGCAACCTGGTTGCGGATCTCCTGCTTTATCGCGCCGACCCCAGAATCCGCGTTTGACTTATGGGAATCCGATTCACTTTGACCGCCTTGATCGTGCTACACGGAGCCGTGGTGTTTGCCGGCTTCCTGGCGCCGTACGACTATGCCGAGCAGCACCGCGAGCGCCCCTATGCGCCCCCCACCACGATTGGCTTCTCGCCCTGGCCGTACGTCTACAGCCAGGACTCGACGCGCGTTTACCCGATCCGTTTCTTCACCCGGGGACGGCTTCTGGGCGTCGATCCCGGCGGGTACCTGTTTCTTCTGGGCACGGATGGCTACGGACGCGATCTGTTTTCCCGGATTCTTTACGGCGGCCGGGTGTCGCTGGCAACGGGTATCGTGGCCGGCATCTGGGCTCTCGCCCTTGGTCTTTTCTGGGGTCTGACAGCGGGGTTCTACGGAGGCCGCGTGGACGGCATCATGATGCGGCTGGCGGAGTTCTTCCTCGCCCTTCCCTGGCTCTATCTCCTCCTCGGAGTCCGGGCGTTTCTCCCGCTGCACATCTCACCGGCGGAGGCGTTCTTCCTCCTGGTGGCCATCATCGGGAGCGTGGGCTGGGTGCGTCCGGCGCGCCTCGTCCGGGGTTTGACGCTCAGCCTCGCGGAACGGCCGTACGTGGAGGCCGCGCGCGCTTTCGGCGCCGGGCCGCTTTACCTGGTCCGCCGGCATATCCTGCCCGAAACGAAAGGACTTCTGCTCACGCAGGCCACCATCCTGATCCCCTACTACATCCTCGCGGAGGTCACGTTGTCTTTCCTGGGTCTGGGTGTCGGCGAACCGGTTCCGAGTTGGGGGAGCATGCTGGCCGATGCGCGCCAATACCATGCGCTGGTCGCGCATTTCTGGATGCTTGCGCCAGGGGTCGCAACGTCCCTCGTTCTATTGGGTTACATCCACTTGTCCGACCTTCTGCAGTCACGCTCGTGAGATGCCGCCCGAGGCTGGCGCCGCCGATACTTTGGTTAATATCCTTTTTATCCACAATGGGTTAAACTGAGGACCACAGGGCTCGAGGACGTGTTGAATGCACTGAAATGGGCGATCCGCCTCACAGGTTTGGTGTGTATTCTACGTGCCGCGGGAGACGATCGTCTGCTGGTTCCCGGACCCGCCGGATTGCGCGGGGGACGCCTGGTAGCCGCGCTGCGAAGTGAGCCAAAGACCCTGAATTGGGTGGTGGCCAGCGATGCCGGATCGCGCGAAGTGTTAACCCGCCTGATGGCAGACCTGATCCACATCAACCGCGAGACGCTGCAAGTCGAGCCGGCACTCGCCAAATCGTGGACCGTTTCGCCCGACGGACTCCACTGGACGTTGCATCTGCGAAGCGGCGTGCAGTTCTCCGACGGACATCCTTTCGATGCCGATGACGTCGTGTTCACGTTCCACGCCATTCTGGATGAGCGGGTTCACTCGCCGCAGCGCGACCTTTTGCTGCTGGACAACCAGGCCGTCGCGGTCCGCAAAGTCGACAGCCTGACTGTGGGGTTCGATTTTCCACGGGAGTACTCCGTGCCGGAGCGCATGTTCGACGGCATATGGATTCTGCCGCGCCACAAGCTCGAGGGGGCGTGGAAGGAAGGCAGGCTTGCCCAAGTCTGGGGGCTCGGAACCGATCCGGCCCACGTTGCCGGACTGGGGCCGTTCCGGTTCAAAGAATACCTGCCCGGCCAGCACGTGGTCCTGGAACGTAACCCATACTACTGGAAGCGGGATGAGAACGGGAACCAGCTTCCGTATCTCGAGGCGGTGATGTTTCTGTTCGTGGGCGCCGAAGACGGACAGGTGATGCGGTTTCAGGCGGGCGAATCGGACGTCATCAGCCGGGTGGGCGGACGCAATTTCGCGGTCCTGGAAAAGGATCAGCAACGCCGCGGATATGAAATGCGCGACGCCGGACCGGGGCTGGAATACAGCTTCCTGGTTTTCAACCTGGCCGGCTCGAATTCAGCGCCGCAGCAGGCGGCGCGCGTGGAATTTCTAAATCGCAAGAGCTTCCGCCAGGCGGTCGCGATAGCGGTCGATCGCGACGCGATGGTGCGGCTCGCGTACGCGGGGCGGGCGGTGCCGATCTCCGTCCCCGTGCCGGCGGGGAACCGGCTTTGGGTAAACGGCAAAATCCCGGCCATCGCGCACTCCGCGGAGAACGCGCGCCGGATTCTGGCGGCGGACGGATTTCACTGGGATCGCGCCGGGGCGCTGCTCGATGCCGCCGGCAAGCCGGTCGAGTTTTCGATCGTGGTCGGCAGCAACAATCCCGAGAGGATGCAGATGGCCGGCCTGATCCAGGACGACCTGAAGCAGATCGGTATGCGCGTCCACGTGGTGCCGCTGGAATTCCGCAGCCTGGTGGAGCGCGTTCAGCGGACGCGCGATTTCGAATCGGCGCTGCTGGCGCTCGCGAGTCCGGATGCCGACCCCAATCCGGATATGGCCGTCTGGCTTTCGAGCGGCGGCAACCATCTGTGGAATCCGAACCAGCCTTCGCCGGCCACTGGCTGGGAGGCCGAGATCGACGGCCTGATGCGTCGCCAGATCGCGACGCGCGATTACGCGGAGCGTAAGCGCATGTTCGACCGCGTGCAGGAGATTCTCGCCGAGTATCAGCCCATGGTGGCGCTGGTCACCCCGCACGTGCTGGTGGGAGCGCGCAAGGACCTGTGCAACTTCCGCCCCGCGATTCTCGAACCCTCGACTCTCTGGAATATCGAGCAGCTCTATTGGCGAAAGGGATCCTCCGGAAGCGGCAGATGAACTCCCAGCCCGCAGCCGATTGGAGCAACGCCCGCCTGGTTGCCGCGTGCTTGAGCGGAGACGAGCGCGCCTGGTATCTGCTGCTGGAGCGCTATAAGAACCTGATTTATTCGATCCCGCTCCGCTACGGAGCGGAGCCGCAGGACGCCGCGGATATTTTCCAGGCGGTCTGCCTCGATCTCTATAACGAGCTGCCGCGCCTGCGCGATCCGGAGGCTCTGCAAGGATGGCTGATCCGCGTAACCGCGAACAAGTGCTTTCACTGGAAGCGGCGCCGCGCCACGCAGGCCAACGAGTTCGGCGACGATCTCGAAAGCGTTTCGGGCACGGAGCAGATCCCCGCCGACAGGATGCTGGTGATGGAACGGGAGCAGATGGTGCGCGAGGCGATCGCCCAGCTGCCGCCCCGGTGCCGCGAGATGATCCACCTGCTGTTCTTCGAGCATCCGCCTCTGCCCTATCACGAAGTAGCGCAGCGCCTGCGCCTGGCCAGGGGATCCATCGGATTCATTCGCGGCCGGTGCTTGAAGCGGATCAGGAAAATTCTGGAAGAGAAGGGTTTTTGAATGCCACGCGACACCGCGCCGCCGGAATTGCTCGAGCAGCTCACGGCGAACCTCGCGCGCGAGCCAAACGCGCGGCGGAGACGCGAGCTTCTGCGCGCGCACCCGGCTCTGTGGCAGCCCGGCACGGTCTCGAGACTGTACGACGAGGTTGTGCGCCTTCTACACGTGGACTTGCAGCAGGCCGAGCGCCTGGCCCGGGCGGCTGCACAAATCGCCCGCAAGACCGGCGACCCAACCTCGCAGGCGGCCGGCATACGCGCCCTGGCGCACATCCATTACCGCAAGCGCGAGTACGAAACCTCGTTGGAGCTCTACAAAAAGGCGCTCGCGATATACAACCGCCTCGGTGACGAGCGGGAGGCCGGGCGGACGCTCAGCAGTTCGCTCCAGAGCCTCATTTACCTGGGCCGCTACTCCGAAGCGCGGAGGTGCGCCCGGAGGGCCAGGGGGATTTTCACCCGGCTGGGAGACCGCCTCCGGCTGGCACGGCTCGACGCCAACATGGGCAACGTGCTCTACCGTCAGGACCGGTTCGGGGAAGCCCTGGAGCTATACCAGAGGGCCTATGCGGCATTCGTCGAAATCGGGGAGCCGCAGGATGTGGCCATCTCCCTGAAGAACACCGCCACCTGCCAGATCAGCCTCAACAACTTCCAGGAGGCGCTGGCGGCCTATGAACGCGCGCGCGCCTACTGCCTGGAGCACGAGATGCCGCTGCTGGTCGCGGTGGCGGACTACAACATCGCGTACCTGTACTACCTGCGCGGCGAATACACGCGGGCCATCGAGCTCTACCGGGCGGCGCGCGAGGATTGCGCGAAGTACGGCGACAATTACCGCCAGGCCTTGTGCGACCTGGATCAGTCGGAGATGTACCTGGAGCTGAACCTGATCGAGGAAGGCGCTCACCTGGCCGGGCGGGCGGAGCGCGCCTTCCGAGACCTCGGCATGGATTACGAGGCGGCCAAGGCGCAGACAAACCTGGCTATTTCCCTCAGCCATCACGGCCGCTCCCCGGTGGCGCTGGAACTCTTTCGCCAGGCGCGGCGGCTTTTCGAAAAGGAGAGCAACCGCGCCTGGATCGCGACCATCGATTTGTACGAGGCCCTGGTCCGCCATCGCGACGGCCGCCTGGACGAAGCCCTTGGTCTGTGCCGGCGCGCCCTGGAATTCTTCAGACCCTCGCCGCTGTTCACCAAGAGCGTGCTCGCGCAACTCCTCCTGGCCCGGATTTATCTGGATCGCGGCGAGATCCGCTTGGCCAAAAGGACCTGTCAGCAGGCGCTGAAACTGCTGGCCGCCGCGGAGACCCCGGCCCTGAGCTACCAGGCGTGGTTTGTGCTGGGCACCATCGAGGAAGCGCTCGGCGCTCCCAAGCCGGCCTACTCGGCGTATATGAAGGCCCACCGCCACCTGGAGAACCTGCGCAGCCACCTGAAGGGCGAAGAAATGAAAATCGCCTTTCTCAAGGACAAGCTCGAGGTCTACGAGGCCCTGGTGCGGATGTGCCTGGATCGCGGCGACACACCGGCCAACCGCGAAACCGCGTTCCGCTACATCGAGCAGGCCAAATCGCGCAGCCTCGCGGACCTGATCGCGTTCCGCTCGCAGGGCCTCCCGCCCTCTCGCAAGGCCGAGCGCGGACTTGTCGAGCAGGTGAACACGCTCAGGGGGGAGCTCAACTGGTACACGCGCACCATCCGGCTCATGGAAGGCCGGGCCAACCTGGTTACGCCGCAACTGACCAAACTCCGGCGGGCGGCGCGGGCCTGCGAACAACGCCTGGTGGAGGCTCTCGGCAGCCTGCGCGTGGAAGACCAGGAGTACGCCAATCTGCAGGGGGCGGGGTCGATCCCCCTGGAGGCCATCCGCGCCTCGCTGCCGGAAGACGCCATTCTCGTGCAGTATTACCGCGTGCAGGACCAGTTTCACGCGTGCCTGCTCTCGCGCCGGACATTGAAGATCGTGCCGGCGGGGCACGCCTCCAGCCTGCGCCGCGCGATGCAACTGCTGCGGTTTCAGCTCTCCAAGTTCCGCCTGGGCGCGGAATACGTGAGCGCGTTTCAGCGCCAGTTGCTCGATGCCGCCAATTCGCACCTTCACGAATTCCACCGGCAATTGATCGCCCCGCTGGAGCGCGATCTCAGCGCGTCCTCGCACGTCGTGTTCGCGCCGCACGATTTCCTCCACTACCTGCCCTTTCATGCGCTGCCGGACGCTTCAGGGGTCCCGCTCGGCGAACGCTACTCGATCTCTTACGCGCCGAGCGCAAGCGTGTACCACCTCTGCGCCGGCAAAGCGGGGCCGTCCGGCGGGGGCAAGCTGGTATTGGGCGTGCCCGACCCGGCAGCGCCGCAGATCCGGGACGAGGTGCGCGCCGTCTCCGGCGCGCTCGGCGAGTGCGAGGTGTTCATCGGAGAACAGGCCACCGACGAAGTGCTGCGGCGCAAAGGTCCCGCCTGCCGGCTGGTTCACATCGCGACCCACGGCTGGTTCCGCCAGGATAACCCGATGTTCAGCTCGATCAGCCTGGGCAACTCGAACCTGAGCCTGTTCGACCTGTACCAGCTCGATCTGCCGTGCGAGCTGGTGACGCTTAGCGGATGCGGCACGGGACTAAACGTGGTCGTCGGCGGGGACGAGCTGCTGGGACTGGTGCGAGGCTTGTTGTACGCGGGAACTCAGGGCGTCCTGGTGACATTGTGGGACGTGAACGACCGCAGCACCGCAGATTTTATGAAGCTGTTCTACGGGAACCTCCAGCTCCAGGGAACGAATAGGGCGGAGGCGGTGCAACAGGCGATGCGCGAGGTGCGCAAGGAATATGCGCACCCGTTCTATTGGGCGCCGTTCGTGCTGGTAGGGAAGTACCGCTGATTCGGCACCGGCTCCGGTCGACCTGGATTCAGCGGCTCTAACGTTGCAGGTCTTGCCTGAGGATCGCGACCTCCGGATGTTGCGCCGCGAACTCCTCCAACGCTTGAATTGCCGCCGGCGGCTGCTTCTGCGCTACATAGCTGGCCGCCAGAACCCGCAGGGCTCGCCGGTCTGCCGACAATGAGGTATTGTCATTTTGACCGAACCGGTCGCCTCATTTTCCTGGAAAAACTCGGTATTCCGGGTTCGCGAATCGCCACGAGCACAAAAATCAAAACGAGAAACTGTATTCTTTTTCATCAGCGGCAGGCTCCTCACGACGCCCCAGTGCCGCAATATTGCGCATTCTTTGCGACGACAATTCGGTTATTAGGAATTATCTGGGTGCCGATCTAAGAACACTCCCTACGTGACCATCCCTTACCTTAGATAGCTTGCGTCTACTGCTCGGAAGGACTCTACAATCGAAGTACCGACTACAGCTTATGTCCTTCGCCGCCGAAAAAAAACCGGCTTTCCCTATATCCAGAGGGGACTGCACACACCCTTGCAGTGTGTGGAGGACTGTGTCAAAAGTTCTGGAGCGTCCCCCAGCGGGAGTCAAGCAAGCCGTATGAAGCACTATTCGATTGACCGATGGGTAGACTATAGCCGTGACTTGGTTGGACCGAAGGAACGGGTCGCGATGAGCGCCCATCTTGCATCTGGATGTCCGGGATGCAGCGGTCTCGCCGATTTCACCGGAAAGCTGGCTCGGACCTGCATAGGCTTGAGCCAGGCGGCGATGCCCGAATCCGCCATGAGGATGGCGCGGGCAATCTTTCCGGTCGCGCCGAAGAACCGGCCCAAGGGCGGCACCCGCTTGCCGGTCGAATTGATATTCGACAGCTTCCTAGTGCCGGCGCCGGCGGGCATGCGCGCTACCTGGCAGTTGGGGTGGCAGGGATTGTACCGCGCGGGCGACTGTTCGGTAGATCTGCGGATTGAGCCGGAACTGAAGTCGCCACGGGCCTCCGTGATCGGACAGATCACGAATCACGTAGCGCCCGAGGATCTTATGAGCAATCTGCCGGTGAGCCTGCGATCGGGTAGGCAGGTGGTGGCGGAGACGGTCAGCAATGCGTTCGGCGAGTTCCAGTTGGAGTACGAGGAACAGCCGCAGCTCAAGCTGTATATCGGCCTGGCCGGTTCGGAGACAATTCAACTGCCGCTCAAGACGTCGGCGGCAGACGGGCGGGCGACCCTGACCCGCAAGCGATCCGGAAATGCACCGGGGAGGCGCGACAGGCGTGGGGGGAACAGGCCAAAATGACCATGTCACCCAATCTCTACAGCCCGGCTCGCACAGCGCTCCTGCTGGTGCTGGGCAGCCTCGCCGGTTTTGCCGAAGACCGGTATCTGATTCGTGCCAGTGGCGACGTCAACGCAATTGCGGCACGCCACGGTTTGAAGGTCGTGACGTCCCTGACCGGCTCTGGAGCCGGCCATCACGTCCTCGCGGGGTCGAGACAAAATCGGGAAAGCGTGCTTCGAAACCTGGCAAGCGATCCGGGCATAGTCATGGCCGAAGCGGACGATCCCGTCCTGCTGCCGGGGCAGCGCCCGGGCGCGCCGGTTCATCCGCCGGCCGCTCCGGCAGGCGTGGCACTGCCGCTGAACGGGACCATCACGTGGTATTACACGTCGTTCGCGGCGGCCGGCTATGTCGCCCAGCCCGCGGCGAATCTGATCAGGATCAGCCAGGCTCACGGGATCGCCAGCGGCAGCGCCAGAGTTGCGGTCATCGATACCGGGATCGACAGGACCAACCTGGTGCTGGCTCTCTCGATCGGCGAAGGGTGGGACTTCGTTCACAACCAGCCGCTCGGTCAGGAGCTCGCCGACCTCAACCAGGAGACTACGCCTATCCTCGATCAGGAAACGACTCCGATTCTGGATCAGGAGACGACCCCGATTCTCGATGGCGGGGCCGCGATCATTCTGGCGCAGGAGACGACGCCCATCCTGGACCAGGAGACCACCCCGATCCTGGACAACAAGAAGCACCCGGCTTATGGCCACGGGACCATGGTGGCGGGACTGATTCACCTGGTAGCCCCAAGAGCCACGCTGCTGCCGGTGCGGGCTTTTGCGGCCGACGGGACCTCGACCCTCGGCCAGATTGTGGCGGGAATTTACTGGGCGATCGATCATGGCGCCGATGTCATCAACATGAGCTTCAGCACGAAGGTCAACTCTTCCCTTCTGCAGAATGCGATCGGCGCGGCGAACGCGAAAGGTGTGATTTGTATTGCCGCGGCGGGAAACGACGGCCAGGCGATTTCGGCATGGCCCGCTTC
>Ga0335077_10002251_pt1 | contig 23012 bp, 12 predicted proteins | sample Lox_Sample_31_FD_207151 | JGI IMG/M metagenome (GOLD analysis project Ga0335077, IMG submission 207151) | Soil microbial communities from Loxahatchee National Wildlife Refuge, Florida, United States - Lox_Sample_3.1 | ecosystem: Environmental > Terrestrial > Soil > Wetlands | place: USA...
CCACACACCCGCGCCGTCCGGCATCGGCGGCGCGATCCGCTTCGAGGTCCAACCTCCCGAGGGCGCCGTCCTCCTGCACCAGAATCCGGTCGGGACCTTCTTCTCCTTGTCTCCCGACGGCCGCCAGATCGCCTACGTCATGTCATCGGAGTCGGCCGAGGGCGACCCCATACAGTTGCGGGCACTCGATTCCCTCGTCTCACGGCCGATCCCGGGCACGGAAGGAGGAATGTCGCCCTTCTGGTCGCCCGACGGATCATCTCTCGCGTTCTTCGCCGACGGCAAACTCAAGAAGGTCGCGCTATCCGGCGGCCCTGCGATCACGATCTGCAACGCCGGTCACGGGGCGACGGGAACGTGGGGCGGCGACGGAACGATCGTCTTCTCGCAGTGGGGAGACGAAGCCGGAGCCCTCTTGCGGGTTTCCGATTCCGGAGGAGAGCCGGCGGCGGCGGCGCGACTCGACGCCTCGCGCCAGGAGCACTGGCAGCAGTGGCCGACGTTTCTTCCGGACGGGCACCGCTTCCTCTACTTGAGCTCTTCCGGCGAGACGTGGCCGCAAGGCCACCGGGACATCTATGTCGTCACGCTCGGATCGCTCGACGCGCGCCCGGTTGCCCCTGCGGACTCGCAGTTCGCCTACGCGCCTCCCGGGTTTCTCCTTTTCGCCCGCGAGGGAGCGCTCTTTGCGGAGCGCTTCGACGCCGCGGCGGCCAGGGTTCTCGGCGAGCCTCGCCTCGTCGTCCCGGAGATCCAGACGTACCGCCCAACGAGCGTCGCCTCCCTGTCCGCCTCGCAGAGAGCCCCGATCCTCGCGTTCTACGTGGCGAACGATTCTGCGCGGCTCGTCTGGCTCGATCGAACCGGCAAGGAAGTCGGGACGGCCGGATCCGGTGTGCTTCTGGGGAGAAGCCTGCGCCTCTCGCCGGACGGGAAGCGCCTCGTGGTTTCCGTTTTCGATCGAAAAATCGGCACGACCGATTTGTGGGTTCAGGACCCGGAGCGCGGAACGCAGACCCGAGTCACTTTCGACCCGTCGAGTGAGTTCAGTGCCGTGTGGTCGCCCGATGGCCTGCGGCTCATCTACTCCTCGGACCGGGGAGGAAAGAAGCCCGACCTCTACCAGGTCAATCTGACGGACTTGAAGAGCGAGCTCCTGCTGCGCTCGATCGACCCGAAGTCCGCGACCGACATATCTCCCGATGGCCGATTCCTGCTATACAACGAGGGATCGTTGGAGCAGCGAGACATCCGCGTTCTGCCGCTCTCCGGGCAGAAGAAGCCTTTCTCGTTCGTCGCGACGCCCTTCGACGAGAGCGACGCGCGATTCTCACCCGACGGCCGGTTCGTGGTGTACGCCTCGGCAGAATCGGGCAAGTCCGAGATCTACGTGCGCCGCTTCCCGCTGGACGCCGAGCGCTGGCAGATCTCACGCTCCGGGGGAGCGTTCCCGCGGTGGCGTTCGGACGGCAAGGAGATCGACTTCATTGCCGCGGGCAAGCTGATGGCCGCGCCGGTGCGACTCGGCAAGGCTGTAGAGTCAGACGCCCCGGCTTTGCTCTTCGCCGTTACCGATGCCTCGGACTACGACGTGGCGCCGGACGGACGCTTTCTCGTCGCCTTCACCGGAGTTCGCCGTGCCGGGATCCAGGTCGTGGTGAACTGGACGTCGGAGCTGAAGCCGTGACGCTCGCCGCCGGAACCCGCCTCGGCCCCTACGAGATCCTTTCTCCCCTCGGCGCCGGAGGAATGGGCGAAGTCTACCGGGCGCGGGACACGCGTCTCGAGAGGACCGTGGCGATCAAGATCCTGCCCGCGACCCGCACGCGATCCGCCGAGGCCCGGCAGCGGTTCGAACGCGAGGCGAAGACGATCTCCCAGCTTTCTCACCCGCACATCTGCGCGCTCTACGACGTCGGCCGGGAAGGCGAGACCGAGTTCCTCGTCATGGAGTACCTCGAGGGTGAGACGCTCGCCGATCGCCTCGGCCGGGGGCCCCTGCCGCTCGAGCAGACGCTCCGCTATGGCTCCGAGGTCGCCGGCGCGCTCGAGAAGGCGCATCGGTCGGGGATCGTCCACCGGGACCTGAAGCCCGGCAACATCATGCTGACGAAGACCGGCGTGAAGCTGATGGACTTCGGCCTCGCGCGGGCGGCGGCGCGGCCCGAGCCCGTCGTCTCTCAGTCCGCACTTTCGACGCAGGACAAGCCGCTCACGGCGGAGGGCGCGATCCTCGGCACCATCCCCTACATGGCGCCGGAGCAGCTCGAAGGCAGGGACGCCGACGAGCGCACGGACATCTTCGCCCTGGGAGCGACGCTCTACGAGATGGCCACCGGGCGAAAGCCGTTCTCCGGCGGCAGCCCCGCGAGCCTGATGTCGGCGATTCTGACGGCCGACCCGGAGCCGATCTCGCGGCTCTCGCCGGCCAGCCCGCCGGCGCTCGAGCGGCTCGTGAAGACCTGCCTCGCCAAGGATCCCGACGATCGCTGGCAGAACGCCGGCGATGTGGCGCGGGAGCTGCGCGGGATCACCGAAAGCCCCGGGCCGATCGTCCCGGCGGAGAGGCGCCGCGCGCGCGGGCTCGCCATTGTCCCCTGGGCGATCGCCGGGCTCGCGCTGGCGCTCGCGGCCGCCGCGTTTCTCCGGCGGCCCGAGGTCCCCGCCGCGGAGACGACGCGGTTCACGATCACGCCGCCATCCGGATACGTCTTCTTCGGAATGCTGAAGCTCTCGCCCGACGCACGGCGCATCCTCTTTCTCCTTCAGGACGAGACCGGGCGAAACTCGATCTGGGTGCGTCCGCTCGACAGCCTGGAGATGCGCCGCCTCCCGGGGACCGATGACGCGCGCGGGATGTTCTGGTCGCCCGACGGCCGCGAGGTCGCCTTCTTCTCCGAACGGAAGCTGAAGCGGATCGCCGCCGAGGGCGGCCCCGTCCAGACGATCTGTGACGCCGGCTTCGCCTACAACGGCGCCTGGAGCCGCACGGGCACGATCCTGTTTCGAAAGTTCTGGGGCGAGCCCATCCTCGCCGTCGCCGCGTCGGGAGGCGCGCCTCGTCCGGTCACGACGATCGACGTGGCTCGAGGCGACGTGGCCCACGACCACCCCGTCTTCCTTCCCGACGGCCGCCACTTCGCGTTCGCGGCGATGAATGCCGACCGGGAGAAAACCGCCGTGATGCTCGGCTCTCTCGATTCCAAGGACACTCGCCTCCTCTTCCGAAGCGACTCCGAGGCCATCTTCGGCGACCCGGGGTTCCTCCTGTTCGGGCGCGACAGCGGAGTCTTCGCGTGGAGATTCGATCCGCGGAGCCTCGCGATGATGGGGCAGCCGACGCCCGCATTCGAACAGGTCCGTTTCTCCCGCGAGGACAACGACCTGGTCGCCTCGGCCGCCCGCGATCGCATCGTCTATCTCACCTGGCTCGCGAGACAGCGGCTCGTCTGGGTGGATCGCAAGGGACGGGAGGTCGGGACAGTCGGCGGCATCGCAGGATACGTGGACGTCCGCCTTTCACCGGACGGAGGAAGGGCAGCGGTCACCGTCCGCGATCCGGCGCATGGCCAGAACCAGGACGTCTGGGTGCTGGACGTCTCCCGCAGGACGAGCACACGGATCACTGCCGAGCCGACCGAGGAATTCGACCCGGCGTGGTTTCCCGACGGCGATCGTCTGGTCTACGTATCCGACCGTGCGGGGTTCTACGACCTGTACGAGAGGCCGGCGAGCGGAGGCCCCGAGAAACTGCTCGTTCGCACCCGGCAGGACAAGGTCCTGCCGACCGTTTCGCCCGACGGAAGCCATCTGCTCGCGAGCGTCGGCGAAGGCGGTTTCTACACTCGGGTCCTGTTTCCCGCGTCCGGAACGGGCGAACCGGGCGGGTTGAGCGCCGATTCCCGATACCTCGAGCAGCACGCCGAGTTTTCTCCCGACGGGCGGTGGACGGCCTTCGACTCCGACGAATCCGGAGGACGTGAGGTCTACGTGCAGCCGGTCAGCGGGGGCCCGAAGCGTCAGGTCTCGATCGGCGGCGGCCAGATGCCCGTCTGGAATCGAAACGGCAGGGAGATCTTCTACGCGGCCCGCGACGGAACGCTCATGTCGGTGGCTCTCCGAATCGAATCCGGCCGGCTCGAAAGCGCTGAGCCGCAGCCTCTGTTCGCTCTCGTACTGGGCACGAGCGGCGAGCTCCCGTGGCAGCGTCACCCTTACGATGTCTCGCCGGACGGCGAGCGGCTTCTCGTCATCCGCCGGGCGGCGGACACGGAGCCCGATGCCACCGTCGTCGTCACCAACTGGACGGCCGCGCTCCGCGCCGGGGATAAGCCACGCCCATGATCGCCGCCGGAACGCGCCTCGGCTCCTACGAGATCCTCGCGCCGCTCGGCGCGGGCGGGATGGGCGAGGTGTATCGGGCACGCGACACGAAGCTCGACCGGGACGTCGCGATCAAAGTGCTTCCGGCCGCGTTCGCGAACGACGCCGCCGCGCTCGCGCGCTTCGAGCGCGAGGCGAAGGCCGTCGCCGCGCTCTCGCACCCGAACATCCTCGCGGTTCACGACTTCGGCCGCTCCGGCGACACGACGTACGCCGTCATGGAGCTGCTCGAAGGCGAGTCGCTGCGCGAGCGTCTCGCGGAAGGCCCGCTGCCGCAGCGCAAGGCCGTCGAGATCGCGCGAGAGGCCGCCCTCGGGCTCGCCGCGGCCCACGACAAGGGCATCGTCCACCGGGACCTGAAGCCCGAGAACCTGTTCCTGACGCGCGAGGGCCGGCTGAAGATCCTCGACTTTGGTCTCGCCCGGCAGATCGCGCTGCCCGCGGCCGGGGACACGCACTCACCGACGGCGGCGCAGATCTCGCAGCCGGGAGCCGTCCTCGGCACGGTCGGCTACATGGCGCCGGAACAGCTTCGCGGCCATCCGGCGGACCACCGCTCGGACATCTTCTCTTTGGGCGCCGTGCTCTACGAGATGCTCTCCGGCCGGCGCGCGTTCACGGGCGACACCGCGATCGAGGCGATGAACGCGATTCTGAAGGACGAGCCACCGGAGCTTTCGGCCTCCGGCCCGTCCATCGCGCCGGCGCTCGAGCGCATCGTCTCCCACTGCCTCGAGAAGAAGCCCGACGAACGGTTCCAGTCCGGCCGGGATCTCGCGTTCGGCCTCGCATCTCTTTCGAGCGCGACGCCGGAGAGCGGCGCCGTGCGTGTTCCGGCGGGAGGTTCGCGCTGGCGCCGACGCCTGGCCGTCGGAGCCGCCGCGGCGGCCGCCCTGACCCTCGCCTTCTTCGCGGGCGAGCGCCTCGTCTCGGCGCACGCGGCGGCGCGCCCGCTTTCGTTCCGGCGTTTGACGTTTCGCCGCGGCAACCTTCTGTCGGCGCGCTTCGCGCCGGACGGCCAGACCGTCGTCTACAGCGCCGCCTGGGAAGGCCGGCCGGCCGAGCTGTTCTCGGTCCGCACGGACTCGGTCGAGTCGCGGCCGCTCGGCATCGAGCACGCGGACGTGATGTCGGTCTCTTCGCAGGGCGAAGTCGCCATCAAACTTCGCAAGGGGAGCTTCCAGCATGCGGACGTGAGCGGAACGCTCGCCCGCGTGCCTTTGGGCGGCGGAGCCGCCCGCGAAATCGCGGAGGACGTGCTCGCCGCGGCCTGGACGCCGGGCGGAGACGACCTGGCCGTCATCCGGCTGACGCCGGACGGGAAGTCCCGCATCGAATGGCCGATCGGCCACTCCGTTTACGAGTCCTTCTTCGTCGGCGCGGCCCTCGTCTTCTCGCCGAGCGGCGACCGCCTCGCCTTCGTCGAAGGGAGCGCCGGACCGGACAAAGCGATCTGGACGGTCGATCGCCAGGGCCGGAGGCAACTGGTGTCCCAGGGCGACCGGAACCTCTCCGACCGCCTCGCCTGGTCCCGGCGAACCGGCGAGATTCTCTTTATCGCGTCCCGGGCGAGCGAGGGGCCTGCCCTCCGGAGCGTCTCGCTCTCCGGCCGCGAACGCGCGCTCTGGTACGCGCCGCCCGGTTTCACGCTCCACGACGTCGCCGCCGACGGACGGGTCCTCCTCGAGCGCTATGTCGTCCGCCGCGGCGTCGCCTGGATGGCGCCCGGCGCCACGCAGGAGAAGGATCTCGGATGGCTGGACGGCACCAATCTCACGAAGCTCTCCCCCGACGAAAAATGGATTCTCTTCGATGAGATCGGCGACGCCCACAGTCCCCGCAACGGCGTCTTCATCCGGCCGACCGACGGCGGCCCCGCGATTCGGCTGGGCGACGGGACGCCGACGGACTTCTCTCCCGACGGGAAATGGGTGCTGGCGATCACCGCCGCGACACCGCCGGGTTTGGTTCTCCTGCCGACCGGGCCCGGATCACCGAAGGAGGTTCCGACGCCCGGGCTCAACCCGCTTCTCGCGTTCATGCTGCCCGACGGCAAGACCTTGACGGTTCTGAGCTCCTCGCCCGGCCAGCCCTTCGACGCCTATACCCTCGACATCGACGGCGGGACGCCGAAGCGCCTCGACTTGCCCGGGATCAACTGGGATGCGCATGGCGCCGTCGGGCCGGACGGAAAGTTGGCCGCCTGGTCGAGAACCGATCGCCACATCGTGATCGAGAGAGAGGGCGGGCCGGTCCGCGAGATCCCTGGAGCGCTTCTTCCTCCCGACGAATACATCACCGTCTTCAGCGCCGACGGCCGCTTCCTCGAGACCCAGACCTCCTCGGACGTTCCGGCGCGCATCTTTCGCATCGATGTGCAAACCGGAGCCAAGACCCTCTGGAAGGAGATCGAGCCGGCCGACCGCTCGGGCGTCATCGGCATCGACGAGGTGCGCTTCAACCGCGACGAAACAGGTTACGCGTACACCTACGGCCGCATGGAATCATCCGACCTCTACGTCGTCGAAGGCCTGAACTAACGACATGATCCCGACGCTCCGCCGCGCCTACAACGCCGCCTTCACCGACGCGAAGTACCAGGACTACCGCCGCCGGCTCGAGTCGCGCGGCCGCATGGCGATCCCGTTTCGCCTCGCCGAGACGCCCGTCTTCCTGCCGCCGGAGCTGCGCGACGAGATGGTCGCGGCGTCGCTCGAGATCTTCCGCCAGCTCTCGACGCCGGAGGCGCTCGAGCGCTCGAAAGCGGCGGTGCCGGCGCGCTTCGACGTGCCCGGCTGTCCGGAGCGACCGGCGTTCGCCGTCACGGACTTCGCGGTGACGCGCGACGCATCCGGCCGCCTCGCCCCGAAGCTCATCGAGCTCCAGGCCTTCCCCACGCTCTACGCCTTCCAGGTCGCGCAGTGCGAGGAGCTCGCGCGGATGTCTCCCGACGGCGAGCGGCTCGGCTGGTACCTCTCCGGGCTCGATACGGTCGGCTACTGGAAGGCGGTCGGCGAGGCGATCCTCGGCGGTCTTCCGTCGGAGAACGTCGTGCTGCTCGACCTCGATCCGCCGAGGCAGAAGACCGCCATCGATTTCGCCTTCACGATGCAGTTCTGGGGCGTGCGAGCGGTCGACCCGGCGCACATCGAGAAGCGGGGCCGCGAGCTCTGGTGCGACTGCGAGGGGCGCCCGACGCGAATCCTCCGGATCTACAACCGCCTGATCTTCGACGAGCTCGAAGCGAGCGGCGCGAAACTCCCCTTCGATCTGACGGAGCCGCTCGACGTGACGTGGGCGGGACATCCCAACTGGTACTTCCGCTGGTCGAAACACTGCCTGCCGCAGCTGCGCCATCCGACGGTGCCCGAGGCGATCTTCCTCTCGGACCTGAAAGCCGCGCCGCGCGATCTCGAGAAGTGGGTTCTGAAGCCGCTCTTCTCCTTCGCGGGCTCGGGCGTGAAGGTCGAGGTCACGGCGGCGGACCTCGCGGCGGTCCCGGCGGACGCGCGCGCCCACACGCTTCTGATGCGGAAGGTCGACTATGCGCCGGCGATCGAGACGACCGACGGCAACTTTTCCAAAGTCGAAGTGCGCGTCATGTTCGTCTGGAAGAACGGGGAGCCGCTTCCCGTAACGACGCTCGCGCGCCTGTCGCAGGGAAAGATGATGGGCGTCAACTACAACAAGGACCGGACGTGGGTGGGATCGTCGGGATGTGTGTGGCCTCGGTGAGGCGGCGTCTTTAGGCGAGATATCGCCGGATCTGCTCCTTCCACCACGGCCAGTCGTGCCCGTAGGGCGCCGGCCAGACGCTGCCGCGATTGCGAATGCCCCTCTCGCTCAGGATGCGGAGCATGTCCGTCGTGCCCGAGAGGATGTTGTCCGTCTCGCCGGTGACGATGCAGATGTCGATCGTCGAGAGGCGCACGACCCACGTGGCGTCCATGTTCGGGACATACGCCGTCGGGCAGTGGAAGTAGCAGAGGTCGTCCCAGTAGCCGTCGAGGAAACTGTGGATGTCGTACTTGCCGGAGAAGCCGACGACCCGGTCGCAGACGTCGGGATGCCGGAATCCGAAGTTGACGGCGTGGTACGCGCCGAAGGAGCAGCCGAGCGTGCCGACGCGCCCCGACCAGCCCGCCTTGCTCCGCACGAACGGGGCGACCTCCGTGTAGAGATATCGGTCGTACTGGTCGTGCCGCCGGATCCGGTCCGCGGGCGGCCGGTCCTTCGCATAGAAGCTCTCGGCGTCCACGCTGTCCACGCAGCAGATCTGCAGCCGGCCCTCCTCGACGTGATCCGCGACGGCGCCCACGAGGCCGAAGTCCTCGTTCTGGTAGAAGCGTCCCTGGGACGTCGGGAACCAGATCGTCGGGTAGCCCGCATGGCCGAACCAGAGCAGCTCCATGCGGCGGCCGAGGATCGGCGAGTCCCAGGCGACGTACTCCCGGAGCATGATCGCGTCCGTCCTCTCCTCTGACTTGCCGCGATAGCCTATCGCCGTTTCTCTCCAGGAGGTCTCATGCCGCGAAAAGAGATCGCTTCCGGCACGGCCGCCGAGGCGAGCTGGATCGTGAAGGACGCCGATCTCGCGAGCGCCCTCTCCGACGGCCACGCGAGCTCCTTTCCGGAGGTGTTCGCCACCGCGCGGATGATCGCCCTCATGGAGCTCGCCGCCGCGCGCGTGCTCGTGCCGCTGCTCGAGCCGGGCGAGCTTTCTGTCGGTGTCTCGATCGACGCCCGGCACACCGCCGCGACGCCTCCCGGGGCGAAGGTCACCGCGCGCGCTGTCTACCGCGGGATGGAAGGCAAGTTCTATCGCTTCGACGTCGAGGCCTTCGATCCCGGCGGCGCGATCGGCAGCGCCGTGCACGACCGCGCGATCATTTCGGTGGAACGTCTGCTCGCGGCGGCCAGGAAGCGCATCGGGTAGTCGCCGGTTTGTGGTCGGGGCGGCCAGGATCGAACTGGCGACCACCTGCTCCCAAAGCAGGTACGCTACCGCTGCGCTACGCCCCGAGGTCTCGAATTATCGCATCGACCGCGATGCGATCCCCCGGACGCTCGCATAGGATTCTCCCGCAAGCGACCGAACATCGCGGCGATTCATGACGCTCACTGGCGGAACCCGGCTTGGTCCCTACGAGATCCTCGCGCCGCTGGGCGCGGGAGGGATAGGCGAGGTGCACCGTCGCCTACGCTTTCTCGAAGATCCGCCCTTCGGGCGCCGGACAGCGGCTCGTCCGGATTTGGACTCGACCGCTGCTCTGATCTTCTCGCGGCGCTCCGGCTCCCGCGGCACGAGTCGTTTCGCTCGGTTACTTCGCGAAACCTGGTCACGCCGCGAACGAAAATGACACTCTCGACCGGCACCAGACTTGGGCCTTACGAAATCCTTTCCCCCTTGGGCGCCGGCGGAATGGGAGAGGTCTACCGGGCGCGAGACGCACGCCTCGGGCGCGAGCTCGCGCTCAAGGTTCTCCCGGAGGCGGTCGCGGAGGACCGGGCGCGCCTCGCGCGCTTCGAGCAGGAAGCGCGCGCCGCGTCGGCGCTGAATCATCCCAACATCGTCACGATTCACGACATCGGGCGGGAGGGCGAAACGGCTTACATCGCGATGGAGCTCGTGGACGGCAAGACGCTGCGCGAGATCGAGGCTTCCGGCCCCCAGCCGCTGAAGAGGATCCTGAACGTCGCCGCCCAGATCGCCGACGGCCTCGCCAAGGCGCACGCGGCCGGCATCGTGCACCGCGACCTGAAACCCGAGAACGTGATGGTCACGAAGGACGGGTTCGCGAAGATCCTCGATTTCGGACTGGCGAAGCTCGCGGAGCCGCAGTCCGGAGCGCTCTCGGCGATGCCGACGCTGGCCCGCCCGGAGACGCACCCGGGCACGGTCCTGGGAACGGTGTCGTACATGTCGCCGGAGCAGGCGTCGGGAGAGGCGCTCGATTTTCGGTCCGACCAGTTCTCGCTCGGCTCGATCCTGTACGAGCTGACGACGGGACAGAAGGCGTTCCAGAAAAAGACCGCCGCCGAGACCATGTCGGCGATCATTCGCGACGAGCCCGAGCCCGCCGGAAAGCTCCGCCCCGAGCTGCCGCTGCCGGTGCGATGGATGCTCGAGCGTTGCCTCGCCAAGGACCGGGAGGAGCGGTACGCCTCGACGCGCGATCTCGCCCGCGATCTCGCGAGCGTGCGCGACCACATCTCGGAGGTCACGAGCGGAGCCGAGGCGCTGCTCGCCTCCACCCAGAAGCCGCGCCGACGGATCCCGATGCTTGCCCTCGGCCTCACGGCCCTGGCCGTCGCGGCCGGCGCCGGCTGGCTCGTCCGGGGACGATTCGCGGCCCCGCCTTCGGCGCCGAAGTTCACGCGACTGACCTTTCGCCAGGGATCCATCGCCAACGCCCGCATCTCGCCTGACGGACAGACGGTCGTGTACGGCGCGAGATGGACCGGTGATCCGCCGGGCAACCAGCTCTACCGGACCCAGCTCGGCAGCCCCGAGTCGGCTAAGTTCGCCTTCGCCGGCGACATTCTCGCGATCTCGCCGTCGAACGAGCTCGCGATCCTGCAGACGCCGCCGACGCGGATCGCGGGAACTCTCGCCCGCGTCCCGATGTCCGGGGGGACGCCCCGGCAGGTCCTCGAAGACGTGGGATATGCCGGCGCCGACTTTTCGCCGGACGGAAAGGATCTGGCTGTCGCGCACGACACCGACAAAGGGGTCAGTATCGAATTCCCCGTCGGAAACGTCCTCGTCGCCGGCGCCGACCTCTCGAATCCGCGCGTCTCTCGGGATGGCCGCCTCGTCGCGTTCTGGGAGTACGTGAACGAGACGAACGCGATCTCGGTCATCGGCCGGGACGGCAAGGGGAAGCGAGTTCTCTCGGGAGGCTGGCATAACGCCCAGGGGAACCCGTGCTGGAGCGCCGACGGCCGCGAGATCTGGTTCACGGGCAACGAGCGCGCCGGAAAGCCCGCGGCTCTCTGGGCGGTCGATCTCTCCGGCAAACGGCGGCTCGTGATGCGCGTGCCGGGCAATCTGGAGCTCGACGACGTTTCGAAGGACGGGAAGGCGCTGCTCGGGCACCACATCTGGGCGCAGTCCGTGCGGTTTGCCTCGGCCGCGGAGCCGGTCGAGCGCGAGCTCGCCTGGCTCGACGCGTCGAGCGTCGCCGACCTGTCCGCCGACGGGCGGACGCTTCTCCTGAACGAGGAAGGCGAGGGCGCGGGCGCCGGACCCGTGGTCTACCTGCGGGCGACCGACGGCTCGCCGGCCGTCAAACTCGGCGACGGCGTGGCCTTCGCCCTCTCCCCGGACGAGAAGTTCGTGCTCGCCTGGAACGCGCACGCGGGCGGCAAGCCCGCCACGCTCTTCCTCCTGCCCACCGGCCCCGGCCAGCCGACGGAGCTCACTCGAGGGGACTTCGCCTTGTATCACTGCGGCGCCTTCCTGCGTGACGGCAAGAGGGTCGTATTCACCGCCATGGGGAAGGACGGCTCCTTCCACGTCCACGTCCAGGCGATTGCCGGCGGCAAGCCGGAACTGTTCCGGCCCGAGCAGATGATTCTGATGCAGCAGACCGATCCGGTGTCGCCGGATGGGAAGTACCTTCTCGCGCGCCACGAGGGCGAGGAGCTTCTGATGGCGCTCGACGGATCGGCTCCGGATCGCGCCCTTCCGGGACTCGACCCGCGGGACGACCAGATCCAGCAGTGGAGCAGGGATTCGCGGAATATCTACGTCTACCGACGGGGCGAGCGACCCCTGAAGGTTTGGCTCTACGACGTCGTCACCGGCCAGCGTCGGCTCTGGAAGGAGTTCCCGCTCGACGCCTCGGTGGAGGGGATTCGCGTCCGAATGACGCCCGGCGGCGACGCCTGGACCGTCGAAGACCGTCGGACCCTCGGGGAGCTCTACCTCGTCGAAGGGCTTCGCTGAGCGCACGACCGGCGACTTCCGCCCTCGGGTTGTCGCACAATTGGTCGCTTTGTCGACTCCCGTTCCCGACGCTCTGCCCTCGGCGCGCCCGACGCGACGACTTCGCGTGGCGATCTACGAGCCGTCCGGCCACGGAGGGATCTGCCACTACACCTATCAGCTCGCCGACGCGCTCTCGCGCCGGGGTTGCGACGTGACCGTGGTAACCCCCGAATCCTGGGAGCTCGCGCGCCTGCCGCGCACGTTCCGGGTCCGGTTCGTCGCCCGGCGCAGCATCCTCCGGCGACTCCTTCGGGCGCTCCATGCACGGCGTGCGGGCCGGCCGACGGAAGGCTCGAAGGCATCGCCGGCTCGGTGGAGCTCCCGCCTGGCCTCGTGGCTGAGCGGTCCGAGGCGGCGCCTCCGGCTGGCTCTGATCACCGCCGGGATCGTGATGCGGCGATTCGACGTCGTCCACGTGCACTCGATCGGGTTGGGAACCGAGCGGAGGCTGGTCCGGCTCTTTCGCGTGCTGGGTCTTCCCGTGCTGTGCACGGCCCACGAGGCCGTGCCCCACGAGCAGCCCTCCGCGGAGCAGCTCCGGGAGCTCGGAGAGCTCTACGGCTCGGTCACGCGGATCGTCGTCCACGCCGGACGCACCCGCGACGAGCTCGTGCGGCTCTTCGCCGTCGATCGTCGCAAGATCGTCGTCATCCCCCACGGCGCCTACGACCTCTTCTTTCCGAACGGCCGCATCTCGCGCGAGGACGCCCGCGCGCGCGTCGGATTCCCGGCGCGGCCCACGATCCTCTTCTTCGGCCTCATCCGGCGTTACAAGGGGCTCGAGTACCTGATGGAAGCCTTCGCTCGGGTCCAGGAGACGCTCCCCGACGCGATGCTCGCGATCGTGGGCGAGCTCTTCCGCGGCGACGACGCCGGATATGCCGACTATTCGCGACTGATCGCGGACCTCGCGCGCCGGACGAATGTCCGCCGGATCGCGGGCTACGTGCCGCTCGAGTCGGTCGGAGCGTATCTCTCGGCCGCGGACGTCGTCGTGCTGCCCTACACGCAGACGTCGCAGAGCGGCGTGCTGCTCGCGGCGTTCGCGGCGGGACGGCCCGCCGTCGTGACGGACACGGGCGGCCTCTCGGAGACCGTCGCCGACGGATTCACAGGCTTCGTCGTCCCTCCCCGCGACGCCGACGCTCTCGCCGGCGCGATCCTGCGGGTGCTGCGGGATCCCGACGCTGCGGAAGCGATGGGGCGAAACAGCGCCCGGGAGGCCGACACGACGTATTCCTGGGACCGCATCGCCGCCCGCACGGCCGATCTCTATGCATCGGCGATCTCCGAGCGCCGGGCTTTCCAATAGCCGGAGAGGGCACCGAGAGACTCGATCCAGGCGAGCTGCGCTTCGAAGGCCTGCGGCTTCCGGAGAAGTCGCCGAACCATCCATCGCGGAAGTCCGGCGACGACGGTTCGATAGATCCCGCCGGGCGCCGCGAGGAGGCCGGCGCGGCTGCTCGCGGACGCCGCGATGCGCGCCGCGCCCTCGGCGTTGTCGTAGAACAGCCTGCGAAAGTACGCGCGGCGCATCCGGTCGGCGCCGATTCGGTGGAAGACCACGAGCGACGCGTCGTAGGCGAGCGGCATCCCGAGCCCGAGCGCGCGTTCGACGAGGTCCACCTCTTCGCCGCGGAAGAGCCTCCCGCCGACGAGCCCGCGCTGCGGGTCGAAGCCTCCCGTTTTCTCGAAGACTTCGCGCCGGAACGCCATGTTCGGCCCCCAGATCGTGGGAAGGCGCCGGGGCAGCGAGAGGAGTCGGCTATCCTCCGACTCCATCAGGGCCAGGCACTCCCGGAGGCGCTTGCTCTCGGTGAGCCAGCGCGGCGGCGGGACATCCCAGTGCGGGAGGATCCGTCCGCCGACGCCCTGCGCCTTCCAGCGGTCCATCGCCGCGGGAATCCCGCCGACCCAGTCGGCGGCGGGAAGCACGTCGTCGTCGGTGAAGGCGAGAATCGCGCCGCGCGCCTCCGCGATCCCCCGATTCCGCGCATGGGAGACGCCCTGGCGCGGTTCGAAGGCCGCGCGAACGGGAACGGGAGATCCTTTCGCGAACCATCGAATGAGTTCGGCCGTGCCGTCGCGCGAGGCGTTGTCCACGACGACGATCTCCCAATCGAAACCGGCCGGAACGCGCTGAGCGGCGAGCGCTTCGAGGGTGGCACCGAGGAGGCGGGCGCGGTTGTAGGTCGCGACGACGACGCTGACCTGCATGATCGATCGTACACTGACCCCGTATGACGCGACCGCGCGTGCTCGCGATCGGGCTGGACGGACTGGAGATAACCTTCGTGGAGCGCCTCATGGCGGAGGGAAAAATGCCGGCGCTCTCCGCGCTCGCCGGCCGCTCGGCGCGTTTCCGCCTCGATCACGGCCCGGCGCAGCGCACGGGACTCGGCTGGGAGCACGTCGCGTCGGGGCTCTCGCCGGAGGACGGACGGCGCTGGGCCGCCGTAGAGTTCGATCCCGCGACGTACACGGCGTGGCAGGAAGGCGCCCGCTTCACGCCCTGGTGGGAAGGCACCGACGCGCGGGTCGTCGTCTTCGATGCGCCCTACGTGGATCTGCGCCGGGCACCGAAGACTCGCGGCATCGTGGGCTGGGGCGCGCACGATCCCGGAACGATTGCGGAGACACGCCCGGAGGCCCTCGGTCCCGAGATCGCGCATCGTTTCGGGCCGTATCCGGCGGCTCCGTGGACCTACGGCCTGCCCTGGCCGTCGGCGGCCCGCGCGAGAGAGATGGGCGAGGCTCTCACGAGCGCCCTGGACGTCCGCATGCGCGCGGCGCGCTGGCTCGCGAGCGAGGGGCTTCCCGACTGGGACCTCTTTCTCGCCGTCGAGGGCGAGGCGCACGGTGCGATGGAGGGCCTGTGGCACGGCGTCGATCCCGATCATCCGCTCCACGGACACGCATCCGGAGAAGCCTCGGGCCGGGCCCTCGTCGACATCTACTGCGCGGTCGACCGATTCGTCGGTGATCTCGCGGCCGCCGCCCCGGGCGCCGCCGTCGTCGCGTTCACCATGGGCGGCATGGGACCGAATCACTCCGACGTGCCGTCCATGGTGCTTCTCTCGGAGCTTCTCTACCGGCACGCACTCGGCCGGACACTCTTGAGAGTGCCGCCGGAGTGGGCCGCCTCCCCCGGCGACCTTCCCGATCTCGAGGAGGCCGAAGACTGGTCGGAGGCGAGCTTTTCCTGGGTGCCGCTGCCGGACAACGGCAACGGCTCGATGCGGGAAGCGCTCCGTGCAACGGCGCGCCGCCTGCCGGGACCGCTTCGCAGCATCCTGCGCGGCGCCCGGGCGGCGTTGGCGGGTCCCCGCCCGCTCCCGCCGCCGACGCATGACCTTGCGTGGCAACCCGCCGCGCGCTATCAGCCGCACTGGTCGCGGATGCCGGCCTTCGCGCTGCCGTCTTTCTACGACGGCCGGATTCGCATCAACCTTCGAGGCCGGGAACGGCATGGCATGGTCGAGCCCTCGCGATACGAGGAGACTTGCCGGGAGCTCGAGACGCTGCTGCGCGAATGCCGCAACCCGCGGACGGGCGAGCCGTCGGTCGAGACGATCGAGCGCGCCGCGACGCGCGATCCCCTCGCGCGAACCGGTTCCGAGGCGGATCTGCTCGTCGTCTGGCGGGGCGTGGCGGCGGCGATCGAGCACCCGCGCCTCGGTCTCGTCGGTCCCGTCCCGCTTCGCCGAACCGGCGGACATACCGGGCCGCACGGCCTGGCGTACGTCGCGGCGCCGGGCGTCGCGCCGGGCGACCGCGGCGTGCGGTCCGCGTTCGACGTGGTCCCGACGATTGCGCAGCTCCTGAGCGTCGATCCCCGGACACCCGTCAGCGGGAAGAGCCTGCTCGGCTGACGGGATCGCGGGCCAGCGCGACTGGCGCAGCGGACCCGGTCCGAGCGAGAATCTTTACGGCTTCTCGACCGTGACGCTCATCAGATCGACGGGCAGCGCCTGGTAGTTCTCGATCTCGAGCTTCTTCTTGTCCTTGTCCCAGCTGATCTTCGCGGCGGGCACCATCTTCCCCTCGCCCTTGCCGCTCGCGGGAAGGTGAATCTCGATCAGCGTGAACTGATACTGCATCGAGCGCGTGTTGCTCGACGCCTCGCGGAACGCCACGCGGCGATTCGTCGCCGCGACGATGCGGCGGCTGCCATCCGGGTTCTGGTTGTCGCGCGCGTAATAGAGGTCGTAGCCGAGCGAGTTGGGGGCCCGCATGTAGCCGACGGTCGGGCGGATCTTCATCAGGGCGTCGAGCAGCTTGTCCTGCCCGAACTCCTGGAGGGTCGTCAGCAGGCTCTCCCGTTCCTCGTCGGTGGACCACCGATTGATCACGATGCTGATGGCCGACGTGCGCCCGCTGCCGAGGCTCGCGGCGAAAGCCTTCAATCGCAGCAGCGGCTTGTCTTCGGCCCGCAGCGAAGCCGCCGCGAGCAGCAAGAGCCCCAGGGTGGCGGACCGGATCATCCTGGTTGAACGCATCGAGACTCTCCTTCCCCTCGTTCGATTCGGCGAGGCATGCTATCCCAGGAGCTTTCCAGGCATGGGTCGGCCCGGCGCTTTTTAACCGTAATTTAGGGCCGCCGGGGGACGTTTTCCTGACTGGGCCGACGAGGCCTTGGCTCGTCCTTCGCATCCCCCAAAATACCCGGTTCGAGGCTGCGCTATCGGCCGGGAAGGAAACCCGACCCGGCCACATTGGCGTAAGAAGGATCGAATGATCAACCGAGAGAGAACCACGGCCACCCCCGAGAGCGAGATCGGCGACGTGCCCGGCCGGGCCGAAGCGGGGACTCACGGCCGAAGGCGCCGGTTCGCATGGATCGGCGCCGCCATCCTGATCGTCCTCGCCATCGTCGTGCTCCGGAGCCGGAGCGGATCCAAGGAAGCCCGGGCCGACGCTTCCGGCAAGGGACGAAACCCTGCCGCCCGTGCCGTGCCCGTCCTGGTCGCGACGGCCCGCACGGGCGACGTCGGCGTCTACCTGACCGGTCTCGGGACCGTCGTCCCGCTCGCCACCGTCACCGTCCGCAGCCGCGTGGACGGCCAGCTCGTCCGCGTCGCGTTCCAGGAGGGCCAGATCGTCAAAGAGGGCGATCTCGTCGCCGTCATCGACCCCCGGCCGTTCGAGGTCCAGCTCGAGCAGGCCGAGGGGCAGATGGGAAAGGACCAGGCGACGCTTCAGAACGCCAAGGTCGATCAGGCGAGGTACGAGGTTCTCGTCCAGCAGGACTCGATCCCCAAGCAGCAGCTCGACACGCAGGTCGCACTCGTCAAGCAGCTCGAAGCCACCGTCGTCAGCGACCAGGCGGCCATCGACTCGGCGAAACTGAACCTCACCTACAGCCGCATCACGGCGCCGGTCTCGGGGCGGGTCGGCCTGCGGCTCGTGGATCCCGGCAACATCATTCACGCGACGGACCCGAACGGCCTGCTGGTCATCACTCAGCTCCAGCCGATCACGGTCATCTTCACGATCCCCGGAGACCGGCTGCCGCAGGTGATGGCGCCGCTCTCGGCCGGACACACGCTCACCGTCGAGGCGTACGACCGCGATCTGAAGAAAAAGCTCGCCACCGGCTCGCTCCTCGCCGTGGACAATCAGATCGACCCGACGACCGGGACCGTGCGGCTGAGGGCGAAGTTCGCCAACACCGACGATTCGCTGTTTCCGAATCAGTTCGTCAACGCGCGCATCCTCGTGGACACCCTGAAGCACACGCTGATCGTTCCGGCGGCAGCGGTGCAGAGGAGCCCGCAGTCCACGTTCGTGTACGTCGTCGGCGCCGACGACAAGGTCGCGATGCGCGAGATCAACGTGCTTCACATAGAGGGCGACGACGCGGCCGTCAGCGGCAAGATCGCCGCGGGAGATTCCGTCGTCGTGGACGGCGTCGACAAGCTGCAGCCGGGGAGCAAGGTCTCGGTGAGCAGCGCCGGCGCCGGAAACGCGCGCCCGGCGAAACGCGCCGAAGCGGGCGGCGCCACGGCCGGCGCCGCGTCCGGAGGCGAGCCCACCCCTTGAGCCCGTCCCGTCCGTTCATCCTCCGCCCGGTCGCGACCTCGCTCCTCATGGCGGGGATCCTGATCGCGGGCGCGATCGCCTTTCGCGAGCTGCCCGTTTCCGCGCTGCCGCAGGTCGATTACCCGACGATCCAGATCGCGACGTTCTATCCGGGCGCGAGCCCCGACGTCATGGCGTCCGCCGTGACCGCGCCGCTCGAGCGGCAGTTCGGCCAGCTGCCGGGTCTGAACCAGATGACCTCGCAGAGCTCCGACGGCAGCTCGCTCATCACGCTGCAGTTCGTTCTGGATCTCAACATCGACGTCGCCGAGCAGGAGGTGCAGGCGGCCATCAACGCCGCGGGAACGTTTCTGCCGCGAGACCTGCCGAACCCGCCCATCTACAGCAAGACGAACCCGGCCGACGCGCCGATCCTGACCCTCGCCCTCACCTCGACGAGCCTGCCCCTCTCCAAGGTGGAAGATTTCGCCGACACGCGCTTCGCCCAGAAGATCTCGCAGCTTCCCGGCGTCGGGCTCGTCTCGATCGGCGGCGGCCAGAAGCCCGCAGTGCGCGTCCAGGTCAACCCGACGGCGCTCTCGTCCTACGGCCTCGGAATGGAGGACGTGCGCACCGCCATCGCGAACTCCAACGTCAACCAGGCCAAGGGCGCGTTCGACGGCCCGAGGCAGTCTTATTCGATCGGCGCCAACGACCAGCTCCTCACGAGCGCGGACTACAAGCCGCTCATCATCGCGTACAAGAACGGCGCGCCGGTCCATCTCTCGGACGTCGCCCGCGTCATCGACGCCGCCGAGAATGCGAAGCAGGCCGCGTGGATGGACACGACGCCGGCCGTTCTCGTGAACATCCAGCGCCAGCCGGGCGCCAACATCATCGCGGTCGTCGATCGCATCAAGCGCCTCCTCCCGCAGCTCCAGGCGTCGCTTCCGTCCTCGATCGACGTCCGAATCCTGACGGACCGCACGACCACGATCCGCGCCTCCGTCGAGGACGTCGAGTTCGAGCTGATGCTCACGATCGCGCTCGTCGTGCTCGTCATCTTCCTGTTTCTGCGTACGCTCGCGGCCACGGTGATCCCGAGCGTCGCGGTGCCGCTCTCGCTCGTCGGAACCTTCGGCGTCATGTATCTGCTCGGCTACAGCCTGAACAACCTGACGCTCATGGCGCTCACGATCTCGACGGGCTTCGTCGTGGACGACGCGATCGTCATGATCGAGAACATCTCGCGCTACCTCGAGGAAGGCGACACGCCGATGCAGGCGGCCCTGAAGGGCTCCGAGCAGATCGGCTTCACGATCCTCTCGTTGACGGTGTCGCTCATCGCGGTGCTCATCCCGCTTCTCTTCATGGGCGACGTCGTGGGCCGGCTCTTCCGCGAGTTTGCGATCACCCTCGCGGTGACGATCCTCATCTCGGCGGTCGTCTCGCTCACGCTGACGCCGATGATGTGCGCGCGGCTGCTCCGCCACAAGAACGCCGGCGGGCAGGGGCGCTTCGACAAGGCCTCCGAGCGCGCCTTCGACAAGATCGTGGAGTTCTACGGAAAGACGCTCACGTGGGTGCTGCGCCATCAGCCCGCGACACTCGCCGTCGCGGTCGGAACGCTCGTATTGACGATCATTCTCTACGTGACGATTCCGAAAGGCTTCTTCCCGGTGCAGGACACGGGCGTTCTCCTCGGCGTGTCGGAAGCCTCGCAGAGCATCTCGTTCCCCGCGATGGCCGAGAAGCAGCAGGCGCTCGCGCGCGTGATCCTGAAGGACCCGGCGGTGGCGAGCCTCTCCTCCTTCATCGGCATCGACGGAACGAACACGACGGTCAACAGCGGCCGCATTCAGATCAACCTGAAGCCGCTCGCCGAACGCAGGATCAGCGCGAGCGACGTGATCCGGCGACTGCAGCCGGATCTCGCGCAGGTTCAGGGCATCACGCTTTTTCTCCAGCCGGTGCAGGACCTGACGGTCGAGGACCGCGTCAGCCGGACGCAGTTCCAGTACAGCCTCGAGGACCCGGACGCGAAGGAGCTCGACACGTGGGTGCCGAAGTTCGTGGCGAGGCTTCAGACGCTGCCCGAGCTGCGGGACGTCGCGAGCGACCAGCAGAACGCGGGGCTCGAGGCCCGCCTGATCCTGGACCGCACGACCGCCTCGCGCCTCGGCATCACGCCCCAGATGCTCGACGACGCGCTCTACGACAACTTCGGACAGCGCCAGGTCTCGACCATGTTCACGCAACTGAACCAGTACCGCGTGGTGCTCGAGTCGCAACCCGGATTCCAGGCGAGCCCGCAGGACCTTCGCAACGTCTACATCGCCTCCGCGGGAGGCCCCGTCCCGCTCGGGACGTTCACGGATCTCCGCACGGGAAACGCGCCGCTCACGATCGCCCACCAGGGACAGTTCCCGGTCGTGACGGTGTCGTTCAACCTCGCGCCGAGGGCCTCACTCGGCGAAGCCGTCCGCGCGATCGAGAAGGCGAAGGAGGACCTCGGCCTGCCCGCGAGCATCCAGGCGAGCTTCCAGGGCACGGCGGCCGCCTTCCGCGCCTCGCTCGTCAATGCGCCCATCCTCATCCTCGCCGCGATCGTCGTCGTCTACATCGTGCTCGGCGTTCTCTACGAGAGCTACATCCACCCCATCACGATCCTCTCGACGCTGCCGTCGGCCGGCGTGGGCGCGCTCCTTTCGCTCATGATCTGTCGCGAGGACTTCTCGGTCATTGCGCTGATCGGAATCATCCTGCTCATCGGCATCGTCAAGAAGAACGCGATCATGATGATCGACTTCGCGCTCGACGCCGAGCGCAAGGAGAAGAAGCCGCCGGTCGAGGCGATCTACCAGGCGGCGCTGCTGCGGCTGCGGCCGATCCTCATGACGACGATGGCGGCCCTCCTCGCCGGGATTCCGCTCGCGCTCGGCACGGGCATCGGAGCCGAGCTGCGCCGGCCGCTCGGCATCTCGATCATCGGCGGCCTGCTCTTCAGCCAGCTCCTGACGCTCTATACGACGCCGGTCATCTATCTCTGGTTCGACCGGCTCGGCGCGAAGCTCGCGCGGCGGCGCGGCTCGGTCCGGGAGCTCCGGCCGGTGGAGGGCGCCGGCTCGTGAACATCTCCGAGCCGTTCATTCGGAGACCGATCGCAACGACGCTCCTGACGATCGGCGTCGCGCTCGGAGGCGTCATCGCCTATCGCTTCCTGCCGGTCTCTCCGCTTCCGCAGGTGGACTTTCCGACGATCAACGTCTCGGCGAGTTTGCCCGGCGCGTCGCCCGACACGATGGCCTCCTCGGTCGCGACGCCGCTCGAGCGGCAGTTCGGGCGCATCGCCGGCGTGACGGAGATGACCTCGACGAGCTCGCTCGGGAACACGAACATCACCATCCAGTTCGACCTCGACCGCAACATCGACGCGGCGGGGCGCGACGTGCAGGCGGCCATCAACGCCGCGCGCGGCCAGCTCCCCGCCAACCTCCCGAGCAACCCCCGATATCGGAAAGTCAACCCCGCCGACGCGCCGATCCTGATCCTGTCGCTGACCTCGGACCTCGTGGAGCGGGCGCGGATGTACGACTTTGCGTCATCGATCATCCAGCAAAAGCTCGCCCAGGTACCCGGCGTTGGCCAGGTCTTCGTGGGCGGCGGCGCGTTGCCGGCCGTCCGCGTCGAGGTCAATCCGACGGCGCTGTACAACAACGGCCTCGGGCTCGAGGACGTCCGCGCGACGCTGGCCGCGGCCAACGTGAACCGGCCGAAAGGAAGCATCTCGGGACCGGACCGAACCTGGAGCCTGTCGACCACCGACCAGCTTCTCCACGCCGCGGAGTACGAGCCCCTGATCGTCCATTACGTCAATGGCGCCGCCGTGCGGCTCCGGGACATCGCGACCGTGGTGGATTCGGTCGAAGACATTCGCACCATGGGCCTCTCGAACGCCAAGCCCGCCGTCCTTCTCGTCATCTTCCGGCAGCCGGGGGCCAACATCATCGAGACGGTGGACCGCGTCCGGGATCTCCTCCCGCAGCTCCGGGCCGAGACGCCGCCTGCGATCCAGCTCGGCGTTGCGATCGACGCGACGCGGACGATTCGCGCATCGGTCCGGGACGTCCAGATCGCGATGGGCGTCTCGATCGCGCTCGTCATCCTCGTCGTCTATCTCTTTCTGCGAAGCGCCCGCTCGACGCTCATCCCGAGCGTGGCGGTTCCCGTCTCGCTCATCGGGACGCTCGGCGCGATGTATCTGCTGGGCTACAGCATCGACAACCTGTCGCTCATGGCGCTGACCATCGCCACCGGCTTCGTCGTGGACGACGCCATCGTCGTCGTCGAGAACATCACCCGGCATCTCGAGTCCGGGCTCCGGCCGTTCGAGGCGGCACTGAAGGGCGTCTCGGAGATCTCCTTCACGGTCATTTCGATCAGCGTTTCCCTCGTCGCGGTCTTCCTGCCGATCCTGCTGATGGGAGGCCTCGTCGGCCGGCTCTTCCGCGAGTTCGCGGTGACGCTGTCGATCGCGATCGGCGTGTCGCTCGCGATGTCGCTCACGACGACGCCCATGATGTGCGCGGCGCTCCTGAAGCCGGTCGCGGAACGG
>Ga0335077_10002252_pt1 | contig 23010 bp, 17 predicted proteins | sample Lox_Sample_31_FD_207151 | JGI IMG/M metagenome (GOLD analysis project Ga0335077, IMG submission 207151) | Soil microbial communities from Loxahatchee National Wildlife Refuge, Florida, United States - Lox_Sample_3.1 | ecosystem: Environmental > Terrestrial > Soil > Wetlands | place: USA...
TTTCCTTCGGAGCGAGATTATCCTCCGAGACACGTTCCCATTCCCGAGCCTGTCGATGAACCCGAACCGGTCGCACAGGAGCAGGCGCCCGCGCCCGTGGAAGTGAAGAGCGCGCTGCCGGCGTTTGTCGAAACGCCCGCCGCGAGCCTGCCGCCCGTGGAAAAGCTCGCCGAACCGGAACCTCCCGCTGCTCCCGTGGTCGAGCCTGAAGGAAAATCCGAGCCGAGTTCCGCGCCCAGCACTCCGCACTGGATGGATGCCCTCGCGCCCACGCAATCGAGATACACGGACGATGCGATGAATGCCACCTCCTGGCGCCCGATCGAGCCTCTTCCTGTCGAGGAGCCCGCTTCGATTCCGGCGCAGGTCCCGGAAGCTGCTGAAATCGCCGCAGTGCCGTCCGAGGAACCCGTTGAGGCGCCCGCGCCCATCGCGCAATCGAGTCACGATGAGCCGTCGATGGTGGACGAGCCCGCTCCCAGCGCCAAAGATGAACCCTGGTTCGCCCCGGCTCCTTCGGTCTTTGAACCATATTTCGAACCGCGCCACGAACCCGTTCCCGTCGCGCCTGCCGAAGCCGATCAGGCGCTGGAGCTCGATGCGACGAACTTCGAGCCGCCTGTCGCTCTCAAGGATCCCGAGCTCATCGAGCCGCCGGCCGTGCACGTCACGCCCGAACCGCTCCTGGTGGACGACGAGCCGGCCATGCACGAGCCCTCGCAATACAACACGCGTACGCAGGAGGTTTCTCCCCTGCATTCCTTCTTCGCGCCGGCATCGGGAGACCCGGTTCTCGAAGAGCCCGTTGCGGAACAGCCGTTCGTCGTCGAGCCGGTACCCGCGCAAGACGAAGCGCCTGTAACATCACGTAGCACTTTGTCGAGCGAGTGGAACGAGCGCGTTCCGACCGCGCCGCCGCCCAACCGCGAGGCGCTGGCCGAGATCCCGTTTCTGACGCCTCCGCCCGATTTTCGCGCGGAAGCCGAGGCGCCTGCTCCAAGCTCCGATACCGTGGACAACGTGGTGCGGAGAGTGCTCGAAAAGCTCGAACCGCAGCTTCACGATCTGCTTTCGAAGGGTGTGCTCAAGCCGCTCGTCGAAAACCTCCTCCAGGACGAACTCGCTAAGAAAGAAAAATGACGATCCGACAAGGATCGTCATCCCGAGGTGGGCGCGTTTGGCCCGCCGAGGGATCTCTCTTCGTTTATTCCTCACGTAAAGCAAACTCATGCTGACGATTTGACGCGCTCCGCACCCCCCGCTTATATTGAATGTTTCACGTCAGCAGGAAATTCAAGCACATAAGGAATCCATGCCCCCGGAAATCCCCAAGGCCTACGAGCCACAGGAGATCGAAGAGCGCTGGGCCAAGTCCTGGTTCGACGAAAAGCTCTTCCGCGCCGAAAATTCCGGCGACGGACCGGCGTTTTCGATCGCGCTTCCTCCGCCCAACGTGACCGGCTCGATCCACATCGGCCACCTGCTCGAGCACACGCAGATCGACATGCTCGTCCGCTGGCACCGCATGCAGGGCCACCGCACCCTCTGGCTGCCCGGAATGGACCATGCCGGGATCGCCACGCAGTTCGTGGTCGAGCGCCAGCTCGCCGCGCAGAATATCCGCCGCCAGGATCTGGGCCGCGAGGAATTCGAGCGGCGCGTCTGGAAATGGAAGGCGGAAAGCGGCGGCGTGATCAAGGACCAGATGATCCGCCTCGGCGCTTCCTGCGACTGGACGCGCGAGCATTTCACTCTCGAGCCGAAGCTCTACCGCGCCGTTCTCGAAGCGTTTCTGCGCCTCTACCGCGAGGGCCTGATCTACCGCGGGCGCTACATGGTCAATTGGTGCCCGCGCTGCCAGACCGCCATCAGCGACCTCGAAGTGATCCACGACGAGCGGCCCGGAAAGATGTGGCACCTGCGCTATCCGATCGCCGGAAGGAAGGACTATCTCGTCGTCGCCACCACGCGCCCCGAAACGATGCTGGGCGATACCGCCGTCGCCGTGCATCCTGAGGACGAGCGTTACCAGCGGCTCATCGGCAAGAAGGTGATGCTGCCGCTGATGAATCGCGAAATTCCCGTCATCGCGGATTCCTACGTGGACCGCGAATTCGGCAGCGGCGCGGTGAAGATCACTCCGGCGCACGATCCCAACGACTTCGAGATCGGCAAGCGCCACAACCTGCCCGAAATCGACGTGATGACTAACGACGGCCGCATGAGCGAGGCCGCCGGAAAGTATGCGGGGCTCGACCGCTTCGAGGCCCGCAAGCGCGTTCTGAGCGATCTCGAATCCCTCGGCCTGCTCGACCATATCCAGGACATCACCCACGCCGTCGGCGTCTGCGACCGCTGCAAATCCGAAGTCGAGCCGCGCGTTTCGACGCAGTGGTTCATGAAGATGAAGCCGCTCGCCGAGCCTGCCAAGGAAGCCGTCCACGGCGCGCTCATTGAGGTCGTTCCCGACAATCAGAAGACGATCCTGCTCCAGTGGCTTGACAACATCCGCGACTGGTGCATTTCGCGCCAGCTCTGGTGGGGCCATCGCATTCCCATCTGGCACTGCGCGGATTGCAAGGAGATGGTGCCCGCGCTCGATTCGCGCGTCGAGCTCGTCGAAGGGCACGCGCGCGCAGCGAGCGTTCCCACGAAGTGCTCGAAGTGCGGCGGCGCGAAGCTCACGCAGGATACCGACGTCCTCGACACCTGGTTCAGCTCCGCGCTGTGGCCCTTCTCGACGCTCGGCTGGCCGGACGACACGGACGATATGCGCACGTTCTATCCCACGAGCCTGCTCATCAGCGGCTACGACATCCTGTTCTTCTGGGATTCGCGCATGATCATGATGGGGCTTCATCTCACCAAGGGCGCGGACGCAAGCCAGCGCGTTCCCTTCCGCCGCCTCTATTTGCATTCACTTGTGCGCACGTCGGAAGGCGCGAAGATGTCGAAGACCAAGGGCACCGGCGTCGATCCTCTGCAACTGACGCAGCAATATGGCACCGACGCGCTCCGTTACATGCTCGCCAGCATGGCCGCGCCCGGCACGGACATCATTCTCAGCGAGGATCGCATCCTGGGCGCCCGCGCCTTCGCCAACAAAATCTGGAATGCCGCGCGCTTCCTCTTTGTCAATCTCGAGAAGGTGGAGGCCGGCGGCCTCACTCTCGAGGAACTCGCCGCGCCCGAAATTCGCGCCAGGGCGCCCTATCCCGTGAAAGGCGAAGGCGCGCTCGCGCACCGCTGGATCTTCTCGCGGATCGCGGCGGTCACGGCTCATGTCAATTACTCACTCGAGAATTTCCGCTTTCACGAAGCTTGCCAGACGATCTACCAATTCTTCTGGGGCGATTTCTGCGACTGGTACATCGAGTGGGTGAAGCCGCAGCTCGCGGCGAGCGACCGCGAAGTCGCGCTCGCCGCGTGGCGCAACATCTTCGCCGCGCTCGATGCGGCGCTGCGCCTGCTGCATCCTGTGATGCCCTTCCTCACCGAGGAGCTTTGGCACAAGCTGCCTCGGCCCGATGGTGCGCGTTCAATCTCGCTCGACAAGTTTCCCGAGCCGTATCCCCACTGGACCGACACGGCCTCCGACGACGAGATGGCGCGATTGCAGGAAATCGTCATCGCCGCGCGCAACATCCGCGCCGAAATGAAGCTCGACCCGAAACGAAAAGTCGCGGCGGAATTCTGGACCACCGGCCCAATGCTCAAGAATCTCGTCACGGAAAACATGGACCCGCTTCTGCGTCTCGCGACGCTCTCGGAGCTGCGGATTTCGGCGGTCCACCTCGATCCAACGGGCGCCGCGATTCGCTCCACGTCCGCCTTTGACCTGCGCATTGCGTATGGCGACACCGTGGACAAACCCGCCGAGATCGCGCGTCTGAAAAAGGAAATCGAGCGCCTTGCCAAGGACATCGCATCGAAGCAAGCACGCCTCGCCGACAGCAACTTCACGGGCAAGGCCCCCGGCAAGGTCGTGGACGATCTGCGCGCGACGATGGTGGAACGCCAGATCGAACACAAGAAGCTCGAGGGTCGGCTCAGGCAACTGGAGTAGCGCCCCTCCGCCTTGTCCGCAGCAAGCGCGTCGAGTATCCTTCCTGCTCCCGTAGATGGCCACCAAGCGATTGGCGAAGCTTCCCGGCACCACCGACCGGCGCATCGACGCGCTGCTGACGCTGCTCGCCGAAAACTCGACCATCGTGATCAGCGGCGCGAAAATCGCCAAGGAAATCGGCGTGACGCGCCAGCAGGTCTGGCGCTGGATCGAGAAGCTTCGCGAAGTTGGCGTCCGCGTGAAGGGCCACGCGCACAGCGGCTACCACATCGAGCGCATGCCTGACATCCTGGTCCCGCAGATGCTGAGCCATCGCCTTTACGGCACGCCCTTCGCGCGCCGCATCTATCACTTCTTCAAAACCGATTCCACCAACGCCGTCGCCATGCGACTCGGGGAAGCGGGCGAGCCGCACGGCGCCGTCGTGCTCGCCGAGGAGCAGACCGCGGGGCGCGGCCGCGCGGGCCGCTCGTGGACGTCTGAAAAGTCGTCCGGAATCTATTGCAGCGTTTTACTCCGGCCCCCGATCTCCCCGGCGCACGCGCCGCTCCTCACTCTGATCGCGGGACTCGCCGCGCGCGATGCCGCCGCCGAGGATCTCGACACGCAGCCGGATATTCGCTGGCCCAACGACATCATGATCGGCGGCCGAAAATGCTGCGGCATCCTCACGGAAATGCACGCGGAGCCGGACCGCGTTCACCATGCCGTTGTGGGGATCGGCATGAACGTCAACCAGACCAAAATGCCGGAGCCGCTCGCGGATATCGCCACTTCGCTGCGCATGGAAACCGGGAAATTCCATTCGCGGCTCGAGCTGCTGATCCGGTTGCTGCGTTACCTCGACCGCTACTACAATCAATTTCTCGCCGAGGGCGCGCGCCCGATTCTGCGGCGCTTCGCCCAGGTTTCGAGCTATTTCGAGGGAAAGCGCGTGCGCATCACCACTGCCGCCGAAACTTTCACGGGCACCACCGCCGGGCTCGACCCGAGCGGCGTGCTCCGCGTGGCGCGCGACGACGGACGCGGCACGGTGACGGTTCTCTCCGGCGACGTCGCGGAGGCCTCCTGATGCTTCTCGCGCTCGATGCCGGCAACACGAACACGGTGCTCGGCGTATTCCGCGAAAAAGCGCTTGTCGCCCATTGGCGGCTCACCACCGCGCGCGACCAGACCATCGACGAGTACGGCATCCTCACGCGCGACCTCTTCACGCTCGCGGGCCTTGAGCCGAAAGAGATCGGCGGCGTGATCATCAGCTCGGTGGTGCCGCCGCTCAACGCGACGCTCGCGGGAATGGCGGAGCGATATTTCAGTAAGAAGGCGCTTTTCGTCGAGCCGGGAATAAAAACGGGCATGCCGGTGCACTACGATAATCCGCAGGAAGTGGGCGCGGACCGCATCGTCAACAGTGTGGCCGCGTTCGAGAAGTACGGCGGGCCGTGCATCGTGGTGGATTTCGGCACAGCGATCAATTTCGACGCGGTCTCGGCGCGCGGCGAATATCTGGGCGGCGTGCTCGCGCCCGGAATCGGCATTTCGGCAGACGCGCTCTTCGCGCGAGCCGCCCGCCTGTTCCGCGTCGAGATCAAGGACCCGGGGAAAATCATAGGCACCAACACTGCGGCATCGATGCAGGCCGGGCTTTTCTACGGCTACACGGACCTCGTCGACGGAATTCTCGACCGCATGAAGAAAGTGATGGGCGCGAAGACGAAAGTGATCGCCACCGGAGGCCAGGCGCCGCTGATCGGCACCGCGTCCCGCCACATCGAGACGATCGACGAGTTTCTGACGCTCGACGGCCTGCGCATCATCTGGGAGCGCAATCAATCCGGCGGTGGGGATCGCGCTTCGAAAAAGGCGGTCAGCAAACCTTCGCGTTAGGTGCCGTGTGGGGTGGAAGGGCGGGGCTGAACTTGTCCCGAGCCAAGCCGAGGGAGCCCCGCCAAAAGAAACGCACGCGAAGCGTGCTACCGAGAGGCCAAGCGTTTTAGGGGGTCGGAGCTTCAGCTCCGACACAACAAACTGGCGCGCAGCGCCTACCATTTGCGCCGTCTCACCCGCGCAAATCGCGGACGCCGAGCAGGGCGATTCGAGGTGGAAGCGCGGGGCTTGAGTGCCGTGACGCGTTTCGGGTGGAAGGGCGGGGCTTAAGCCCCGCCGAAAAAACGCACGCGCAGCGTGCCACCTTTGCGCTGCCTTAATTGCAGCATGTAGTCGAGTCTCCCTGGCCGCCGAACGACCGGCTTTGCAGTCGCGATCATGGAATCCTTCAACTACTTCAACTATTTTACCGAAATCGAGGAATATTTCTGGCGCAAGCGCGGCGCCCACCTGCTCGTCTCGCCGCTCGATTGGGCGATTGTCGAGACGTGGCAGAAGGCGGGCATTCCGCTCCCGGCGGTGCTGAAAGGCATCGACCGCGCCTTCGAGAGCTGGGGGCGTTCGCGGCGCGCCGCCGGCGGGCGCCAGCTGAAAAGCCTCGCTTACTGCGTGGACGCCGTCCTCGACGCCGCCGCTGAAACGCAGGAAGCCGCCGCGGGCTCGGGCCCGGAGGTCAAATCCGCGCATCCCGCCGCTGAGCCATTCTCCCGCGACGAATTGAAGAAGTTTCTCGCGCGCAACGCCGAGCGCCTGCGCGCCACCGCCGCAAGACAACGGACCGCTCACGCGGCGATCGCCTCGCGCCTGGACGAAACCGCAAAGCGGCTCGACGAAACGCAGGCTCTGATCGATTCGCCCGGCGCGCTCGATCTCGAGGACCTCGAGCGGCGCCTCACTGTCCTCGAAGAAAAACTTACCGCGGCGCTTTCCGCCGATGCGGACGAAGAGTCGCTCCTCGCGATCCGCCGCGAAATGGACCGCTCGCTCGCGCCCTACCGCCGCAAGATGTCGCCGGAACAGCTGGCGCAGCTCGAGCGCCAATACACGCAGAAGCGCCTGTTCGAGCAGTTCGATCTGCCGCGGCTCAGCCTTTTCTATCTCACCTGAAGCCACGCGCCGCGCCTACGTAGTTTCCGTGATTGACGCTGCGCTCAATCGCTGTCTAAATCGCCGCAGATGAGCCGTCGTCCCGCCATCGTTTCCACCGATCGACGCGGCTGTGCCGAGTTGCGTCGTGTGATAGCGTGGAAGCCGGTGAACACAATGGAACTCACAATCGAAAAGCTGATCTACGGCGGCGAGGGCCTGGCGCATCACGATGGTTCGACGGTCTTCGTGCCGTTCGTGCTCCCCGCGGAGCGCGTTTCCGCGGCCGCGGTCGAGACGAAAAAGAAGTTCGTGCGTGCGCGCGTGGAGCGCGTGCTCGATCCGTCGCCCGAGCGCTCCGCGGCGCGATGCCCGCATTTCGGCGTCTGCGGCGGCTGCGATTACCAGCACATCCCCTACGACGCGCAGCTGAAATACAAAACCGAAATCCTTCGCGAGACGCTGCGGCGACTCGGACGAATCGAATGGCCGGGCGAGATCACCGCGCACGCCTCGCCGCCCTGGGGCTATCGCAATCGCGCGCAATGGAAGATTCGCCCGCTCAGTGACGAGGACGGCGCCGGCCCCGGCATCGGCTATTTTCGCGCGAGCTCCACGGCGCTCTGCGCGGTGGACGATTGCGCGATTCTCTCGCCCCTGCTGCTGAGATCTCTGCTCGCCCTGCGCGGCGCTCTCGCAGCGGGCACGCTTCCCCGAGAGTTGCGCGAGATCGAAGCCTTCGCGGGCGCGAATGATTCGAAGCTGCTCGTGACCGCGACATTCGCTGGAATTCCCTCCCACGCTGAGGAGCTTGCCATAACGATTCGCGAGATTCTTCCGGAGATCGAAAGCCTGCTCCTTTACGATCCGAGCCGCGAGCGCATGAAGCTCGATGGCCCGGGCTTCATTGCATGCGAGGCGGGCGGCAACGCCTATCGCGTGGGCCACTTTTCGTTCTTTCAGGTGAACCGCTTCCTCGCCGGCGACCTGGTTCGCGAAGTCGCGGAAACGGACGAGGGCGGGAATCTCGCGCTCGACCTTTTCGCCGGAGTCGGGCTGTTCTCCACGCCACTCGCGGCGCGTTTCGCGCGCGTCGTGGCGGTCGAATCAAACCCAGCAGCGGCTCGCGATCTGGAAGCGAACACCTCGGGGCGTGCCGCGCGCGCCGGCCGGGCGATCGAAATCCGCAACGCGGATGTCGAGCAATTCCTTCAGAAATTCAGGGATACGCCCGATCTCATCGTGGTCGATCCTCCGCGAGCAGGGCTCACGCCGACGGCGATCAAGCACATCACCCGCGTGGCGCCCGCGCGAATCGCGTACGTTTCCTGCGAGCCGCCCACTCTCGCGCGCGACCTCGCCGCGCTCGTCAAGGCAGGCTACGAGATTTCGAACCTGCATCTCTTCGATCTCTTTCCCCAGACCTTTCACATGGAGGCGGTGGTACGTCTCCGCCGTCGCCCGTGAAACTGCCGGCGCTGTGGCTTACGGCGGCATTCGCCGCGGGCGTCGAGATTGCGAGCTGGCGGGCTGCGCCGCTCCGGCTGTGCGTTTCAGCGGCCGCAGCCGCGATCGTGCTTTCAGGGATTCTCGCGTGGCGCAATCGCCTCGCCGTAGCGTGGGCGCTCGCGTTACTCGCATGGGTGGCCACCGGCGCGGCGGCCATCGGCGCCGAGCGCGCCGCCCTGCCGCCCAATCACGTCGCAAAGCTCATCGCCGCGGGACGCCTCGACACGAGCGAGCCCCTCCGCTGGCGAGGGCGCCTGCGCGACGACCCGATGGCGCTTCCCTGGGGACATCGCTACCAAATCGACCTCGAGGAAGTGCAGGCTGCCGGGACAACGCTTGAAGTCCGCGGCGGCCTGCGCGCGAATCTGTACGGTGACGCGAATGCCGCTGCCGCGCCGCAAGGCCTGCGCGCGGGCGATCGCGTCGAAGCGCTTTTGCGCGCGCGGCCGCCGCGCAATTTTCTCGATCCCGGCGCCTTCGATCTGCACGGCTACCTCGCGCGCCAGGGAATCGATCTGACCGGTTCGTTGCGCAGCGGCGAGCTGCTCCAACTCATCGACCGCCCGAGGCCGACACTCCCCCAACGGCTCGCCCGGGCGCGCGGCAATCTCCTGGCCCGCCTCGACGGCCTGTTTCCCGGGCAGCCAGAGCGCGCGGCCGTATTGCGGGCGATGCTGCTCGGCGACCGCAGCTTCGTCGACTCCGAAGTGGTCGCGGCATTTCAAAAGACGGCCGCGTACCACGTCCTCGTCGTCGCGGGCTTGCACGTAGGCGCGCTCATCGTTTTTCTTTTCTGGCTCTGCCGCAGGCTGCGATTCTCAATCGGCGTCACAAGCCTGGTGACGCTCGGCGCGCTCGCCTCCTACGTCGGCGTCGTGCAGGACCGCCCCCCGATTCTGCGCGCCTCGCTGATGGCGGCGCTTTATCTTTGCGCGCGGCCGCTTTTCCGGCGCATCGATCTGCTGAACACGGTTGCGCTCGCGGCTCTCGTGATCCTCGTCTGGCGGCCATCGTCTCTCGCGGATTCGAGCTTCGAGCTCTCCTTTCTTGCCGCCGGCGTGATCGCGGGCCTGGCCCTGCCGTGGATGGATCGTACGAGCGCGCCCTATCGCGCCGGCCTGCGGCATCTGGGCGATGTCACGCGCGACGTGGTGCACGCGCCGAAAGTGGCGCAGTTCCGGATCGAGCTGCGCGCCGCCGCGCACTGGCTTGAATCGCGGCTGCCGCAGAGGTTCGCCTCCCACGCATACGCAATGTCGGCATTCTCCGCGCGAGCTGCGCTGCGTCTGTGGGAGATCGTCCTGCTCTCGCTGGTGATTCAGTGGGGCATGATGCCGCTGCTCGCGCAGGATTTTCATCGCGTCAGCCTCTCGGGACCGCTCAGCAATATTCCCGCGGTGATTCTCACGGGCCTGATCGTGCCGCTCGGATTTCTCACTTTGGTGCTGACGTTTGTCTGGATGCGCCTCGCGGTCGTACTGGCGAAGGCTCTCGGATTCTGCGCCCGGCTTCTGCTCGCGACCGTGGCGTGGTTTAGCAGCCTGCCGCACGCTTCCTACCGCGTTCCGGGGCCGCCGATCTGGCTGCTGGCGGCGTTTCTCGCGGCGATGTTCTTGCTCGCGGCCGCGGCGCGCGCGGCTGCCGCCAAGCGGACGAATCGGGCGGCCAGGCGCCAGTTGCCTCCGCCGATCGCCCCCGCGGAATGGATTTCGGCCGTCGTACTTGCAGCTCTCACCGTTCTGGTCGCGTCGCATCCTTTTCGTCCGGAGACGCAGCGCGGCAGGCTCGAGGTGAGCGTGCTCGATGTGGGACAGGGCGACTCGATCTTCGCCGCGTTTCCCGATGGCCGCACGATGCTGATCGATGGCGGCGGCCTGCCCGGTTCGGAATGGGTCGGTGGCTACCGGTCCGGCATGGACGTGGGTGAGGAAGTTGTGTCGCCCTATCTCTGGTCCCGAGGGCTGAAACGGCTCGACGTGGTCGCGCTGACGCACGCGCACCACGACCATCTCGACGGCCTGCACGCCGTGCTTGAGAACTTTCGCGTGGGCGAATTATGGATCGGCCGCGACGAGGAGACTCCTGCGTTCAAGAGCCTGATGGCCGAGGCGCGCTCGCTCGGCGTTCCCATCGTTCACAGGACTCAGGGCGACGAATTCGATTGGCACGGCGTTCGCGGCGACGTGCTTTGGCCGCCGGACATCGGTCCCCTTGGTGAAGCCTCGAATGACGATTCACTCGTGCTGCGCCTGATCGACGGCCACGTACATTATTTGCTAGCCGGGGACATCGAACAGCACGTCGAGAAGAACCTGGTCGATACTCACCTGCCGCTCGCGTCCGAATTCCTGAAGGTGCCCCACCACGGAAGCAAATCGTCTTCGACGGCGGCGTTTGTCGCGGCCGTCGCGCCACGCGTGGCGGCAGTCTCGGTGGGCGAATCAAATCCCTTCGGGCATCCGGCGGAAAGCGTGATCGAGCGCTACGAAGGCGACGGCGTGCGCCTGTTGCGGACCGATCGCGACGGCGCCGTCACCGCGATCACGGACGGAAACAACCTCTCCGTGCACGCATATGCAGAGCGCTGATTCCGGACCCGCTCGTGCCCGAGCATTCGCGGCCGCCCGGCCGAGTACTATTGCGCGCGTCGTCGGCCGCATGCATCATGATTGGGGCGTCGATCCGATCATGGAAACGATTCAAGACAGACCCGCACCCGCGCCAACGCAGGAAGAAATCGACGAAGAGAGCCGCCGCATCCGGCGGCTTCGCATTCTGGTTCGCCTCACGATCGAGGAAATCGCGTCGGGCGGGCTTTCCGCCGAGGAAGCCTCGGGAATGATTGCCGCCACGCGGCGCGCGGCTCTGGAGATGTTTCCCGGCAAGGAACGCGCGTTCGATCTGATCTACCGGCCGCAATTTCAGCGCGTGATGCACGCCATCTATCGCCTTCAGTAGGCGCGCCGGTCAGTAGCCGTAGCGCCCTCGCAGCCACATCCGCAGCCACACCACTGCAAGACCTGCAATCGTTCCGATCAGCGCCTGGTATTCGCGGTTCCTTCGATACTGCGCCCACGAAAACACTTCCGCGGGCGGACCCGGCGGCGAGGTTGGCTCGGGTCTTGTGTCCCTGAATCCGGGGAAAAACACCGGCACGCGCGCCGCGTACTCGTCAAACGCTGCGCCGAAGCGCTCCCGAAGGTGCCGCTCTTCATCGCGGATCACCGCGATATAGAAAACCGCGAAATACGCGGCGACGAGCAGGCCGGCCCACCATGAATGGCCCGCGATGATGAATCCTGTCGCGAGAAACGCGCTGCCCAGATAGAGCGGGTTCCGCGTGGTCGCGTAGGGTCCGCTGGTCGCAAGCTCCTGGTCCTTCCGCAGATGCCCTGACGCAGCCCCGCGGACCAGCAGTCCGAAAACCGTGATGACGCCTCCGATCACGATCGAGCGCAACGTCGGCGCGGCAAGCAGCCAGTAAATCACCGCGATGGGGTAGCCCGTACGCACCCGCCAGCGCCTCCAGAATTTTTTCGGCGGATTCATGGATGGCTCCGGCGCACGCGCTCCACGATGTCGCGCGTGGAATGTGCCTTTGCATCGCCGACGAGGGCGGCGCGAACTCCCAGCAGCGTTTCGAGCTCCTTCTCCCGCGCCGGGTCCCGCGCTTCTCCGGCGCCGATGGCGTGCACGTCGGGATGGAATTCGCGCAGCAGCGGCTTTACATCGGCGTCGTCGAAAATCACGACGTAATCCACGGCGGACAGCGCGGCCACAAGCGCGGCCCGGGCGCGCTCGGTGAGGATGGGCCGCCCGCCGCCTTTCAGCGCCCTCGCGCTGGCATCGGAATGAATCCCCACGACCAGCAGATCTCCCTCGGCGCGAGCCGCTGCCAGGTAGCGTACGTGCCCGGCGTGCAATAGATCGAAAACGCCGCTGGCGAACACGATCCTGCGCCCCGAATGGCGGTGCTCTTCGAGCACATCGTGGAGCCCTCCGCGGGAGAGGATTTTTTCGCGCGTATCCATCAGGCCTTGTGTGCCGCGCGGAAAAGTATCACAGCGGCGTCCAAAGCGGTAATCGAACCGGATTCGGCGCGAACAATCCGGCGGCATGTGACGACGAATTCATTCCGCGGACCGCCCGCCCTTCCCGGCCGCCTTCAGGATCGCGCTCCAGAATTCCGCCTCGCGATCCACGCGCAGCGAAATGCGGCAGTAGCGCACATCCATTGACGGCGCGCCATCGCGCGGAAGATTGAAAAGATCCTTCTCGGTGCAAATCAGCGCGCTCGCGCCCGCCTTGCGAGCCTCGACTTCGATCGCGGCAATATCCTGCTGCGTGTAGCGATGATGATCCGGAAAAAACGCGTGCCCGGCGATATGAAAACCCCAGTCGCGCAGGTCGGCAAGAAACGCGGACGGATTTCCGATGCCGCAGAACGCGAAATACTTTCGCGACCGCGCGCCCGCATCCTCCGCGCCGGGATATGCGCCGCTCCAGGCGCGAATCGAATCGAGCTGCGTGCGTGCGTAGAAAACCGGCGCATCGGAATCGCGGCGAATGGCGGCCTCGAGCGCCGGTGCGCGGTCGCTGCGCGTGATGACGATCAAGTCTGCGCGCGCCAGCGCCGATCGCGGCTCGCGCAGGCGGCCTGCCGGAAGCAAGTGCCCTCCGCCGAAGGGATTCGCCGCGTCGATCAGCACGATATCCGCGTCGCGCGCCAGTTGCAGATGCTGGAAGCCGTCGTCGAGCACGAACCATTTTACGCCTCGCGCGGCGAGCTCGCGCCCGAGCGAAAAGCGGTCCGCGCCTACGCCGAACGCGACGCGATCGCCCAACCGCGTCTGCATCAGACGCACTTCGTCGCTCGTCGAGCCTGCGGCGGACGCTTCCCCGCGATAGCCGCGCGTCAGAATTCCCGCGCTCTTCCCTTCCGCGAGCAAGCGCTCGGCGATCCACAGGACCATCGGCGTCTTACCAGTCCCGCCGGTGGTGAGATTGCCGACGCTGATCACGACGCCGTCGAGCCGCCGCTGCTTCAGGACGCCAGTGCTGTACGCGCGCGCGCGAAGATGCGCGGCCGCTCCGTAAGGCAGCGCCAGAGGCCACAGAAGCGATTCCTTGAGCGTCACGCCGGACGCCTCTCTCGGCCGAGCACCGCGGCGATGCGGTCGAGCGAGCGCGCCGTCGCGCCGCGATTGCGTTCCGAAAGCGCGCGCGCCGCGCCGCCCATGCGCTCCCGAAGCGCATTGTCTTCGATGAGTTGCACCCACACTTTGCCGAGCTGGCTCCCGCTGCTCACCTGGACTCCGGCCTTCGCCGCGAGAAACTGTGCCGCCATTTCCCGAAAATTTTCCATCGAAGTGCCGAAAACGGGCGGCTTCGAAAACCATGCCGGCTCGAGAATGTTGTGCCCGCCCGCCTGAACCAGCGAGCCTCCCACGAACGCGGCGTCCGCCAGCGAATAGATTCCCGCGAGTTCGCCGATCGAATCGAGCACCAGCACGTCCGCACTTTCGTCGAGCGCCGCCGCGAGGTCGAGGCGGCTTCGCCGGACCACGTTCCAGCCGGCGCCCTCGGCGATGCTCGCCGCCGCATCGAATCGGTCGGGCTTGCGCGGGGCGAGCACCAGCAGCGCGCGGCGCCATCGCCGCTGCACGGCATCGTACGCGGCCAGCACGGCTTCTTCCTCCTCCGCCACCACGCTCCCGGCCACCACCACCGGCCATCGCTCCTGCCTGCGAATCTGCTCTTGCAGCCACGCGCCGAGCGTGCCGACCGTCGGCGGCTCGCCATCGTATTTCAGGTTGCCGGCCACTTCGACGCGCTCCTCGGGTGCTCCCATTTCGCGCAGCCGCGCGGCGTCTTCGGGAGACTGCGCGAGGAACAGCTCCGCATCGCGCAGCACGCGCGCGAAAAGCTCGCCGATTAGAAACTCCCAGCGCTTATAGCGCGCCAGAGATTTTTCCGAGATGCGCGCGTTCGCGAATACCACGGGCACGCCCATCCGCCGCGCCTCGCGCAGAAAATTCGGCCAGATCTCGGTCTCCATCACGATCACGAGCGCCGGATGAATCGCGCGCAGGGCGCGGCGCACGGCCACGGCCCAGTCGAGCGGAAAGTAAAAGATGCCGTCGGCGGATTGCAGCCGCTGGCGCGCCAAGCGCTGCCCGGTCTCGGTGGTCGTCGAGACGAATACCGCGCGTTCCGGAAAGCGCTGCTTCAAGCCCTCGGCGAGCGGAATCGCCGCGAGCACCTCTCCCACCGAGACAGCGTGAATCCAGATCGCGCCGGGCACCGCGCCTTTCGCCGAGCGGGAAGCGTTCGCACGGGCGGCGATTTCCGGAGGCACGCTGCCCAGGCGTTCGCGCAGCGCGCTTGAAGGCTCGCCGCGCCGCCACCCGCGCAGCGCGTAGTACGGCGCGAGCACGAGCATGCCCACCGCCGTGAGAATGCGATAGAAGAAGTACATGGGAAGGCTGCGCGCGCCGCATGGCGCGCAAGACGGCGATTATAGCTTAGGGTGAGCGAAACGCGGGGCGGCGCTATGGCTAATGCTTGTTATTGCGGGTGAGGTATGCCGCGATCGCGTCCAGGTCCGCGTCGCTGATTTCCGTCTTCCGGAACGTTGGCATCACCGTGACCCCGTTCCGCACGTACAGCTTGATCAAGCCGGGCGTCAGGTCCGTGCGCTTTTCGAGCAGCGCCGGCACCGCGCCCTTGTACTTTGCCTGCAAGGCCATCGTGCCGGGTTTTCCGCCGCCCTCGCCGTGGCACATCGAGCAGAACTTCTGGTATTCGACATACCCTCGCGGCTGGCCCTCGCCCGACACCGTCGCCGTGGTCCACGACGATGGTATCCGCTGCTCCTGCGCCGCTACAGCGCGCGCCGCAACGAGACAGCAACACACAATCGCCAAGCGCATCCCGATCTTGATCATGCCTTCTTCTCCCTGAGATGCTTCGGCCAGATTCCGTACCGGCCGGCGGAGAGGATTCCGTTCGGATCGACCGCGTCCTTCAGCGTTTCATGGAAGCGCAGCAGCGAGTGGTTGTTGTAAGCATAGGTGTTCATAATCGCGTCCTGAAACGCCGGCGCTGTGCGGTACTCGCCCCAGCCGTGCTCGGCCGCCCTCTGAACCATCTTCTGGAAAGCCGCGCGGTTTTTCTTGTTCGTTTCCACGTCGTGTGTCACGGGAAAAGCGAAGATGTAGATGAATGCGCGTTCCCAGTAGGTCGACGGCAGGCTGAACGAGAATATGGGCAAGCCGAATTCCCTGGCGGCCTCGGAGAACACGCGGTTCGCTTCGAAGATCGCCTGGCCCGTGCGCGGGATGATCGGCGAAAACCACAGATGGCCGTTCGTCGGGTTCGGATTGATCGGCGAGCGCGCGCCGATCGAAAACATTACCAGGCTGGGAATGCCGAACTGCGGTTTGTGGACTTTCTCTTGCTGTTCCGGAGTCAGCGGAAGCTTGTACGATTCGTTCTGTACGAACTTCACTCCGGGAATGACGGAGAATTTCTCCTTCGCGAATTCCCAGTTCGCCTCGTTCGCTTTGGCAGGCCCATAGAAGCTCAGCTTGCAATTCCAAAAGCTGATGCCTTTTCGCAGCGCGTATTCCTGCACCTCAGGCGAAGCTTCCGCGCCGGGCTTCGCGAGCAGCGCGGCGAGTTCCGGGTCCGGCACCGGCCCGCGGCCTGAATACCAAAGATCGATTTCCGAAATCATCGGTATCCCGAGCAGCGAGCTGCCGAGATCGGGCATGCCGTTTGTGACGCGCGTGTTCTCGAGATAGGTCAGAATGTCCACGAGAGGGATCAGGTCGTCGTGGCGCGGCACCATCACGGTCCCCGACAAGTACGCGTCCGGCTCCGGCATCAGCCAGAACCCCATCTTCGTCACCACGCCGAAATTCGACTGCGAGAAGATTCCGTCCACCCACGGCCCGAAGCCCGTCTTGTACTGCTGCCAGGTCTTCGCGCCGGGCATCGCCCCCATTCCCGTTCGGATGATCTCTCCGTTGGCGAGCACGACCTCCATCCCGCAGTGCGAGTCGAAGTGGTTCCGATACTGCGCCATCAGGTACCCGCCGCCGCGATCCAGCGCATTCCCGATCGGGCTGCCCCATCCCGGGTCCGGCACATCGATCCAGAGTTTCAGCCCCTTCTCCTGAATGTACCGGTAGAGATCGAAGTAGCTCACCCCCGGCTCGACCAGCGCGTAGGCGTTCTTCTCGTTCACCTCCAAGATCCGGTTCATCCGCTTCAGGTCCAGCACCACGCTTCCCGAATATGCCGGCGCCGCGCCCCCGTACCCCAGATTCTTCCCCGTCGAGACCGGATAGATTGGAATCTTGTACTGGTTCGCGATCTTTACGACCTTCTGCACTTCCTCTACGTTGTCCGGCGCGACCGCCGCCGACGCCACGCGCTCCTCCGGCTCTCCGAAGAAAGGCGAGTATGCGTCGCGATACAGCGCCACGTCCGCGTCGCTCGTGAACACCCACTCTTTGCCGACCGCCGCTTCGAACTGAGCGACCGCATCGGCGAAATCCTTCGCACTGACACCCGGCGGCACCTTCATCGCAGGCTCCTGTTTTCCGTTTGAACAGTTAAGAAGAGTGAACGCTTTACGCGCGGCTGACCGGCGCGATGACCCACGAGATCAGCACGTCGGGATCGCCCGCATGCCTGGCTCCGGGAGCGGATACGGTGGTCGCGAAGACTTCGCTGCGCCCGACCGGGCAGCGCGTCACCACGCCCGCCATCAGGTTCGCCCACTCCGCTCCGCGGGTCTCGACCGCCGCCGCGCGCCGCACCATGCTTTCCGGCCCCGAGAACGCGTGCTCGATCTGCCCGCCGCGCGCCGGCTTGTGCTCGCCCCGGAACACCACGCGCATCCCCTGATCCCACGCCAGCCTCTCGAGACAGAAAATCGCGCCGTGGCCCGTCAGCCCCGCGATCGCCGCCGGGCCCTGCTTCCAGCGCGCGTACAAATCGTGGAACCACAAGTCGGTGATGTCGCCCTTGATCGCTTGGACCGGCGCGCCGAGCCTGCCCGCCTCCCGCGAGAACGCGACGCTTGCGGCGTACCGCTCGTCGAAGATCACCTTGTAGAGCGGAGTCGTCGCCGGCTCGCCCAGCACCGCCGACGATGCCAGCGCGCCGCGCGCCGCGATGGGCAGCGCCAGCGCCGTCACACCGATCTGGAGAAACTCTCTTCGGCTCTTCATCGAATCCCCTCCCGTCGTTCGCCGACCTGCTTCGCTAACCTTTGTTGCGGGGAAGTTTGCACGCGGCGATTTCAGTGTCAAGAAGAATGTGTCCGCCGCAGGGGAGGCGCGATCCTCCGGCGCAACGCGTGCGTATATCCAAATCGTAAATCTGCGCTATAGTGGCGGCCGTGTACCGCGCACAACGCCGCGCTTCTCGGCTGCATCCGACAACCAGCTTGCGACCACCCTCCCATGACAAGCGAATGACGCGCATGCTTCCACTCCTTCTCGCCGCGCTCCTCGCGTGTGCAGGTGCTTTCGCGCAGGCCAACTCCCCGGCGCAGCCCAGCGCGTCGTTGCCGCAGGACCGCCACGAGGGCATGACCGTCTCGGCGGATCCCTACACCGATGCCGCCCGCTCGAAAGGCAAATTCGGCAAGGCCAATCCCCATTCCGCCGGAATTCTGCCGGTGGAAGTTTTTCTGCACAACGAGACGAACCAGCCGATTCGCATCAATCTCGAAACGATTCAGCTCACCGTGCATTTCGAAAGCGGCAAGCATCAGGATCTCGACTGGATCCCAGTCGGACAGGTGGCGGACGCGGTGGCGCATCCTCACGGGCCGTCCGCGCCGCATCCGCGTCGCTTCCCGATCGGTCTGCCGCCGACCACGGACCACAAGACGGACAAGCTGGTGGATATCTTGAGGCCGCTCTCGCTGGACGCGGACGTCGTCCCGCCCATGGCGACGATTCACGGCTTTCTGTTCTTCGATCTCGATGGCGACATGTCGCTCGCCGCAAATTCAAGCCTCTACATGCCCGATGTGACCACTCTCCCCGCGAACAAGCCGCTCATGTTCTTCGAAGTCCGCCTCGGCAAGCCGTAATGGCTACGGAAGTGTGCGGCACCCTACATCGAGCGGAGAATGTGAACTGCAAACATGCGGGGCCCGGCCGGAGGCATCTGAGGTTCGCATCACTATTGCTGATGGTTCTTCTGTTCTCCCCGGGCCAGGCCGATCTAGTTGGCCAACAGACTTCTGCATGGAGGGTGGTGAAGAGACTGCCCAATCGGCTTTGGACAAGGATCAACGTGGACGTGGCACCATCCACTGAATCCCGACCTCCCATTCTCACATCTGTTCTGTTCGCAGATGACCTACACGGCTGGTCGGTTGGTGAGGGCGGTACGGTGGTTCGGACAGCGGATGGTGGTGACACGTGGCAGATGGGCGTGGTGAATCCGAAGGCGAACCTTGAGGCGGTCTTTTTCCCTGACACGCGCCACGGATGGGTCGGCGGGAATGTGGAAGGCCGAGGGGTAATTTATCAAACGCGGGACGGGGGCAAGACCTGGAAGTTGCAAAGGAAGTTGGACGACTTCGAGGTGAGCTCCGTTAATGGCTTGTGGTTTCGAGACAAAGAAAACGGGTGGGCCGCCGGCAATGCCGATGCAGTAGGGTCGCAATACGGACCATACGGATTTATCTTCCAAACGGAAGACCGCGGCGAGCATTGGAGATTGCAGTACCGCGCAGAGAGCAAGAACGGATTTCATGCGCTGAGGTTCGTGAACGACGTCATCGGGTGGGTGCTCGCGCCCGATCAGATCCTGTACACAGAAGATGCCGGCGGGCACTGGATTGTGCGGTATCGCGCCAGGGAAGACCGGGATGACTTCTTTTGGGGACTCGACTTCGTCTCGCCGTCGGAGGGCTGGATTGTCTCGGGCATGTTCTCAGGCGAGGTGCTCCGGACACTCAACACCGGCAAGGATTGGGAAGCCATCGCCCTTCCGCCCAAGGAGCAAATCCCCTCCCGGAAGGAAACCCCGTTTTGCATTTCCGTCAAGTTTGCGAGCTCTTCCGAAGGATGGGTTGGCGCGAGCGATGGCGTCGTTCTCTCGACCACGAATGGCGGGAAAAGTTGGAATGCCGAGGATACAGGTGAGACCCAGACGATTCGCGGCCTCGCCATCACGCCACATGCTGTTTTCGCCGTCGGCACGCACGGTGTAATCCTCAAGCGCCGCTTGCGGTCAATGGACTAGACGTACCGGGCCTCTGACAAGTCATCCGCGCCGATTGCCTCTCGCGGCTCCAGCGCGTATCATGGAGTTCTTATGCGCCTCGCTCTGCGTCGGCTGTGGATGCCCCTCCTGGCGATTATTCTGCTCGCCGGATTCTCGCCGGTCCGCGCGGCAGACACGCCCGCGACTCTCCCGGTCAGCGACATTCAGCCCGGCATGAAGGGCGTCGCCTACACGATTTTCGAAGGCGATAAGGTCGAGAAGATCGACCTCGAAGTGATCGGCGTCCTGCACAACGCCGTCGGTCCGAAGCTCGACGTCATCCTTGTAAAACTCCTCGGCGACAAAGTGCAGCAGACGGGCGTCGTCGCCGGGATGAGCGGCAGCCCCGTATACATCGACGGCAAGCTTGTGGGCGCGCTCGCGCTCAAGCTCGGCACGTTCACGCGCGAGGCAATCGGCGGCGTCACACCCATCGCCGACATGCTCGAAATCGAGCAGGGCGCGGCAGCCTCCGTCCCAGCGAACGAAAGCGCGTCGGCGCGCGTTCCCGTGCCGGAAGAGTTCGCGCAGCGCACGTCGGCGGGCTCCGGACAGTTTCTCGTTCCGATCGAGACGCCGCTCATCGCTTCCGGCCTTTTTCCTGAAACTCTCGCGCGCTTCGGCAAGGATTTCTCCGCCTGGGGCATGACGGCGATGGCCGGCGGCACCGCCGCTCCTTCGCCCGATGATCCAAAGCTTCAGCCCGGCGACATGGTGGGCATGGACCTGGTTCGCGGCGATCTCTCGATCAGCTCCGGCTGCACGGTGACGACCGTCGTGGGCGATCGCATTCTCGCCTGCGGCCATCCCATTTTCGGATTCGGCGCGGTCGAAATTCCGCTATCCCGCGCGCACGTGCTGATGACGCTCGCGTCCGCGCAATCCTCGACGAAAATCATTTCCACCGGCGGCACGATCGGCACGCTCACGCAAGATCGCCAGACGGCCGTGATGGGCACGCTCGGCGCGGGACCGTCGATGATTCCCGTGGACGTCACGCTCGATACCCCGGCCGAGAAAAAGCAATATCACTTCGAAGTGATCGAAAGCGCGCAGTTGACGCCCACGCTGGTCGCCGCGGCCGCCTACAACGGCATCGTCGGCAGTCCCGCCTACGGCGAAGGTTTTACTCTGCAAATGGACGGCGCCATCCAACTGAAGGGGCACACGCCGGTGAAGCTCGAAGATCTCTTCGCGCCCACCGATCAGACGACTCCGGCCGCGTTTTTCGTGGCCACCGAAGTCCAGGCCGATTTCGCGCGCATCTACGCGAACCCTTACGAGCTCCCCAAGATCGAGAAGATCGATCTGCGCATCACGTCGCTCGCGGAGCGGCGCGGCGCCACGATCGACAACGCGTGGATCGAGCGCAGTTCGGTGCGCCCCGGTGAGACGGTCCCCGTGAAAGTCCTGCTGCGGCCGTATCGCGGCGCGCCTTTCATCCAGGAAGTTCCGGTGACGATCCCCGCGCAAACGGCGCGCGGAACGCTTCAGCTCGTGATCAGCGACGCCGCCTATCTGAATCGCAACGTGCAGTCGCTCGCCGCCACATCGCAGGGCCAGTTGCCCGGCCTCGAAGAGCTGATCCAGCTCATCAATCGCGAGCGCCACAACGACCGCCTCTACGCCGTCCTTCTCCAGCCCACGCCGACCATGCTCGTCGAGGACAAGGAGATGCCCAACGTACCCATGTCGGCGATCAGCGTGCTCGACCAGCGGCAGAATCCGGGGAATGCCAGGCTGCTCCTTCAATCCACGGCCGGCGAGTGGTCGGTCGAAATGCATCAGGTGATTGCGGGCCAGCACATGCTGACGATCACCGTGAAGTGAAGCCCGATTTCAAGGGGGGAATCCAAGTGACGACGCGGCGAACGATTCTGGTGTGCCTGCTTGCAGCCGCCGCGCTCGTTCCCGCCGCGCGCGCCGAGCACACGCGTTACTGGAAGCAAACCGATTTCTCCGAGTTCGAAAAAGGCACCGCCAAGGGCGTCGCCATCCGCAGCGACGGCAAGCTCCGCCCCGCTCCGAAATTCGATTCTTTCGCCGACCCGAGTCTCGCCTACGTCTGGGCGCTGCGCCTCGACTCGCACGGCCGGCTGTACGCCGCGGGCGGCTCCGACGCCAAGGTCCTGCGCTTCGACGACGCGGGCAAACCAACTACCATGTTTGAATCCGCCGAGCTTGCCGCTCAGGCGATCGCCTTCGACGCCGCGGACAATCTCTACGTCGCAACCTCCCCGGACGGTAAGGTCTATCAGGTGACTCCCGACGGCAAGAAGAGCGTCTTCTTCGAGCCGAAGACGAAATACATCTGGGCCATGGCCGCCGATTCGCAAGGCGCTCTCTACGTGGCCACCGGCGACACCGGAGAAATCTTCGTCGTGCCGCCCGACGGAAAAGGCCAGTTGTTCTTTCAGAGCCGCGAGCGCCACGCGCGATCGATCGCGTTTGATTCCAAGGGCAATCTGTTGGTCGGCACGGAGCCCGACGGGCTGATTCTCCGCATCCCCATCGTCCGCAAGTCGCCTAAAGCCGTTCCCGAGGCCGGCGCGCCGTTCGTCCTCTACGAGACGAACCGCGCGGAAGTGACCTCCCTCATCGCCGATTCGGACGGAAACATCTACGCCGCTTCCATCGGAGAAAAAATCCGCCGTCAGGGCGTCCCGCCGGTCCTCCCGGGCGCCGGGCCGCAGACGATGATGTCGTCGATCTCCTCCCCGAACGTCGTGATCTCGCAGGCGCCATCGCCCGGGGTCCAGGCCGTCGCGCCTTCTCCGTTCCCCGGATTTCCGCCCACCGGCGGCGCTGACGTCGTCAAGATTGCCGCGGACGGTTCGCCTGAAACGCTCTGGACATCGCGCGAAAATCTCGTGCTTTCCATGGGCCTCTCGCCCTCCGGAAAACTTCTGCTCGGCACGGGCAACAATGGATCGCTGATCGAGATGGAAGGCGACGACGTGTACGCAAGCGTCGCGAGCACCGCCACGGCGCAGGTCACCAGCTTGCTCGCTGGACCCGGCGGCAAAGTCTTCGTCGCCACGGCGAATCCCGGCAAAATCTTCACGCTTGGCCCGGGATACGAGCCCAACGGCAGCTTCGAATCCGACGCCTTCGACGCCAAGATTTTTTCGCGCTGGGGCCGCCTGACTTGGTGGGGCGACAAC
>Ga0335077_10002256_pt1 | contig 22971 bp, 24 predicted proteins | sample Lox_Sample_31_FD_207151 | JGI IMG/M metagenome (GOLD analysis project Ga0335077, IMG submission 207151) | Soil microbial communities from Loxahatchee National Wildlife Refuge, Florida, United States - Lox_Sample_3.1 | ecosystem: Environmental > Terrestrial > Soil > Wetlands | place: USA...
GCGCAGGGAGTGCCTGGCAGCCGGAGTGCTGGCCTTTCGACGGGAGCAATCGAGACGCCCGTAGTACTCCAGCACTAACGCCGATTCTGGGAAAAACTACCAGATTCAGGGGAGCAACTCGACCCCGGGCTATGGCATCACTGAAATGGGTGCGTTATGAACGGGAAACGTAAATTACTCGCAATCGTTTGCGCCGCGGCGATCTCGGGAATGACCGCGTTCGCGCAGGAACCGTATCCGCCGCAGGCCGCGCCTGCCCCGCAGGGAGCGCTTCCGCAGGCTGTTCCTCCGCCTGGGGCCAACGTTCCGCCTTCTCCGCCGGAGCAGGCCCCGCCGCCCGCGCAGCCGCTTTCTCCGCAACAACTCGACGATCTGGTTGCGCCCATCGCACTCTATCCCGATCCTCTGCTCAGCCAGATTCTGGTCGCGTCCACGTATCCGCTCGAGGTGGTTGAAGCCTATCAATGGACGCAGGAGAACCGTAATCTGACGCCGCAGCAACTGGTCGACGCGGCGCACCAGCAGAATTGGGACCCCAGCGTTCAGGCGCTGGTCGCTTTCCCCAATGTTCTCGCGACGCTCAACCAGGACGTCCAGTGGACCACCGCTCTCGGCAACGCGTTTCTTGCCCAACAGGCCGACGTGATGAACGCGGTTCAGAGAATGCGCCTCCAGGCGATGCAGAACGGCAAGCTGCAATCCACCCCGCAGCAGAGCGTCACCGAGCAGACTGAGAACGGACAAACCGTCGTCGATATCGAGCCGACCAATCCGCAGGTAGTCTATGTCCCCACGTACAATCCGGACTATATCTGGGGTCCGCCGGCATTCGGCTATTATCCTCCGCTGTTTTATCCCGGGATCGGGTTCGGGTTCGGTTTCGGCCCTGGCATCTACATCGGCGGATTCTTCGGCGGCTGCTGTGGATGGGGAGCTTTCGGGTGGGGATGGGGGCCGAACTGGTTCGGTCACAGCATCCTGGTGAACAATTATTTCCTGCATCGCTATGGTTTCCGCGAATTCCACGGCGGGTTCCGAGGGACCTCGGTTTGGGCGCACAATCCCGCGCACCGGCTGGGAGTCCCTTATCCCAACCACGCATTGAATAACGAATTCCGCGCCGGCAATATTCGCGGAGCGGGCGCCTTCCGCGGCGGAGCCGTTCCGCAATTCCACGGCGGTGAAAATCTCCGTGGCGCGTCCAGCGGTAATTTCAGAGGATTCAGCGGTGGCGCAGCCCCGAGAGGATTCAGCGGCGGAGCGGGCGTCCGCGAACCAGCTCCGCGAGCCGGCGGATTCAGTTCTCCGGGATTCAACCACTCCTTTTCCGGCGGCGTTCACAGCGCGTTCGGTGGAATCCATAACGGCGGCCAGACCCGCATCGAGAGCGACCACGGCTTCTCCAGCATGGGCCACTTCGGCGGCGGCTTCCACGGCGGTGGCGGATTCCACGGAGGCGGCGGCGCACGCGGAGGGAGACGCTAATGAAAGCGCTGCTACCCGCGCTCGCGATCGGCGCACTCGCATTCGGCCAGACGGCCACACAGAAATCTTTTCCTAGCCCTCAGGCGGCGGCCCGGGACCTGGTCCAGGCCGCCGCTTCCGATAACACTACCGAACTTAACGCCATCTTCGGCCCCCACGCGAGCACCGTGCTCACCACCGGAAATCCCCAGCAGGATCAGGCCGAGCGCGCCGAATTCGTCAAAGCGGCCGAGTCCCAGCAGCGCTTGCAGAAGGATTCGATGGACCCCAATCGGATGATCCTGTGCGTCGGCAGCGAGGATTGGCCTTTTCCTGTGCCGATCGTCAAAAAGAACGGCGCGTGGATCTTCGACACCGCGATGGGAGCCGAGTCCATGCGCGCCCGCCGCATCGGCGCCAATGAGCTCGACGCGATCGATATCTGCGTGAGCCTCGGCACGGCCGAGCAGGACTACTCCGAGATCAACCCGCAGCATGTCTACGCGCCCAGCATCGCCGCGCTTTCATCGATGATCCCTCAGGATTTCGAGCAGGACGAAGGCGGCGTCGCGCTCAAGCCGTATCATGGCTATTATTTCCAGATCCTCAAGGCGCAGGGCTCCGCCGCCCCCGGCGGCGCGCACGCCTACCTCGTTAAAAATCAGTTATTGGGAGGCTTCGCCATCGTCGCCTGGCCCGCCGAATACGGAGTCACCGGTGTGAACACGTTCGTCGTGAATCAGGACGGAATCGTTTTTGAAAAGGACCTGGGCCCGTCGCATCGGCAAGGCGCGCCCGTGACGACGTACAATCCCGACGCATCCTGGAAGCCGGTGGACTAGGTGAGCAGAGCCGCTCGCTCACGCGGCAAGGCTGAAAATTACCGAGCCCTCAGCAGGTTGTTCACGCCTTCCGAGCGATCACGCTCCGCGACGGCACGCACCACAAAAACAACAGTCCCGATAACGTGACCTCCGCCGCGCCCAGCCCTCGCAGGATCTTGGCGTATTCGCCTGCGTGCAGAATGTCGTAGACTAACACGCGCCCGCCCGGCTTGAGCACGCGCCACATCTCCTGGACGGCCTGCTTCCGATCCGCCATCTCCGGCAGATTGTGGATCGCCAGCGTCGACATCACCACGTCGTAATGATTCGCGGGATACACCAGGCGCCGCGCGTCGCCGTTCTCGATGCGCACGCGGTCGCTCACGCCTTCGATCTTCGCGTTCTGCTTGCAGGCATCCGCGGAATTTCCCGAAAGATCCGTGGGACTCCACACGTCGATCCCGGTTGCTTTCCCCGATTTCAGCCGCTTCGCCGCGCCGATCACCATCAGCCCGCGCCCGCAGCCGACATCCAGCACTTTTTCATCGCCCCGAAACTGGAGCAAATCGAGCAGCCGGTCGCGCAGTTCCAACTTCGCCACGCGGCTCGACCAGATCATGAACGCGCCCGCCGCCCAGAACACCACGCCGATGAATCCCAGCACCGCGAGCAGTCGCGCCGAGACCGCCGGATACTGGTTGTGATTGATGATGAACAGCACCAGACCAGTCCCGGCGAACCACGCCCCGCGCGTGAACATGCGCTTCACCGCCACCGGAGCATCCAGGCCGTAATCGGGCTTGGGAGGTTGCGCGGCTACCGCTTCCGCCATCACACCTTCACCTCTTCCGGAGTTTCTTTGGCTTCGGCCGCGGGCAGCTCGAGCGGATGTTTGTACTTGCACTCTTTATTGGGACACTGCGCTACCGGACCCGATTTCAGAAATTTCTCGATCAGGTACCCGCCGCCGCACTCCGGACATTTCTCCGCGATGGGCTTGCCCCACGCCACGAATTCGCAATCCGGATAGCGATTACAGCCGTAAAAAACTTTGCCGCGCTTGGATCGCCGCTCCACGACCTCGCCTTCCGAGCAGTTCGGGCACTTCACGCCGATGGTCTTCTGCTTGACGTACTTGCACTTGGGATAATTGCTGCACGCGACAAATTCGCCGTAGCGCCCGTACTTGCGCACCATGTTCGATCCGCAGTTGGGGCATTTCTCATCGAGCGGAACGTCCTGCTGCTTCTGCGCCGCTCCGAGTTGCTTGGTGGTCTTGCACTCCGGATAACCCGAACACGCCAGGAACTGACCGAATCGCCCCTTTTTGAGCACCATCGGACGCCCGCAGTTCTCGCAATATTCGGCTTCGTCCTGCTCGGTCATCGACCCGGATTCATCCGGCAGCTCGCGCGTGTTGGTGCACTCGGGGTAGCCCGTGCAGGCGATGAAGCGCCCGTGCTTGCCCCACTTGATCACCATCGGCTTGCCGCATTTTTCGCACACGAAATCGGTGGGAACTTCCATGCGCTTGATGTCGGTCATGTGCCGCGCGGCGTAATCCAGGTCTTTCTGGAAGCGCTCGTAAAACTCGCTCATCGCCATGCGCCAGTCGACCTTGCCCTGCTCGATTTCGTCGAGCTCGGCCTCCATCCGCGCCGTGTAGGTCACGTCAAACAGGTCGTTGAAGCTTTCCAGCAGCAGATCCGTCACGACGATCCCCAATTCGGTGGGGAAAAATCGTCCGCCCTCTTTGCGCACGTATTCGCGCTCCTGAATGGTCGAAAGAATCGACGCGTAAGTCGACGGACGGCCCACGCCATCGGCCTCGAGCTCCTTCACCAAAGTCGCTTCCGTGAATCGCGGAGGTGGCTCGGTGAAATGCTGTTCGGGCGTGATCGAGCGGAACCTCAGCGTCTCGCCCTCGGCGACCGCGGGCAGCTTGTGCTTTAACTCCTCGTCTTCTTCGTCCTTCTGATCCTTGCCTTCTTCGTAGACTCTCAGGAACCCGTCGAACTTGGGCACGCTGCCGGTGGCGCGGAATAAATACGTTGCGCCGTCCTTGCCCTTGGCCTGAACGTCGATGGTGGTCTGATCGAAAACCGCCGGCGTCATCTGCGACGCGACGAAGCGCATCCAGATCAGCCGGTACAGTTTCAGCTCGTCCTCCGCCAGGAATTTTTCCACGCTGTCCGGCGTCCGCAGAACCGAAGTCGGCCGGATCGCCTCGTGCGCATCTTGCGCCTCTTTCTTCGATTTGTAAACGTTGGGCGACGCCGGCCGGTAGTCCGCGCCGTAGCGCTCCGCGATCATCGCGCGCACTTCATCGAGCGCCTCGTTCGAAACGCGCGTCGAATCCGTGCGCATATAGCTAATCAACCCGATCGCGCCCTCGTCTTTCGACAGCTCCACGCCCTCGTACAGCTTTTGCGCGAGCATCATGGTCCGCTTCACGCTGAACCTCAGCTTGCGCGCCGCTTCCTGCTGCAACGTGGATGTAATGAAGGGCGGCACCGGATTGCGCCGCTTCTCGCGATTGTTGACCGACTTGACGACGTAGGCAGTTCCCTCCACCGCGTCCACGATCGCTTTCGCTGCGCCCTCGTCGGCGATCTCAATGCTCTCGTCGTTTTTCTTCGCCAGGTGCGCCGAAAACACCGGCGGCTTCTTCGCCGCCAGGCTCACGTCGATCGACCAGTATTCTTTTTTCTGGAATGCGCGGATCTCGCGCTCGCGCTCGACAATCAGCCGCAGCGCGACCGTTTGCACCCGCCCCGCCGAAAGTCCGCGCCGCACCTTGTCCCAGAGAAGCGGCGAGATTTTGTAACCCACCAGCCGGTCCAGCACGCGCCGCGCCTGCTGCGCGTCGACCAGGTGCAGATTCACCGAAACCGGCGTCTCGAACGCCTTCTGAATCGCGTTCTTGGTGATTTCGTTGAACATCACCCGCAGGATCCGCGGACCCTTCTTGCCATCGTGAAGCTCTTCCTGGAGGTGGAAACAAATCGCTTCGCCTTCCCGGTCCGGGTCAGCCGCCAGGTACACCGTTTCAGCCTTCCTGGCCGCCTGCTTCAGCTCCGCGATCAGCTTCTTCTTCCCTTCGATCACTTCGTAAACCGGGGTGAAATCGTGCTCGACATCGACAGCCAAGTCCTTCTTGGGCAGGTCCTTGACATGGCCCAGCGAGGCTTTCACCAGGTATTGTTTCCCGAGATACTTTCCGATCGTTTTCACCTTTCCAGGCGACTCGACGATCACGAGATTCTTTGCCATAGGAATGCGCTCTTTAATTACAACAATTATGAAGATCGATCAATTTCATTGGCACCCGGCCGCGACGGGCCGCGTGCAGGCCTTGCCTGCCCGAAATCTTAGCACGATCCGCCGGCCAGGGTGTCAATCGGCCCATACCCGCAGAAAGCTCTTGCCCGGAACCTGGCGCACTAAGCCGGCCAGTTCCAGTTCGAACAAAACCGCGATAATTTCCGATGAAGAAGCGCCAGGAACTGTTTCCACCAGGTGATCGAGACCTACGGGAGAATCCGGCTGGAGCGAGCCCAAAACCGCCTGAGCGATGGGACCCAACCCTTTGTAGTTAATCGATGCCGGGGTGGCCGCCGCGGATTCATCTTCTTCTTTTCCGTTTATTTTCAATCGGCTGCGGCACTGATCCACCAGCTTTCGGCGCTCCTCCGGCTTCAATTCGACCGCCACGTCGTTCCATTCCTGGACCAGTTTCGCTCCCTGCTTGATCAGCAGGTTCGGCCCCCAGCTCATCTTCGAGGTAATATTGCCAGGGACCGCGAAAACCTCGCGCCCCTGCTCGATCGCCAGCTTCGCCGTGATCGAAGACCCGGAATACTCGCCGCCCTCGACCACCAGGACGCCAGCGCTCATTCCGCTGATAATCCGGTTCCGGACGGGAAAGTTCTGCGGATAAGCGGGCGTGCCCATCGGGAATTCCGAAAGGGTCAAGCCGCGCTCTACGATCTGGTCGCGAAGTTTCCGGTTTTCAGCAGGATAGACTTCGTCGATTCCGCACCCGAAAACTGCGATCGTGTCGCCTTCGGTGTCGAGCACTGCTTTGTGCGCCGCCGTATCGACGCCGCGCGCCATCCCGCTCGCGATGGTCAGCCCGGCAGTCGCGAGATCCTTCGCCAGCTTCGCCGCCGCCGCAGTCCCATAGGCCGTCGGCCGCCGCGTCCCCACGATCCCTATCATTAATGTTTGTAGCAGCTCGATCCGTCCGCGGGCGAACAGCACAGCCGGAGGGTCGAAAATCTCGCGCAGCCGCGGCGGATACGCCGGATCGTTCATCGAAACCAGGCTCGCGCCGAACGCTTCCAGTTTCTTGTGCTGATCGGCCGCGTCCTCGAAAGCGCAGCCGCTCGCGATGCTCTGCGCCCCGGAGGGAGAGATTCCGGCGCTTTCGAGTTCGCTTTTCGAGGCGCGGAACACGGCCTGGGGCGTTCGAAAAATCTCGATCAGTTGCACAGCCTTGCGCGTTCCCAGCCCGGGAACCATGCGCAGGGCCAGCCAGTGGAGTTCCTCGTCAGAATCGCGCATTGAAATCTGGTGCGTTCAGCGCGCGGGAATTCTCAGGCTACGTTACTCTGAAATTTATGGCTCCGCCGACCTACGACGACCTCAACCTGATCCTGAAACTGTACGAACTGCGCCGTGAGGAGCGGCTGCGCGCGGCTCGCGCGTGGTTTTCCGAAAATTTCCGCGTGAAAAGCCTGGTCGAGTACCACACGCTGTGCCCGCGCGGCTCGGAGAACAATGCCTTCGCGCGCCAGGTGACCACGTATTGGGAAATGGTTGCGTCATTCATCACTTCAGGAGTCCTGAACCAGGAGCTGTTTTTCGAGAGCGGGCGCGAGCTCCTGTTCGTGTGGCTGCGCCTCCAGCCGGTGATCGCCGAAATCCGCGATTCCTATAAAGATCCGTACCACCTGAAGAACCTGGAAACGGTGGCGAGCGCTTTCATCGCGCATTTGAAAAAACACAGCCCGGAGGGCTACGAAAATTTCGCCGCGCGCGTGAGGGGAATTTGAATTTGCGCAGAGAGCCTGACTATTTCGGCGAGCAGGAATTGAGCCTGCTGTACGTCGCCAAGCGTCTCAAAGAAGCCTTGCGCCTGGAACAGGTGCTGAGCGATGCCGGCGTCGATTACCTGGTCGAGCCGGACAAATATCATGGCGGTATTATTTTTCGCACGGAACGCGTGGGCGCGTTTTTCTATGTCGCGCCGGACCACGACGAGGCCGCCAGAACCGCTATGACGCGAGGCGGATTCGCGCCGCATCAGGAGGAGCCCGCATGAACCGCGCGCGTGAGCGAGCGGTCCCGGACCCTTCAGCCGGACTCGGATTGACGACCCACGCTGATGAAAATCGGAATTGAAATCCTTGCCGCTTCCGGTCCGGGAGTCCTGCATCAGCTCACCGGCGTCATCGCGCGACGGAACGGCAATATCGAGAGCGTCGAAATTGTCGAGCACAGCCAGACAGAATCGCGCATCGTGTTTGAAATCGATCTTGCCGACGGCGCGGAGGTTTTGGTCGACGAACTGAACGCGCTCGACGCGGTGAAGCAGGCGCGCCAGGTTCCCACGATGGAGCGCGTCTACGGAAAGCGCATCATCATCATGGGCGGCGGAGCGCAGGTGGGCCAGGTCGCACTCGGCGCGATCACCGAAGCCGACCGGCATAACATTCGTGGCGAGCACATTTCCGTGGACACCATTCCGCTGGTCGGAGAAAAAGCGCTCGCGGCCGCGGTGCGCGCAGCCGCGCGATTACCGAGAGTCAAAGCGCTGGTGCTGGCCGGATCGCTCATGGGCGGCGAAATCGAACAGGCGGTTCGCGACGTGCGCGCCTCGGGACTCCTGGTGGTCAGCCTGAACATGGCCGGCAGCGTCCCCGAAGCGGCCGACCTGGTGGTGACCGACCCGGTGCAGGCCGGCGTCATGACGGTGATGGCGGTCGCGGACACCGCCAAGTTCAACGTGGAACGCTTAACTCGCCGCCTTTTCTGAGCTCTCCTTACCATCCGGGCTCACTCTCCGCCACGAATACCGTTCCTTGCACGGCTTGAAACTGGCGAAGTTGCACCGGCACGCCGGGCAGCGATAGGGAGTGGCACCCGCCCTGAGCAGGAACATCGTGGCTGCGGGCGGCTTGTAATGATCCAGGCTCCAGGTGCTCAATTCCTGGCGATAGCAGCGCGGACAGCGCGCGAACCGCCACGCGCCATCGGCCCATGCGCTGGTTTCCCAACGCGCGCGGCAACGGCGGCAGCGCAACGGATAGATCCCGAACAGACCTTTGAGTAGCTCGCCGATAGTCCGGCGATGCGAGAGACGCACATCACGCGTTCCGCATTGAGGACAGGTAAGCTGCATCCTCCGCCTTCAGTTTTTTGAAGTATCTTCAGTATATTACGATTTTGATGAAACGTCACCAATTCAGTAGTGGCGTTCCCTTTTTGGCTGTTCGACGCCTTCCCCCGCGCTTCCACCCCGGCGTGACCAGCGGAGCTCGTGCATTTGGCCGATTCCGCAATCCGCCAACTCCCAGGGGATGAATTCACCGGGTGGATCTGAACGCGGAATTCAGCATTACCGCCCATTCGGCCCAGACGTCGATGAAGGCGTTTTAATTTGGGCTTAAGCCAGGTTTCATGTCCTACTGCAATCATAGTGGCTGAAGACGGCGGAAGTCGTCGACAAACAAGGAGAATAACTTAACCATGAAGAAGATCATGAGCCTGATGCTCGGTATGTCGCTTGTCCTCGGCGCCGCCAGCTACGCTTTCGCGCAGTCGGACACGTCCACCAAGAAGAGCAAGTCCAAGAGCACCAAGTCGAAGACCAAGAAGACCAAGTCCACCTCCAGCCACTAAGACTCGCTTTAGTCCCAAGAAAACCAAGGCCGCGTCAGCCTGTTCCGTCGGGAGCGGGTCGGCGCGGCTTAAGTTTTTTTCCCCTCCTTTACACGGCCTGACAAAATTCTCTGAATCCCGCCGAACTTTCCCCACATCAACAACGTTAAATAAGTGAACGGTGTTAAGCAGTCGATCGTTGTAAAGCACAAATCGAATCTGTCGATTGTCGTAAAGGAGAGATTGAATCTTATGACCAAGAGTGTGTTGTTGCTCGCGGCGTTTTCGCTGGCTGTGGCCAGCGCGGCAAATGTCAATCTGAACCTGATCCAGCCCACCACCGTGAACGGCACCCAGTTCAAGCCGGGTGAAGCGAAGCTGGAGATCAAGGACAACAATACGGCCGTGCTGAAGCAGGGCAAAGTCAGCGCGGAAGTGCCCGTCAAAGTGGAAGCGAACGAGAACAAGTACGTCTTCACCTCGGTCGGGTACAAGGAAGGCTCCGATCACGAGATCAAGGAGATCTTCGTCGGCGGGACCACCAAGCACATCGTTTTCGAAAACCCGTCGAGCGCCGGAACCCCCGCTGGCGGTCAGAAGTAAAAGAGTCCGGCACCCCCTGGACACGCCGGGCCTGGCGCGGGCAATCTCGTCCGCCCGGCTCGGCGTTATTTTAGTTTTTCGAGCTTCTTTTTCGCCTCGCTCACCAGCTTCGCTTCCGAGGCCAGATCGACGCAGTTTTTGAATGCGGCGCGGGCACCCTTGCGGTTGCCCATTTTTTCGTCCACCTCGCCGAGCTTGAAAAACGCCTCGGCCGATCCCGGGTCCCATTTGGTGGCTTCGGTGTAGCGCCACTGCGCCGCCGGGTATTTTCCCTTCTTGAAATAGTAGTCGCCCGCGGTGACATTGCGCTGCGCTTCCAGCGGATTCAGCACGTACACCTTCGGCTTGAGCGATTCGTCCTCTTCGGGAGGCTCCTCTTCCTTCTGCTGACCGGCTTTTGGAGCGGGCTGTTGTTTTTTGGGAGGTTGCTGTTGGGCGAGAGCGCAGAGCATGACGCTCGCCGCGAGAAACCATCGCTTCACAAATTCAGTATAAATCCGATCGAGCGGATGATCAGCGGGCTCCAGCCGCGCGCGGACGGATCGCGGACAGCGTGGGTTCGGCCGCTGCGGGTTTGGGCGCGGGCGCTTCGATCTCGGTGGGGCAGCCGTTGGGACACACCAGCCATCCCATTCCTCCGCGATCCTCCAGGCGCATGCGCTCCAGGCAAAACGGGCATTCGATGGTCTCTACATCTTCCATCTCGATTGCGAGTGTAGCACCGTTTTCACAAAACTGGGGCGAAAGGAACGTTACTGAGGTTGCTGAAAACGGGGACAGACTACTCTGTCCCAGGATATAGATCGTTGGAAATATGTGGAGGTGCGTGTGGACAGAGCGGCCTGTCCCCGTTTTCAGCAACCTTACCGCGCTCTCAGGCCGAATTCGCGCAGCAGTTCGTCCTCCCGCGAGTACAGCCGGACCCAATAGATTCCCGCGGCCAAGCTTTTTTCGACGCGCGCCGAGATCAGGGTCGATCCCGCGTGCGCTGCTGCGGATCCGCGCCACACCGGGCGCCCGCGCGCGTCCACGATCGCCAGCCACAATCCGTCCGTCGCGCCGAGATCGACGCAATCGACCGTGATGTCGAGACCGTTGCCAGCGCGTGCGTGCGCCATCGCATCCTCCGCGCCGCCACGGTAGGAGACCAGTTGCACCGGGACCAGGACGCGGGGGGCTTGTGTACGATACGGGATCCCGACCGCCAGCGCAGTGATGATCGCGACCGCCGCCAACACCGCGACCCGCGAGCGCGACCTCCGCGCGGGCCGCCGGCCGCCGGCGCTGACCAAATCGAATTCGGCCGCCGCGGCTCGCATCAGATGGATGTACTCGTCTGTATGGGTCAGTTCATCCCGGCAGCGAGCGCACACCAGCAGATGTTCCTCGAACACAGCGCATTGATCTCCGGAAACGCGTCCGAACACATACTCCTCGAACAGCGGTTCCGGCGGATGCGGACTCAGGCGTGAATCATTTTGCACAAACTCGTCCCGAACTGGCACTTCTTAGTTTCTTAGTGGGAAATCCCGGCAGAAGTTCTCAAGAAAAATGCAGTCAGAGAGCGATGGGTCAGTTTTTTCCTACCTAAATGTCCAAAGCGCGCTTTGGCTCGGCTTTTGAGGAGCCGGAACTGGGTTTCACTGAGGTCCATTTCCAAGCAGATCTGCTCCTGAGCCTGCTCGCGCAGGTAGAAGCGCGTCAGGATCTCCCGGTCGCGCTCGGATAACTCGCTCAGAACCCGGCGGATTAACTCGATGCGCTGGCGAAAGATGGCTGCGTCCTCGGGATTGCCGGCGGGGTCGGCGATCCGGGCGCTCGATTCCAAATCCAGGTGATCCTTACGGATATGGACGACGTGATCGATGTGCGCGGCAACCTGGCGGCGCACGATCGTGCGCACGAATCCCATCAGTCGCTGAGGGTCGCGCAGCTCCCCGCGGCGGATTGCCTGGACCACCAGAACGAAAGTATCGTGCACCTTGTCGTCGAACTCCTGAGGACCCAACTGGCGGCACAAATAGAATCGTATTCCCTTGGAAAATAAGACATACAGCTCTTCCATGCCGTCGGTCTCCCCGCTGCGGATGCGGTCGACCAGAAGGCTTAGCGCCTGATAGCGCGCCGGGGTGGGATCGTCGAAATCGATCTCGAAATCGCGCACGGGATCGTGACGAATGGCCCTCATCGGGCACCTCCGCTCACCTGGTATGCGGCCCAGTAGAATGGCGCTGCCCGCCAGGAGCCGGAATCGAGCATCTCGATCTGGCTGAGCCGCAGGGCTTCGGCCGCGGGAAGCTCGCGCAGGTGCCGGTAGAAGCTCGAAAAAATCGCCCCGCCCGAGTCGGCGACCGGCCATGCGGTGGAAACAACGGCGCTTGCTCCGGCGCTCTGCCAGGCGCGCGTCAGTCCGAGCAGCCCGGCGCCGGCGCGCACGTCTCCGCTGGCGGTGTCGCACCCGCTCATGACCACCACCGCGCCCGGCACCTGCATCGAAGAAACGTCGGAGACCGTCAGAAATTCGGGCCGGCCTCCCGACCCGATGCTGAATGCGATCAGGGACTCGCCTTGCCCGGCGAGCGGAATCAGGACGTGCGTGGCGAGGTGAACGATGGCGGGTCCGCGGGTCGCGAACTCGAGAAATCGCGAACGAAGCGCGTCGCGGCCGCGCAGCAGGACATTGGGACCGTTCCAGCTTCGCGCGCTCGATTCGATTTCGGCGCCGCTCCCCACCAGCCGGTTCAGGGCGTCCTCGCCTGTCTGGGCTTGCGCCAGAAAGCCGCCGAAGGGAGCCGGGCGCAGGCGCGCGTCCGCGAGGTTGTAAATCGGATCTCCTACGCCAAGAAACCAGCCGTTCGACTCCGGCTTCCCCCGTTCGCCGCTCACCGGCAGCGCTCCGGGGATCACCTCTAAGGAGTGCTCTTCCACCAGATACTTCCTGTTCCCGCGACTCTCTATCACCAAAGCCGCGAACGGCAGGTCAAACAGCTTGTCATCCACCGACAACAACCACCGCGGTTTCGCCGCCATCCCTGCCGGCAAGCGTCCAAACAACCGCCGGTACAATTCCGCGCCGGAAGCCTCGAAACCGGCGCCCCGCGTGTTCTGTGCGCGGACCTCTCGGCGAAAGCGTTCGATCTCGGGCCGAATCACGTCTGCCCCGGCCAGGCGCAGCACGATGGCTCGTTCCCGCGTCACCGCCCACTCGTACGACGCCGGCCGTCCCAGATGCAACACCAGGACGACTTCCGATTTGCTTAATCCATTCTGAAAATCTATAAGTGAAATCTGACCGCGAATTTTCTCTCCCTGATTTCGGAAATTTCGTAATTTTGCGTCGCCTTCCATTTCGGAAAGTTCCAGATTGAGTTGATCCGATTCGGAACTTCGCGCCAGTCCTGCTCGCAACAGCCGGGCGGTTTCGGCCCTGAGCCGGGCCTGAATCTCCCAGTACTGAGGGTCGAGCCGCGTGCGCCAGTTCCCCGTGAGTGCGACCGTTTGCCGCAAGCTCGCGCTGCGGTTCAGCGCGACCGCGGCCAGGGATCGCTCGAGCATGCGCCGGTCGTGGCGCTCGACGGCGCGTGCGGCCGCGGCTTCGATGAACGAATCGAAAATTCGTTTCTCCAGTTCGATGTTGGAAGCGGTCAGCGCGGAAAGCGAGGGAGGAACTTCCAGGCGCCAGCGCGTCGCAAGCTCGACCGCCGCGGCGAAATCGCCAAGAGCCGCGTCCTTTTGGCCGCGCGCCAGATGGATTTCTCCGCGCTGATGCATCAGCAGGTAGCGCGGAAAGGTCGCGTCGACCACGTTAGCGGCGGCGATGGCGCGATCGGTGAACAACGCTGCCGCGGCAAGATCGTGCTGGGCCAGCTTCAGCGCGCCGATGAGCGCCCAGGAGAAGGGAAGCTCGGCGCGATTGAACAACGATTCCAGCCGGAACGACTCGAGCAGGGCGCGCTCGGCCGAGCGCAGGTCTCCGGCGGCCAATCGTCCTGCGCCGAGGTAATTCCAGCCCTTGGCTTCAAGCGCGATATCGCCCTGCCGCCGCGCGGCCTCGATGCCCTCGAGATAATAGCGCTCGGCATCGCCGTCGGTGAGGATTTCATGCAGCCGGGCAAGCTGCAGCAGCAACGGCGCTTCGAAATACGGATTTACCAGAGATCGAGTCGCAGCGCGGGAACGCTCGGCCGCGCCCAGAGCTGCGTCGAAATCCCACACCTGGAGGTACAGACTCGACAGATTAAGATCGATGGCGCCCTGATCGAGCAGGTCGCGAGCCGCCACCGCGCGCCGCCGGGCTTCGAGATACGTCTCGAACGCGGCGCGGTAGTGGAATTGTCCGAAGCGCGCGCCAGCGATGCTGGTCAGCATCTTGATGGCGGAGATTTCATCGTGGCTCGCTAAAGCGAGCTCGTACGCGCGCTGGTACAGCCGTTCGGCCGAGGGAAAGTCAGCGCCGACTACCGACCGGCGGGCTTGGTCGCGAATGTTTCGAGCCTGCTGAGTGCCCCACCAAGAGCCAGGTTCGGGCGATCCTGTCCGGATCCCGGCTGACGGGCGCAAGCCGAGCATCGCAACTGCAACGATGAGGCAGAGGCTCCGGGGGAGAGCCATTGCCAGAGTCCGTTCAATTTGGAACGATTCACAAATATTACCAGATACGTCGGATATATGCCAGTCACAGGGGTACTACGGATGTGAGATTTTTATGCGGGCGGTTGCGCACCCCGCCCGCTACACCAACTAGCGCCCATCAGAATCCGGGCGGAAAAACGATAATAGGCTCTCCCATAGTACCTCCTCGGAGTCGAGGGTAGCCCGGGAAATCCGCGAAACCAGATGCGCTGATCCTGGAAGTGAATGAAAAACGGCTATATCGCTAAGCCGAGCGATTCGTCAGCGCACGTCGCTCAACGCCGCGCGCTGATTACTTGGCAAGCCGCAGGATCTGAGACGAGATCAGCGTGAAGCCTTCGGCCCAGGTGGAAGGGGTGCTCGAATAAATGAATGTCCCCTGCGGCTGGCTCGAATAGGTATAGCAGCCCGTTTCGGAAGCGCAGGCCGAATACTTCGCCGGCACGTTAAACGTGTCCCCGTTGGGATCGTTGGCGATGCGCTGCATCAGAATCGGATCGGGAGGAGATCCTTCCGTCCCGCCCAGGCCGATTACGAAAATCATGGCTTGCATCGTAGTCGTATTGTTCGGCGACGGGAGGTCGGACCCGTTGCGCGCATTATAGGCTGCGTTGTCTGCCGCGTTTTCCGCCGCGTTGTGAAAATTCGTGTACGCGGTGTTTCCGTTGGTGCATGACCCGTTCATGATGTGCTTGCCGTCGGCTGTGGCGCACACGGACTGGTAAGGATGGCTCGCCGGGTTCAACGCATTTCCGAACACGTCCGTTTTTGGGAACCAGGCGATGTCGCTCATGGTCGCCACAAAATTACCCGAGCCTGGGGCGGAGGCGGTGGCGGAACCCGTGAAGCCGCAGTTGCGAGCGGTGGTGTTCGTGTTGGTCGCCCAGGTACTCTCAAAATCTGAAATGGAGGTTCCGCCTCCCGGAGCGGCGGGCATCATGCTTCCGTTATAGGGCTGCTGCATGTAAATAAAATCGAGAGGGCTGCCGCAGCAGGTGGCGTCGCCCGGATCCGGAACGCCGATCGCTCCCACCAGGTTGCCTGCGCCGGGCGTTGACGTGGGATTCCCGGAAAGATAACTGCTTGTGCCGAGTGGAATCGAGTTCGTCCACTGAATGTTCGAGAAGCTGGAGGAGCTCGTATCGTTGCGCAGATAGTTGCCGCTGTTATCCTTACAAGTGCTCGAGCTGGTCAGTCCCACGACGCTGTTGCTCGAATCCCAGAAATTCAGCGTCATCGTGTTGGGCAATCCGTCCGTCTCGAGCACGATCACGTTCAGCGCGCCCGGCTCGTTCATTTTCCACAGTTCGTTGTACGCGACCGAAATCGCCGAGGACGTGTTGGTATTGCCCTGGCAATTGATGTTATCGATAAGTCCCGTGCCGGAGCCCTGATCGTTGGTGTAGCCGAGCGTGCTTTGGAAACTGGTCGACGGCGACGCTTCCATCCAGACGTCATTGGCGAATGTGACCAGGCCGATGTTATCGCGGCCCTCGGCGAACTGGCCGGTGAAGGCCTTGGCCGCGGCTTTCATGGTTCCGCAGGCGCCGGCGAGCTGAATGGAAAAGGAGCGGTCCAGAACAAGCATGGCCACTACATCGCGGCGCGACGCGGTCCCGGTCGCGCTCACCGTAATATTGCCGAAGCTGAGCCACCTCATGAAAAACGTGTTGACGCTGGTGCTGGCTGTCACCGACACGTCGCGCAGGTGAGCATTATTGGCGTCGTCGGACACCGTCACGCTGTCCGTGGTCATGTTGGTGTTGGTGGTCCCGAAGAAATTGCTGGGGAAATTGGCGTAAAACCAGTTCACTGCGTTGTTTTGGGCGCTGGTGGTCTGGGCCTGGGTGCTCGATCCGGTGCTGAGCGAGCGGGCCGCGGCCAGCGCCGCGCCATCGACGGCGGCCTGGAGTTTGCTTTTCGCGACGTACAGAAATCCGACATCGATCGAGAGGCCGATGAGCGGGACCAGAAACACCAGAGACACGGCCGCCAGCATCAGTGTAATTCCGTTTTTGCGTCGTCGAATCATAGGCTCGTTGTTCCTCCATGTGTTCCTACATGTGTTCCTACATGAAGGTCGCGGTATAGAGTACGCCGCCCGGCAGCGAAGAGAAACTCAGGTTGGGATCGCTGAAGAACGCTTCCACCACGTACGCTGTTTGCCCATCGGTGAGCGCGGTCTGAAAATAGCCGGAGCAGTTGGTGCAAACCGCGCCGGTGTCGGTCAAAATGTTTTGCACGATGCCGGACGAGCTGGTGGTCGCGGTAAGCGAGCCGAGCTTGCTGGTCACGTTCGCGCTGTTGGTTCCGATCGCCTGCGTACCAAAGCCGATCTGCTGTATAAAGACGTACTTGTTTTCGTTGGTGCAAGGGTTGGCCGTACCGCACGTGCCCGCGCCGATGTACATGACCTCGGAAAGCACAACGTAGACGTTCCCGCCGGTGTTCGACGAGTTATTGGCCTCGTTGCCGGTGAAACTCGACCCGATCTGCATGTTAAAGCCCGAGGCCAGGCGCTGCGCCACCTGCTGCGCCTCGTAGGTAGAGAAATCCACGCCGTGAATGTACTGGTTGGCGATGTCACGATCGATTTCCTGGCACTCGTTGAAACGCACCAGATTGAAACCCGCGAGGAACGTCCACAGCAGGAGCGGTATCATCAACGCGCTGTACAGCGCGAATTCGATCATCTCATTGCCGCTCTGGGTCGCGCGGTGGCGTGAGGTCGGATGGAGTCGGCTGATCATTCTGTCACCGAAGTCGTGCCGGCCGGATACGCTCCGAGGACGTCGACGGAATACACGTTGATCGTCGAGGCGAGATTGGTCACAAATGGACCCACGATCGTGCCGGATATCGGAAACAGCCACTGCATCGGATAGCCCACCACCGCTACCTGGACGATGTTGCCGGGGATATTTCCGCCGCTGGCGATCGCCGTGTTCGGCGCCGACGGCGCATAATAGGTGACCTTCATCAACGATGCGTTGCTCGAGCTGATCAGGCCCATCGAATACTGCTCGATCACCGCCTCGATCGAGGCGTCCTGGCCGAGACTTCCCGAAGTCTGAAAAGTGATCGCGTACCGGCAGCCTTCCCGCACCGCATTCTGCAGCGTGGACCACCCATACATCGCAAATGTCACATCAAAGAAGAACGTCAGAATGGCGAAGGACGGCAATAGCGTCAGCATCCATTCAACGAAGGTGTTTCCGCTCGAGCTCCGCCGCCGCCGTTCCGAAACTTTCAGCCTGCCGCCTGACAAGCCGCCGGACGGTTCCATGGGTGGCTGGATTCCGTCTTGCATCCCGTTTCCTCCGCGCTTCACGATCGATCCTTTATGTATGCCCCGGACCCCGGGATAACCTGCACCTGACGATTTTGCAACGGCAAAGGCTGCGGGCAGAATAGAACGTTGGTTGGGATCGCCCTCGGTAAGGTCCCTTAGCGGGCCGACTGAATTCGCTTTAGTCCGCGGTGCATCGAAGAACTAACGGCAACATCGCTTCGGACTGCCCTGCGCGTCAGAGCGCGTGTGAAAACTCAACGAGCTGCGGCCGTGACGGCTGCGGCTGCCTGACACGCCTCGCAATTTCCAGGCGTTGCCGCCTCGCGTAAGCGCGCGGCTTAAACATCGGTTTTCACACAAACACGTCAGGGCCTAGTGGCCATGGCCTTGAGATGTGCTCCCACCTTCTGGTCTGACCCCTGAATGTGGTGCTTCAGCCAGTCGCTGAGGAATTGCAGCACCTCGATCGAAACCGAGGTCTCGCCCTTCAGCACCTTTTCCTGATATTCCACGACGCGCTGTGTGAGCTTGACGTGCTCGGCGTGGTGCTCGATGTAATTGGGGAATCCGGATTGCTTCATCTGCCGTTCCTCGGCGGAGAAGTGATAGACAGTGTAGGCCACCAGCCGTTTCAGCAGGCCACCGATGGTTTCTTTGCCGCGGCGTTCGAGCATCGCGCGGTGCAGATCGTCGGCCATCTGGAAGAGTTGCTGGTGCTGTTCATCGATTTCGGCGCATCCTACGGAGTACGCCGGGTTCCATGCGAATAGGCTCATGCGGGGCTTATCGGAAAGAAAGCCCGCAGCGTGAGCGGCGCGACCTTTTTAGGAAGGGTCCCAGTCGATGCCGGTGAACTGGATGGCGACGCGCAGTCGATCCACGCGCACTACCTTGCCTACGCCCCAGGCCTGAGGAGCTTTGCCGGGGTACAGTTGAACGCTGCACCCGACCTCTTCGCCCACCGCGAGATCGGCCGGCTGCGCAAGGTCGAGCAGCACGCCGCTGCCGCTAAGGTCGACCGTCGAGCCGGAAAAGCGTCTCCCCGTTTTCTGTTCGACGATCGCTTCGGCGCGCACCGGTTGCCGCAGTTCCTTGCGCTGATCGAGAGTGCCGTCGGTGTTCTTCATCATGACCCGTCGCGCTTATCGGCCCGGGGCAGGAAAGTATGAGAGGGCTAAGAGGGACGCGGCGTGGCCGATAAGGTCGGCGAGATGCCGTGGATAAAACCACCCACGATTCTGGTGGTCGAGGACGTGCCCCTGATGCGCGACCTGCTGGCGCGGATTCTGCGCTCGGAAGGTTTCGAGGCCTGTGGGGCCGAAGACGTCGGGGAGGCGCTGGAACAATGCGCCGCGGCGCCGCCGGAGTTGGTGCTGACCGATATCGTACTGCCGGACCGCAGCGGCTATGAACTGTGCGCCGAATTGAAGGGCAAGCCCGAGACCAGCGACATTCCCATCATCTTTCTTTCCGCGCTGGACGACTCGGGCAGCCGCATCGCCGGCTTCGAGGCGGGCGGAGTGGACTACATTACCAAGCCGTTTCTCGCCCGCGAGGTGCTGGCAAGAGTGCGCGTGCATCTGCGCCTGCGCCGCGCCTCGGAACTCCTGCTCGCCGAGCAGCGCGCGCGGATCGAGGAGTTGCGCCAGGCGCAACAGTCGATTCTGGTGACGCCGGGGGACTTCCCGCAGGGCTCGTTCGCGGTGTGCTATCGGCCGCTCGAAGCCGTGGGTGGCGATTTCTACGACGTCCTGCCGCTGGCTGCGGGAGCCATCGGATATTTCGTCGCCGATGTCAGCGGGCACGGCGTGGCGGCGTCGTTTCTGACGCCCGCGATGAAGGCGCTGTTGCGGCAGTATTCCGGGCCGGTGTTCGCGATCGAAGACACCATGCGGCAGATCAATTCCGCGATGCACGCGACGTTGAGCGACGGCCACTACATCACCGCGTGCTATGCGCGGCTTTCGCCTGACCGCCGCAGGGTTGCGGTAGTGAGCGCCGGGCACCTGCCGCCCGTGTTCGTGTCGGACGGAGAGGCGAAGCCTGCCGCGCTGGCGAGCGATCCGCTGGGCGTGTTCGGGTCAGTGGTGCTGCACAAACAGGAGTTGGAGGTGCGCCGCGGAGATCGTTTTTATCTGTACACCGACGGCCTGGTGGAGGATGGCGCCATGCCGGGCGGCGGACGCACGTCGGGCCTGGAGCGGCTGCGCGCCGCCTGCGGCCGCCGTCACGGCCTGGATCTGGAATCGGCCGTGAGCGCGATCGTCGCGGATGTCAAACCCGAAGGCAGCGGCGACGATCTGCTGCTGTTGGGCGTCGAGGTGCGTTCATGAGCGCGGCCATGAGCGGCGGGACGGGGTCGATGATGCTGCGCGCTCGCCTGACGACGCTTGAAGCGGTCGACCAGGTGTGCTGTGAGCTGCGCAATCGCGGGCTGGCGCAGTTGCCGCGCGAAGAGCGCTTCGCGGTGGAGCTGCTGGTGCGCGAAGCGCTCGCCAACGCGCTGCTGCACGGGTCCGCCGCAAAAGAAGTGTGGTGCGAGGTGGAGCGTCTCGAGTGTGGAGTCGCGGTGCGCGTGGGCGACGACGGCGAAGGATTCGACTGGCGGAGCTGGCTGCACTCGGCTGCGGATTCGAAGGCGGAATCGGGGCGCGGGGTAAACATTATGCGCCGCTATTCGAGCGCGTTGCGCTTCAACGAAAAAGGCAACCTGGTGGAAGCCATTCGGATTTTTAGCCGAGGAGGAGAGCATGGCTAACTTTGAGATCCGGCGCGAAGGGGTTTGCGCCACGGTGATTCCGTCGGGCGACGTGGTGGCATCCTCCGTCGCGGACCTGCGGCCCGCGCTGCGCGACCTGGTGCGCTCCGGGGCGCGCGAAGTGATTCTCGATCTGGGGCACGCCGAGATGCTGGATTCGATGGGAATCGGGCTGCTGCTTTCGGCCCACAACTCGGTGGCGCAGACCGGCGGCACGTTTTCAGTGATCGAAGCGTCGCCGGAGATTGTCGAATTGCTGTACTCGATGCGCGTGCATCAGCACTTCCGTGTGGCCAAACGAGGTGAGGGATGAGCGGGTTCGACGATATCGTAGGCGAATACCTGGCGGAGTGCCGCGAGCACCTCGACGGCATCGAAAGCGATCTCCTCCAGATGGAGCGCGACGGCGCGGAAATCGATGAGGAGCGCGTGAACCGCGTGTTCCGCGCGGCGCATTCCATCAAAGGCGGCGCGGGATTTTTCAATTTCAACCGCATCCGCGATCTGGCGCACCGCACCGAAAACGTGCTGGACCTGATCCGCTCCCGGCGCATGGTGGCGACTCCGGAGGTGGTGAACATCCTGCTGGGCGCGTTCGACAAACTGGGCACGATGATCGAAGACCCGGCCGCGGGCGAACAGACCGACATCGCCGAGTTCGTGCGCGGGCTGGAGGCACTGGCCGCTTCGGGTCTGCCGGCCGCCGAGCGGCACAGCGTCGAACGGCGCATCCAGATCACCGTGGGCTGCGCGCGGGCCCGCCTGGCGCTGACCGAGTTCGACTTCGACGCCGCGCGCAAGAGCGGGAAAACGGTGTACCTGCTGCGTTACGACCTGTTGCATGACGTGCAGCGCAAGGGAAAAAAACCGCTGGATGTGCTGCGCAACCTGATGCAATATGGTTCGCTGCTTGACACCGCGTTCGCGCTGGAGCGGGCCGGAACGCTCGACCAGGACGCCTCGAACACGCTGCCGATGGACGCTTTGTACGCGACCCCACTCGACACAGACCTGATCGGCGAAGTGACCGGCGTGCCCCAAGAGCGAATGTGGAAAGTGCAGCGCGACGGGTCGTGCGCGCCGCTGGTCCCTGGTTCGGTTTCGAAAGAGGATCCGCCCGCGCCGCCGGCGCCGGCGGCGCCGCCTGCGCCGCCGAACGCCGAAGCGAAGCCGGTCCGCGATGAAGCGGCCGCTGCGCCGGCCGCATCGAGCGACGGCACGGTGCGCTTGAACGTCGCGGTGCTCGATTCGCTCATGAACCTGGCGGGCGAACTGGTGCTGTGCCGCAACCAGTTGGGCGAAGCCGTGTCCCGCCGCGACGAAGCGGGTATCCAGGCGGCCAGCCAGTCCATCAGCGCGGTCACCTCCGAAGTTCAGCAGGCCGTCATGCGGACGCGCATGCAGCCGGTGGCCAACCTGTTTCAGAAGTTCACCCGCTCGGTACGCGATACGGCCCGCAAGGTGGGCAAGAGGGTGCGGCTGGAGATCGAGGCCAACGAAGTCGAGCTGGACAAGACCATCATCGAGGGATTGAGCGATCCGCTGGCGCACATGGTGCGCAATGCGGTGGACCACGGCATTGAATCGCCGGCCGCTCGCGAGACCGGCGGCAAACCGGCCGAAGGCGTAATCTCGCTACGCGCCTGGCACGAGGCCGGGCTGGTGGTGATCGAGGTCAGCGACGACGGCCGCGGCCTGGATCCGGAAAAGCTGGCGTCGAGCGCGGTTGCCAAAGGCGTGATCGCCGCCGAAGCGGTCCACGCGATGACGCGCGAGCAGAAGCTGGAGCTGATCCTGCTTCCGGGATTCTCGACCGCGGAGCGCGTCACCGACATTTCCGGCCGCGGCGTGGGCATGGATGTGGTCAAGACCAACCTGGACCGTCTGGGCGGAAAGCTGGAGATTCAGTCCACGGTGGGCCAGGGTTCGTCGTTTCGCATCCGGCTGCCGCTGACCCTGGCGATCATTCCTTCGCTGCTGGTATCGGCGGGAGAGGAGCGCGTCGCGGTGCCGCTCGCCAACGTGCAGAAGCTGGTTCGCGTCGTCGAGGGAGACGCGGCGGTACGCGTGGAGCGGGTAGGCAACTCGCGCGTGCTGGTATTGAGCGACGCATTGGTGCCGCTGGTCGATCTGGGCAGCCTGCTGGATGTCCAGGACACGCGGCAGGACGTCGCGATCAACATTGTGCTGGTGAGCGGCGGAGAATTCCGCTACGGGCTGGTAGTGGAGCGCCTGCACGAAACCATCGAGATCGTGGTCAAGCCGCTGGGCCAGCGCCTCAAGCACCTGCGCGAATACGCCGGGGCGACCATTCTGGGCGACGGTTGCGTGGCGCTGATCCTGGACGTCGCGGGACTCGCCAGTGCCGCGGGTCTCGGCACGGGCGCTCTCCAGCAGACCGTTGAAGCGCACGCGAGCCAGGCGTCGGAGACGCATCACCTGCTGTTGGTCCACAATTCGGCGGAGGAGCTCAGCGCGCTGCCGCTGCATGCGGTCGAGCGTGTCGAAAAGAT